>Ga0184612_10001317_pt1 | contig 11934 bp, 16 predicted proteins | sample PLM3_60_coex_FD_133163 | JGI IMG/M metagenome (GOLD analysis project Ga0184612, IMG submission 133163) | Groundwater sediment microbial communities from an aquifer in East River, Colorado, USA - PLM3_60_coex | ecosystem: Environmental > Terrestrial > Soil > Riparian zone | place: USA: East...
AGGGGGCCCGCGATCCAAGGCTTCTGAGCGCTTGCGGTTGCTGCCTAGGACGCCCAGGGCATCAGCGGCGGGCGAAGGAAGGTCGAGCCGACCTCGACACGACGGCCGTCGTCGGCCATCGACGTCGTCGCCGCGTCGAGGATGTCCACGATGTGGGCCGCCTGCTCCGCGCTGGCCCTGTGCGGCCGGGACTCTGCGATGGCAGCCGCCATGTCGGCCAGACCGCGCGCCCAGGCCGTGCCGGGGAACGGCGGGCGGACGCATGGAACCGGCTCGTAGGCGCCACCGTATGGCCCCACCTCGACGGCGGCATCGAACACCTGAAAGCTGCCCAGCGCCAGCGAGGCGTCATCGCCGTGGAACTCCATCGCCCCGTGCTCCTTCGCGGGCCGGCCGACGTAGAAGCTCGCCGTCAGGCGCAGCACGGCGCCGCCTTCGAGCTCGACGGCCGCGACGATCAGGTCCGGGCTGCCGATCCGGAACGGGGTGCCGCTGATCGCGACGCGATCGGGCAACAGGTCCCAGCCCCACGCCCGGACGGCACGCGCCGGTCCGATCATCGCGGTGGCCAGGGTCAACGGGTAGACCGCGACGTCGACCAGCACACCGACGTCGAAGAACGGCTCCGGAGCCGGGTGCCAGGTTTCGATGCGACCCCAGCTGACATCGGCGTAGACCGCGCGGACGGGGCCCAGGCGGTCGCCCCGAACCCACGCGGCGGCCGTTTGCTGGGCCTCGCCAAGGAATGTGGACGGCGAGCAGCCAAGCCGGAGTCCACGCGCGAAAGCGAGCGCGACAAGCTCACGCGCCTCGCTCGGCCGCAGCGCCAGCGGTTTCTCGCTGTAGACATGACGTCCCGCCTCGAGGGCGGCCCTCGTAACCGTGAAGTGGGCGTGGTGGACGGTCAGGTTGACGACGATGTCGACGGCGGCATCCCCGAGCAATTCGTCCAACGAGGCATGCGCCCGGCAACCGTGCTCTCCCGCGAACGCGGCGAGACGGACTGGATCGATGTCCGTCGCGGCGACCAGCCTGATCTCGGGGTGGGTCCGGATATCGCGCGCATACCCGCCGGCGATGTTGCCGGTCCCGACGATGCCGATCCCGAGGGGTTCCATGACTGGAGCCTACGCGATGCCGGCACGCTCGCGTGGCGCATGCGCGCGGCCCGATGCCGTACCGTGACCCCATGCGGACCGACCAGATCGCGCTCCAGCTCTACACGGTCCGGACGCTCATGGCGGCCGACCTTCCGGGCACGCTCCGGTCGGTCGCCGCGGCCGGCTATCGGTTCGTGGAGCTCGCCGCTGTGCCCGAGACCGCACCACGTGAACTCGCGCGGCTTCTCGGCGATGCCGGTCTCCGAGCCATCGCGTCGCACGAAGGGATCCAGAGGTTGCGCGACGATCCGGGCGCAGTCGCGGAGCGGCTCGAGGCGATCGGCTGCCCTCGTGTCATCGTGCCCTGGATGCCCGAAGAGGACCGCCGGACCGTCGACGACGTGCGTCGATTCGCGTCGGAGCTCGGCGCACTCGGGCGTTCTTTCGCGGATCGAGGCATCCGGCTCGGCTACCACAACCACGCATTCGAGTTCGCCCCGCTCGACGGCACCACGATCTGGGACGTGCTCCTGGCCGAGCTGCCCGCCGACGTCGAGATCGAGCTCGATGTCTACTGGGTCTCGGTCGGCGGGCGCGATCCGGTCACCGAGATCCGCGCCACGGCCGACCGCGTGCGCCTGCTCCACATGAAGGATCGCGCACAGGGGCATGAAACCAAGGACGCTCCGGCGGGGGAGGGGATCCTCGACTTCGCGGCGATCGTGGAGGCAGGGCGCGCAGCGGGCGTAGTGTGGTACGTGGCTGAGCAGGACGACGCACAGGACCCGCTCGCCGACATCGCCCTCGCGCGGCGCTACCTCCGGTCGCTCGCGGAAGAGGGCGCACCGGAGGAGGCATGACGACACGAAGCAGGGCGATCATCGCTGTGTTCGGTGGCGACGAAGCCAGCGCCGCCGCCAGAGGACGCGAGTTCGGTGCTGCGATCGCGGAACAAGGACAGATCCTCCTGACGGGCGGCGACGGTAGCGACACCGCGACCGTGAAGGATCAAGCCATCGAGGGCGCGCGTCCTTCGACGTGGGTCGGCGCGGCTCCCGAGGGTCCGATCGACGCCGGACCAGCGCGGGACGGGTTCGTCATCAAGAGTGCCCTCGGACACTGGCGCAACTACCTCGAAGGGTTCCTGTGCGACGCGGCGATCGGGCTCCCGGGAGGTGACGGCACGCTCTCCGAAGTCATGTTCGCCCTGTCGCTGCAGCGACCCGTCGCCATCGTTGGTGACCGTTGGAAGCAGACATGGGACGTGGACGACGCGTTCCAGTCGAATGTGCTTGATGGAGCGTTCGCAAGGCTCAGGAGATCGGGCAGCAAACCAGACTTCGATGTGTTCCTGGATCGGGCTGACGTCGAAATCGCCCTCCAACGGTTGCCACGCCACAAGTACTTCAGCCAATCGACACCGCCCGGTGATGTGGTCGACTGGATCCGCGGGTCGATCTCGAGTCCTCTTGTCGGGGCCTTTCCTCCACTTGACGGATACGAGGTCGTGATCGTCAAGTACGACTCGTGGCTCAACGAGCAGCAGTCGGCCTGACCTCGGTCCACGATGCTTCCGAGTTGGCTGAGCGACCTGCTGCTGGAGTCCCCGGCGCCCCCGCCAAACTGGCTGCCGAATCGCTCGTCGCGTCTTGCCGATGCTCGGCTGATCCTGAGGCGCCGTTTCGGGCGCGGTCGAACCAGCAATCGACCTGGACATCATCTTCGCGACCTCGGGTCCGCCTATCCGTTGTTCAGCGGCAGCCGCGTCGTCAGTGGGACGGAGATCGAGGCGGACCTCGAGGCCGACATCACGACGGTGAACCCTCCGATCCTCCAGGGTTGGGCCGTGATCGCGTCGGTACTGGCGGTCGCCGGCGAGGTCGCGGGGCTCTTTCGACTCGAGAAGGGCGACCTTTCGGTCGCCCTCGCACTCTTCATCGGATCAGCGGCGGGTTGGACGATCGCGGTCTGCGCTGTGGGGGCCTACCAGCGGGTCATCGTGTTCGATGCCACGGGCGTCCACGTCCGACGATGGACTGACGTGTGGTTCGGCCGCCGTGGTGTGCTCCTGGGCGACCCGTCCGCGTTGCGGATCGGCCAGCTAGGTTCTCATCGGCTCCAGCTCGCCGGCGAGCTGGGGAGCATGGTATTCGGCGTCCGATTGTGGCCTCGATCGGCCCATCAGGACCTTGCGGAGGAACCGCCGATCTGGGGCGTGCAGGTCGACTTGGGTGGAGGCGACCGCCACCGTCGTCGACACCCCGGTGATTGATCCCAGGTAGGGTTCGGAGGTGCCACGACTTCAGAGGGCCGTCCCCGCCATCGCCCTGCTGCTCGCGGCCTGCGCTCCGGCGCCATCACCTCCGGTCTCCGGGGTGCCTGTCACGTCGTCAGCGCCCTCGCTCGCCACACCAACCTCCGGCCCTTCACCCTCCGCCTCCATTGCCGCCGCGCCCTCACCGCGCCAGCTGGTGGCCTGGTCCCAGCCCTTGACACCGGGGACGTATACGAACACCGGCTTCCGTCCTCCGATCACCCTCGCGGTGGAGGAGGGCTGGTTCGTCGGCACGGTGAGTGGCGGCTTCTTCGACGTCCAACAGGATCGCGGCACGCCCGATGTCGTCGCGGTCCAGTTCGCGCGCGTCGAAGGTCTCGTGGGCGCAGCCGGGGCGATCGCGCCGGCGTCGGCGGCCGCGGCGGCCGTCAAGGCGATCCACGAGAACCCTGGACTCGTGGTCGTCGACGAGAGCGCATCGCGCCTCGGCGGGTTCGAAGGCCTCAACGTGATCGTGGAAAACCGGGGCGCGTCCACCGCGCCGGTGATGCAGGTCTCGGCCGGCAGACTCGCGATCGATCCGCAGCGCCGCCTCTGGATCTCACTCTTCGACACCGCCGACGGTCTCCTGGCGGTCATGGTCGGTGGATCGGTCGCCGAGTGGGAGCACGCTCTCGGCGTGGCCGAGCCCGTCCTCGAGTCGGTGGTGGTCGGCTCGCGACCGACTCAGTGATCGGGGGTCAGCTGCCCCTTCGCGCGGGGGTCAGGCTAGGCAGCAGCGCACGCACGGCCGCGGCCACTTCAGCCGGCGTGAATGCGAGGGTTGCGTCCCCGACGGTGAGCTCGACGCGGCGGGTGCCGGGCGTATCGGTAGGGGACGACCCGCCGAACGTCCACAGGCGCTGCTCGATGGCCATCCGGCGGATCCCCGCCGTCACGGCGGCGGCGGTCGTGCGCAGGTGCAGGTGCATCATCGGCGTCTGTGGCGGGTCGGGCACGACCTGGACACCCTCGACACCGGTCAAGGCGCCCGCGATCGCCTGCGCGTGCTCGACGTACGCGGCCATCCTCGGGAGACGTAGCCGGAGTCCAGCCAACCCGGCGGCGGCGTACGGCCAGAGGTGGTGGAGCGTGCCGCCGTGCCGCTGCCGCCAGGCACGCGCCTCGGCGACCACGTCCTCCTCGCCGAGCAGCATGCTGCCGGCCAGCCCGCCGAGCCCCTTGTAGAACGACACGTACACGCTGTCGAACAGCCCGGCGATGTCCGAGAGCGGACGGTCGTAGAACGGCCCAGACTCCCACAGACGCGCACCGTCGAGGTGGGCGGCGGCGCCGCGCTCGCGCACGTACGCGATCTGTGCCACCAGGTCGTCCCAGGCCGGCAGGCGTCCCCCGATCTCGCGCTGCGGGAGCTCCACCAGCAGCGCGGCGAGCGGTTCACGCACCGCCTCGATGTCGGCGAGCGTGAGCAGCTCCCGTCCGTCACCCAATGGCCGGCCGACCAGCCCATGGAGCCGCTGGTAGGCCTTGTCCTCGTGAAGCTCGAGATGGCAGGTCGGGTGGAACGCGACGACGCGCCGGCCTCGACGATCGGCATGGATGCGCAGCGCGATCTGCTGGGCCATCGTGCCGCTCGGCATGAACACGGCCGCCGGCTTGCCCAACAGCTCGCGCACCTCGGACTCGAGCGCGGTGACCGCCCCGCCGTCGCCGTAGTCGTCGGATGTCAGCTCTACGGGGGACAGCGTCGCCAGCTCGGCGAGCGCGTCGGCGGCGCTGCGCCGGCCGTTGCCTCGCAGCCAGCGCTCGCAGCCATCCTGGAGCGCACGACGCTCATCGTCGGAGATCGACTCCGCGGCGGGCGGGGCCATGTCATCGGTACGTTCGGCGATACGAGCCATCGGCCGATGATACGGCGACGACCGCCGTGCGATCGATCAGCGGGCAGCCATCGTCAGCAGGCCGAAGGAGGCGCCTTGCGGATCGCTCAGGATCGCCATGCGTCCGCCCGGGAAGTCCATCGGCGCCACCAGCTCGCGGGCACCGGCGTCGAGTGCCGTCCGGAACGATGCGTCGACGTCCTTAACGGTGAAGTACACGAGCCAATAGCTTGGGACCTGCGCCGGAACCATCGGGTTCATCTCGGCGGCCCCGGCGATGCTGTCGCCTGCCACCTGGAACTCCGTGTACGGCTGGTCTTCGGAGCCCACCGACTTCGGCGTCCAACCGAAGACCTCCTGATAGAACGGGACGACCTTATCGACCCCACGGGCGTTGACTTCCGCCCAGCCGAACCCACCCGCGCCGCTCGTCTGGAAGCCGCGCATGGTGGTCGCTTGCCAAGCCGAGATGAACGCTCCCGCTGGGTCCTGGAAGACCGCCATCTTCCCCTGATCGCCGACGTCGAACCCGGGCGCGACGACCGTGCCGCCGGCGTCGGTCACCCGGCGAGCAAGGGCATCGATGTCGTCGGTGCCGATGTAGATCGCCCACGCAGCCGGCTGACCTTCGGACTGCACGCCGCCGATGCCCGCCGCATCCTCCCCGTCGGCCTTGGCCAGGGCATAGCCGCCGTACTGCGGATCCGGGTTGACCTCGATGTTCCAGCCGAACACCTTCGAGTAGAACGACCGGGCTGCGGCCGGATCCGTTGTCGAGAGATCGACCCACCTAGGCTTGTTGAGGGTCGTCGTTGCCACTTCCGCCATGTCGTGTTTCCTCCACGATCACTGGGATCGGCGCATCGCACGCCGGCGCTGGGCACGCCATTATCCCACCGGACGAGCCGCGGCGGGGACCACCACCTATGTCTGCGTCATCGGGCTGACGAGTTGGAAGTAGTTGCCGTCCGGGTCGGAGAACGTGGCGATCCACGTCTCCGGCGCCTGATCGAAGCTGTACGGCTCACGGACCACCGTCGCGCCGGCATCCCTGAGACGTTCGAAGTCGCCCTTGACATCCGCGCTCTCGATGTTCCAGATCAGCCTGCCCGGTTCCGGGTTCTGACCATGGACCTGGTCGTGCGGGCCGACCGTCACAGCGCCATTGCCGATGAGCCAGCCGTTGTAGTCGCTATCGCTCCAGCTGGGTTCGCCGAAGAGCTTCGTGTAGAACGCTGTCAGGCGTGCGGCATCGTCCGATCCGATCAGGATGCTGTTGAAGTTCATGTCGCCCTCCGATCACGCAAAGGGTACCGCTCGGCGCTACCGGATGGCGTCGAGCGGCTCCGTGGCGTCCGGCCCCACCGCGACGGCCGTTCGCTGCCACTCGGCGTAGGACGCGACCAGGCCGTCGTCGTCAACGGTCAGCTCGGCCGTGAAGCCCGCACTCGAATAGCGGTAGGTGAACTCGTCGAGTCGGGTGTAGGTCTGCGCCGCCTTGACGATGGTGAGCTCCGGAAACCGGACCCACGCCGCCTGGATCGTGCGCGACGCACCGACGCCGAGCCGCAGCCGGCGGATCGGCAGCGTGTTGGTCGACGGGCTGCAGCCAAGATCGACGTCGGTGCAGCCCTTGAGCGCCTTCATCCGATCGCCGTCGACGCTCCAGTTGCCTTTCGCGTCGCGCTCGAGTGCGATCGTCCGCGCATCGAAACCGCGCAGGTCGCGGACGTGAGCCGCGGTCGTGAGGCCGTCGCCGTCGGCGAGCACCCGGTATTCGATCCGCACCGGCACGCCAGCCTCCGCACCGAGCACCGTACCGACCAGCGAAAGCCCGCCATCTCGCAAGGTCAGGGTGCAATGCTCGTCGGTCGCCACCTCGTCGGAGCGGCGCCACGCCACGCGTCTCGTCGTCATGCTGACGAGAGTACCTTGACTGGCCACCCGCGCCGTTGCGGATGCCGCCCGGGGTTACGATCCAGGTATGCGGTCCCTGCCCACGATCCTGCTGATCCTCTCCCTGCCAGCCGGGGCGATCGCCTACGCCGTGGCCGCGCGGGTCCTGGCCGCCCTGCCGCTCCCAGAAGGCGCCCAGGGGTTCCTCGTCCTGTTCGCGCCGCTGTTCGTCGCCGGACTCGTCATGCTGCCGCTGCTCATCCCGTTCTTCGACCGGAAGGCGAAGGAGGATCTGGCGGCTCACGCCCGAGCCTCCGAATCGACGACGAACGGCGACGGCGATCCGGGCGACGGCAAGCAGCCGTAACGGTTGACGGGTCGGCGTCGGCCGGGGCCGCCTCGTATCATCACCGGACGCGGCCCGACCCCAGCCGCGATCGCACGACGAGGTCGAACCGATGGACGAACAGGCCGTCCGAGCCCGCGCCGAGGTCGTCTGCGACGCGCTGGCGTCCGGGGACATCGAGCGGGCGACCGGCGAATTCAGTCCCGAGCTGCGGCGCAACCTCGGCGAGATCCTGGCTCTGATGCCGCTTCCCGCCAACGAGGTCGTCATCGAATCCGTCGAGCATGCCGGGTCCGGCTACAACGTCATGATCCGCATGGCGGGCGAGGTCGACGAAGTCCTGATCCAGACCCGCTGGAAAGACCGCGACGGCGAGCCGAAGATGGTCGAGGCCAGCCACCTTTCGTCGATCGCGGCGGTCCCAGCGGAGGCTTCGGACGACGAGGTAGCCGACTCCGCTGACGCGAACCCATGACGCCTCGGACGACGGGCCGCCCGGCTGCCTATCCTTAGCCTCCCAGCCCCGAGCGATGAGGTCGTCGACGTCCGATGGGTGATAGCCAGAACGGGGGCACGCGCGCCATCGTTCGCCAGGTCCTGAGCGTCTTCAACAGCGGCGACTTGGCCATCCTCGACGAACTGATCGCCGCGGGGTACACCAACCACAACGCCCCGCCCGGCGCCACCCAGGGGGTCGAAGGTCGCAAGCAGGCGGTCGCTATGTTCCGCCGGGCGTTCCCCGACCTCCAGTCGACCGTCGAGGACCTGATCGCCGAAGGTGATCGCGTCGTCGCCCGAGTCAACATGCGGGGCACCAACACCGGCGAGTTCATGGGGCGGCCACCGACCGGCCGGCCGGTGAACGTGACGGGCATCGATATCTTCCGAGTCGTCGACGGGCAGGTCACGGACCGCTGGGGTGTGCTCGACATGATGGCGATGACCCAACAGCTGGCTTCTGACAAGACGGCTTGACCGTGCTCGGGCAGCGCGGGAGCATGTGACTGCTGCGACCGACGCCTGGGTCGGCGGTCGCCAAGGCGACAGGGAGGGCGAGATGACCGATCAGGATCCCATCGGCACCGTCAACGCGCTGATCGAGGCCGAGAACGCGCTCGATGTGGAGGCGGCGACGTCGCTGTTCGCCCGCGATGCGGTCGTCACGCTCCCGACCGGTGTCCTGTCCACAACGGAGCAGATCCACGAGTGGCAGACTGGCCTGGCCAACGGACACTTCCATGCCGACATCGGCGAGATCAAGAGGGACGGCAACCGCGCGAGCTTCGCGGGGACGGTCGGCTTCGATCCGTTCCGGGGCATGGGTATCGACGCCATGGGCAGCAACTGGGACGTGATCGTGGACGCGGGCAAGATCTCGCGGTTCACATACACCTTCACGCCCGATGGGCTCGCGCGTCTCCAGGCGGCGACCGCTGGAGTCGGAGCGTCCTCCACGACGGAATCCTGACGACACGAGTCCGCCGCGAACCATGCAAGCAGCGGTCAGGGACCGATACGGCCCGCCCGAAGTCGTCGACGTACGGGACGTCGACCGTCCTATCCCGTCCGACGACGAGGTGCTCGTCCGCGTGCACGCCGCATCGGTCAACCGGGGCGATCTCGACGGCCTCCGGCCGAAGCCCGCCTTCGTGCGCCTCTTCATGGGGCTGCGCAAACCGAGGAACCACGGCGTCGGTCTTGACGCGGCGGGCGTGGTCGAGTCGGTCGGGGCGGCCGTCACCAGGTTCCGGCCGGGCGACAGGGTCTTCGCGGACTTGTACTCCTACGGGATGGGAGCCTTTGCCGAGTTCGTCTGCGCTCCCGAAAAGGCGTTCGAACCCATCGCGGACGGCACGTCGTTCGAGGACGCGGCGACCCTTCCCCATTCCGCGATCCTCGCGGTCCAGGCCCTCCGGCGTCGCGACGGGCGAACGGTCGGGGCGGGCGCCAAGGTCCTGATCGTGGGTGCATCGGGCAACGTCGGTCCGTTCGCCGTCCAGATCGCGAAGACGTTGGGTGCGGAGGTGACCGGCGTCTGCCACACCGACAAGATGGACCTCGTCCGGTCGCTCGGCGCCGACCACGTGATCGACTACACGGCGGGCGACTACACGACGACCGGTGAGCGATACGACTGGATCGTCGACACGGACTCGCACCTCTCGATCCTGCGCAGCCGTCGGGCCCTGCGACCGAAGGGAACCTACGTCACGCTCGGAGGCTCGACGCGCACGATCTTCCAGGCGCTGCTGCTGGGGCCGGTCATCTCGATAGCCACCGGCAAATGGATGGGCCTGTTGCTGTGGTGGAAGCCGTTTAACCCGGCCGACGTGGCGACCGTCAAGGAGTTGATCGCCGCGGGCAAGGTCGCGCCGGTGATCGATCGACGGTTCCCGCTGAGCGAGGTCGTCGACGCGCTCCGTTACGTCGACGAAGGTCGCGCGAGAGGCAAGGTCATCGTCACCATCGCTTAGCGTCCGCGTATCGAGCGTAGGCGTCGCCAACGTTCGATGGCGCGGCGATGCTCGGACGGGACCAGGGTCCGCTGCCCGAACTCCGCGAGCGCGTAGTCGGCGGCCAGCCGACCAAGCGGCAGTCCGATCGGGTCGGCTCGGAGTCGGCGGACGTGCTCGGCCGGCGTCTCGGAAGCGAGGCGCGCCGATTCGGGCCATCGCGCCAGGATCTCGAGGCTCGCCAGATAGGCCTCGGTCGCGGTGCGCGGGACCGGGTGGCGCCGCGGCATGGGCAGGTGCGGACGACGCAGCCGTACGCCGCCGACGGGACGCTCGGTCTCGCGGACCTCGACGGACTCGTCCTCGGCCCCGGACAGGTCCGGCCGTCCCAGCAGACCGCGCACCAGTAGGAATGCCGCGACGACCGCCACGACGAGTGGCACGAGCTCAAGGATCGGGCCCTGCCCACTCGGACCTCCCAGGGCGCTCGCCCAGTCGAAAGCGACCGTGTCCGCGAGCGCACTGGGGATGTCCGGCAAGGTCCCGGGACCGCCGGTCAGCATCTCGAACAACAACACGAGGACCGTTGCCAGCAACGCGGCCGGCAAGAGCAGCACGACCACGACGGGGACGAGGAGATCGCCGATCGGCCCGAGCACGCCTCGAACGGCATTGTCGATGGGGACGCCGAGGATCAGCGCGAGCGGCATGGCCACGGCCAACAGCCCGGCCACGATCCCGACGAGCACGACCCAGGTGCGTCGGTCCGCGCCGATCACACCGACACTCCGAAGACCAGCCAACCGCGCGAGTCCGATGCTCAACAGACCCGCGGTGACGAACGTCACGGTCGCGGCAAACGCGACCTCGACGACCCAGGACTGCCGCGTGGCGCCCGTGGCCGTCAGGAGAGCCCAGATCGCGGCAACCACCACGAGGCCGGGCCCGAGCGCCGTCTCGGCGATGCGTTCGTCGTCATCGGGTATGACGTGCGCGGTCCCGCGAAGCACGGCGATGCCGAGGAGGATCCCGCCCGGATGCATCCCGACGACCTCCAGCGGTTCCTCGAGAACCTGCGCCGCCGCCGAGCCCAGTGGCACGAGCCAGCCGACGATGGCCGCAGCGACCACGATCAGGGCCAGCGGCGTCCTGTAGGGCGGTCGCCCATCGAGCGCCGACCAGCGTGCGTAGCCCAACCCGATGAAGGCTGCGCCGGCGAAGGCGAGCATGGGCAGCGGTCCGGGCGCGCCGGTCGCGATGGCGGCGACCACGACGTACGCCAACGTGATCCAGGCCGCCTCCAGCGAGCAGGCCGCCAGGACCGCGAGGGCGTACTCAGCCCACGCGTTCGAGCGCATCCGCAGTCCGCCAGTCTGGATGGAGACGATAGGCGCTACCGGGCACGCCGAGCGAACGGGCGCGCGCGCTGGATCGCCCGGCCTCGGGTCCGAACGAAGCGAGGCTGGCCCGATAGCCCTGGGCGCCAAGTCGTCGGAGGATCGGCACGAACTCCACCGGATCGCGGCTGCTGAGGGCGACGATGGAGCAGCCCAGCGGCGCGCGGCGCACGACCCCGGCGAGCAGGGCATCGAACGGTTGCGAAGCGAACGGGCTGACGTCCGCGAGCAGGTCGGCGATGGCCGCGATCTGGCTGCTCGCCGCGCTGGGCGCCAGGAAGACCGTCCGCTGGGGTCGATAGCTGAAGGCATTCACAGCGAGACCGACCGCGATCCCTTCGGCGACCCACGATCGTGCCAACGACAATGCCGCGACGCACAGGCCTTCGACCAGCTCGTCATCCCAGTTGAGCATCCACGACGGCCCGGGCACGGTCTGCATGTCGACCGCGAGCAGCACTTCGCGTTCACGGGCGGGGTCGTACCGACGACTGACCGGGCGGCCGAGGCGAGCCGTCGCCTTCCAGTGGATCCGTCGCAACTGGTCACCTGGTTGGTACGGGCGCACGCCCGCGAAGAGCGACGGC
>Ga0184612_10001318_pt1 | contig 11933 bp, 11 predicted proteins | sample PLM3_60_coex_FD_133163 | JGI IMG/M metagenome (GOLD analysis project Ga0184612, IMG submission 133163) | Groundwater sediment microbial communities from an aquifer in East River, Colorado, USA - PLM3_60_coex | ecosystem: Environmental > Terrestrial > Soil > Riparian zone | place: USA: East...
CGGCCCACAAGCCGTGCGTGAGGCGAAGCGCCTGGTTCGCGAGCGGCCCACGGGCATCGAGACCGCGCGCATCGCGGCAGCGAGACGAACGAGTGAGGAAGGTCAGGATGGGCTGCGCGCGTTCCTCGAACGCCGCCGACCCGGCTGGGCGCAGGACTAGACGCGACGCTCTTCGAGGTACTTCTTCAGTCCGAGGAACGGTAGGACGAACGCTGCGAGCAGCGCCGCGATCCACACGATCACCGTCGCTGCGATCCACGTTCCGATCCCACTGATCGAAAGCCCGTCGGAGACGAGATCGGTGACGATCAACGCCACAAGTGTCGCGATGAGCGCGACACCCCCGAGCATCGACGTGCCGCCTCTACGGAGTTGGCTCGCCAGGAAGGGCAGCATGAGCGCGAAGACGATCGTGAACACGATCAGCGCAGTAATGAACCCGTCGCGTTCAAGCGCATGCCGTCGAGCAGAGCAGCAGCCACGATCAGCCCCACGGCATTCGCAGCCAGGGCGACCAGGGTGCAGACGAGCAGCCGGATCACGTGAGAACTCTACAACCGAAATGGGCTCGGGCTCAGGCGTCGCGGCAGGCCCGTCGGCGTGAGAGCGCACCCGCATCACGCGGAGGTGGCGAGCTAGCGGAGCGTGATCACGAGGCTCGCCACGTTCGTCCTGGGGAGGACGAGACGTACCTGCGAACCCTGCGGTGCCCGAACCTGGCGGACGAGATACCCCCGCGCCGACGTCGTCCGGTAGCCGCCGATCGTCACCCAGCCCCCATCGACGAGCCGTTGGAGTCCATAGCGCTGGGCCCCGCTTCCAGGGCGCACCTGCCCCCAGACCTTGACCACCCCGCCGCGACGAGACACTTGCATGAGCGGCAGCATCATCGCGACCTTGGCGGGCTTCGCGCGTCCGTCGACGGTCTCGAGCCCGCTCTGCCAGCGGTCGATGTCGGGCTCGTCGCGGTAGAGGTAGTGGATGAGCATGTCGACCTTGGGCACGGCGAACACGCGTCTCGCCGCCTGGGCGATGTACGCGGCCTGTTGCTTCAAGGACACTCCGAACGGATCGGGTCTCGACTGGTAGGCGAACTCGGTGAGCCAGACGCGTGCGCGTGGGAACGCCACCTCTACCTCGCGCACGAGTCTCTCGATGGACGCCATGGTGATAGTTGTGCACCGCCTACACGAGCCGGCGTATGGAGTCTCGCTCGGATTCGAGGGATACGGATGGTGCGCGTACGCGTCGAGAAGCGCCCCTGCGCGGTCCATCAGCCGGATGAAGCTCAGCGGGGACATGCCTCCGCGATTGCCCCGCGGCGCGGTCACGCCACCTCCGACGAGGTCGGACGGATCGACGCCCTTGAGAGCGCGATACGCGGGATTGAGAAGCTTCTCGACGTAGTCGCGTGGAGCAACGGGGTCGAGCCAGCGTCTCTGGTTGGGCTCGTTCCAGATCACCCACTGCCTCACGAAGTCGTAGCGCTCCGTGACGCGCTGCACGAAGCTCTCGAAGTCCGAGCTGTCGCTGGGCACGCGATTCGGAGGCTGGCCTTCGTTCGCCCAGGAAGGCGTGCCCCAGATCGTGACAACGGGGTCGAGGCCCTCCCTGCGAAGCGCATTCAGCAGCTCGTCGCTGCGACGCCAGCTGTAAACGCCTCGGACACGCTCGACCTCGTACCAGTTGATCGTCACGCGCACGACGTCGACGCCGAGGCGATCGAGCTGGGCGACACGCGAGCTCAGGGTTCCCGGCCCGTGCTGGAGCCAGGCGTCGTCCTGGATGCCGAACCGCACGCCCGACGCGGCCGAAGCCTGGCCGGGCACGAGCAGACAGGCGCCGACGAGCGCCACTAGGACCAGGCGGACCTTCACGCTGACACATATACCGGGTGCGGGGGACGGTCGAACGTCTTCATCAAGGCTTCCTTACAAGGTGCGAACGAACCCTGTCCCCCCAGAGCTCCCTCAAAACCATGCGGGCGATGATTCCGAAGGGGGTTCTAAGCTCCGCGCATGTCGATTCGCAAGCTCCTCGTCGCCAACCGCGGCGAGATCGCCGTTCGCGTGTTTCGAACGTGCCGCGACCTCGGGATCGCCACCGTGGCCGTCGTCGCTCCGGACGACACGGGCTCGCTTCACGCCCGCTCGGCCGACGACGTCGTGGACATCGCGGGCTACCTCGGCTCGGAGGAGCACATCCGCGCCGCGAGATCCGTCGGAGCCGACGCGATTCACCCCGGCTACGGGTTTCTCGCCGAGCGTGGCGACTTCGCCGAGGCGGTCGAGGCGGCGGGACTGACCTGGATCGGGCCGTCGCCCGAGGCGCTACGGCGAGGCGGAGACAAGATCGAAGCCAAGCGAACCGCGCGGGACGTCGGAGTTCCCGTCCTTCCGGACGGGGATCCGCGCGACCTCGGTTTTCCGTTGCTCGTGAAGGCGGCGGCCGGTGGAGGCGGCCGCGGGATGCGCATCGTTCGATCGCAGGCAGACCTCGACGAGGCGCTCGCCGCTGCAGAGCACGAGGCAGTCGGTGCGTTCGGGGACGGCGCCCTGTACTGCGAGCGGTACCTCGAGCGCCCTCGGCACGTGGAGGTGCAGCTCCTCGCGGACGCCCATGGGATGGTCGTCGCGGTCGGCGAGCGCGACTGCTCCGTGCAGCGTCGCCATCAGAAGGTGCTCGAGGAGTCGCCCGCTCCCTCCCTGGACGCGCGGTTGCGTGCCCGGATGCTCGACGCTGCGGTCGCATTCGGTGAGGCCGTCGGATACCGCAGCGCCGGCACGGTCGAGTTCGTGGTCGACGGAGAGGGGTTCTTCTTTCTCGAGCTGAACGGTCGTATCCAGGTGGAGCATCCGGTCACGGAGGCCGTCACCGGCCTCGACCTCATCGAGTGCCAGATTCGCATCGCCGAAGGCGAGCGACTTGCAACGACTTCTCACAAGGTCGAGGGGCACGCGGTCGAAGTCCGCCTGTACGCCGAGGATCCAGAGACATTCCTTCCCCAGGCCGGACGGATCGAGCGGCTCGACCTGCCGAGTAACAACGCGTCACAAGAGAGGATTCGCGTCGACGCCGGGGTCGAGGAAGGCGACGAGGTGGGCATCGCGTACGACCCGATGATCGCGAAGCTCATCGCCCACGGGAGAGACCGAGACGACGCGCTCGACACCCTCGCCGCGGCCCTCGACGAGACCGAGGTAACCGGCATCACGACGAACCTTCCATTCCTGCGCTGGCTCGTCTCTCACCCCGTCGTACGCACGGGGGAGGCGACGACTGCTTTTCTCACCGAGCATCCGCCCCTCTCCCCCCGTCCACTCCTGCGGCCACCGGCTATCTGGCGCGCACCGTGGCGGCTGAACCTTCCCGTTCCACCCGCCGCATCGCCTCCCGATGTCGACGCCGAATCGCATCGCGAGGGCGCCACGCACGGCGCGAGCACCGTGGTCGCCCCCATGCCGGGGACGGTGATCCGGGTCGAGGTCGAGGCGGGCTCAGCGATTCGTGCGCGTTCAGCACTCGTCGTGCTCGAGGCGATGAAGATGGAGATCCCCGTCCACTCGCCGTTCGAGGCGGTGGTGAAAGCGGTGCACGTCGCCCCGGGCGATCGCGTCGCGGGCGGAGCGCTGCTCGTCGAGCTCGAAAGCTAGGCTGCCGGCGCGCTTTACGTCCCGGGCTTGACCACCATCAGGAACACGATCACGAACAGTGCGAGGACCAGCAAGCGTGCGATGAAGACGAGGCGGTCGACGCGCGCGACGAGCGCCGGGCTCGGGCCTTCCTGAGCCATCTGCGCACCCGCGGCGCCCATCGCTCGCGTGAGGTAGAGAAAGGCGACGAGCGCGACTCCGACGCCTCCGATCAGCCCGAGATAGACGAAAGGCTCGCTCCAGTCCCAGTTCCCGTCCTCCGTGACGAGAGCACCGGTGACGAGGACGACGATCGCTGCCGGCATGAAGATCTTCGGGCCGACGAAGGCCATGTCACGCCCGAAAGCCGCCGCTCGCTGGGGATCGGCGGAGCGCTGCGCGAGCACGCCGAAGACCTGTGCCGTGACCGCCCCTCCGATCCACACGATCGCGCCCGCGATGTGCAGGAAAAGCCAGAGCTCATAGGACGTCATTGCTCTACACGCGGATGCGGTCGAGCAGCCACCCGACCGAGAAGTTCACGAGCCACACGATGATCGTGGCGCCGACGTACGTCCAGAACCCGTTGATCACGAAGTTGGGCGCGATCCACTCGGCGAGCGCGAGCATGAGCACGTTGAGCGCGAAGTACGCGAGGCCGAACGTGACGATGATGAGCGGGAGCGTGAGGATCGCGAGGATCGGCTTCAGGATCGTGTTGCCGATCGTCAGAACGAGCGCGCCGAGGATCAGAGAACCCCAGCGTCCGATCGCCACGCCGCTGAACATCCAGTCGACGACGATCAACGCGAGGACGTTGATGCCCCAGAGAACGAGGAAGCGAACGAGGAGGATCATGGGCGTGCCACGTCCATCCTCGGGCTAGAAGAGCTTCTGGAGCTTCATGGCCGCTCCCATGTCGCCCTTGATCCTGAGTTTCCCGGTCATGTAGGCAGTCGTCGGGTTCTGCTCACCCGCGACGATCTTCGCGAAGCTCTCCTCGCTCGCCGAGAACGTGGTGTCCGCGTCGCCGACGCCTTCCGTGACCTTGATCGCACCGTCTGCGATCGCGACGGTCCAGGCGCCGGCGCCCTCGATGTCGAAGACGTACGTGTTGTTCATCCCCGCGATCCGATCCGCAGGCACCCGCGACGCCAGACCCTCGAAGAACTCCTGAACGCTCGCCATCGTTTGCGTCTCCTCTCGCTGGAACGGGGCGGAGCCTACCGCGCGGCTACCATCCGCGCGGCGTGGACTTCGACCTCTCTCCCGAGCAGGAGCTGATCCGCGACACCGTCCGGACATTCGCGCGAGAGCGAGTCGAGCCGATCGCCGCCGAGCTCGACCGCGACGGCCGCTTCCCGTACGAGCTCGTCGCGGAGCTCGCCGGGCTCGGGCTCATGGGGCTTCCGATCCCGGAGGAGTACGGCGGCGCCGGCGGGGACACCCTTTCCTACGCGATCGCGATCGAGGAGCTCACGCGCATCGACTCGTCCGGCGCGATCACCGTCGCAGCGCACACCTCGCTCGGCACGATGCCGATCCTCCTGTACGGAACGGAGGAGCAGAAGCGGCGTTGGCTCCCAGAGCTCGCGTCAGGCCGGCGGCTCGCGGCCTTCGGCCTCACGGAGCCGGATGCAGGCTCCGACGCGGGCGCAACCCGCACGACCGCGGAGCTACGCGACGGCTCGTGGATCGTCAACGGCTCCAAGCTCTTCATCACGAACGCGGGGACGGACATCACCTGGGGCGTGACGATCACGGCACGCACCGGCGACGACGCGATCTCGAACGTCGTCGTCGAGAACGGGACGCCCGGGTACACGATCTCGTCGCCGATGAAGAAGCTCGGCTGGCGTGCGTCGGACACGCGCGAGCTCTCCTTCGAGGACTGCGCCGTGCCCGAGGAGAACCTGCTCGGGGAGCGCGGAGCCGGCTTCCGCCAGTTCCTCGAGATCCTCGACGGAGGGCGCATCTCGGTCGCGGCGATGGGAGTCGGGCTCGCGCAGGGAGCCTACGACCTTGCCTACGCGTACGCCAGGGAACGCGTCCAGTTCGGCAAGCCCATCGCGTCCTTCCAGGCGATCACGTTCAAGCTCGCAGACATGGCGACCGAGATCGAGGCGGGCCGCGGGATGGTCTACAAGGCCGCCTGGCTCAAGGACGCGGGGCGCCCGTTCGCGCGCGAGGCGGCGATGGCCAAGCTCTACACCGGCGAGCTCTCGAACCGCGTCGCGAACGCCGCGCTCCAGATCCACGGCGGCTTCGGCTACATGGACGAGTCGGCCATCTCGCGCCTCTACCGCGACCAGAAGATTCTCGAGATCGGCGAGGGCACGAATGAGGTGCAGCGGATGGTCATCGCTCGCCATCTCGGTTTGTGAGCTTCTAACGTGATGATCGCCCGTCGCTGGGCGGATGCTGGACGTCGTGAGGCAAGGACGCAGGGAGCGCCCATATCCGCAGCGGTATGGGCGCGACCGAGGACGCAGCATCAGGGCGTCCGGCGCCGCACAGCGACATGGTCGTTCATTGCGTTAGGAGCTGTTGGCGCGATCGCACTCGTGTCTGCCGCACCGGGTGCGGCGCATGTCGTTCCGTTCCCGTCGTTCATCCCTGCAGGAGACTCACGGCTCGTCGAGCTCTCGTTTCCGAACGAGCGCGATCGCACGATGGTCGGCTTCTCGGTCGCGGCGCCGCCCTCGCTCGAGATCGTGCACGCGCACCGTGCGGACGGCTGGCACGAGACATTCGACGGCTCGAAGGCGACGTGGCGAGGTGGAAGCCTCGCCCCGAAGGCAGCGACGACGTTCGGCGTCGAGCTTCGCGCGGAGACGGAGCCGGGCCCCGTCGAGCTCGAGGCCGAGCAGCTCTTCGACGACGGCGCAGCCGTCGACTGGGCCGTGGCGCTGACCGTGACGCCGGCGACGGAGAAGCCGTCACAGAATCTCGCGCTGGCCGGCGTCGTCGGCCTGATCGGGCTCCTGGTGGTCGCGGCGGTCGTGCTGCTCGCGTGGCGCAGGCGAGTGGTGGGTTCGGCCTAGCGGCCTAGTCGTCTGCCTGGGCTTCCTTCGCCAGCTTTTCCGCCGCGAGCTCGTCGCGCGAGGGGATGAAGCCCATGCCGAGCCGGCGAGCGACCTCGACGTGGATGCCGATCCCCACGAGGACGTAGAGCGCCGTAGAGATCTTCAGCCAGGGCTCGGTGACCGTGAGCTTGGGGTCGAGAATGCTCGACGTCGTCAGCGTCGCGACAGCGACGTAGAAGGCGACGACGATGCTCCAGCCCTCCCCAGCGTGTACGCGATGGTCCCGACGAACACGAGCGCCCGCCGCCGCACCGAGGATCCGGCCGAAGTCCTCCTCGCGAAACGCGAAGCCCATAGCGATCCTGAAGCGGCGGAACATCAGCAGCGCTGAAAGCATGTCGGCCCACGGATTCGCACGACGTGAGCGGAGTCCTGTGACCGAGCACTTCAAGAGAAATAGCGGAGGCCGCTGCTACGGTCGCGAGTCGTGATCTTCACGCAGTTCGTCGACGACGCGCTCGGGTGCGCGTCGTACCTCGTCGGCGACGCGGACACTCGAAGCGCGGTCGTCGTCGACCCGGCCTTCGCGATCGAGCAGTACCTCGACGAGGCCCGGCGACAGGACGTACGGATCGTTCGGACGATCGAGACGCACACGCACGCCGACCACGTCGCGGGACACGGCCGGCTCGCGCTCGAGCACGACATTCCCGTCAGCATCCATCCCGCGGCCGAGGCCGCGTATCCGCACGACCCGCTGGTAGACGGAGACGACATCGCGGTGGGTCAGGTCGTTCTGCGATGCATCCACACGCCTGGGCATCGGCCGGAGCACTGCTGCCTCGCCGTGAGCGACCGCGACCGCGGGCCCGACCCGTGGTTCGTCCTCACCGGCGACTCGCTGTTCGTCGGGGACGCCGCACGCCCGGATCTCGCCGTGGACGCTCGTGAGGGCGCCGAGGGGCTCTTCCATTCGCTGCGACGCCTCGTCGAGCTCGGAGATGGTGTGGAGGTCTACCCGGGGCATGTCGCCGGGTCCCTTTGCGGCAAGGCGATGAGCTCGAAGGCCTCGACGACGATCGGCTTCGAGCGGCGCTTCAACCCCGCACTCGCATCCGACGACATGGCGCTGTTCGTCGCCGAGTCGGCTGCGATGTCAGCGCCTCGCCCGCCGAACATGGAGGCGATCGTGGACTTGAATCGCGGACCGTTTGTCGGCGCCCAACCCGAGCCGCCGGAGCTCCCTGCACCGCCCGAACACGCACGGGTGCTCGACGTCCGGCCCGTCGAGGCGTTCGCGGAGGGTCACTTCGCCGGTGCCCTCAATGTGCCGGTGACGGGAACGCGGTTCTCGACGAAGGCGGCCTTCGTCGTGGAGCGCCGCCCGATCGTCGTCTCGGCGGCGAATGCGGAGGAGGCGGCGGAGGCGATTCGCGCACTCCGTTCGGTCGGGCTCTTCGACATTCCCGGATACGTCCTCGGGGCCGGGCCCGAGACGCTGGGTCTCGTGTCCGTCGACGAGCTCGACGGCCTCCTCGAGAAAGGAGCCGAACTCGTCGACGTTCGCGAGAAGGACGAGCGCGACACGGGCTACATCGCGGGGAGTCGGAACATCCCGTACCGCCTGCTCGCGCTCGGCGAGGCCGACCTACCGCGCGACCGCCCGATCGTGACGATCTGCGAGTCGGGCCCGCGCGCTGCGATCGCGGCGAGCATCCTCGCCGCAAGCGGCTTCGATGCACATCCCGTCGTAAACGGCGGGATCGATAGCTGGGCGGCTGCCGGGAAGCCCACCGTCGAGTTCCGCCGCTGCGGCAGCTGAGCCTAGGTCAGCTCGCTTCCGCCAGCAGCGCCTCGCCCTCGCGGATGTAGCGCGTCGCGCCGACGGAGCGCCAGAAGGCGAGCGCCCGCGCGAGCTGCTCGTCCGCTTCAGGGCGCCGGCCGACGGCAACGAGCTTCTCGGCTGCGCGAAGGCGAGCGAGAGCCTCGTCCGGGAGCGAGCCGATCTCCCCGAACAGGTCTGCCGCGCGTTCGAACTCTCCTCGTACCCAGCACGACGCAGCCTCGAGCCATGGTGTCGCCGTTCCGAGGCCTGGCGCCCGTTCGAGGAACTCCTGTCCTCGACCGAGCGCGTCCATCGCGGCAGCTAGGTGCGGAGCCCAGAAGGTGACGTCTCGCACGTCCTCGACTCCGACCTCGGCGAGCAGCGCATCCACTTCCGAGGCGGCATCCTCAGTACGCCCCGCGTCGAGGAACACGTTCGCGGCGGCGGCCCGAGCGGTATGGAGTACCTGGGGATCCTTGATGCCGACGGCAAGCTCGAGCATCGCCGTCGCGTCGTCGACTGCGCCTGCCACGTCACCCCTCGCGAGGCTCATTCTCGAGCGGATATCGCGGCACAAGGCCTCCATGTAGTGTCGCGCTCCTTCCTCGGACTGCGCGATCAGATAGTCGAGCTCCGTCATTGCATCGTCCCAGCGTCCCGCGTGGTAGGCGTACATCGTTAGCTCTGCTCGATCCCAGTAGGCGGCCGCGAGCATCCCGAAACGCTCGGAGACCTCGTGACTCTCGCGGCTGAACGCTTCGGCGCCGCGAATGTCTCCGTGCGCGTAGACCATCGACGCGAGGTTGTTCAGTGCCCGTCGCGCCTCGGGCAGGTTGTGCTCGACGGCGATGTCGAGGCTGGTCCGCAGGTCGTCGAGCCCGGACAGGTCTCCGGCGTTCGCCTTGGCGACCCCGATGTTGTTCAGCGCGTGAGATCGGATCCCGTGCAGGCCCAGCGCTTCCGCCATCACGAGCGCCTCCGAGCCGACCTCGATGGCCTCGTCGCTCCGGCCGGCGAGCATGAGAAAGCGGGAGATGCTGCTCGTCACGAACGCCTTCGCCCGTGACGGTCCAACGGCTGCGACGAGCGAGGCGGCCCTGTCGAAGTGGGAGCTCGCGGCGTCGCGGTCTCCCTGGAGGAAGAGCAGGATGCCGCGCTCCATCTCTGCCTCGGCCGCCGTCTCGACGTCGTCGACCGCGAGCGCCGCCTCCGCCGCCGCCGCAAACACGTCGTCGCCGCCACTCTCGCTGTACGAGAAGGCCCTGCCGTAGGCCAGCAGACCCTTCGGATCGAGTGGCGCCAGCTCGAGCGCCGACGCGTAGTGGCGCGCTGCGGCCACGTAGGCGTTGAGTGCGTACGCACGGTCGCCCGCTTCCCGGAGGGCCGCGGCCGCGTGAGCCGCCATGTCCTCCACGTCGACGTCGGCGCTGCGCGCAAAGTCGAGCGCGGCGACGTAGTGGTGCGCGAGCATCTCCGCGCGGTCCTCGGAGCGGTCGGGAGCGAGCGTCTCGATCCACTCGGCGGCCCGTCGGTGCAGGCGGGCACGCTCGGCACGCGGCACCTGCCCGTACGCCGCGTCCCGCACGAGCGCGTGGACGAATGCCAGCTGTCGAGCACCGGCGACGGCGGAGCGTCGCTCCCTCCGAACGAATTCCTTCCGCTCGAGCGCGAAGAGCCTCTCGTCGAGTTTCTCCGGCTCGGTGTCGGCGATTGCAGCGAGGGCGTCGGACCAGAAGACCTTGCCCAGGACGGCGGCGGCCTGAAGGAGCGCCTTCTCCGGCCTCGGAAGGCCGTCGATCCGCGCTGCGACGATGCCGTGCAGCGTCTGGGGTACGTCTGCGGTACCCCCGTCGTGCTGCATGCGGACGTACTCCTCGGCGAAGAGCGGTACGCCACCGGCGCGCTGGAGGAGCTCGAGCTGCTGCTCCGCTGGGAGCACGGCGCGGTCGAGGAGCTCGCCCAGGAGGCGCGCCGTCTCCTCGTCGGTGAGCGGAGCGATAGAGACCGTCGTCGCGTTGCGCTTCCCTCCTCCCCACCCTGGGCGCCGCTCGAGCAGCTCTGGTCTCGCCGAGCACACGACGAGAAGTGGCACATCGACGACTCGGTCGGCAAGCGAATCGACGAAGTCGAGCAGAGCGTCGTCGGCCCAGTGCAGGTCCTCGAAGACGAGGATGGTCGGTCGAGACTCGGCCATCGCCTCGAGAAAGCGGCGCCAAGCCGTGACCGCCTCCTCGAGACTGGCTTCTCCCACCGAGAGGCTGTCACGAACCCCGGCGAGGGGCCTGAGATGCCGCTCGACCCAGCGAGCCTCGACGTCATCGGATACGAGGTCGCGCACCGCGGCGGAGAGCTTGGCCGAGGCTTCGTCCGCACGATCCGACTCGAGGATCCCTGCTTGCGCCTTCACCATCTCGCCGAGTGCCCAGAGTGCGACTCCCTCGCCGTATGGAAGCGAGCGCCCCTGGCGCCAGATGATGAGCTCGGGCGTCTGCTCGATGATCTGGAAGAGCTCCTGGACGAGTCGCGATTTCCCGATGCCCGGCACACCGACCAGCGTCACGAGCTGCGCTTCTCGCCGCGTTCGCACGCGGGACAGTGCGCCCGAGAGCACATCGAGCTCCTCGGTGCGTCCGACGAGCGGCGCGCGCAGCCCTTCGCCGAGGTCGATGCCGTACCTCGAACGTCGCGCCACCGCAAGCCACGCGCGAAGCGGCCCCGACTTTCCCTTGGCAGTTACGGCGTCGTGATCGGCGTACTCGATCGCGCGGTCGGTGGTTCGGTACGTGGACTCACCGACGAGGATCCCGCCGGGCGGCGCGGCCGACTGGAGGCGAGCAGCCGTGTTCATCACGTCGCCGGCGACCATCGCCTCGCCCAGCTCGGGGCGTGCGCCGATCGAAACGAGCGCTTCGCCGGAGTGCACGCCCACTCGCACCTCCAGCTCGAGCCGCGGATCCGCATCGTTGAGCTCCGCGATCGCGTCCTGGATCGTGAGCGCCGCACGTACTGCGCGCTCGGGATCGTCCTCGTGCGCGACCGGCGCCCCGAAGACGCCGACGACCGCGTCTCCGATGAACTTCTCGACCGTTCCGCCGTGCCGCTCGAGTTCGTGGCGCAGCCGCTCGTGGTATGGAGCGAGGATCGCGCGGACGTCCTCGGGGTCGAGCCGCTCGGCCCGTGCCGTCGAGCCGACGAGGTCGGCGAAGACCACCGTGACGATCTCCTCGCGGCGGGCAGTGGGCTCGGCGGTAAGGGGCGTCGCACACCCACCGCAAAAGCGGGCGTCATCAGGGTTCTCGCGTCCACAGGAAGGGCAGACGAGCGTCATGCTGATGCGGCGAGCAGCGTCTCGCCCTCACGGATGTAGCGGGTGGCGCCGACCGAGCGGAAGAACGCCAGCGCGCGGCCGAGCTGCTCGTCAGCCTCCGCGCGGCGACCGGCAGCCACGAG
>Ga0184612_10001319_pt1 | contig 11933 bp, 9 predicted proteins | sample PLM3_60_coex_FD_133163 | JGI IMG/M metagenome (GOLD analysis project Ga0184612, IMG submission 133163) | Groundwater sediment microbial communities from an aquifer in East River, Colorado, USA - PLM3_60_coex | ecosystem: Environmental > Terrestrial > Soil > Riparian zone | place: USA: East...
GACCGTTCCATAGACCGCCACCCACAGCACGGGAAGGAGCGCGAGCTGCGCGAAGGTGGAGTCGGCCCCACCGATCGCCTGCCGAACCAGGACCGCGACGACCAGATAGACGAAGGGGAGCGCCCGGTGGACCAGGCTGGGGAGCCGGTCCCAGGGGACGAGGATGATGGCGGCCACGGTGAGCACGGCGAGCGTCGAGGCCTGGAGGAGGCCACCGGCCTTTCCCGGCGAGACCTGCCGGGTGGCCATCGACATGAACCCCAGCAGGACCGCGCCTACCAGGCACCCCATCTGGCGAAACAGGGACTCACGGCTGAGCGGGTCGGTGCGCCGTTGCGTGGTGGGGCTGGCCTGCGTGGTCGTCACCGCATCCCCTTGCTGGTCCTGGTCTCCCAGTGGCCCGAACCCGTCACGTTCGGGCCATCCAGGGGGGTTATCGGCAGGTAGGCCGCCGCGGGACGAGTCCCCCGCCGAAGGATTTCGCCGTTCTCCGGCGGCCGATGCCCCCGGTCCACCACCCGGGGGACGTTCGCGCTCAGCCCTGCCGGTAGTAGGCCAGGAGCTCGTCCTCGCCCAGCTCGGTCAGGTCCACGCCCTCCCGGCGGGCCCTGTCCAGGAGCCGCTCGTAGCGATCGGCGAACTTCGTCGTGGTCCGACGGAGGGCGCTCTCGGGGTCCACCCCGAGCCTGCGAGCCACGGACGCCGCGGCGAACAGGACGTCGCCCAGCTCCTCCTCCGCCTCCTCCGGGGTCCCGGCGGCGGCCAGCTCGTCGACCTCCTCGCGCAGCTTGGCCATCGCTCCCTCCGTGGTCCGCCAGTCGAAGCCCCACCCGGCGGCGCGCCGCTGCACCTTCGACGCCCTCGCCAGGGCCGGGAGCGTCGGCGGGATGTCGTCCTCGACGGGCCGCTCCCCGGTCTCCTCCGCCTTGATCTGCTCCCAGTTCACCAGGACCTCGTCGGCGCCCGACACCTCCACCTCGCCGAACACGTGCGGATGCCGCCGGATCAGCTTCTCCACGATGCCTTGCGCCACGTCGTCGACGTCGAAGGTCCCCTCCTCCGCCGCCATCTGGGCGTGGAACACCACCTGGAGGAGCACGTCTCCCAGTTCGTCGCGGAGCCGGTCCGGGTCGCCGGCATCGATCGCGTCCAGCACCTCGTGGGTCTCCTCCAACAGGTGCCGGGCCAGCGTCCGGTGGGTCTGCTCGTGATCCCACGGACAACCGCCGGGGCCGCGGAGCCTGGCCATGACGCGGACCAGGTCGAGCATTCGCTCGCCCTGCCGGCTCGACGGGACGGGGCCCTCGGGGACGCCGGACGGCGGATCGTGGTCGGGACGATCGGTCACGGCGTGGCGCCGGCCGCCGGCGAGCTCGTCGCTGCCGGCGACCCCGTGGCGGTGCTCCTGATCGGCTCGACGTTGCCGGTCGACGGATCGAACCGCCCGTACTTCGGGTTCACGGTGATGCGCCGGCTGACGAGCTGCTCCTTCAGCCAGTCGGTGAACGCCTTGGCCTGGAGCGGCCCGGCCAACTGATCCCGGACTTGATCGAGCGGCTGCACGTCGACGCTCACGAGCTGGATGATGTGCCACCCGAACTGGGTATGGACGGGCCGGCTGATCTGGCCCGGCTTGAGCGCCAGCGCCGCCTGGGCGAACGTGGCGTCGAACTGGGCTGCCGGCACGAGGCCGAGGTCGCCGCCGTTCGGTGCCGAGCCCGTGTCGATCGAGTCCTTTTCCGCCAGCGGGCCGAAGTTCTTCGCGGTCACCTGCTGCTCGATCCGAAGGGCCTGAGCCTCCGTCTTGACAAGGATGTGCTTCGCGTGGATCTGGGTGAACTGCAGCCGCTGCTCCTGGTAGAGCTGGCGGACCTGCGCATCGTCCACCCGTGTCGCGGCCACCGCCTTCTGCACCTGGTTGAACAGGAGGATCCGGCCGATGATGTCGGTGAGATCGCGCTGGGTCAGGCCCTCCGCCGCGAGCTGCTGATCCAGGGTGTCGCCCAGCGCGGATCGAAGGTCCGTCAGCGACCGCGTCACCTCCGCCCGATCCACCGTGATGTGGTGGTCACGCGCGTAGCCCTTCACCAGATCCTCCTGGATCAGGGTGGTCAACGTGAACCGGGCGCAGGCGGACTGAGCGGTCTCCCCGGCGATGGCTTGCCCGCAGGGCGCCTGGTTGATCGCGGACAGGAACCGGAAGGCCGAGATGTCCTGGGCCAACTGATCGTCGGTGATGCGGTCGTCGCCGACGGTCGCGGCGGGCGGCGCGGCGGCGCCGCACGCGGCGAGCACGACGCTCAGCGCGATCGCCACGAACGAGGTTCGAAGGAGGGAGCGGGGGATCACCGGCCGATTCTAGCAACGGCCCGTTCAACGGCCCGGAGTTGAAGGTCAGCCGGTGACGGACGCGGGCTCGCGTGCACCCGTGGCCGCGCGCAGCGCCCGCTCGACCCTTCGGGCCAGCTCCGCCCCGCGCTCGCGCCCGGTCGAGAGGTTCAGCGTGGAGGTGGCGGCGTGGTAGGTCGCTCCGGCCACCCGCTCGGCCACCGCCAGCGCGTCGGCGTCATCGAGCGCGACGGGCTTCACCCGGACCTGGTCTCGGTAAGTCGTGACTTCCTGTACCTCGAGCTCGAGGCACGTGATGCGGAGCGAGGCCACGGCGAGGAGCGTCTCGACCTCCTCCGGGAGCCGCCCGTACCGGTCGACGGCCTCGGCGCGCACCTCGTCCAGGCGCTGGTGGTCGCCGGCGGTGGCGATGGCCCGGTACAGCTCCAGGCGTAGGGCTTCCTGGCCCACCCATCCGACCGGGATGTAGGCCTTCAGCGGGAGGTCGATCCTCACCTCGCGCTCCTGCGGCATCGGCTCGCCCCGGAGGTCGGCGACCGCCTCCCGGAGGAGCCGGGCGTAGGTGTCGAACCCCACCGCCGCGATGTGGCCGTGCTGCTCCGCCCCCAGCAGGTTGCCGGCACCACGGATCTCGAGGTCGCGCAGGGCGATCTGGAAGCCGCTCCCCAGGGCGGTGTGCCGGCTGATGGTGGCCAGGCGCTCGTGGGCCTCCTCGGTCAGCTGGCTCACCGGGGGAAAGAAGAAATAGGAGAAGGCCCGTTCGTGCGACCGGCCCACCCGGCCCCGGAGCTGATACATCTGCGAGAGGCCCAGGCGGTCGGCCCGGTCCACCACCAACGTGTTGGCGGAAGGGACGTCGAGGCCGGACTCGATGATCGTCGTGCACACCAGCACGTCGGCGTCGCGATCCCAGAACCGCATCATCTGCTTCTCCAGGAGGTCCTCGTCCATCTGCCCGTGGGCCATCGCGATGCGGGCCTCGGGGATCTCCTCGGCGATCCACCCCACCTGCCTGTCCACCGTGGCGACGCGGTTGTGGACCCAGAACACCTGTCCCCCGCGCAGCAGTTCCCGGCGGACCGCGCCGAGCGCCATCCCCTCGTCGTAGGGCCCGACGTAGGTGAGCACCGGCTGGCGGTCCTCGGGCGGCGTGTCGACCACGCTCATGTCCCGGATCCCGGTGAGCGCCATCTCCAGGGTCCGGGGGATCGGGGTCGCCGACATCGTCAGCACGTCAACCGAGGTCCGGAGCCTCTTCAGCCGTTCCTTGTGGGCCACGCCGAACCGCTGCTCCTCGTCCACCACGACCAGGCCGAGGTCGTGGAACGCGACGTCGCCGGAGATCAACCGGTGGGTCCCGATGACCACGTCGATCTTTCCCGACTTCACGTCGTCCACCACGCGCTTCTGCTCGGCCGGCGACAGGAACCGCGACAGCATGGCCACCGTCACCGGGAACGGGGCGAAGCGCTCGGAGAACGTGACGGAGTGCTGCTCCGCTAGGAGCGTGGTGGGGACGAGCACGGCCACCTGCTTCCCGTCCATGACCGCCTTGAACGCGGCGCGTACCGCGATCTCGGTCTTGCCGTACCCGACGTCGCCGCAGATCAGGCGGTCCATCGGCTTGGGGGTCTCCATGTCCCGCTTCACCTCGTCCACGGCGGCGAGCTGGTCGCGGGTCTCCTCGAAGGCGAAGGCGTCCTCCATCTCCCGCTGCCACGGCATGTCGGGACCGAACGCGTGGCCGGGCACGCTCATCCGGACCGAGTACAGGCGGACGAGCTCCCCGGCCATGTCCCGGACGGCCCGCTTGACCCTGGCGGTGGTCCGGGCCCAGTCGCTCGACCCCAGGCGATGAAGGCGCGGCTCCTCCCCGCCCACGTACTTCGCCACCATGCCGACCTGGTCGGTGGGGACCGACAGCCGGTCGCCAGCGGCGTACTCGAGGACCATGTAGTCGCGTTCCGCGCCGGCGACGGCGCGACGCTGGATGCCGAGGAACCGGCCCACGCCGTGGATGCGGTGGACGGCGTAGTCCCCCGGCTCGAGCTCGATGGCCACCGCATCGGTCCGGCGCGGGGCGATCCTAGGCGCCGACCGCGTGTGCCGCCGCGACCCGAACAGGTCCTCCTCGGTCGCCACCGCGAGCTTCCCCGGAGCGAACACGAATCCCCCGGAGAGCTCGGCCTCGACCGCCATCACGTCGCCCGGATCGCCCAGTCGCAGGCCGCGTTCCGCCAGGACCTCGCGAGCCCGCTCCAGGCTCCCGTGGCCGACTGCGGAGACGACGAGCCGGTATCCGCGCGAGGACAGGTCGGCCAATCGCCGGGCCACCTCCGGCGCGTTGCCCTGGGCCGAGCCCCACCCTTCCAGGCCGAGGTCCACGCCCTCGGCGAACTCGCTCAGGTGAAGCTCGGTCAGGCCGGCCAGCGCCTCCGGGAGTGGCCTGGCCACAGGCGGTCCGGTCCACCCGGACGCCTCGGCCAGGGCCTCCGACTCCTCCACGGCCTGCCGGGCCCGGTCCAGGGTCCGGCGGGCCTGGACCAGGACGGCCCACGAGCCCCGGGGCATGAGCTCGGCCACATTCGGCAGGCGGTCGAACAGCAACGGTGCGAGTCCCTCCATCCCCTCGAAGGCCAGGCCGTCGGCGAACCGCGTGAGCTGGTCCCGGAATCGGTCCACGAACCGGGGGGCTAGCCGCTCGGCCCGCTCACGGAGCTCCGGGGTGGACAGGAGCTCCCGTACCGGATGCACCTCGACCGATCCCACCGGAATGGTCGAGAGCTGGGTCGCCGGGACGAACTCGCGAAGCGACTCGATCTCGTCGCCGAAGAGCTCGGCACGGACCGGCCGGCGGGCCGTCCCGGGAAAGACGTCGACGATGCCACCCCGCACGGCGAACTCGCCCCGGTGCTCGACGACGTCGGCCCGGGTGTAGCCCAGGCCGACGAGGCGCTCGGCCAGCACGTCGGGAGGAAGCGTGGCCCCCGGCGTGAGCATCAGCGGCTCGGTCTCCCCGAGCTTCGGCACGATGCCCTGCAGCACGGCGTGGGCCGGCGCGACCAGGGCGAACGGCCCGCTCGCTCGACGGAGCGAGCGGGCCGCCTTCGACCGCCTCCCGGCGGTCTCCGGCGATGGGCTGATCCCCTCGTAAGGGAGGGCCTCCCAGGAGGGGAACAGCGCCACCCGGTCGTGGCCGAGGAACGCCGTGACCCCTCGAGCGAGGGTCTCCGCCTCCGGTGGACCGAGGGCCACGGCGAGGACGGGAGCATCGAGCGCCCGCGCCAGCGCGGCCACCACGAAGTCCGAACCGGCCTCGGCCCGGCCCAGCACCGGCCGGGCCCGTTCGAGCAGGAGGCGCTCGAAGGGCTCCGAGCCGGTCATGTCGTCGAGCAGCAGATCGAGGCTCACGTCGCTCCATCGCGTGGTTCGGACAGCACGAAGAGGCCTCGTCGACGGCGCGACGGGGCCTAGTCAGCCGAGTGTACCTGCGGCGGGATGGAAGGAATGTCGCCAGACGCTGCCAGACGCTGGAGGAGTTCAGACCGCTCGCAGGCGCCCGACGCTCTGATGGGCCATACGACCGCGCGGATGCCGGCGCTGAGCCCGAGCTCCGGCCGTGCGGGCCTCGAGCCACCTGGTGGCCTCCTCCGCCGGAAGCGGGACGCAGAGGTGGTAGCCCTGCGCCTGCTCGCATCCCATCTCGGCCAGCCGCGCCAGGGTCTCGGCGTCCTCCACGCCCTCGGCCACGACCCGAAGGCCGAGGTTGCGGCCGAGGTCGACGGTGGCACGGGCGATCATCCAGTCGTTCGGATCCTCCCGCATGTTCACGACGAACGACCGATCGATCTTGATCTCGCGGATGGGGAGCCTCCGAAGGTGGCTGAGGGAGGAGTACCCGGTCCCGAAGTCGTCGATCGACAGCGTGATTCCGACCTCGGACAGGAGGGACATCACGCCCACCGACCGCCCGGAGTCGGCCATCAGGAAGCTCTCGGTCAGCTCGAGCGTCAGGCGGGAGGGCGGCACGTCCCACTGGGTGAGGAGCTCGGCCACCTGGTCGGGGAGCTGGGGGTCGAGCAGGCTTCGAGGCGACAGGTTGACCGCGACGTCGGGCATCAGCCCGTACCGCGACCACACCCGGGCCTGACGGAGGGCCTCGTCGATCACGTAGAGCGTGAGCGGGCGGAGCAGCACGGTCCGTTCCACCATGGGGATGAACTCGTCGGGCTCGATGAGGCCGCGCTCCGGATGCTGCCACCGGATGAGCGCCTCGACCCCGGCGATCCGACCATCCTTCACGGACACCTTCGGTTGGTAGTACAGGACGAACTCCCGGTTCTCCAGCGCCGGGCGCACCTGGCCGGCGAGGGTGAGGCGCCCCGGACTGTGGCGGTCCAGAGACGCGCTGTAGACCTCGTAGCCCCCTCTGGATTCCTTGGCCGAGTACATGGCGACGTCCGCCCGGCGGATCAGCGCCTCGACGTCCCGGCTGTGCTGAGGGTAGATGGCGATCCCGATGCTCCCGGTGACGTCGAGCTGGAGGCCCTCGACCGACAGCGGCTTCTCCAGCTCCCCCAGGATCCGCTCCGCGACCCCGATGGCGGTCTCCACGTCCGGGATGTTCGGGAGGAGGATGCCGAACTCGTCACCACCAAGGCGGGCCAGGAGGTCCTCGTCGCGAAGGACTGTGGAGAGCCGGGGACCGATCTCCTGAAGGAGCAGGTCGCCGAAGTGGTGACCGAGCGTGTCGTTGATCTCCTTGAAGTGGTCGAGGTCCATCAGCATCACCGCGACCAGCTCGTGGCCGTCCCGTTTCGACCTGGCCTCGATGGTCTCGCGCAGGCTGCTCTGGAACAGCGCCCGGTTGGGCAGATCGGTCAACGCGTCGTGCAGGGCTTGATACGCGTTCTCCTGCTGACGAGCTTCGAGCTCGACCGTGGCCTCCTGGAGCGACTGCGTCCGGGTGAACATCTGCCGTGCGAACGCGAGCGGGGCGATGAAGACGGCGATCGACCACGGGCCGATGCGGACGAACGTGGTGGCCACGATGACCGCGAACAGCGCGAGCCCCATGTACGACAGGACGAACTCGCCGAACACCCCGACGTGCATCTGGCGGAGGATGCCGAGCGTGGGCTGGCTCGTCCGGATGTGCAGATACAGGGCGACGAGCAGGGTGTTGACGGCGTACCCCACGAACGCGCAGAGGAGCACTGCCGGCCCCAGCCCGAACCAGGGCGACTTCAGCGAGCCGAGCTGATGGAACAGGAGGCTCTCGATCACCACGGACCACGCGATCTGGGATCGGTTCCACACGCCCTGCAGGAACGGGATCTCCCGGCGGAACTCCCTGGCGTCGCTGCTCCCGAGCAACGCGACCACGCCGGCCACCGGAGCCGGATAGATCAGCGCCACCGAGAGCTGAAGCGGGAAGCTCAGGCTGAACGGAAAGCCCACGGGCGTCGGGACGGGCAGCATGTCCACGATTGCGATGGCCACGATCCACTCGAGGAGGAGGGGGTCGGACACCTCCGCCGGGGCCCGGGTGAAGGACCAGCCCAGCCAGGCGAGCAGCGGCAGGATGACGGCGAGCTCGTAGAGACAGACGGCGGTGCTCCGCTCGGGTGGCTCGGCCCGGAGGGACTGGAGGACCCCGGACGAGCCTTCCGGCAAGGTCACCTCAACCGACATCGTGCACGCCCTCGGGCATGGCCGCCGATCCCCGGGATCGTTCCCTGGAGGGCGCGAACCGGCCGAGCATCGCCGCCACCACGAGCCACACCACACCGGCGTAGGCAATCAGGTCCCCAGGGCTCGCGACCATCTGGATGGGACGGATGGGCACCACGTCGCCCAGGAACAGCAGGCGATCGCCCGGCCCGGCCAGGTGGTGCTTGGCCCCACCGTCATCGAGCAGCACGGCCAAGGTGTCGGCCTGGCCCGAGGCCACGAGGGCATCCCGGGTCACCGGCATGCCCTGGTTCAGCCCGATGACCGTGAAGTTCAGGGCGATGCCGATCAGGATGAGCCAGAACCCCGCCACCCCAGCCCGGACGTTGGCCACGGCGAACGCGAGCAGCAGCACGAACGAGACGTACAGCAGGCCCAGGGAGAGGATGCGCCCGGGAACGGGGATCACCTGGAGCCCGAGCCCCACGATGGCCAGGGGCTGCCACTTCACCCGGAGCGATGCCACGAAGGACAGCCGTCCACCGAGCAGGTAGCCGATGACGACCGCGATGGCGAGCGACGCTGCGATCAGGCGCATCGGGGCTCGTGGGGGGCGAGCGGCGCTGCCAACCGGATCTCCGTTCGTCTCGTGGGTCGCATGGTGGAGGGGTCGTCGAGTGGATCGCCCCCGGCGCGTCCCGCTGAGGGGACGCACCGGGGGCTCCTGTCCAGATGTCCCGCTAGACCTTCCAGCCAGCCCCGACCGCGAGAGCAAGGGCGACGAGCCAGCCGAAGGCGTACAGGACCCGGCGCACGCGCACGGTGATCCTCCTTTCCATGGCCCGCCCTACACCTTCCACTTCGCGCCCGCGGCCATCAGGAGTGAGGCCAACGTGGCACCGGAGAGCAGGATGCGACTGATCTTCGCCCGCATCGAACCACCTCCGCGCCGAGTCTTTCCCATCCGCCGGGTGGGGTACATCGGCCGGGGGGATGGAATGTCGGTCGCCTGGGGAGGCGCCCACCCGTCCCCCGGGGCCTTCCCCCGCGTAGGTCGAAAGGTGTAGGCCCTAGCCTTCCGTCCTCGGCCCCGACCGGTTGTACCGGTCCTGGGTGGGGGACAGACCGTGCCTGACGAGCGACAGGGCGGCGTCGGCGGCGTCGTCGATCAGGACCGCGACCACCTCCGCCTCCTTCTTGGAGAAGGGCCGGAGGACGAAGTCCAGGGGGTCCTGCCGCCCAGGAGGCCGCCCGATCCCCAGGCGGAGCCGGTAGAAGTCAGGAGTCCGAAGGGCGGCCACCAGCGAGTCCAGGCCGTGGTGCCCGGCCGTCGATCCCCCGAACTTCACCCGCAGGGCTCCGAATGCGAGGTCCAGGTCGTCGTGGGCCGCGATCACCTGGTCCGGCCGGACCTCGTGCTTCCTGGCCACCGACGCGTACGCCGGCCCCGACTCGTTCATGAACGTGCGGGACTTCACCAGGAGCACGCGTTCGCCGTCGGCCTTGATCTCGGCGACGTCGGCGGGGACGAACCGGGCCTTGCGGAACCGCTCGCCGGCCCGTTCCGCCAGCTCCTCGACCACCATGGCGCCCACGTTGTGCCGGGTCCTTGCGTAGCGCTCGCCCGGGTTGCCGAGGCCGGCCACGAGCCAGGTCATCGGGTGCCGTGCGGGGACGCCTCGCTCGGCATGGCCGAGCTAGCCCTCGCCACCCTCCTCGGCGGGAGCCTCCCCCGCCGGAGCGGCCTCGCCCTCCTCGGCCTCCGCCTCCTCGCCCTCCGCCGCCGCGGCCTCGACTTCCTCGACCACGCGGACCTGCGGGATCACCACGGAGAGCACGCTGTCCTCGGGCGGGGTGAGCACTGTGACGCCGTCAGGCGGCGCCAGGTCGGAGACCCGGAGCGAGTCGCCCACCTGGAGCTCCGAGACGTCGGCGTCGATGCCGTCGGGCACGTCGCCCGGCAGGCACTCCACCTCCAGCTCCCAGAGATGGTGCTCGAGGACGCCGCCCGCCTTCACCCCGGGCGACTCGCCGATCACGCGGACGGGAACCGAGATCGTCACCTTCTCGTCCCGGCGGACGGCGAGGAAGTCGACATGCAGGTACCGACCCCTGACGTGGTCGCGCTGGATCTCACGGGGCAGGGACAGGTGCTGCGTGCCGTCGACCAGGAGGTCGACCAGCACGTTGGTACCGGCGCTGCCGTGGAGCAGGTGGAAGAGATCCTTGGCGTCCACCGACACGGGGACCGGCCCCACGCCGTGGCCGTACAGCACGGCCGGCACCCGGCCTGCCGCCCGGAGCTTGCGCGCCGCGCCCTTGCCGCTCTCCTCCCGCTTCTCCGCCTTGAGCTTCAGCTCCATGTGTTCCCTCCGGCCGCGAATCGTACCAACGCCCAGGGCGTTCCGACCCCCGGGCCGGTCTGGTGACGCCCGATATGGCGAGGCGGCCGGGATGACCCGGCCGCCTCGCTCCACTGGGCCTCGAAATCTAATTCGCGCTGGTGGAACCCCGGCCCACGAGCACCGTATTCACATCGATGTTGTCCAGGACGGCGAGTCCGAAGAAGTCCGGGCCGCCCGTGTCCTGACCCTCGTCGAACAGGATGGCGATCGAGCTCACGGTGCCGGTAATCGGGAGGTTGCCGGCGGCCGTGGTCCAGCGCAGCCGGATCCAGCCGTCACCGGAGTCCGTGACCGTTCCTGGTGGCGAGTTGCACCCGATGAAGAAGAATCCGGTGCTCGTCGTCACGTTGAAACGAGGGGCCCCGGCCCCGCAGTGGGAACCGCGGGGGTCTGAGGGATCGGAGCCGGGCTTGCGAATGTCGTAGCCGAGCTCGGTGAGGCTAATCCCCGAGACGTTTCGGAGGATGGCCCCCGAGGACGCGAAGTTGCTGGTCGGCCCGGTCTTCGCCAGCAAGAGTCCCTCGACGCTCCTGTCGCTCGAGTCGGCGGCTGCGTCACAAGCGCCAGCCGAGAACGGGACCGGATCCCCGATGGTGCCATCAGGGAGGAAGGGCCGAACCGTCGCATCGGTGGGGCAGCCGATCCCACTGAGCCACGACCCCTGAACCAGCATGGTCTTGAACGGGTCGAACTGGAACGGGCTGGCCTGGTTGAACCCCACCGCGTACGCGGTGCCGGCCACCACGAGAGTCAAAACGACACCTACGATCACAGCGCGAAGCTTCATCTCCGCCTCCTTGGGCAGGGAATGTTGCCGTGCCGTGAGACTTCCTGGACGCGCCCCCGGTCGCCCCACCCCCTCCCCTCATCTCAGGGGACGCTCCGGGTCCTTCCCTGCGGTCGATGTAACAACAGGTTGCGAAATGGGTCAACCCAACCGTTCCGTGCGGGAGCACGCGTGCACGGCGAGGTTCGATCTCAGGCTCTGCTCAGGCACGAGGCGGAGCCCAGCCACGTGTGCGGGTTGCCGGCCCAGCACCAGCCGAGCCGCGGCCTGCCCTCGCTGATCCACATCGCCGTCACGCGGCGGTCGCCGCAGCGCGACCCGAGCATCGAGAAGCAGTTCCTCGTCTTCAGGACTTCCGGGTGGTGGGTGATCAGGGCGACCCCTTCATCGATCGTGAGCGGCAATCGGTTCTCCCGGGTGATCGTCTCGATCGCTTCATCCGGTGTGACGTTCAGGGTGCCGCGACCTGTATCGATGTCGCCGACGAGGTACGCCGAACCAGCAGGAAGCCCTACGCCCTCGACAGGGGTGAACCGCTCGAGATCGTCCGCCGCCATCGTGGTGAAGCCCCCCTTGCCGCTCAGCTCGACGAGCGACATGGCCTGGTCGCGGGGGACCAGTTCGGTCCCGACCACGATGACGAACGCGATGCGGGCTTCTTCCTCACTCGCGGACACTCCGGGAAGCCGCTCCTTGAGCGGCGCGATGTGCCGCAGGAA
>Ga0184612_10001320_pt1 | contig 11932 bp, 8 predicted proteins | sample PLM3_60_coex_FD_133163 | JGI IMG/M metagenome (GOLD analysis project Ga0184612, IMG submission 133163) | Groundwater sediment microbial communities from an aquifer in East River, Colorado, USA - PLM3_60_coex | ecosystem: Environmental > Terrestrial > Soil > Riparian zone | place: USA: East...
GCAGGTCGTCGCTGAGGACCCGGAGGGCAACGTCTACAGCCTGCGGGGGGCGTTCTGGTTCGGTGGAGCGTTCAACGCGCAGCAGGGTACGGAGGTGTTCATGGACACCGGCAAGCTCCAGGTTGTGAGCCAGGGCTCGGGGACGGTCGACAGCGTGAACGTGACGTTCCACGTCACCGGCGTCAACGGCAACGTGAAGGCCTTCGACTTCGGGACCTGCGAGGAGCCCGGGGAGGAGTAGCAACGCCACCAGCCTTGGGCGTGCAGCGACCTGGTGGCGGGAGAGGACCTGTATGCACCCGATTGCCCGGCCGACGGCCGTCCTTCCGGCCACGTAGAGGTCAAAGCCAGGATCGAAGGCTGGCGGGCGCCGGCCCGGTGATCGGTCTTGCCGGCCAGGTCGGCGATCCGCACCGAGTGCGTGCGCAGCGTCGACCAGCGGCTCGATGGCCGCGTCGTCGGTGTAGAGGTCGAGGACTCCGATGAGAAACCGAGCGCCGTCAGGTAGACGTTGACGACGCCGCGCACGCCGAGGTCGGTTGCCGAAGGCTCCCGACGGGGCCAACGCTGACCAGAGCCGACCGGCGTTGCACCGATTTCGCGGGCTGCGGGCGCGCGTCCACGGCCGGGCGCTCTCCCATCTCGTGCTGCAGCTTGTGCAGCCACTGGGACTCCGAGAACCGCTGATCGGCTCCACGGCTCCGCGCGCCCGAACCAGCCCAACGCCCGTGTGCTGGCAGCCGATCACGTGCCGCGCGTGGTCCAGCAGCCGAGATGCGGTGCTGTGCTTGTCTGGCTGGGCGCGCAGGTCGCCATTGCGGGGAGCGACGCGGTATACGCGTCCGGCGAGGTCATGCCGAGGTATTGACCGCCGCTGATGCGGCGATGCAGTAGCAGAAGCACCAGCCCTGAATGGGCATCCCCACTGGGAGCGCCGATAGGCATCGGTGTGTACCGAACCGGCGCTGACGGCAAGCAGGGCCGAGCCGGCGGGTCAGGCGGCGCCGGCGAATTTCAGCAGGTCGGCGAAGGTGAACTGGCCGGTCGTTGACGCGATGGGCGGGGCGGGTTTCCAGCCCGGGTCGAGGTACAGGTACGAGTTCGGGTCCCGCTGGAGGAGCCCGACGAGGACCTCGGCGACGATCCGGCCGCCCACCGGCCCGAGCCGTTCGCCGTTGTTCGGCGGCAGTTCCGCCTCCTTGAGAATGTAGAACCACAGCGGTGCCTCGCCCTTCCAGCCCGGATCGCTGCTGAGCCCGAGCGTGGAGTTGGACAGCACGGGAGCGCGCATCGCCTTCGCGACCTGCTGCCCGGATGGTAGGCCGACGCGTTTTCCGCGGATCGTGTTGCGTACGGCCAGGTCTTTTGTCGGGTCAGGGGGTGGGACTGCGGACCCGGGGAGGCTGGAAAGCGGCAGCGACAGGTTGGTGTCGATCTTGCGTGGCGGGCGACCGGTGCCCGGTTCTATGCGCAGGATGTTGTTCCACACGATGACCAGGTCGGACGGGATCGGGCGTCCGCCGTTGAGGTTGAATCCGCCCTCCGGGCCGAAGATCGGGATGCCGTTGGCCGTCGCGGCGTTGATGATGTAGGCAGGCCGGATGATGCTGTGGGCGAACCGGTAGGCCGCGACGGCGAACTCGACCGGCATGAACGGCCGGTCGGCCTTGTTCGTGGGCTTGTAGTACCTCACGTTGAGCACCGGTGGTTTGCCGGCGACTTCCTTGTACACCGTGCCCGCCGGGCCAACCAGCCCGTCGCCGACGAAGCGCGGTAGGAAGTCGTGGATGACGGCCCACTGGTAGTGCCAGCGCGCGAGCCGGCGGGCGCCCTCGAAGACCCATTCGGGACGCATGCCCTGCGCCCGCAGATAATCGACCAGCTTGTTGTGGAACTGGATAACCGCCTTGTGGAACTGGACGATGATCAGGTTCTCATCGTTGCGTGGGTCCCCGATGATGGCCCGGCCGTTGCCGTCACGGGGCACGTCCAGCACTCCGTTGACGTTCGCCCGCAACAGCAGCTTGTCCGGATCGGCGGGGTCGTAAAGGGCCGGATCGTTCACCGGCCCGCGTCCATAGACCGAATCGAGGTCGTAACGCGCTGTTCGGAAGTTGATGGTCGCGTCGGGATCGGCAAGCTGCAGATTGAGTGGCGTGGTGTCGAGCGTGATGTCGTGGTCGATGAACTGCCCGATGAACGTGAACCCGGCGAACAGAACAGGGCTGGTGTTCAGATGGTTGCCGTCGGGCACCGTCTGGTCCTCGACCATGGTCTTGGCCAGGTTCGTCAGCAGCTCGTCGCTCGGCGCAAACGCCGGCAACTGCTTGAACATCGTCCCGAACCGGCCCTCGGCCAGCCGGTTCTTGCTCGTCAGGTACATCCCCCGGAGCTCGACACCGTGTAGGCCGGAGCCGCCTTCGGCGGCATGCGAGACGGCGGGCACGCGGCCGACCAGTGCGCCGGCCGACACGGCGGCCGCCGTCCCGGCGAGGAACCCGCGCCGGGAAAGCCTGCGGTCGTGCCAGCTCGGCTGGACCGGGTGATTGTCAGGAGTCATCGCTCTGTGTCCTCAGGAACTAGTCGGCGCTTCTGGGCCACGCATCAGCGGACGGTGAGGTTGCCACCCGCCAGATAGCCGGCGCGGGTGTAGAACACGGCCGCCGCAGGGAGTTGCGTGCACGTGAGCTGCGCGACACAGACGGTAGCGGTCGACAGCTTGATCGAGAAGAAGTCACCCGGCGACGGAGTCAGGCTTCGATCGTTGTCCTGCACGATGACCTCGAAGCGGCACAACGGCGTGGTCGGCGTCTCTTGCTTCGGGCACGCGCTCGGGAAGCCCGTCGGCGCCCCCGCCGTCAGCCGGTAGCGGCCCAGGAAGATGAGCTGGTTCTCAGGCGGGGGAGGCGGGTTCTCTCCTATACAAAACTGGGATTCCAGCACTGGGTCGATCGTGTCGACAGTCCCATGGATGCCGAACGACGAGCCGATCGGGTTGCTGCCCTTGTCGTTGTAGGCGAGTTCGATCTTGAGGTCGCCGTTCTCGCAGCTGAACGTGAAGCCGAACGACGCCTGGCCGGTGAACACGGGGCTTTGCGGCGGCAGGTAACCGCCGCCACGGCCGGTGCACGCTGATAGCACCACCACCAGGATGCCGGCAACGGCAAATGATACGAAGCGCCGGACAAAAGGTGATGTGCCGCTCTTCATGGTTCCCTCCAAAGCCTTCAGGGGTGCGGGCCTTGACATGCCGTCCGGCCTACCCGTGCGACGAACATCTCAACCGCCGCCACATGCCAAGCGGCGCTCTGACTTAAATCTCCGTAGCAATCTGGCTTAATCTCCGTAGCAATTCGTCGCTGCACAGGTGACTACCCACCAGACGCCTATATCTCGCCCATGCTGCAGTCACAGTTTTCGGCACCTCGATGTCTCGTCGGGACCCTCGCACGCGCGATGCAGAACACCGTAACCATCTCCGCACGTGGCCTACGGGCGTCGTCCGGCGCGAGTTTCGCGTACTGGCCGCGGCGGCGGCTAGGGAGCGGCACCCTGAGTTAGTCGGCCGCGGTCCCGGACTTAACCGGGCTGGCCCGGCCTGACCTCCCCTGGGTGGGCTCGGCCGTGTACCGTGTGCCGGTCCTGCCTGTGCATGGGTTTGTGGGAGGTTCCGTGGCGCGACCGTTGTTTGCGGTGGCCAGGGTGGCTGTTGGGGGAATGGCGGCGTGTGTCGCCATTGCCGGGTTTATGGGATGTTCGTCGGGGGCGGACACCGATAACGCTGGCCAACTTAGTCGGCCTACCGCCGATGCGGCCACCCATGATCCGACGGGCCACGCGGTGGTTGTCGAGCAACCGGGTCCGGTCGAGTTGCGTGCACAGCTGGAACAGCTGCTGGGACAGCACGCAATTCTGACGGTCCGGTTAACCCGTGCACGCCTTCGCGGTGACGAAGATTTGGCCCAAACCGCCGACGAGGCGTTGAGCAAGAACGCCGCCGACCTCGCAGCGCCGATCGGGGCGGTCTACGGTGCCGAGGCAGCCGAGACCTTCGAACAGGCGTGGTTCAACCACGTCACGTACGTGTTCAACTACGCCCGAGGGGTAGCCGATGATGATGCGGCGGTTCAGTCGGAGGCACGCCGCCAGCTGGACGGCTACACGACCGACCTCAGCGAGTATCTCGCCGAAGCCACCCACCAGGCGATGCCGGCTGACGTCGTGGCCGACGAATTGCGCATGCACGTGGACCAGTTACTGGAGCAGGTGGATGCGTATGCCGCGGAGGACTACGAGCGCGCTTTCCAACTGGAGCGAGAGTGTTACGCGCACATGTTCCCGCTGGGGAAGGCGCTCGCAACCGGCATCGTGACCGGGGAAGGCACGGAATTGCCGGCCGAGTTCGACAGTCCGGCGGCTGAGCTGCAGTCCCAGCTTGGCATGACGCTCGGCGAGCACGCCGAGCTGGCCGTTGATGCTATGCGGTCCGGAATCTCCGGCCTGCCGGACTTCCCTGCGGCCGCCGGGGCGCTGGACCAGAACACCAGCGAGCTCACCGGAATGATCGAAAGTGTGTTCGGCGCGGAGAGTGCAGGTTCGTTCCAGCAGCTGTGGAGCGACCATATTGACGCCTTCGTCGCCTACACGCAGGCACTGGCGGGGAAGGACGAAGCCGCACAGGAGGCCGCGCAGGACCGGCTCACCGGGTTCAACTCCGACTTCGCGCAGTTCCTGTCCACGGCAACCCAGGGGCGGCTGGAAACGGCCGCGTTGGCGGACGCGTTCGTCATGCACGAACAGATGCTGATGCAACAAATCACCGAGTACGCCGCTGCGGACTACAGCACGGCGCACCAGGTGTCCTATGACGCGTATCAGCACATGTTCGCCCTTGCCGAGCAGGCAGCCACGGCGATCGGGGAGACCGTGGAGGAAGGGAGCCCGAAGGGCGGGGCGGAGACCGGCGTCGGCGCAATGGCGGCCTTTGCGGGTGGGTGACGTGCCCAAGCGACGCCGTCTGACCACCCCGACGACGTGGACCTACCTGCTTGCGGGGCTGCTGCTCGGCGGCTGCGCAGCCGCCGACGCCAGCGACATTTCGGCGCCGCCGGCCACTCCAGCGTCGGCGACACCGATGCTCACGCCGCACTCCAACCTGTCGACTTACCGCTCGACCCGATCGCACAGCGAGACCGCTCTGCCGGTCCGGCTGCGCATCCCCGCAATCGACGTGGACACAGGGCTGGAGTCCCTCGGGCTGAATGACGACAAGAGCATCGAGGTGCCGAGCGAGCCCGGCGTCGCCGGATGGTGGAAAGGCGGCCCCCGGCCAGGGCAGGTCGGACCGGCCGTCATCATGGGGCACGTACGCTGGAATACCGGTCCGGCCGTTTTCTCCCGGCTGCGCTGGCTGCAGCGCGGTGACGAGATTCTGGTCGATCGGGCTGACGGCACGACGGCACGGTTTGTCGTGACCCGGCATGGTAGTTACAGGAAGGTGGCGTTCCCTAGCGACCTGGTGTACTACCCGACGCTCGAACCTGAGCTCCGACTGGTTACTTGCGGGGGACCATATGATCGGGCTACTGGATACAGTGAAAACGTCGTGGTCTTCGCTGCTCAGGCCTCGTGACCGAGGTAGCGCGCGCAGGCTGATCGCGTCCACCGCGGTCGGCTTTGTCTTGGTGCTTCTGTGGGCCTCCCATCCGGCCGCTGCAGCTGAGGATGATCTCCGGGTGATCGCGGTCCACACCGCCGCGGCGCCGCGCGTGTCGATGGTGGTCGAACCGCCCGTCACACCGCCGGAGAACGAATCGGCAGCGGAATCGTGCTTGGTGACAATCTACGGGAAGCCCGTCGCCACCACCGTCAGCCCCATGGCGTCCGGCGACCTCTCGGTCGCCCTGGTGATCGACACGGCATCCGGGCTCACGTCGCAAGAGCTCGCCACGGTGCAGAACGGGGCGACCGAGTTCCTCTTACGGCTTCCCGATGGTGCGCACACCATGGTGGTCACAGCGGCGGGCCAGCCTGAGGTCGTCGCACCCTTGAGCGAGCACCGCAGCGAGGCGCTAAGCGCAATCAGTGCGCTGCGGGTCGGCGGCTCACGTGCCACCGTGGCGGCGACCATGCTCGCGGCCCAGTCCCTCGAGTCCGCTCCGCCCGGGCCACGCGCGATCATCGTCTACACCGATGGCGACGAACAGGGACAGCTCGCGGACCTGGTGCGGTTGAGCCAAGCCGTGTTGCACTCCGAAGCGGTCCTCAACGTCATACAGACCGGCACAGATACCCTTTGGCCATCCGTCGTTGACCAAGCGGGCGGCGGCGTCGTGACGACCAGTGCCGAGGACATCGTGCAGTCCTTCGGAGACCTGGCCGCCACGTTGGGCGAGCAATACCTCGTCACGTTCGAGGCCCCAGGCGGGCTTCCCGCGGTGGCGCAGGTCGCGTTCCAGACCGGTGACCAGGAATACAGAACCGTCGTCAACCTGCCCGATGCCGGCTCAGCGCCGGCTGCACCAACGGAATCGAGCGAAGGATCTCCAGACCGCGGCGTCCCCTGGTTGGTCGCGCCGTTGGTCGCAGGGCTCGTGTTGATAGCGCTCGCGGTGTTCCTTCACCGCGCCCGTCAGCTGCGGCCTGCGTACGGTGGCGAGCCATCCACCCAGGTGGCCAGCCCAGCGACCGGTGCTCCGCCACCGGACAAGGCTGCTTCCGCCCGCGCCCCGCTTCCGCAAACAGCTGCTGCTGGGAATGCGCCGCCGCCCAAGCAGGCCGCCTCGAGCCCTCCCGCAGACAAGGCCGCACCGAGCGCGCCAGCACCGGCACGGGCCGCACCGAATACCCCACCGCCCGAGAGAGCTGCCGTCCCAACCGCCTCGCTGCCCGACGACCCTGCGCAGAACGACCCACCGCGGAGGCCACCTACCTCGCGGGCTCGTAGATCCTTGTCAGCTGCCATTGAGGGTCGCCGACTGGCTCGGCTCATCCTGGACTCGCAGCGGGAGTTACGGCCAGAGCCGGCCGAGCAGCGTGACCAAGCCAACAACAATCAAGCCGAGGACCCCCTCGCCGACCTGCTGGCGCGCTACGCGCCCGAAGGCCACAGCACCGCGTCGGGCAGCGAAGCTGGTACCAAAGCGGAAAGCGGGCGGCCAGGAGACCCGGCCGAACGCGGCTCGACACCCGCAGCCAGCATCGTGTTCACCGGCTCGGGCGACGGCATCGTGTGGCTGAGGAAGAACGCGCCTGGTCCGGCCGCCGTGCGAATCAGCGGTAATCGGAGGTCGAATCGCTTCGAAGTGCGGGCGCGGGGCACGCAGAACGTTGTGGTCGTGACCACCGATCCGTACGAGGGCGTCTGGCCGCTTGACTGGGAAGGTGGCAACTCGACCGGCTTCGAGGTCACGGCCAGCAGTCCGTGGCGGATAGAGGTGATGCCGCTGTCCGCGATGCCCACCTTCGACAAGTCGTTCAAGGGCGAGGGAGATCTAGTCATCCACTTCACCGGCCACGGTTTATTCGCCGAGATCACCCCCAACGACAACGGACGGATCTACAACCTGCGCACGTTGACCCCGAACGGGCGTTACCGCTCCGTCGTCAACCCACAGGGCCAGATCGACTCGGGACCTCAATTCCTCCACGTACAAGCCGCGGGCTCGTGGACCATTTCGGTCACATAGCACGCTCGCGCCAGTTCCCCGGATCGGCCCTCCGTGGCCCGTGGCGACCGCCACTATGAACGAAGACGTGGCGGTTCGACGACCACGAGGTGGTGAGCAGCGGCATCGACGTATGCCGGGAGGTGCCGCTCACGTATTCCTGCTCCGGTCACTCTGCGGGTCATCAGCTTTTGAGGTACAGAACTCCGGCTGCTGAGCGCAAAAAAGAATAGAGGCGGAGGTTGGCGAAATGGTTCTACCGCTGGAAGCGGGAGGCGTCTGGCAACGATGCTCCTACCACGCCTTGGTCATGAGATCCCCGTGATGCTCTCGCCAGCGGTCCCTGCTGCTGCCCGTGCCGACCCTCGCCGCCCTCGGAGGGTCACAAAGGTGACAAGGCGGCCGATGGTAAAGCGCGGTGATCCTCGTTAGCGGCACAGTCCCCTCGCCCGCCGATCTTCCGATGACGCCGGCGAACACGGCCCCTCGGGTGTCGGTGGAGAGCACCTCGCGGCCGCGGCTCATCGCCCTTGCCCGTTATCTCTCCGATTCGACCTTCAGGTCCGCCGCGTACCGTTCGAAGATCGGCCCGAAGTCCGGCAGTTTTCGGGCAATCAACGGCAGCAGGACCCCAGTGAACACTTCCGTCATCTGGAATCGAGTGGCGGTTCCATCCTGATTGGGCGTCAGCGAATAGGTCCGAACACCGAGGAACATCACCGGATTGCCGTCGCGCCACACCATCTCCTCATTGGGGACGAACCGTGTGACCTTGACCTTGAAGGTCCTGCCCGGCGCCTCGGGGACCTGCATCCTCACGGTTCCGCCCAGCTCGATGTTCCCCTCGATGCTCGTCAAGGTGGAGTTCCAGTCCACCATGCCGTCGGTCCGGGTCAGGATCGTCCAGATCCTTTCCGGCTGGGCCTTGATCTCGGCCGATACCGTGCATTGCAGCCGGAAGGTCGACCGTGTCCTCACCGCGGTGACGTCGTTCGTGGACATAGTGGCCCGACGATACCCGCTCACGTTCGTCTGCGACACGGTCAAGATCAACAGTGGTGGTGGCAAGGTTTACCGGCCTGCAGAGCTGATTGCAAGTTGAGTGAGCGGCGGGCGGGCAGGAGCCTGCCATGGCTACACGAGAGAACGGATCAGACCCACCGGCGATCGATGCGGCGCCCTCTCATGATGTCGGCGCTCGGCTCGGCGGCCGGAGCTGCGGTGATCCTGTACCGGACTTCGCCGCCCGAGTCCTCTCCTTCAGCAGGACGCACGGGCCCTCGCCTGTCGACCTGATTTGGAGTGATCATTCTGATGGCCGCGTGGCTCCCGGTGGTGGTGCTGATCTTGTCGTCTCGGGCGTCGCTGCACGGCTTCGGCGCTTCACTTGCCGGCTTGCTCGTTCTGGTCGGCCTAGCCAGCGCACCTCGCGGGCCAGGTCTCATCAACCCCTGGCGTTGAACCGGCCAGCGCAGCCGTCCGTGCTCCTTGAAGGGCTCCAAATCAAGCAGGAATCCCACCGCAAGCCACAACGGGAAGAGCCTGATCGAGCCGAATCAGGGGTGGATCATGGTACGACGTATTGGGCGCGCGCTCGGGACGGTGCTGGCGGGCGGTCTGGCATTGTCACTGGGAACCGCGGCGGCGCTCGCCGCCCCGGCAGGCATGCTGAAGCAGTTCAAGGTGCCGACGGCCAACAGCCAGCCGCGGGCCATCACCAACGGCTCCGACGGCAACCGCTGGTTCACCGAGGGCACCGAGTTCACTGGCGCGCCTTCCAAGATCGGTCGCATCACACTGGCCGGTGCCGTGACGGAGTTCCCGGTGGAATGCAACGGCTGCACCATCACTGACATCGCGGTGGGCCCGGGCGACACCCTCTACTTCACGTCGAACGACGCCTCGCTGGGAAGCATCAGCACGGCCGAGGGCACGGCCGGTCAGCAGCTGGCTTCCGTGCCTTTGCCGAACTCGAATGCGCTCGGCGGCAACCTGGCCGTCCACGGAAACGACGTCTGGATCACCGACTTCAACAACGACAGTCTCTGGCGCTACAACATCACGTCGGGCCAGTTCACCCAGTTCCTCGTCCCCGAACCGGCCGACGTCGCCGTGGACAGCCTGGGCAGGGTGTGGTTCACCGCCCCTCTGGACGGCGACATCGACCGGCTCGACCCAGCGACGGGGGCGGTCTCCTCGACAGATGCGGGAGGCCTCATCCCGCGGGCACTCGCGGTCGCCACCGATGGGCAGGTCTGGTTCACCGCGAGGTTCACTCCGCAGGGCGTGGGCCGGCTCAACCCCAACACCAGCCCGCACGTGGTGACCACCTTCCCGCTGACCAACGTCGGGCCGGAAGGGATGGCCGCGTCGCCTGACGGGTCGATGTGGTTCACCCAGACGACCAAGGGCAACATCGCCAGCATCGACAACGCCGGTGTCATCACAGAAGCCAAGACGGTTAAGGGCAGCGAACCATTCGGGATCACCGTCGACCCCAACGGTAACCCGTGGTACACGATGATGTCGGCGAACAAGATCGCCACTCTGCAGCTGCGCTAGGCAGCCGGCCCCGCCCGGAGTACCCGGAGCGTCAAGTCTCGTCCCACCGGATCCGGCTTTGCTGTCTCGGGCACCGGCGGCGCACCCGCTGGCTGAGGGCACGGCCGGTGGGATCAACGCTGCGGCCGGGTAACGCGAACTTTGTTGGCCCCGGGGCCGGCTGGCCGGACCGGCGATCGTGCGCCGGATCGACCACACCCGGACTGACCCCGCGCGCTGGCTGTCGACCACGGGCCACGCGACATTCGGGCAAACGCCACCCCGCTGGGTTCCATCAGCACGCGTTTGTATTCTTCGTTCATGACAGCCGACGCGAAGACTCCAGACACCATCGTCCTGATCCACGGCTTCTGGGTCACGCCCCGGAGCTGGGAGAACTGGATCGCCCACTACGAACAGCGCGGCTTCCGCGTGCTCGCCCCGGCGTATCCCGGGTTCGAGGTCGAGGTGGAGGCGCTCAACGCGGACACGACCCCGATCGAGACGGTGACGGTGCCGCAGATCATCGAGCACCTCGAGTCGGTCGTCGGCGACCTGGACTCGCCACCCATCCTGATCGGCCACTCCGCCGGCGGGGTTTTCACACAGATCCTGATGGACCACGGCTTCGGTGCCGCGGGTGTCGCCATGAACTCGGCACCGACCGAGGGCGTGAGACGGGTGCCCCTGTCCCAGATCAAGGCGACGTTCCCGGTGCTGAGGAACCCGGCCAACCGGCACAAGGCGGTCGGGCTCACGCCCGAGCAGTGGCACTACGCGTTCACGAACACCTTCAGCGAGGAGGAGTCGCGGAGGCTGTACGAGCGTTACCACATTCCGGCATCCGGCCACATCTTCTGGGGCAGCGCGCTAGCGAACATCCACCCCGGCCCCGACGACAACCATGTCGCCTACGACAACGCCGACCGGGCCCCGTTGCTCTTCATCTCCGGCAGTGTGGACCACCTCATGCCGCCGAAGCTCCAGCAGTCGAACGCCAAGCACTACAAGGCCGACGGCTTGGTCACGGAGGTCAAGGAGTTCGAAGGTCCGCACCTGCTCCCTGCCCGGGACGGCTGGGAGGAGATCGCGGACTACGCGCTGGACTGGGCGGTCAGCCACACGAAGTGAATGACGTCCGCCTGACCCACGTCGGTGGACCGACGACCCTCATCGAGGTCGAAGGCTGGACGATCCTGACCGATCCGACGTTCGACGCCCCGGGCCGGAAGTACAGCTTCGGCTGGGGGACGTCGTCGCGCAAGGTCGCAGGACCGGCGATCCCCGTGTCCGACCTCCCGCCGATCGACGCGGTGCTGCTCACCCACGACCACCACGGCGACAACCTCGACATCGCGGGCCGTGAGCTGCTCGACCGAGTGGGGACTGTGATCACGACGGTCCCCGGCGCCAAACGTCTGGGCGGCGCGGTGCGCGGGCTCGAGCCCTGGGCCACTGCCCGCCTCGAAGCGCCGGGGCTGCCGACGATCGAGGTCACGGCCACGCCCTGCCGGCACGGCCCGCCGCTCAGTCGGCCGGTCGCCCGCGCGGTGATCGGTTTCGCGCTCGCCTGGCCGGGTCAGGAGCACGGCGTCTTCTGGATCTCAGGCGACACCGTGCTCTACGACGGGGTCCGCCAAGTCGCCGACCGCCTGCAGGTCGACGTCGCGCTCCGGCGCACCCGATGGAGCGAGCTCACCCCCTCCTACCGCGAGCAGGCCGAA
>Ga0184612_10001321_pt1 | contig 11920 bp, 8 predicted proteins | sample PLM3_60_coex_FD_133163 | JGI IMG/M metagenome (GOLD analysis project Ga0184612, IMG submission 133163) | Groundwater sediment microbial communities from an aquifer in East River, Colorado, USA - PLM3_60_coex | ecosystem: Environmental > Terrestrial > Soil > Riparian zone | place: USA: East...
ATGCGCGCAACAGCTGGTTCAGCCGGCAGTTCGCAATCGAATATTCAGCGCTGTTCGACGCGATCCTGCCGGCGCTGGCCCGGCTCGGGCTGCCGGTGCCGCTGGGCGGGACGTCGAACCACTTCCCGCGCGAGACGCTCATCGCCGCCGGCGGCTGGGACCCGTTCAACGTGACCGAGGACGCGGATCTGGGCTTCCGCCTGGCGCGGCAGGGCTGGCGCACGGCCGTGCTCGCGTCGACGACCTGGGAGGAAGCGCCCGTCGCGTTCGGCCAGTGGTTCAGGCAGCGCACCCGCTGGCTCAAGGGCTGGATGAAGACGTACCTGGTGCACACCCGCCAGCCCTGGCGCCTCAGCGCGGAGCTCGGACCGCGCGGCGCGATCGGGTTTCACGCCCTGATGGGCGGGCTCGTCCTCTCCGCCCTCGTGCACCCGCTGTTCTACGTGCTGCTGGTCTATCACGTCCTGTCGGGGCAGCTCTTCGCGCCCGCGGACTGGGTGGCAGGGCCCGTGTTCTGGAGCATCGCTTGCGTCAACCTGGCCGTGGGCTACGTCTCATCGATCCTGGTCGGGGCGTTGAGCGTGTGGCGCCGCGGCCGGCGGAGCCTGGCGCTGTCGGCGCTGTTCATGCCGATCTGCTGGCTGCTGGTCTCCGCTGCCGCCTATCGGGCGCTCTATCACCTCCTTCGCCATCCGTATCTGTGGGAGAAGACCGAGCATGGCCTGGCGCGGCGCGCCCGCGGGCGAACGCCGCGATCCCCGGCGATGCGGAAACGCAAGGCGCAGGGCGGCCGGGTTTGACCTCGGATTGGGCGGAGATGCGCGGAAAGTAGGGCCCTGCCGTTCCAGGTAGCGGAGGTTGGCGCACCGCCGGCTATGACTTCCTTGTTGTTCTCCAAAATTGATAGCCGCCGTACAAAATCAGCCCAGCGCCTAGCACCGCCAGGAGCGGGCCGCTATCGGTCCCGCGAAACACCAGCTGCCCTGACAAGCCGCCAACCAAAAGCACCAAACCAATCACGATGTTGATAATGCCGCCCATAGTTCCCTCCTCTACCGCAGCATCCAGCGCACCCCGCTTCCAGTCTTGCTCACTTTCCCCCGGCGCTCAAGGTAGCAGAGGTTGCCGCGCACCCTGGGCGCCACTGTGGGCCGTGCGGCCTCGCCATAGCCGCCAACCTCGAGGATGGCGCTGGCGATCTCAGCCGTGCGTAGCGGCCTGCCTTCGGCTTTACGCAGGGCACCGAGGATCAACCACCCGGCTCGCCATGCGTCAGGTCGGCCTGGTCGAGCGTCGTTCCATCGGGGCCACCAAGAGGCCATGAAGTTGGCGGATGCCGGACTGGCCGATCGGTACCGGGAGTGGCGCATGTTCAGGGACCTCATGACGTCGCGCCGGTTTGCGCCCCTCTTCTGGTGCCAGTTCTGCTCGGCTCTCAACGACAACTTCCTGAAGAACGCGCTGGTCATGCTGATCCTGTTCGGCATCGGCGGCGAAGGCGCTGTGGCGGGCGGGCGCGGGCCCGTGCTGGTCACGCTCGCGGCCATCGTCTTCATCGCGCCGTTCTTCATCTTCTCGGCGCTGGGCGGGGAGCTCGCCGACCGCTTCGACAAGGCGCTTGTCGCCAGGAGCATCAGGCTGGCCGAGATCCCGATCGCCGGGTTGGCGGCGATCGGCTTCTTCCTGCACTCGGTGCCGATCCTGTTCGTGACGCTCGGCCTGTTCGGCACCATCGCGGCGCTGTTCGGTCCCCTCAAGTACGGCATGCTCCCCGAGAAGCTCGAGATGGCCGAGCTGCCGGCCGGCAATGCGCTTGTGGAAGGGGCGACTTTCCTCGCCATCCTCATCGGCACCATCGCCGGCGGCATCGCCGTCGCCACGGCCCAGAGCCCCGAGTGGGTCGTCGCCGTCATCGTGGCGCTGGCCTTCGCGTCCTGGACCTTCGCGCGGGCGATCCCCGTCGCGGGGCCGGCTGCGCCGCAGCTGGCGATCACCCGCAACCCCTGGACCTCGACCCTGGCGCTTCTGCGCGAATTGAAGGGCGACCAGCGCCTGTGGGGCGGAGCGCACATCGTCTCATGGTTCTGGCTGATGGGGTCGGTCGCGCTCTCCCTGCTGCCGGCCATCGTCAAGGATCACATCGGCGGCAGCGAGGGCGTGGTGACGCTGGGCCTCACCACGTTCGTGGTCGGCATCGCCACCGGCTCGGTGCTCGCGGCGCGCGCGAGCCACGGCCAGCCGAACCTGAAACTGGTGCCGCTGGGAGCGGTGCTGATGGGGGTCTTCGCGCTTGCCCTTGGCTGGCTTGCGGCGGTGATGGCGCCGGGGGCCATGACGGTCGGCCCAGCGGCGCTGCTGGAAATGGGCAGCGGGCTCATGCTGCTCGGCGCTCTGTGCGGCCTCGCGGTCGCGGGCGGGCTCTACATAGTTCCGGCGTTCGCCGCCGTACAGGCCTGGTCACCGCCGGAGCGGCGCGCGCGCGTCGTCGCAGCGGTGAACGTCATGAACGCGGCCTACATGGTGGTGAGCGGGGCGGTCGTGGCCGGCCTGCAGGCCGCTGGCGTCGGCCTGCCGATTCTGTTTGCGGCGCTCGGCGTCTCGAGCATGGCTGCCGTGCTCTACGTAGTGCACGCCTGGGGGACCGACGTGCTGCGTGGCCGCGGGCGTTTTTCGTTTTTCACCTCGAGGTGAGGTGCTTTTGCCCGGAATAGAGCGCCGCGGGGACATTTGCGGCGGTCGGTAGCGCCTCTGGGAAGTATCGGAATCTGCCTAAAGATCAGGCTCTTGTCCACGGACACGAAGCTTCACAAGCTCGCGAGCACACCTCCCGCCCGCCAGCGTGGGCACCATATTGCTGCGACGCACCATAACCCCACATTCGCAGGTTTTCATGCCAGCATCCCATCACGCACGCCTCGCTGTTCTCTTCTTACTTCTCGCGCTTCCCCTCGCCGCCTGTGAGCAAAGCGCGTCGCAAACATCAAAGGCGTCGCCCCCACCACCGCAGGTCACAGTCGCCAGGCCGGTTACCAAGACGGTCGTCGACCAGGACGAATATGTCGGCCGGTTCGTGGCCGTCGATGCGATCGAGGTGCGGGCCCGCGTGTCGGGCTATCTCGATAGCATCCACTTCCAGGACGGCCAGATGGTCAAGAAGGGCGACCCGCTCTTCACCATTGATCGCCGGTCGTTCCAGAACGCGCTCGACCAGGCCCGAGCCAGTCTCGCGCAGGCCAAGGCCAACCTGGCGTACACCGAGGCCGACCTTGCGCGCGCCCAGAACCTGATCGGCGGCAACGTCATCAGCCAGCAAACGCTCGAGCAGCGCACGCAGGCCAAGCGCGTCGCGGAGGCCAACGTGTCAGCCCAGGAAGCGGCGGTGCGGCAGGCGGGGCTCGATCTCGAGTTCACCGAGCTCAGGGCGCCCGTGTCGGGGCGTATCGGCGACCGGCGTGTATCACCCGGCAATCTGGTGACGGGAGGCACGACGGGAACCACCACACTGCTGGCAACGATCCAGTCCACCAATCCCATCCGGTTCGAGTTCACGATGGATGAGACGTCCTATTTGCGCTACGTGCGCCTCGCCAAGAAAGCACCCGACCTCGCCAACGATGGCGGCAACGTGCCCGTCAAACTCAAGCTGCTCGACGAGCAGTCGTTCGCGCATCAGGGCCGGATGGATTTCGTCGACAACGCCATCGACCGCTCGTCCGGCACTATCAGGGGCCGCGCTGAGTTTGCCAACCCGGACGGCACCTTAACTCCCGGCATGTTCGGACGCATCCAGGTTGCATCGGGTCCGCCTGGCGAGGCACTGCTGGTGCCCGATGTCGCGATCGGCACCGAGCAGGTGCGCAAGTTCGTGCTCGTGGTCGACGATCAGAGCGTTGCGCGCGCCAAGTACGTCACGCTGGGGCCCGTCATCGACGGGTTGCGGGTGGTTGCATCCGGCCTGGTGCCCAACGACCGCGTGGTCATCAACGGCCTGATGCGCGTGCGTCCGGGCGTCAAGGTCACGCCGCAGCAATCCACGGCCTCCGCGTCCGCCGCGGATCAGCCGCTGGCCAACTGACCTGGCAAGGCACACCATGCGCATTTCTCATTTCTTCATCGACCGCCCGGTCTTCGCGGGCGTGGTGTCGATCGTGTTCGTGATCTTGGGGCTCGTGTCCTTCGGGCGCCTGCCGGTTGCGCAGTATCCCGAAATCGCCCCGCCGGTGATCAACGTCACGGGCCAGTATCCCGGCGCGAGCGCCGACGTCGTCGCCGCCACGGTGGTTGCGCCCATCGAGCAGCAGATCAACGGCGTCGAGAACATGCTCTACGTCTCCTCCAACTCGACGGGAGACGGGCGCTTCACGATCTCGGTCACGTTCGATCTCGGCACCAACCTCGATATCGCCCAGGTGCAGGTGCAGAACCGGGTGGCAATCGCCCAGCCGCGACTGCCGGCCGACGTGCGCAACATCGGCGTCACGGTCAACAAGGCCTCGCCCGACCTGATGATGGTCGTGCACCTCTATTCCCCGGACAAGTCGCGCGACACGCTGTTCATTTCCAACTATGCCAACGTGCAGGTGACGGATGTGCTGAGCCGCATCGACGGCGTCGGCTCCATCACCGTGTTCGGCAGCCGCGACTATTCCATGCGCGTCTGGCTCGACCCGGACCGGCTGCAGTCGCTGGGGCTGACGGCGGGCGACGTCGTCACCGCGCTGCAGGGCCAGAATGTGCAGGTGGCCTCGGGCGTGCTCAATCAGCCCCCCGTGACTCAGCCCGGCGCCTTCCAAATTGCCGTGCAGACGCTCGGGCGCCTCGCTGATCCCAACGAGTTCGCCAACATCGTCGTCAAGCAGACCGAGACTGCGGTGGTGCGCGTCAAGGATGTGGCCAAGGTCGATCTGGCGGCGCTCGATTACACCACCAACTCCTATCTCGACCGCGACCCGGCCATCGGCCTCGGCATCTTCCAGCGGCCGGGATCCAATGCACTGGCGGCGGCGAAGCAGGTGCAGGCGACGATGGACCAGCTCGCCAAGAGCTTCCCGCCCGGCCTCAAGCACACCATCATCTACAACCCCACCGAGTTCATCCAGCAGTCGGTGGACGCCGTCACCGAGACCATCGGCGAGGCTGTGATCCTGGTCGTGCTGGTGGTGATCCTGTTCCTGCAGACCTGGCGGGCCGCCATCATCCCGCTGGTCGCCATCCCCGTGTCGCTCATCGGCACCTTCTTCGTGATGGCGATGTTCGGCTTCTCGCTCAACAACCTGTCGCTGTTCGGCCTGGTGCTGGCGATCGGCATCGTCGTCGACGACGCCATCGTCGTGGTCGAGAACGTGGAGCGCAACATTGCCGCCGGGCTGTCACCGCGCGAGGCGGCGAGAAAGAGCATGGACGAGGTGGGCTCGGCCCTCATCGCCATCGCCCTGGTGCTGACGGCGGTGTTCGTGCCTTCGGCCTTCATCACCGGCATCTCCGGCCAGTTCTATCGCCAGTTCGCCCTGACGATTGCGGGCGCGACTGTCATCTCTCTCATCGTTTCCCTCACGCTTTCGCCGGCCATGTGCGCGCTGCTCTTGAAGCCGCACACCAACCACACGCAGGTCGCCTGGTGGGCGCGGCCGATCCATCTCTTCTTCGGTCTCTTCAACCGGACCTTCGATGCGATTGCGGCGGGCTACGGCTGGCTCGCGGGCCGGATCGTGCGGATTGCCCTGATCATGCTGGTGGCCTACGCGGCGATCCTCGCCTACGGCCTCAACGAGTTCCGCAAGACGCCATCGGGCTTCATCCCCAACCAGGACGTGGGATACCTGATCGGCGTGACGCAGCTGCCAGCCGGCGCGTCGCTGGCGCGTACCGACGAGGTCAATCGCCGCGTGGTCGAGACCGCCTTGCAAGTGCCGGGCGTCGCGCATGCCGTGAACATCGTCGGCTTCTCCGGCGCCACCTTCACCAACGCGCCCAACTCGGGTGCCGTGTTCGTGGTGCTGGAGCCGTTCGAGGTGCGCGCGCGCGATCACAAGAAATCGGCGGCCGCCATCCAGGGCGCGTTGTTCCAGCGCCTCGCCTCCATCCAGGAGGCCCTGGTGCTCGTGGTGGCACCTCCGCCCGTGCGCGGCATCGGCAACGCCGGAGGTGTGCGCATGATGATACAGGATCGGGCAGGACTGGGCTCGCAGGCGCTGCAAGGCGCTGTCCTGACCATGATGGGCAAGGCCGCGCAGACGCCGGGGCTCACGCAGGTGTTCTCGCTGTTCGAGACCTCCACGCCGCAGCTCTATCTCGACATCGACCGGACCAAGGCGCAGATGCTCGGCATCAACGTGTCCGACGTGTTCGGCGCGCTGCAGACCTATCTCGGCTCCACTTACGTCAACGACTTCAACCTGCTCGGCCGCACCTTCCGCGTGACCGCGCAGGCGGACGCCCCTTACCGGCTCGACACCAAGGACGTTTTGAAGATCCGGGTGCGCAACAGCCGCGGCGACACGGTGCCGCTCGGGTCGTTCACCACCGTGCGCGACACCTCGGGCCCCTATCGCGTGCCGCGCCACAACCTCTATCCGGCGGCCGAGCTCGACGCCTCGACGGTGCCCGGCTTTTCGCAAGGCCAGGCCATCGAGGCTCTGGAGAAGTTGGCGGGAGAGAACCTGCCCCAGGGCATCAGCTACGAGTGGACCACGCTGGCGTTCCAGCAGCTCCGGGCAGGCAGCACGGCGATCTTCGCCTTCATGCTGGCCGTGGTGTTCGTGTTCATGGTGCTGGCGGCGCAATACGAGAGCCTGACTCTGCCGCTGGCGGTGATCCTGATCGTGCCGATGTGTCTCGTGGCCGCCATCACCGGCGTGATCCTGCGCGGGCAGGACAACAACATCCTCACCCAGGTCGGGTTCATCGTGCTGATTGGGCTTGCCGCCAAGAACGCCATCCTGATCGTCGAGTTCGCCAGGCAGCTGGAGGACCGGGGGCGCGACCGCTGGGCGGCGGCGGCCGAGGCGGCGCGGCTCAGACTGCGGCCGATCGTGATGACGTCGCTGGCGTTCATTCTCGGCGTGGTGCCGCTGGTGTGGGCGATCGGCGCGGGCGCAGAGCTCAGGCAGACGCTGGGCACCGCCGTGTTCGCCGGCATGATTGGCGTGACGCTGTTCGGGCTGATCTTCACGCCGGCGTTCTACGTCATCTGCCGCTGGCTGGCCGGGCTCGCCGGCGGGCGGAGGCGGGCGCCGGTGGAGGGTGTCCAGGCGGCGGAGTGAGGCGGCCCTGCGGAGTGCGATGCTGCCGGCTCTCGTGGGAGGGCGCAATAAGGCGTCAGCCCCATTGCGCCGTTGTGCGGAACGGTTGCATCGGCGCAATACGCTCGCTATTGCGCCACAATTGCCAGCCCGTTACCGCTCCGCCAGCAGATTCTGCAAATCGAGCCGCAGCCGCGTCATAGCGAGCTCGCCCTTTTCGTTCACCGGCCACAGCTCGCGCGGCTTGTCCCAGTAGAGCTCCACGCCGTTCTGGTCGTAGTCGCGCAGATAGAGCGCCTCGCTCACTCCGTGGTCGCTGGCCCCGTCGAGCTCGATGCCGGCGGCCATGAGGCGGCGCAGGGCATCGGCCAACGCCGCGCGCATCGGATAGAGGATGGCGAGGTGATAGAGTCCCGTCGTTCCGGGCGGCGGTGGCGGTCCCCCAGCGCTCTCCCAGGTGTTGAGCCCGATATGGTGGTGATAGCCGCCGGCCGACACGAAGGCCGCCTGGTTGCCGCGCCGCTGTGTCAGCTCGAAGCCCAACACGCCGCAGTAGAAGGACAGTGCCCTCTCCAGATCCGCGACCTTGAGGTGCACATGGCCGATGCGGGTGCCCTCGGCGACAGGCCGCGAGGGGCGGTGGTCAGCGAGGGGCTCGAGGCGATGGCGCATGGGGTCCTCCAACAGGGGCGGCGGAAGTCTAATCGCGTCAGTCGGTTTTGCTCAAGCTGGAAGCGTTTTCGGCTCTCTGACGTCTGTTGCTGGCCCGCCCGACGTCCAATCCTCAATCCCTGCAAGCAACGCGTTGGCCTGTTCCACGACCGGCATCAAGGCGTAAAGCGGCTGTGTGCACACACTTTTGCCGCGAATCGGTTCGCATAATTCTGGCGGTGCGCTTTCGGGGGAACGCATGACGACCAGGACCTTGAATCGGGTGCTTGCGAAGCAAGACCCGGAGGGAAGCTTCCAAAGCCCTCTCCGCATCGTCGACGAGAAGCTGTTCACGCGCGGCGAGAAGCTGGCGACCCTGAACCGTTGGCGAAGCTCCATCATCGACGAATTGAGCGCGTCGGGCCTTGGTGAGAGAGCCCGCATCCTCTGTGAGATAGAGGAAGCCAGACATCGCCTGAACAGCTAGGGCAAACTCCTTTCTCACAGGCGGATCACGGGTGCGCCTCTTCAGTTCGCGGTGATCCCCGCCGCCTTGATCGACCTGGCGAGGTCCTCGATATCCTCGCGGAAGAAGGCAGCAAACTGCTCGGGCGACAACTTCATCGGCTCGTACCCAAACGTCCGCATCCGCTCCTTCATCGCCGGAGTCTCGAGCACGCTCTGCGTCTCCGCATGCAGCCGAGCGACGATCTCACGTGGCGTCTTGGCCTGCAGGAAGAACCCAATCCAGAACTCGAAGGCGGAATCCTTGAGCCCCAGCTCCGTCGAGGTTGGTACGTTGGGCAGCGCGGTGGAGCGCGACTTGGTGCTGACGGCGAGCGGGACGAGTTTGCCATCGTGGACCAGCGGCAGCGCCACGCTGATCGGCGGAAAATAGAAGTCGATCCGCCCCGTGAGCGTCTCGGTCAGCGCATCGGTAGGGGCGCGGAACGGCACGTGCTTGGCATCGATGCCGGCAGCGAGCCGGAACCGCTCTGCTGCTAGATGCGATGTACTGCCGGGACCGGCCGAGGCGAAGTTCATGGCGCCAGGCCGGGCCTTCGCGGCGGCGATCAACTCCGCTGCGGTGTTGATACTCTTGCCCGCGGCCGTGATCAGAAGAGTGGGCTGCAGCCCCAGCGGGACCACGGGAATGAAGTCGGCCAGCGTGTCATAGGGTCGATTTGCATGGAACGAGTGGTTGATCGAGAACGACGAGGAATGGAACAGCACCGTGTACCCATCGGCGGTGGCGCGGGCCACGTATGCGGCGCCAGTGGAGCCACCGGCTCCGGCGCGGTTCTCGACGATGAACGGCTGACCGAGCCGCAGGGACAGCTGCTCGAGCACTGGCCGCCCGATGGTCTCGAGCGCGTTGCCGGGGCCGAACGGCACGACGACGGTGACTGTCTTCGTCGGCCAGGCTTGCGCCAGCGCAGGCACCGGCGCCGCAAGCCCCGTCACGAGGCAGACAGCGCCGACTGACCGCAGCGTACACCTGATCACGCCGGTTGCAGCCAAACCGATCATTGTGTGCTCCCGGGTCTTACCGACGCTCGTTTATCGGCAACTCTATGCCACCTTCGACCGGTTGACCAAGGTCATTCGCCCGCTCGGCCCGTCTCGAAAAACCTCGGGCGGCGGCGAAGGCGCGTGGCCTCACGATCCCGTCCGCGTTTGCCGCAGTCACTTCCAGAAGGGAAAGCCACGGAAAGGCGACCTCCCGAAGAGCTCATTGTCACGGGGCCTGCCCACGGGCTCGCGGCGCCTGGCCTTGATGCCGCCTTGTGGCTCACCGCTCAGGATGACCACAAAACCCGTGTCCTTTCCCGTCTCGATGCTGGGGCCTTCATCGGAGACGATAAGCGACGAGCCCGACAACACGACTTCCGACACCTGGTCAATCACATCCTGGGCAATGGCAATTCTGTCCAGCGCCGCCTTGGCACCCATGACATTCGCTGGAGCAGGTTCGCTCTTGCGAAGTTGGGTGTGTTGATGCTGCCGCTCGGCCGGCGCGGGATGGTCCGAACCCTTGTACATGGATACGACGCTCCAGCGCGTCTTGCCATCATCATTGGCGGAATTCAGGGCCGTAAAGACATAGGTACCGATCGGCTTGTCCGCGTCGACGATCATGACAGGGCCCTCGAACACGGGCTCGAAGCCTCGCCTGACATAAAGCCTTTGCATTTTTCGGCTGACGAAGACGGAAACGGGCAACGTCTTTTTCTGCGCTTCATCTGCTGCCTCGATAGCGACGTCCCTTGCCGTCTCTGCAGCCGTCGCCTCATCGTTGGCGCGTGCGGCAACATCCGACCTTGCCTGCGCCTGGGCATTTGCGGCATCCAACTGGGTCCGCGCCTCTGAAAGCTTGGCGACAGCCTTGGCCTTCGTGGCTTCCACGTCCGCAATGCTCTCTGGCGAAGCGGCGGATTCAAGCTGCCGCTGTGAGCGTTTCAGAGGCTCTTCGGCTCTCGCGTGCTGGTGCTCGGCGGCGCGCAGCACCTTGGCGGCTGGTGCCGCTTCCGCAGCTCGTCTTGCAGCCGCTTGCTTGGCTGCCCCTGCCTTCTTGCTCGCCGCATCTGCTTCCGCGCGCTTCGCAGCTGCAATCGACATCAGCACCTCGAGCTGCCCGGAACCGTGCAGTGCAGCGACGTCGCCCCGGTACGGCGGGACCTCACGGGATCTCACCGATAGTCTGGGGCTGCCGGATAAACGGTCCGGTTGCGTCATGGCGGCCGCCTGTCGACGCCAGGGCTTCGGTTGGAAAAGCATGGGGTGCGCAATCTCGGCGGGCGCAATATCTTCGCGCACGACGATCACCCGCATCCCGATGTCCGTCATGTCGAACAGGCGCTGGGCAAACGACTCGGGGAGGCGCACGCAGCCGTGCGACGCGGGGTGGCCCGGCAAGGCGCCCGCGTGGAGCGCAATGCCCGTCCAGGTGATTGGCATCATGAAGGGCATTGTGCCGTCTTCATAGAGATTGGATTGGTGCAGCGGTTTCTTCTGGACGATGCTGTAGATGCCCGCGGGCGTCTCGTAGCCGGTCGCACCGGTCGAGACCGGGGCCTGCGATATCTTACCCGCAGCATCGTAGACCGTGACCCTTTGCTCGCTGAGCGAGACGATTGCCAGCATCGGGCGGCCCGCTGGACGCGACGCATGAAATTCCTGACGTTGCGCCTCTCGACTGTTTTGAGCCCGAGCAGTGTCGAGCGTGCCCGCTGCCGTCAGGAGCGTAAGGCCCGCGACAACGCCGACGGTGGAGCAACGATCCAGAACACGTTGACGCTGCATTCGAGGGACCTCAAAGGGTGTGGAGCGCAAGGTCATGGGCATAGGCTCACAGGCTTCGAGCGACGCGAAAGCCCATGTTCTCGGCACGGACGCCAGGAGCGGTGGCATAGCGATAGGCGGAGCGGAGAAGCTCCGGCCGGTAGTTCCAAGAGCCGCCGCGAAGAATCCGCAACCGGCACTCCCCGGATGCGACAGCAGAGCCATCCGTCGGCGAGCCGAAATATGTGTCCTTGTAGCAGTCCTCAACCCACTCCCAGACGTTGCCATGCATGTCGTGCAGGCCAAAGGCGTTACTCGGAAACGATCCGACATCCATCGTTTTCTGGCGATAGAGCCCCATCTTGCCGCTGCCGTAGATGAAGTTCGCGTCGTAGTTCGCCTGCTTGTAGGCGATGGTTGCTCCCGTGGAAAACGGCGGGTGCGGCTCCGACGTGTTCGTTAGGCCTCGGGCGGCGTATTCCCATTCTGCCTCACTCAGGAGCCTGTAAGGTTTGCCGGTCTTCCTTGCCAGCCACGCGGCAAATTGCCGGGCGTCCTCCCACGATACGTTGATGACCGGCCGCTTGCCGCGTCCCCAGGCTTCGTCGCCCGGTTTGTGCGTACAGCCTGCTTCGGTGACGCAGGCATCCCACTGCGCAAAGGTCACCTCGAATTTGGCGACAGCCAATGCCTGCCGAACGGCAACCGCGCGCTGCGGACCCTCGTTGCGGCCGCGTCCCTTCTCG
>Ga0184612_10001322_pt1 | contig 11904 bp, 12 predicted proteins | sample PLM3_60_coex_FD_133163 | JGI IMG/M metagenome (GOLD analysis project Ga0184612, IMG submission 133163) | Groundwater sediment microbial communities from an aquifer in East River, Colorado, USA - PLM3_60_coex | ecosystem: Environmental > Terrestrial > Soil > Riparian zone | place: USA: East...
CGCCCGGCCGCCCGCCCGCCCGCCCGCCCGCTGGCCCGCCCGCCCGCCCGCCCGCCCGCACGCCCGCCTCGCTCCTAACGGATGCGATTCAGCAGCGGTTGCGCGAGCGCTGGCGTCAAAGCAGCCGGATGCAGCGACGAGGGAGGGGAAGCCCACCCCCGGCGAGCGAGGGCCAGCCGGAGGAGCGAATGCCGCCGCAGCAGGCTTTCTCGAGCAACCATGACGCAGGACGTCCTGCACCGGGACAGGGGGCCAACCAGCCGGAATTACTTGACGACGAAGGGTTGAGCTCCCGGCGCTCCGTTCTTGCTGGAGAGACTGCGCTTCTTGACTAGCGGCTGATGCGAATGTCGAATCCGAAGAGCAGAAGCGGCCACAGCAGGACCGCTGCAATTGCGGTTAACACCCGGCCCACGGTCTCAAGTGAATCGAAGTAGTCGTAAATGGCGGCGACGACGACGCCGGTGACGATCCAGATGACGATGATCCAGACCGCGAGAAGCGATGGTCTTTGCCGCCCGAACCTCACGATTCGCTCATGCTAACGCACTTCCCCGGGGCGTTCTCAGTGGTGGTCACCTCGAGTACGAGCGGCGCCAGTGTGAGGCGATTTGTCCATCGCCGCAGGTTTCTCGAGATCTGATGTCCTTGCCTTTGGAACGCGAACGACTCGGAAGCGGTTGCCCGAGCGATGGTGCCGTCGTGGTAACGTCGGCGCGGGGTTGCGTCGATTGGTGCGACGAACATAGGGGTCGAAACGACAGTTGAAGAGGGGGAGACTCGCATGGTGACGCCGGCCAGCGGCCTGGTAGAGGCGTACCGCAAGGCAGATCACCGACTCTGTCTAATGCTCATCGGGGACGGCATCGGCACGCCTGGGCTCCTGAAAGGTGAGGAGTTACGCCGGCGGGTGACAGCAGAGCTTCGTCATATGCGATATGCCTTTAACGCCTCCGTCGGCGAGAGCGAAGAGCCACCGCGGGCAGAGAATGCCGAGGCCCGCGTTGCCGAATTGGAAGAGGAACTACGGAGAATCGCTTCGGTCCGATCACGTATGCAACAGCCGCCGACAGAGGCGCCGGCCCTCCTGACGCCAGCCGAGGCTGCGCAGGCACTCAGAATTAGTGCGAGCGCCCTCTACAAGGCGATCAGGAACGGAGATATCAAGGCGGTGAGGCTGACGGGTACGAAGCGTGGGACAATTCGGGTTCCGGCGAGCGAGCTCCATGGGCTTCTCGAGGACGTCCCTCTGCAGGACGGGCGGATCCAGCGCTAGGTGAGCCTCTACTCCCGATAAGGTCGCCGCCTTGCACGCCACGTGAGTGGCCAGCGGCGCAAGCTCGAGCGGGAGGCAGGTCGAGAACTGAAGCGGAGACATTGAGAACTGAGCCGCACATTCAGGGGTGACTCAGAACTGAGCGATGAGTTAGTCACCGCTGCTGCTCCAGCTTGGCCTAGGGATGGAGTTTCCACGAGACGACGCCAACGGCTTCAAATGTTTCCTCGATCGAGGGCCGATCGGGGCGACGTAATGCGGCTGACGTCGCCCCGTACCGGCGTCGTCCCTCCCCCATGGATGAGATGCACGAGAAGGCAAAAACTTGCGCCGTCGACGCCCGGCGGACTCGGGTAGACGGCCAGGGCGTAGGGTCTTACTGACGTGCTCTACGAGTAGGAGGTGGTCATGAGCGACCTCGACGACTTCCTGCCAAGACGACTGGAGCCTGGGCGCGCCTTCGGCTAGGTAACGCCCGAGCCACCGCATCGCCGCGCGTCCGGGCTTCGGCGACCCTCGCTCCGCAGATATCGGGCCTCTTGCTTATTGCCGCTACCTGCTCTCGATCCGGGGCCTATTGCGGGATTCGCAGCACGACCTTGCCGAACTGCGCGCCCGACTCGAGGCGCTCGTGTGCTCGAGCCGCCTCCGCGAGCGGATACACGCCGTCCACGTGCACGCGCGCCCGTCCTGATCGCACGAGCTCGTACGCGCGCTCGAAGTCGTCGGGGAGGCCCATGGTCGAGCCGTAGACGACGAGCTGTTTCCACCAGAGCCGATACAACCGCGCGGGCGGGCTGTGACCCGACGTCGCACCGCATACGACCACGCGGCCCTCCTGCGCCGCGGCAGCGAGAGAGCGCTCCCACGTGGCCTCACCGACGGTCTCGACCACGATGTCCGCCCCGCGGCCCTCCGTGGCTTCCTTCACCGACTGAACGACGTCGTCGTCCGAGTGGCTGACCGCGACGTCGGCTCCGAGCTCGCGCGCACGCTCGAGCTTCTGACGGCTCGACGACGTGACGATCGTGCAGGCGCCCAGCGCTCGGCAGAGCTCGAAGGCGGCGAGCGCAACACCGCCTCCGATTCCCCAGATGAGCACCCACTCTCCTTTGCGAACAGCCGCCTTCGTCACGAGCATGCGATACGCGGTCTCGAAGGTGAGTGGGAACGCCGCGCCCTCCTCGAACGAGAGGCTCTCAGCCAACGGATAGAGCTGACCAGCTGGGAGCGCCTTCAGCTCGCAGTACGTCCCATCCGTGTGCTCGCCGATGACGGTGATCCGGCCGTCGTGCGGGATTCCGGGATTCACGACGACGCGATCGCCGACGGCGAAGCCGTCTACGCCCTCCCCTAGCGCGGCGACGATCCCGGCTCCGTCCGCCCCCAGGATGCGTGGTTTGGGTGCCGACGGAAGACCCTTCCGGACCCACACATCGAGGTGGTTGAGCCCCGCCGCGCGCAGCGCGACGAGGACCTCGCCGGGGCCTGGCTCGGGGTCCGGGACGTCCTCGTACCGAAGGACCTCCGGCCCGCCGTCCTCGTGTATGCGAACAGCCTTCACGAGGCAGAATCCTCTCATGACCGGCGCCGAGATGAATCGGCTCGCAGCGGACCTCGGATTGGACGTCGTCGGCGCGGCACGCGCAGAGCCTTACGTTGATACGGAGCAGCACATCCGCGACCGTCGCGCTCGGGGGCTCTTCGCGGACATGCGCTTCACGATGGCGCGGCCGGAGGTCTCCTGTCACCCCGAGCGCATCCTGGACGGCGCTCGAACGGTGGTCGCTGCTGCGCTCTGTTACTTCGCGGATGGCACCGAGCCAGGCACCGACGAGGGTCGCCTGCCGCGGTACACCTGGCGCGACGAGTACGCATTGCTACGCGAGCGGCTCGAACGGCTCGGTCGTGCGATCGGCGGCTCGTACCGCGTCCTCGTCGACGAGAACGACCACGTCGACCGTGAAGCCGCCGTTCGTGCCGGCATCGCCTTCTACGGGAAGAACACGTTGGCGATCACGCGGCGACACGGGTCGTGGGTCGTCCTCGGAGCGCTCGTCACGGACGTCGAGATCGAGCCGTCTCCGGCTCTCGAGCTCGACTGCGGCTCGTGTCGTCTCTGCATCGACGCCTGCCCGACGGGCGCGCTCGACGAGCCCGGTGTGCTCGACGCGACGAAGTGCCTTTCGTACTGGACGCAGGCGTCGGCTCCAGTGCCCGAGAAGTTCAGGTCGGAGCTTCGAGATTCCGTCTATGGCTGCGACATCTGCCAGGACGTCTGCCCGTGGAACCGCGGGGTCGAGAAGAGGCGTCATGGTATGCCGATTCCCGAGGGAGCGAGGCCCACGGTTGCGCTGCGCGACTGGCTCGAGGCGGGCGACGACGAGCTGATCACCGACCTCGATCGTCTCTTCGTTCCGCGAAACGAGGCTCGCTGGCTGCGGCGGAACGCGTTGATCGCTGCAGGAAACGCCGGCAGCGACGAGCTCGCGCCGAGCGTCGAGCGCTATCTCGGGGATGACGACCCCATGCTTCGTGAAACGGCAGGATGGGCGCTTGCCAGAATCGCCGAGCGGTCCGCATGACCTCGGACGCCGTGGCCGAGGGACTCGCGGTCCTCGTTCACGAGGTGCGAAGTCCGGTGGCTGCGCTTTCCGCGATCGCGGAAACCTTTGCTGACCCGGGTCTCGACGGAGACGCGCGACTCGAGCTCGAGCGGCTCGCCGTTGCTGCGTGTCGCGGCATCGAGCGGATCGTGGTCGGCGCGACGATCGCTTCGGTTCGCCTCGAGCGGCTCGAGGTCGGCGAGGTGGTCCGACAGGCGGCGTCTGCGGCGGCGCTCGGGGGCGCTCGCGTCGAATCGAGGATCGCGGACGGCCTTCCTCTCATCGCGGGAGATCCGCTGCGCTTGCGCCAGGCGCTGGACAATCTCGTGTCGAACGCGCTCGGTCACGCGGGCTCGGAAGGGGCAGTCGTCGTCAGTGCCGATTCGAGCGAAACCGCCGTTCTGCTCTCCGTCGCGGACTCCGGTGCCGGGATACCTCTCTCCGAGCAGAATCGGATCTTCGAGAGAGGGGTTCGGCTGAGCGAGGCCACGGCCGGCTTCGGGCTGGGCCTTGCGATCGCCCGGGCGATAGCGGAGGCGCACGGCGGCACCCTGACGGTGGTATCGACTCCGGGCCAGGGTGCGACGTTCACGATCGCGATACCGCGGACGTAGTGCTCCCCGCCGGAAGCACGCTCCGCTTCGCGCGGCTGCGAACGCTTCGCATGCTTTCGTCCTCAGTCGCCCCCATATGCCTGCATATCGGGGCTCCCTGCGTCCTCGGCCTGCTCGGTTCTCGCCGGCGAATCATGACCGTACTTCCGGCGGGAAGCACTAGCCGGCGACGGCGGCCTCGAGCCGGTACGCCCTGAGAAGCCTGCCGTCTCCGGCATGCTCACGCAGGTCGAAGCTCGCCCGCGATCCTTCGATCTCCACACCGGTCGTGGTTGCCACACGCACCGGCAACTCACCTGCAACTGCGTAGACCTCGGCATATCCCGGCTGCTCGACGACGACGTATGTGGCACTCGGCCCGGGCTCGACCCATACGAAGCCCATGGGCGTCTCATCCCGCGTCTGGCACCCGATCGAAAGCCTCGGATCGCGAAGGTGACCCGAGTAGAGCATTCCGTGTGCGCTCCCACACCAGCGGCGGCCCTCCTCTCTCGGACCGAGGCTGTTGTCGCAGCCGAACACGCCGCGGCCCGAGGATTCTCGTACCGTGACGCTCTCGGAGCTCACGGCAACTCGCTCGATCGACGGCCCGGTCGCGTCCATCCCCCTGCTCCGACCGTGTAGACACGACGATGAAGCGGTTCCGGGCTCATCCGTTCTTGTGCGCGAGAGAACCTTCGTCGATGCGGTGGGAACGTCGACACCCTCCAGTTCCACCGGGACCTCGCGTACCGGAGAGCCGTCCATCAGCTTCTTCGGGGCCGGCTCTCCGTTCCCGTCGCAGCTTGAAAGCGCGATGGTTGCCGCGAGGAGGAGGAGGAGGCACAACCGCATCCTGCGCCTCCCGTCCGATCCTCGGTCAACTCCAACCGGTCCGGCGAACACCGCCGTAACTCGAGTCACCCCTGTAGGTGCGGGTCCAGATGCTGGTGCCGTACGCCTCGCCCTTGGCCTCGATTATCTGGTCGGTTCCATCGGCGTTCGTCGCGTAAATCATCCCGATGTGCCCCGACTTCGCCAAGGCGTCCATTTTGATCAGGACTGATTTGGACACTGAGATGTTGGGTGCACCCTCGCCGGCCTTGAAGCGAGCAGCTGTGTACGGACCATGGATGTGCCGCAACATGCCCCACTGGTAGAAGCCGGCATTGCTCTCGGTCTCGGATTCGCGCCAGACCTTGAAGACGAAGCCCGAGCAATCGCCGCCCTCGCCGCCTGTGTTGACGTTCTCGGGGGGATCACCGGGCGAGTCGTCGATGTCGTTGTCGTTCCAGCACCCGCCACCCCACTGGTAGCCCTCGTGGCGTGCCCGGAGCGCGACTGCGATCGAGCCGTCCCGGGTGATGTACGGAGTCGGAGTCGGAGCCGCGTAGTTGCAGTTGTTCGCGATGAACCGCGTGTGGTAGGCGCTGGCCGTTCCCGCGGCCGCGAGGCACGAGGCGATGACGAAGCTGATGAGAAACATGCGTGTGCCGGACATCACTTCCCCTCCAGGTCGAAGCGATCCACGAAGACGCCGGCGGGTGTCGAGTCGAGTCGGAAGAGCGACGAGCCGACCAGGCGAAAGCGCGCAAGCGGTGCGGTCTCGGCCCATGCGGCTGACTCGAGTGCAAAGGTCCGTCTGACGCCGCTCCGGTCGAGGACGAGCACGACGAACTGATCGCGGCCGTCCGAGTAGACGCGTGTGACGAGCACGAGGTGGCTCCCGAGCGGCTCGGCGAGCTGAACCTCGGCCAACGCGGTTTCACTCGTGATTCGCCACGAGCGAAGCACGCCGGCGGAACCGGCGAGAGCGACACGAATCTCGTTGTCGTGGCGGAGCACGATGACTTCGATTCCGCCGCCGTGCAATCGTCCCGCGCGACCGCTCCGGCGTTGACCGTCGGGCCCGACGAGCGATCCGGCGGCCGCGACCCGCATCCACTGTTGGGAAGGCTGCTGAAGGACGACGGTTCCACCCGAGCCATGCCGGATCTGCGACGAGCGGCTTTCTGCCGTCTCGGTCGAGCCGAGCGAGCGGCCACCGGCGTCGAATCGCCGCACAAGAGGCGTCCGGCCGGCTCGGCCGACCGACTCGAGGACGTAGACGGTTCCGTCCTGGGCTAGCGTCATGTCGGCGAGCGCCCCGTCGATCTCGAGGGGTACCTGCGTCGGTGAACGCGCGCCCGGACGCCAGCGAAGCAAGCGCCTGTGCGCCTGGTCGAGGAGCACGACCGTGCCGCTCGCGTCGACATCGAACGCGGACGCTCCGATCGGAGGAACGTTGCGTCCTTGCTCGAGCCCTGCCTCGCTCGGCCCGTCGCCCCAAGCCGCTGCCGCGACGCGCTCGTCCGCTCGAGCAGGCTCTCCGAAGCGGTGTGTTCCGAGATCGACCTGAATCGCCTGCCCAAGCGGAAGGCTTCGATGCGGAGCCGAGGCGCCCCCGGCCGGAAGCGTGACCACCGAGGCGCCCTCGGGCGCGGTCTCGATTTCCGCGTAGTACGTGAAGCCTTCTCGGGACGACGCGATCGACTCCGGGACCCGTGCTACGAGCCGGTTCGTCGCACCGTCGCGCATCAGCGGAACCTCGCGAAAGTGGCCACTCGCTCCGGGGCGCACGAATGCCGAGCCCGTGACGTCACACCACGACTCGGCCTCGTCCGTCGCCGGATCAATGCAGTAGGCGTCGTACTCGAGCTCGACGGCATCGGCTGTTGTCAGCAGTGGCGGCAGATGCGTGGCTTCGACGTATGGGTCGGCCGAGTCCGCGGCGCTTTGCGCGATTGCGGATCCGACGATGACGAGAATCGTCGACCCCACGACCGCGCCTGCAAGTAACCCCGCGGCTGCGCTGCGTCTCACTGCGAAGCGGTTCCCACGTTCGTCCATGGCGCACTCCCTTGTTGTCTGGTGCGAGAACGGTAGCCCGGGTCGAACGCCGGTGGCAATGGCCGCATGGAAGTCGGCGCGAAGTCGCTGCAGTTACGGCACGATCAGCGGCGCGCGGGGACGCGACCGAGCTCGCGCTTCAGCCGTCGCGCTCTCTTGGCGACGAGGTCGCGGAGCCGCTGGGGCTCGAGGACCGTCGTCTCGCCCCTGTCCGCGAGAATCTCCGACAGGAGCCAGTCTTCCGTCTTGTACGGAACGTCGGCGAGCGCCGAGCCGTCCGTCAGCGCGCTCGCCCCGCGCTCGAGCTTCCAGCGCGCAATCGTCGGCGAATGGAGGAGGCGTGCGACCCGGGGGTTCCGCAGGTAGGACGGGTCGAACCCGTCTCGGGGCTCGAAGGAGGTGGTCGTCAGCGCGGCCGACCGCATTCGGTCGAGGCGGAACGTACGCGCGGCGTCCACCGTCTGATCCCAGGTGTGCACTCGCCACACGGGCAGCTCGCGCTCGATCGTGTACGGCTCGACCCGGCGGGGCGAGGGGCTCTCTTCGCCCTCCTTCAGGTACTCGATCTCGACGACGAGCCGCTTCTCTGCAGCCTCGCTCAGGACCTTCACGAGGGCCTCCTCGTCGGACGCGTCCCTGGGCTCCGGCGTCCCGACGAGATCGAAGCGGCCGAAGGTCTCCTCGAGCTTCTTCCTAACTCGCTTCAGGGGAGAGTGGGCGTCTGCCGCGATCGTCGGCCCGACGTACTCGATGGCCAGCCGGATCGCGCGCGCCTCCAGCGGAGTGAGCTTCGGCGGGCGCCTGAAAACGTCTCCGTAGAGCTCCTTGTCGACGCGTACGACGTCGCCGTCGTGCATCGCGTACACCGCGTAGCAGCCGCCGCCGAAGTTGACGAGATTGAGGAGCGAGAGATGATCCTGGAGCTCCTCGAGGGGAATCGAGAACCGCGACGCGAGCTCCTCGGCGTCGATCACCGCGGCTCGCTCGTCACCACAGGCGGTCAGAAGGTGTGCGAGGAGCGCCTGCAGGACACCGAAGCGTTCCGGGGCGACCGGCCCCTGCGGCCTCTCGGTCAGTGGCCGGCGCGGATCGGCACGCTTCGCCCCGGCCGCCGCGGGCGCGGGTCCGGTGTGTGCCTCTGCGAGCTGCGAGAGCCCGTTCGAGACCGCCTCCACGAGCTCATCGGGCTCGATGGGCACGGCACGGCCGTTCTGGCGCAGGATCCATCCTGCGAGCAGGTCGACGTTCGCGTACTCGGTTGCGAACACTCCGTCCTCGACGGTCCCGGCGTCGGAGAGCGTCCGCTCGACCCACCACGCGGTGTCGTCCGAGACGGAGATACGCGCCGTCGCCACCGTTTCTCCGATCTGCCACGGCCTGGGTATCCGGTGTCTCTCCACGTCGAAGTCGGCGGGGACCCGGAAGTCGCGCTCGCGCCGGGTGGCGAACCGGATGTCTCCACGGATGCGTGAGACCCGGAAGGTCCGTTCGGTGCGGCGCTCGAGGTCGTGACCGATGACGTACCAGTTGCCGTCGTCGAGCCGAAGCGCATAGGGGTTGACCGTCCGCTCGCCGGGTCTGGCGCGTCGTGGACTCCAGTAGCCGAAGCGAACCGTCCGCTGCTTCGAGATCGCCGACTCGAGCTTCGACAGGCGGCCCGCGAGCTCGGGCGAGTAGTCGGGCGCGCTGACGCGAACGCGCTCTGCCGTCTCCGTCGCCGGCTCCCGGAAGCCGGAGCGTCCGAGCGCGAGGTTCTGGAGGGCCAGACGCAAGGGCTCCGCGTAGGCGAACTTCCCCTCGAGGTAGTAGAGAGCGGTCTGGAGCGCGGCGAGCTCGTCGTCGTCCAGCTCGAGCCGCTCGAGGAAGTAGTGCTCGGAGCGAAGCGTGTACAGCTCTTCTCCCGTGAACTCGTCGCGCTGGGACTGCAGCGGGACACCGAGAGCGGTCAGCTCCGCGCGATCGGAGTAGAAACGGCGCGCGAACGCCTCGTCGGACATCTCGCTGTACCCCTCGACGTTCGACTTCACGTCGCGTGCGGTGAGCAGGCGACGCTCGGCCATCAGGAACGCGACGAGCGAGAGCTGTCGGATGAGCTTGTCGGCGTCGTGCGACATTCCGTTCGCGAGCTTACCGCTCGCGAACGCCTAGCACGCGATCTCTTCCAATCTCGTTCGATCGCGCGATCGAAGGCGCGTCAGGCGGCGACGGTGGCGTGCTCGAGGTGCTGGTGCGACGGGCAGTAGTCGCGCCCGGGCAGTGGCGTGCGTTGGCACGCCTTGCCCTTGCGGGTCGTCGCATGACAGCGGGCGATGCCGCCGTCCAGCAGGCCGGCTTCGATCTGCTGCTCGATGAACGAGGTCGCCGCGCCCACGCCCTCGCGTACCGTCCACGCGACCTGGGCCTGCGCAGTGATCGGGAAGTAGCGCCGGATGTCGGCGAAGAGTGCGCGATCAGGACGTGCGAAGTAGTGAGGGTCTTCCGCCAGCCGAGACATCGTGTGCTCGCACTCCGAGAGGACGGCGCGGCGGTACTCGAGCTGCGCGCCCTTGCTCGCGTAGGGGTCGATCAGGTCTTTGATCGAACGGTAGATCGCTCGCGAGTATTGATACATACACGAGCGCAGCTGTGCGATGTGATCGTCCACCGGATCTGCCGAGTCTCTCCTGGGATCCCTCTTGCCGGGCGAAAAAGAGGCGAGCGCGCGCTTAGCAACCGAGAGTGTAGCGCCTTTTGCACGGTGTTACAAAGTCGGAGAGGAAGTCGCCTGCGCAGGCAACCTGAATCACGAAACGACGCGTCGCACCGCGGCCGTTCGTGCGAACGCCCTGGCAGCCTCGATCGCGCTGGTCGCCTCCGCTTCCGACGAGTAGATGCCGGTGAAGACGATCCAGTAGCCCGGGTGCAGGCTCGCGTATCTCGACGAATCGAGGACACCGACCTGCGGAAGCCCTCGCACGCGTGCCGTACGAGCTTGTGCGAGCGCGACCCGCCTGCCTCCGGATTGGGGAAGAGACGCGAGAGCGACCGTCCACCCGTCCTCGCCCTGAGGCCACTCTGAGATCGTCGAGGAACCGGTGTCGCCGGGCGACGGTAGCGTGCTCGACGCTGGCGCCGTCGCGAACCCACCGGTTGCGGTGATCAGCTCGGGGTCGCCTCGGGAACCGCCGGTTGCGGCCACCGCTGCTGCAGCTCCGACGAGCGCGACGACACCCGCGGCCGCCGTGCGGAGGACCCAGCCCGACGCGGGCCTGGTGGTGACGAATCCCGGCGCCTCGAGGCGAAAGCCGCAGTCGAGGCAGTACTCCTGTCCCAGAGCCGCGGGCTCGGCGCAGCGCGGGCAGATATTCATTCGGCTCCGTCGAAGCCGGCAGATTCGGCGGACCGGCTCCCACCGACGGGCCGGCCGCACGTCGCGCAGAAGTGCGCGCCGAGGAGAAGCGGCGCTCCGCAGATGCAGACCGCGCCTCCTCCTCCTCGGCGAAGTCGCGCGGTGCCGTCGAGCAAGGCATCGATCTCCTGGACGCGAGCTTCCAGCGCGACGAGTTCCGCGCAGCGCTCCACCACCAGGGTTGCGTTGAACCGGTCTCGTTTGTACATCTCGAGCGCGAGCCCGCCGAGGTCGCGGAGCCGCTCCTCGCGCATCTCGAGAAGTGCCTTGCGCTCGCGCTTGAGCTCGCGGGCCGGCGGCACCACGTACTCCGGGACGGGCGGCCTGCTCGTTCCTGCGCCGAGCTCGCTCTCGGTTCTCGCCATGCGCAAACCCTAGAGCTGTAGGACGACGAGCCGTTCTTCGGTCATCTCGCGGATCGCGTAGGCGGGGCCTTCGCGCGTGTTTCCCGAGTCCTTGACGCCGCCGTACGGCATCTGGTCGGCACGAAACGTCGGCGCCTCGTTCACCGTGACGCCCCCGAACTCGAGCTCGCCGGCCGCGCGCAACGCCGACTTCAGGTCGCTCGTGAAGACGCCGGCCTGCAGGCCGAAACGCGTGCCGTTTGCCAGCGCGATCGCCTCTTCGAGCGTGTCGTAAGGGGTAACCGTGCAGAGAGGGCCGAAGACTTCCTCGCACGAGACGAGCGCGTCGGGTGACGCGCCCGCGACAACTGTCGGGCGGAGCAACTCGCCATCGAGCGTCCCCCCGGAGAGCACACGCGCGCCGCGGGACGTCGCGTCCTCGATCCAGGAGAGCACGCGATCGCGCTCGGATTCAGCGATCAACGGGCCGACGTCTGTCTCCTCGTCCGCGGGATCACCGACGCGAAGCGCCTCCACCCGAGGCAGGAAGAGCTCGAGAAATGCCTCGTAGGACTCGCGCTCGACGTATATCCGCTGCACCGAGATGCAGCTCTGGCCAGCGAAGGAGAATGCGTTCGCAGCGAGGCGGGCCGCTGCGTCCTCGAGGTCTGCGTCCGCTGCGACGATGACGGGCGTCGCGTTGCCGAGCTCGAGGTTCACGCGTTTGTGCGCTGCGCGTTCCCGGAGCTTCCAGCCGACGGGAGCTGAGCCCGTGAAGGTGATGAGCTTCACGCGCTCGTCGCTCACA
>Ga0184612_10001323_pt1 | contig 11894 bp, 8 predicted proteins | sample PLM3_60_coex_FD_133163 | JGI IMG/M metagenome (GOLD analysis project Ga0184612, IMG submission 133163) | Groundwater sediment microbial communities from an aquifer in East River, Colorado, USA - PLM3_60_coex | ecosystem: Environmental > Terrestrial > Soil > Riparian zone | place: USA: East...
CGAGCGGCTCCCGGAGACGATGATATTCAGCATCGGCCATCGGGCGACGCTGGGCCCCTTCCACGCGCGCCGGCTCATGGTAGAGCCCAGTGCGAACGGCCCCGCCTCCATCGTGGAAATGCCTGCTGCGCCTGACCGCGCATAGGCCGGACAATGAACTTGAGTTTTCGGGAAGCATGCGAACGAGATATATCGCGCTCTCGAGCCTGATGATCGGCGGGAGCGCAGGCTTCGTGGCAGGCCTCCCGACGACGATGTTCATGAAGAGCTTCAGGCTGCGCTCGGGACCGCCCCATACGAGCGCAGCGAAGCCCGGCGGGGCTATCGGAATGGTACCAAAGAACTTTGCCTGGGTAACCGCGGTGCGAATCCCGACGGGCGAGAGGACCGTCGCCGAGTTGAGCCGCGAGCGCGACATCGCGCCGAGGGTGACCCGAACTGGAAGCGGCGCTACGAGGGGGCTGCCTGGTTGAAGAGTACCGCTGAACGCGTGGTCGGGCCCGGTCACGGCGATTTGATCTTGAAGCTGTTCGTTGCCGCGCCGTTTCTGGCCATGATCGTCTTGGCCTCCGGAGCCGAGGCCGGATCTGGTGACCTTCCAGAAGCAGTGGTGGGTCTGGGTGACCGTATGGGATGTCGGGTGCTGGGGGAGACGCCTCCAGGGACCACTACCGCCTGGATCGTAGAGCGCGAGGCTGGGACGGCATACGCAGCTTGGTGCGCACGACAGAGCGGTGGGCGTCTCGTGTACGACCTGCTGGTAGCGGCAACATCGCCACAGCACCCCTGGGCTCGTTGTCCTTCCCATGCCCGGCTGGGTCTCCAGCTGGGGGCGCAGGAGCCCCTCCCTCGCTTGCGGGCCGCGATGCTGCCGCGCGATCTGCCGTACCCAATGAAGCTCGCCGAGTTCTGGTATCTGCGGGGCGACGATTTTGTGGTGGAGCAAGGACCGCACGTCCGTGGCTCCGGCATTCCCAGCGGCCCCGCGCTCGCCTTTGGGGCGGACGACGCGGGGCAAATCCTCCTGTGCCTCGGCGGTCGTTGGATCATGGGGGGCTATCATTGACGCGCTTCGCGGGCCGCTGACCGCGAACGGCCGCCCGGCGCTGGGAAGAAGCTCGGAGGCAGACGATTAGATGCGGTCGCTTGCGTCGCGCTTCCTTCCGCTGCACTGGCGGAGCCATACGGGGTACCCGGAGATAACGGCGGTAAGTCTCGGATGCGGCGCCGCCGCCGTCGGGCTCCTCCATTTGTGGCGCGCCTGCCGGTCCCGCCGAGAGCCATGAAACGGACACGAGCGCACGGGTCGAGCTGGAGCCGGGTCTTCGTCAGCTGCTATCTCGCGCTGGTGGTTCTGGCAGGCGGGGTGGCGGGGTGGCGGCTGAGTAGCTCCACCGAGATGCCAGGCTTGGCGGCCATCGAGGTGCTGGTCCTAGCGCTGCCCTGGAGCCTGATGCTTGGCCGGCGGCCGATTGCTCAGGCTGACTTGGTGATCGCGGGAGGCCTCGTCGTCCTGGGGCTCGCCATCAACACCGGGCTCGTCCATTGGGCCGGTCGCACACTGGAGCAGCTCTGGCGCCGGCATCAGCCGCGCGGCACCGCCGGACGCGGGAATAGCCCAGGGCTCCGGTGGGAGGAGTATACGCGGTTCGAGAGCGCCAACTTGGCACCGTAACAGCGTCAAACTTCCAGCGCTGGAGGCACCCATGACGGAGACCCCGGTAGACCTACTCGTACGGCGTATTGATCGTCTGGAGCGGGAGAACCGGCGCTTCAGGCGTGCCGCGACGGCCATCGCGCTCGGCGTCGCAGCCGTCTTCCTCATGGGGCAGACGGTCCCGAAGAGTCCCGCGGTTGAGACGCAGAAGCTCGTGCTCAAGGATAAGCGCGGCAAGATCCGCGCCGTGCTCGGCGAGTTCTCGGAAGACGAGCCGTTCGGGCTGCTGGTCTTCGATGCGAACCAGCGGATTCGGACCAAGCTGGGGCTGCAAGAGGACGGTTCGCCGATCCTGGCGTTGACCGATGACCGCGGGGTGGATCGCGTGATGCTGCATCCCGCGTTGGGGCTGCGCGTGCTGGGCGACGGCCCCAGCGTGACGCTCGGCGTGAACTACGGAAACGAGCCCGCGCTGCATCTCAATGACAAGGACGGGTGGACCCGTGCCGCGCTCGTCCTGACCGGCACGAACACCGCTCCGATCCTCAAGTTCCTCGATCCGAGGGGCAACGCGCGCGCCTGGATCGGCGCCATGAGCGACGGCAAAGCGCAGCTCCTCCTCATGAACAGACCCCCGCCAACCCAGCCCGGGCGGGCCGGCGATCTCTCCCGCCCCAACGTTGCGGCTACCGCGACGCTGGAAGTCGATGCCGACGGCGCGATGGGCCTGCGCTTCTTTCGCGGCGGGACGATATGGAAGGCGCCCTAGCGCAGGTGGGGTGCCGGACGAGGCGTCGCGTCGAGCAGTGCGTGGGCTCGACAACTTAGCCTTAGGCGGGCGGGAATTAGAACTTGCGAGAGGACACTGCTACCGAGTCGCTCCATGGGAGCCAAGGTGATCGAGAGCACTCTAGTCATCCTGTCCGGACCCCGAGCGGTCTGCTCGATGCTCTTGTCGGCTGGAGACGGGGCGATCAAATCTCCTTCGCCTTGACCCGGAGCGCCGACATGAGCTCGTGCACGGCCTCGATTCCTTTGCGCAAGCATTTGTCGCAGGCATCCTGCGAAGCGATCTCGTCGGCGTCGCTCACATCCCAGCCGGGCTTTCCGCGTGTCGGCTTGAAGTGCACCAGTCTGTTCCGCAGACGATTGACCTCCACAATGCTCTCGGCAACCCCGGGGGCGACCACTCCCAATATTGAAGCGAGATCAACCCGGGTGGGGACGGGCAACGGGGCAATGTCCTTGAGCGTGTTTTCGATGTCCGGAGCTTCGTTGCCTTCGCGGCTGGACGCAAGCTTCGTTGCCAGGACCACTGTGACGAGCCGATCGAGGAGGAAATGGACCACAAGCACGCGGGTCAAGCGATCGACCTGCTCGTCGGAGTCCAACCCGACAGCCTGATACAGGCCAGCCCAGTCGAGCTTGCCGAAGGGAGTTGGGCGCCTCCTGTCGTCTACCCCTCTCACTCCAGTCGCGGCATCGGCCCGCGCGTCTTGCGCCCGGGTCTTTTGCGACATCCGTGGAGACGCGACGGCGCTCCCGATCGGGACCTTGGGCAGCGGATCCACGGTGATCGAGTGATCCTTGTCGTTGGTCGTCGGCGTGCTCGCGCGGGTCGTAGTGCCTTCTCGCTCGCTCGCATCGATCCATGCCTTGGCCATCTTCACCGCCGCGGCGTCCGCATCAGCGCGGGTTGCTCGTATCTCCCGCGGCGTGGCTCGAAGCGGCGGTTTGGACGTCACCACCCCGCGATAGGAGACTTCAAGCTCCGCCACGGGCAACCAGCGGCCGTCTGGCTGCCGCTCAGAATTCGGGATGATTGTGTATCCCTTGTACGGGGTGTCCATCTCTGGCCCCTTCTCAGCCCAGCAGCTCCGTCACCGGCACAGCCCCGCTACGGAGCCGAGGTCAATGCTGATCTTGTCCTTGCCTCCCACGCGCGCTTCGCACAGATACCGGCGATGCGGGACGTTCTCGCGGCACCGCACCGCGCGGGGCTAGCAGCGCCCCTGTTTGGCGAGCCCGGGCGGGCAGCCCCGGCCCGGCGCCTCACCCCGGCCCATCTTCTTCGCGTGCCCAGGAGGAATCTTGTAGTACGCGACCGGAACCGCGAGGACTGACTGCGGCACTTTACCTGGCGCAATCGTCGCCCACGGGCCGCCATACGTCGTCGCGACGAACCACGCCCCCTCCTGGAAGCTGTAGTAGCGGCCCCCGTAGGCAAAGAAATTGATGCTCACGCCCGGCGCATAGAATACGGGTGACCCCGGCACGATCACGAGCTGGGGCGGACTCGCGACAATAACCGGGGGGGGTGGAGCGACGATAATCGGCGGTGGCGCAGGCAGACGAATATTGACGCCGATGCTGAGATTATCCGACGCCACCGGGCTTACGGCCGTGAGAGCTAGGATCACCGTGAGTGCGAGCACGCGCATCATGTCTAAGAATCCTCCTGCACATTAAGTGCCTGGTGTAGTCCTTCGGTGATCGCTGCATATCGTCTGCCAAGCCAGCGCGGAGCAAGCCTACAGTGTGATTTAACAATGATTTCGGGCACGGACCCCTCTAGAAGACCTCGTTCGACGTGTCCTAAAAGGGCGCCGTGAGTGTACCGGGCCATGTCGGCGTGAGCTGCGGCCGTTCCTCGGCAATCTGTTCCCATTCGGCGACGTCGAACGCTTGCCTTGGCTCGACACTGACGATCCGCCGGTTGCAGTAGGTGAGGAGGACGCGGCACTGGGCCCTAGCGAGCGGCAGGTGAATGCGGTCCGGTGTGGCATCCCGTCCGTCGTATTGCCCCGGCCGGCCAATGCGGTTGTCCAGCAGAATCCGAAGCTCGTGCGAGTCGAGTTGCCCCCAGCCTGGGCGCAGCAGATTGGTCGCCGTGACCGCGAGCCCCTTTGGATACGAGCGGCCGGCTCCTGGGTCAGGAACGGTTGAATTCTAGCGTAGCGGAGGGTTGGACACGGGAGGTCCGCTCGCAAGCCACATCTACAGGCTACTCCCCTTCGACAGGCTACTCCCCTTCGACACCCGCAATGGGCTTTGCGTCCGCCGGAATTCAGTAGCACCGGGAGTAGCACTGACACAAATCAGGCGCTTCGGGGTGTTCCCGAAGCGCCCGATTCGATTGGTGGGCCGTCAAGGACTCGAACCTTGGACCCGCTGATTAAGAGGCCCGATCAAGCGGCCACGCTATGTGACGCGGATTCACTAAGTGCCCAGCAACTCGAGCTTTGGCCTCACAGACCGTAGCACCGAGTGCATCCGTTTGCGTCCCAGTTGGGCACCAATCTGGCACCACAGGAGCCCCCAAACGTACCTACGATTCCCCGGATCAAGACGGATAGCGACGCATGATTCGGTCCGAGTAGATCTCGAGTCTAACTAGCTACCGGGATGATACTCCGCGATGATGGGTTGCGGAACGACGCAGCCGCCCTAGCTGACTGACTTGATCGTTGCCTCCATAAGTGGCTAAATCTGGGCGGCGGTGAGGAATATCATACCCGGAGGGTCGGCTTTCATGATGCACGCATGAAGTGCGCCGGGTGCGGGCAGCAGAGTCCTCCGGGAGCGCGGTTCTGCGCGGGCTGTGGCGCGCGCCTCGTCCCCGCGTGCTCGGCGTGCGGCGCAGAGCTTCCGGTCGACGCCCGGTTCTGTCCTCAGTGTGGGCAGGCCTCGCTCACGGCGGCAACCGCGGACTTCGCGAGCCCGGCGACGTACACCCCCAAGCATCTCGCCGAACGCATCCTCACCTCCAAGGCCACCCTCGAGGGCGAGCGTAAGCAAGTCACTGTCCTCTTCGTGGATGTCTTCGGGTTCACCGCACTCTCGGCCCGGCTCGACCCCGAGGACGTGCACGCGCTGATGAAGCACGCGTTCGAGATCATGCTGGCCGAGGTGCACCGGTACGAAGGCACGGTGAACCAGTTCCTCGGTGACGGCATCATGGCACTCTTCGGCGCTCCGATCGCTCACGAGGACCATGCGCAGCGGGCCGTGCGCGCCGCGCTCGGCATCCAGCGCGCCCTCGAGGACTATCAACGCGAGCTGGAGCGCGAGCGCGCCCTCACCTTCAAAGTGCGCCAGGGTCTCAATAGCGGGCTCGTCGTCGTCGGCAGCATCGGCAGCGACCTCCGGATGGACTATACGGCGGTCGGCGACACGACCAACGTCGCCGCGCGCCTGCAGCAGGCCGCAGAGCCTGGATCGATCGTGATCGGCGAGACCACGTACCGTCTCGTCGCCGACTACTTCGACACCCGACCGCTCGGTGAACTGTCGGTGCGCGGCAAGGCGGAGCCCATCCGCGCGTGGACCGTCGAGGCGGCGCGCGAAGGCCGGACCCGTCTCGAGGCCGGCGCCCATCGCGGGCTCACGCCGCTCGTCGGGCGCGGGCGCGAGCTCGAGGCGCTCGAGGCCGCGTTCGCCCGGACGCGCGCCGGGCACGGCCAGGTCGTGTTTGTCGTCGGCGAGCCGGGGATCGGCAAGTCGCGCCTGCTCTACGAGTTCCGCGGGCGCTCGGGCGACGCCGACTGGCGCGAGGGGCATTGCCTCTCCTTCGGCCGCGCGACCGCCTTTCACCCGCTCGGCGATCTTCTCAAGCGGTGGGTGGGCATCGACGAGCGTGATGCCGACGATGTCGCGGTGACGAAGGTCGAGCGGGCCGTCGCGGCGATCGGCGACGATATGCGCGCGGCGGCGCCCTACCTGCGCTACCTCCTCTCACTCGGCCCGGCCGACGCCGCGATCACCGCCCTCGATCCCCGTGAGCGCCGCGGCGGTATCTTCGAGGCGCTCCGCAGAATGATCTTGCGCGCGGCCGAGCGGCGGCCGCAGGTCGTGGTGATCGAGGACCTCCACTGGATCGATCGGGCGACGGAGGAGTTCCTGGCGGTCCTCGGCGACAGCGTGCCGGCGAGCCCGGTGCTCCTGATCTTCACCTACCGCCCCGGCTACGCGCAGCCCTTCGGGGAGCGCACGTACCACACCCGGATCGTGCCGGCGCCACTTTCTGAGCCCGAGAGCGCCCGCATGGCCGCCGCCATACTCTCCAGCGATGCGTTACCCGACACGCTGCGGAGCGCCATCGCGGCCAAAGCCGAGGGCAACCCGTTCTATGTCGAGGAGGTCGTGCGCTCGCTGCACGAAGCCGGCGCGATCCGAGTCGAGAACGGCCGCTTCGTGCTCACCGCGCGGCTCGACGACGTCGTCATCCCCGACACGATCCACGACGTGATCATGGCGCGCATCGACCGGCTGGACGAGGCGCCGAAGCGCACGCTGCAGACGGCCTCCGTCATCGGTCGCGACTTCACGCAGCGCCTCGTCGAGCGCCTGAGTGCGGTTCGCGGCCAGAGCGACGCGCTGCTGCGCGAGCTGCGAGCCGTGGAGCTGATCTACGAGAAGAGCGTCTTCCCCGAGGTCGCGTACAGGTTCAAGCACGCCCTCACCCAGGACGTCGCCTACCGCTCGCTGCTCCTCCAGCGCCGTCGCGAGCTGCATGGTCTGATCGGCGCCGCCATCGAAGAGCTCTATGCCGACCGGCTCACGGAGCACTACGAGGTCCTCCCCCATCATTTCTCCCTCGCCGAAGACTGGCGGCGCGCGTTCGACTACCTGCTCAAGGCCGCCGAGAAAGCGGCGGCCGCCTTCGCACTGCGCGATGCGCTCGCGTTGTATGACCAGGCGTTGGCCGTCGCCGACCACCTCGGGGACGCGCTGCCCGCCGCCGCCCGCATGGCCATTCACCAGGCGAAGTCGTCCCACGCGTTCTTCGTCGGCGACTTCAACCAGGGCCGGGCCGAGGGCGAGCGGTGGCTCGCGCTCGCCGAGCGCGCTGGCGATCGGACGGCCGCGGCGTCGGCGCTGGCGTGGACGAGCTTTGCCACCATGTGGGCCCAGGACTTCGGCGCCGCCAGCGACTATGCGCGCCGCGCCATTGAGGTCGGCGGCGCCGCCGGCGTCCCCGCCGCGGTCAGCGGCGGCTACCTCACGACCGCGTACGTCAATGCCCTCAGCGGCCGCCACGACGCGGCGGGTTCGGAGTTCGAGGAGGCGCTCCGCATCAGCCGCCTGGCGCGCGATCCGGCGCGTGAGATCCTCACGCTGCAGATGCGTGGCGTGTTCGACGGCTGGCACGGCGACTACGCGCGCGCGCGCGCCGGCGCCGACGAGGCGGTCCGCCTCGCGCGCGACCATGGCCTGCTCGTCCTGTATCTGCGCAGCCTTTGGACGCGCGGGCTGACGTCGACGTCGGTCGGCGACTGGGACGGCGCGCTGCGTGATCTCGAGGAAGGCATCGCGGTGGCCGAACGGATCGGCGACCGCGGCTTCATGCCCAGGATGATGAACACCCTCGGCTGGCTGCACATCGAGTGCGACGATATCGAGCACGGGATCGATGTGACGGCGCGGGCTGCCGCGTTCGCCCTCGACATCCGCCACGCCACCGGCGTCGAGATGTACACCTTCTGCACCGTCAATCTCGGTGACGCCTTCCTGGCCAAGGGTGACCTCGAGCTGGCCGGCGAGAAGTTCGACGAGGCGCGGCGCATCGCCGAGGACCCGAAGACCCACGAGTGGATGAAGTGGCGCTATACGCTGCACCTCCACGCGAGCCTCGGCGAGTACTGGCTGGCGCGCGGCGACCATCGGCGGGCCGTCGAGTTCGCCGCGCGGTCGCTGGCGGGGTCGCGGCCGACCCGGTCGCTGAAGTACGTGGCGCGGGCGTTGCGGCTCCTCGGCGACGTCGCGCGCCGGGACCGGCGGTGGGACGACGCCGAGCGGGCGTTGCGGGAGTCGGTCGAAGTCGCCCGCGCGATCGCGCACCCAAACCAGACCTGGAAGACTGAGCTGGCCTTGGCACGACTCCATGCCGCCACGGGCAGGCGTGATGCGGCGGCCGAATCTCTCGCGGCGGCTCGCCGGACCATCGAGGGGCTCCGGGGCGGGGTGCGTGACGCGCGTCTGCTCGCTGGCCTCACCGACGGCCCGCTGATCCGCGGCGTCTTCGATGCCTCACCCTTCGACTGAGGAGCCCATGAACTGAGACCATGCAGCCTATCGCCCAGCACCAATTGGGCACCAAAAGCATTTCGGGCGCTCCCGAAGACTCGGAAGCGCCCGAAACGATTGGTGGGCCGTCAAGGACTCGAACCTTGGACCCGCTGATTAAGAGACCGTTCTCGGCTAGCTTCCATCCGTCGCACTCCAGCCTACGACATATCACTCAGTGTCATATATCTCCCGTCGCGTGTGGAGATTCCCGGACAGCGCTCATGCGCCTGTGGCAGCCTGAGTGCGATAGAGCGCGACGGGTAAGTCGCACCGGGAGTAGCACCGTGATTAGCACCGGCGGACCGCCCGGGCTCCACCGGGCTTCGATTCGGAATTCAAGACCTTCTGCGGCGCTGCCGGTCCGCGGCGATGGCAGCGTCCACCTGGTCGCGGGGCCCGGTGCCCTAGGCAATGGCTCAGCGCCGGCCGGCGGAGCGGTGCCGGGCCGGACGCATTCCCTTTGGTCAATGAAAGCATTTGGGCCGGGACGGGATTGCATCGGAGATCTCCGCATTTTCAGACTTAGGCCCGTGTTCGTGTAAGTATGCGTAACTGCTTGCTATGAAAAGAGAGGGCCCCGACGGCGTCGTGCGCTGGAATGCGCTAGAGTGCGCCTGAGTTAGGCACAATTTGGGCACAAACTTCCGGACCTACTGGATCACCTGGTCGGCGTGGCCGACGAGCAACTGCGGGAGCGTGAGCCCGAGAGCCTCCGCGATCTTCTTTAACCGTCTGCGAGAGCCGCCAGGCATCACCGGCACTCAGAAGAGGATCAAGGGATTGAGCGGCGGCAGCCCCACAGCATCCGCCCGGCGGACTCATACTGCAGGGGCGCCGCCCCGATATGCTGGGTCACCGCATGGATGTCCCGGAGCGCCCGCTGGAGCAGACTGCGCCGGGTAATTCGCCGTGGCCCCGGCCGCGGTGAAGACGATGTCGACCGCCGCGGCCGCGCTTCGCGTCGCATTGGCCGCCGCCAGCAAGAGATCGGTGCGCTCGGCCAGGGAGACCTGCCCGTGGCACGGGGCGAAGTTCGACATCAGGACCGGGGCTGGCCGGGGGCCGCCCGCTGGGCAGGCAGTCAAGAGCTACCGGGTGAGGGTCACCGGCGCTGACATTGAGATCGAGGTGTGAGGCCGCCGATCTACTTGGACAATTTCGCTTGAACGGCTCGCCGATGCCCTGGAAATCCGACCCACACACGCGCCTACCGGGTATCCGGCGGCTTTGGCGGGAGCGACCTTCTGTCGACCTTGAGACGGGCGAGTTCGGCCGCCAGAGCCGGGAGGAGCTCGATTCTCCCGTCCGCCGCTCGGTATTCAATGAGGATGTTCTGACCCTCCACGTAGCCGTGTTCGCGCAGTCCGTGGCCGACCGAAAACCGCGGCGAACGAACATCCGATGAGCGCGCTGCCCCGTTTCATCGCTCTGTACGCGCTGATGTACGCCGCGTTCGGGGTCTCATCGCCGTTCATGCCGGCGTTCTTCGAAGCGCGAGGGCTTGTGCCAGAACAGCTTGGGCTTCTGTTCGCAACCGGCACGGCGATCCGGCTCATCTCCGGGCCGTTGTGCGGACGGCTCGCCGACCTCACGCAGGCGCTTCGCGCCGTCCTCGCCGTCTGCACGGCGCTGGCCGCGCTCGTTGCTCTTGGTCTGTTGCCGGCGGCTGGCTTCTGGACGCTGTTGATGATCAGTGTGCTCCACGCGGCTGCGCTCGCGCCAATCACGACGCTCGCCGATGCCCTCGCACTGGCCGCCGCCGTGCCGCGCGATGGAACGACGAGATTCGAGTACGGCTGGGCACGCGGAACAGGCTCGGCGGCCTTCATCGCGGGCACGCTGGTCAGTGGACAGGTGGTGACCGCCTGGGGACTCACCTCGATCATCGTGTCGCATGCGGCGCTGCTCTCCGCCGCGGCTTGTGCGGCGATGCTGCTGCCCGAACACGCACGGCCCGAACGCTTGCCCGCGGTCGCCGGGCATGCTCCTGCGGGGGGCGTGCTCGAACTCCTGCGGATGCGGCTGTTCCGGCGCGTGATGCTGGTGTCCGCTCTCGTGCTCGGCAGCCATGCGATGCACGACGCCTTCGCGGTCATCCGCTGGAGCGCGGCGGGCGTCACTCCGGCCATGGCAAGCGTGCTCTGGTCGGAGTCAGTTGCCGCCGAAGTGATCGTATTTTTCCTGATCGGTTCCCCGCTCGTGAAGCGCCTGAGTCCGGCCGGCGTCATGGCGCTCGCCGCCATCGCCGGCGTGCTGCGCTGGGTGGCCATGGCGCTGACCACCGACGTGATGGCTCTCGCCATGGTGCAGCCGCTGCATGGGCTCACCTTCGCGGCGCTGCATCTTGCCTGCATGCGCCTCATTGCGGCGATCGTCCCGCAACATCTGGCGGCGACGGCGCAAGCGATCTACGCGCTTGGTGCTGCGGCCACCACGGCGCTGCTGACACTCGCGTCGGGCTGGCTCTATGCGCGGCTCGGCGCTGAGGGGTTTCTGGTGATGGCGCTGCTCTGCGCGGCGGCCGCGCCGCTCACGTTGGGACTGCGCAGCGTCTACGCGAGGCCGGCCGGGTCCCGGTGACGTCAATAACGCAGGAAGCGCCTTACCCGTGTAGCGTCGAGGTCCAGAACGCGAGCATGCCGTCGCGGAACTCGGCGGCCTCCTCACCGTTGCTGCGCGCTGGCGCTATTCCCGCCGGACGCTGGTGGAAACGAACGTGCTGGCGGGGGAGCGCGGACAGTATCGGCTGATGCAACCGGCCCAGGCGATCCAGCTCCCGGCCACCGTCCAGGTGATGCCGCCAGCCCGCATCGACCGGCTTGCTCAGGAGGACAACGCCTCCTCCAGGTCGCCTCCGTCGTCGGCAAAGATGTCCCGTTCACGTTGCTCCAGCCTGTCGCCCAGACTCCCGCATGCGGCGCTCCGTCGTGGGCTCGACCACCTGCAGGCGGCCGAGTTCGTCTACGAGACGGGGCTGTTCCCGGATTGCGCATCCGGCGCCATATGGAGAGCCATTGCCGGCATGGGAATGACCGAGGGAGTATTGGGGGGGGCATGCGTTGCGAACCCGACTCCCTTTACAAGTGCGCGAGCACACGCACTCCGTTTTCCACATGCTTCGCCGGCACAACGACGACTTCGGCGCCGATGCGGTGGAATTCCAGATCGA
>Ga0184612_10001324_pt1 | contig 11892 bp, 11 predicted proteins | sample PLM3_60_coex_FD_133163 | JGI IMG/M metagenome (GOLD analysis project Ga0184612, IMG submission 133163) | Groundwater sediment microbial communities from an aquifer in East River, Colorado, USA - PLM3_60_coex | ecosystem: Environmental > Terrestrial > Soil > Riparian zone | place: USA: East...
ACCGATGGCCCGGCAGCCGAGTTGGACGACCGGACCAAGTTCCTGGCCGATCTCGCGCGCGTCATGCAGACCACGGCAGCGGCCGAGCAAGCGCGAAACGCCGAGGGCACCGAGCAGCGCCGGCAGGCGCACATCGATTCGATCCGTGCGCGCGAGGCCCTCGAGGCGGAAGAGCTGCGCGAGCTCGCCAAGGAAGACGTCAAGGGCATCGACGCCTGGTCAGAGGGCGAGATCAAGCGCATCAAGCTGGAACGCGAGGGGCGGATCGCATCACGACGCGAGCAGCTCCAGATCCGGCTCGAAGAGCATCGATCGGTCATCGCCGGCGAGGTCGCTGCGGTCGAGGTCGCGATCGCCACCTATCGTGCCGAGGTCGATCGGTTCTTCGGCAGCCTCGAGGCCGAGACGGATCCGATCGCCATCGCCAGCCTGGCCGGTAACCGGCCCAAGTTCCCGGACCTCACGCAGATCGGACCCGACGACGCTCCTCTCGGTGCCGACTACGGCTATGTGGTGAGCGCCGGACCCGTTTCTGTGGCCGACTCGGACGAGGATGACCCGAACGCCCTGGATGCCCCGAACGACGATGACGCCGCCGGCCAGGACAGCCCGATGGTCGGCGTGATGGACCCCGAGGCCGGCAGCCGTTCCGGGGAGACCGCATGGGAGTCCGGCGTGGACGCAACCCCCGAGTCGGACGCAGCCGAGGGATCCGAGGGCGCCGAAGGATTGGCAGAGGGCTCAGATGGCTCGGAAGGATCCGAGGCGCCCGAACCGGTCACCGCGGAGGCGAGGGTCGTCATGCCGCGGAGCAGCGGGTCCGGCTCGTGGCTTCGCTGGCCGAGCAGCTCGGCCGATCGCTCCGACCCGAGCCGCTAGTCCCGCTTCGACACGCACGGCCGCCGCTTCGCGTCGGCCGATCGGCTCTTCCGTCGCGAAGATTGAGTCGCGCGCCCTTTGACCGCGCACATACCGTGTGAATGCGCCGGCCTCGACCGGCGCGTCACTGGCGGAAGGGCATGGACACCGATCTCGTGGTCCGGGCGCAGCGTGGTGACGAGGAGGCCTTCGCGAGCCTCGCCGTCGCCGCGGGCGACCGGCTCCACGCGGTGGCGCACAGGATCCTGCGCGACATCGAGCTCGCCGAGGACGCGACGCAGCAGGCGCTGCTGACGGTCTGGCGGGACCTTCCCCAGCTTCGCGACCCGGCGCGCTTTGACGCCTGGTCGTACCGGCTCCTCGTGCGCGCCTGCTATGCCGAGGCTCGCCGGACGCGCCACTGGGCGCCGAATCTCCGTCTCCTGCCGGCCGATGAGCCGTCGGGCACGGATGGCCCGGGTGCGGTCGTCGATCGCGACCAGCTCGAGCGTGGGTTCCGGCGCCTGTCCATCGACCATCGCGCGGTGGTGGTGTTGCACCACTACCTCGACATGCCGCTCGACGAGGTCGCCGAGACCCTCGGCGTCCCCGTCGGGACGGTTCGTTCCCGTCTACATCATGCGATGCGCGGGCTGCGCGCGGCCCTCGATGCCGATGCCCGGCCCACGTCGCGGGAGGCCGTGCCATGAGCACAGATCGCGACGTCACGCGCATCGTTCGGTCGTGGCTGGAGGAGGGCGCCACGGCGCTCCCGGACCGCGTCCTGGACGCCGTGCTCGACCAACTCCCCGCGACCTCCCAGCGCCGTGCCCGGTGGCCGGCGCGGAGGTTGAACGAGATGAACAGTGCCTTGAAGCTCGCGCTTGCCGCGGCGGCTGTCGTGGTCGTCGCGGTCGTAGGAATCAACCTGGCACCGCGGAGCGGAGATGTCGGCGGGACCGGGCAAAGTCCGACGCCGACGCAAACGCCGAGCCCAACCCTGACGCCGACGTCGACGTCGACATCGGCACCATCGGCAGCTTCCAAGTTCCCGCAGCTGCCGATCGGCGATCTTGTTGCCGGGACGTCCTACTTCATCAACGATCCGTGCTGCACCGGTCCCGCGAGGATCGTGCTCACGGTGCCGGCTGCTGGATGGTTCACCGTCGATACCGTCTTCCTTGGCAAGAAGGTGCCGGGCGATCCGGACACCCTCTTTGGCATCACCCTGGGGGCGTCGAAGGTCGGGAACCTCTGGCGTGATCCCTGTCACCGCGACGGGACCGGTGCCGCCCTCAATCCGCCCGTCGGACCGACAGTCGACGATCTCGCGAACGCGCTGGCCGTGCAGGGAGGCGCAGACGCCTTGCCGCCTACCGACGTGCGCATCGGCGGCTATCCCGCCAAGAAGGTCGAGCTGTCAGTTCCGGCTGGACTCAAGACCGCGACCTGCGACGGCGGCGACTTCGGCTGGTGGAGTCCCCCCGACGATGTGACCGGCGCCGCGCCGTACACCTTCGGTGACGGTCAGCACGCCACGGTCTACGTCTTCGAGGTCTCCGGAACCCGGCAGGTGATCCAAACCACATACCTGCCGGGCACACCCGGAACCGATCTCGCTGAGCTCCAGGCGATCGTGGACTCGATCAAGATCGAGCCCTGAAGCGACCCGGGTCGAGTGGCATCCCACCACTCGACCCGGCCGGATCCATCCGGCCCATCCGACCGCGGATCCCGCCGCGGGGCCGAGCGACGACCGTCAACGCGCCACGTCTGTCGTGGCGGTCACGGCAAGGGCATAGGCTCCCGCGGCTTCGATATCCATGGCGGCGGCATCCGCACGGGCGGCCGCCAGCGACGCCGGGTCGACGGCGGCCTCGACCTCGTGCATCAGCCGGGTCGCGACCGCCTCGTCCAGTGGGCGAAGCGGGATGTCCTCGCGCTGCCGGATCGTCGACGACGCGGCGAGCAGGCGCGCGGCCGCCTCCGGATCGCTGGCCAGGATGGCCTCACCGAGGCGTTCGAGGCATTCGGCGACCCCATCGACGTCGCCGAGCTCGGCGAAGGTCGCGAGGGCCGCCCGCAACAACGCGAGCGCCTCGTCACGCCGGCCGGTCCGTAGCAGGACCGTGCCAAGTAGGCTCGACGAGTAGGCCACCACCCCCGTCGCACCCGACGCACGGTCCAGACGGACCGCCTCTTCGAGGACCGTCCGGGCTTCCTCGTACTGGCCGCGGTCGATGGCGACGACGCCAAGGTTCGTCAGGGTCGTCGCGATGCCGGCGTCGTCGGCCAGCGCCCGGCGCATGGTGAGACTTTCCTCGAAGAGCGTGGCCGCCCGGTCGATGTCACCGGAGTTCCGCGCGACGACCCCGACGCTGTTGAGCTCGCGGGCGATGAGGCGTGGGTCGCCGACCGTTCGCAGGAGCGCGAGGGACGTCTCGAGCTGCTCGACGGCTCGGGCCGTCTCCCGGCGTTCGTCATGCATCACGCCGGACATGTGCAGGGCGTTCGCGCGCAACGCGGACGGTGCGTCGGCGTCCCCGGCCAGGGCGCGCTCGAGGTAATCCGACGCCTCGCGTGCGCGGCCGTGCAGGTACCACGCGCGACTGAGCGCGAGCGTCAGCCGCAGGGCCACATGGTCGCCGTCGATCCCGGTCAGATGTGGGCCGAGCACCCATTCGAGCGCGGCGCGGAAGTCGTCGGCCGAACGATCGAACCGTTCGAGTGCCCCGCGCTCGTGGGGACCGTCGAGCGCGGCCGCCTCGGCCTCAGCGATCCCGAGCCAGTAGCGCGCATGACGCTCGCGGACCGCTGCCGCCTCCAGCCCGGTCTCGAGCTCGTCGGTGGCGAATTCGCGGATGATCCCGAGAAGACGGAAGTCGGTCGTCTCCGATCGGGCGACCGAGGCGACCAGGCTGCGATCGACGAGTCGCTCGAGCACGTCGACCGGGTCGCTCGTGTGCGACCCATCGCCCGGGTCGGCGGCGATGGCGACGGCGGCATCGAGGTCGAACGCGTCGGCGAACACCGACAGTCGCTGGAGCATCGTCCGCTCGTCGGGTTCCAGGAGCTCGTAGCTCCAGGCGATGGTCGCGTGGATCGTCCGCTGGCGCTCGGGCGCGTCGAGTGCGCCTCCCTTGAGGATCGGCAGCCGTCGATCGAGGCGAGCCAGCATCGCCTCTGGCGGGAAGACCCGGATGCGAGCAGCGGCCAGCTCGATCGCGAGTGGCAGGCCGTCGAGCCGTGTCACGATCTCGGTGATCGTACGTGCGTTCTCAGGTGTCAGGACGAGGTCCGGCCTGACGGCCTGGGCGCGACGCAGGAAGAGCTGGACCGCCGGGGAGGCGGCGACGGAGTCGGGCAACGATCCGCGCGTGGACGGGAGGTCGAGTGTCGCGAGCGCGAACTCCCGCTCGGCGCCGAGGTGGAGAGGCGTCCGGGCCGTGACGAGGATGCGGAGGTCGCTGCAGGCATCGAGCAACCGCGACGCCAGCGGCCCGAAGTCCGGCATCCGGTCCGCGGTGTCGAACACGAGCAGGGCCGATCGACCGGCGAACCGCTCGATGAAGGCATCGACCGGGTCGTCGCCGGGCGGCAGGCGGGTATCGGACACCATCGCGAGCTCGGACAGCATCGAACCGAACTGGTCGTGCGGCGCGAGGTCAATGTAGAACACGCCGTCGGGGAACCGATCGATCAAGGAGCGCGCGACGACGATGGCGAGACGGCTCTTGCCGATGCCCCCTGGTCCGGTCACCGTGACGAGCGGCGCGGCCTCGATGAGTGCCGCGAGGGCGGCCGTCTCGGCTTCGCGACCGATGAACGGCGTCCGATCCGCCGGCAGGTTCGTCGGATGCGCCTCGAGCGACCGGAGTGGCCCAAAATCGCCCGCCACCCCCGGGACCTCGAGCTGCCATAGGCGTTCGACGCCGACGTCGCGGAGCCGATGCCGGCCAAGGTCCCGGAGGCCGAGGCCTGCCGGGAGTGACGGCCCCGCGGCCGATCGGGCAGCGTCCGAGACGACGGTCTGGCCGCCGTTCGCGGCGTTCGCGATCCGCGCGGCGCGATTGACATCCAGGCCGACGTAGTCGTCGCCGGCAACGACGGCCTGGCCGGTGTGCACTCCGATCCGGACGTGGAACTCATGGCCGTCCGGCCACCTATGGGCCGCCAGGTGGCGCTGGACGTCCGCCGCGGCGGACAGCGCGTCGGTCGCGTCCATGAACACGACGAAGAACGAATCGCCTTCGGTCGAGACCTCCATGCCGCCATGGGCCTCGATCGCCTCGCGGACGATCCGCTGGTGCTCGCGATGCGGCTGAGCGTACCCGTCACCGAGCGCCATCAGGAGCCGCGTGCTTCCCTCGATGTCGCTGAAGAAGAACGTCAGCTTGCCGGTCGGGCGGTCCATGTCCGGTCCATGCTAGCGGCGACGTTGCGCGGGTCCTGCGCCTATCTTTGAACCATCCTGTCCTCATTCCCGCCAATACGGTGATCGCCGGCCTGCACCGGTGATCGCAGGGAGAAGGCGAGGGATCGGTGACGAAGACGGAACTGGTGCGACTGGCGCGGGAGGGTGATCGAGACGCGTTCGACATCCTCATGACCGCGGTCGTCGACCACCTGTACCGGATCGCTCGGCTGATCCTTCGGGATTTCGACAGCGCGGAGGACGCCGTACAGGAGGCGCTCGTTCGCTGCTGGCGTGACCTTCCCGGACTCCGCGACCCGGACCGGTTCGATGCCTGGCTGAACCGGTTGCTCCTCAATTCGGTCACCGACGAAGCGCGCAACCGTCGTCGCTACGTGACAAACGTAACCGTGCTCCGAATCGAGCCCACCCAGTCGGACGGCGCCGGTGCGCTCGCCGACCGCGACGAACTCGCGCGCGTGTTCGGCCGGCTGTCGATCGACCACCGCACCATCGTCGTCCTCCACCACTACCTCGGAATGACCGTCGACGAGGCCGCCACCACGATCGGGATCCCGGTCGGGACGGCCAAGTCGCGGCTCCACTACGCGACCGAGGCGCTGCGTGCCGCCCTCGAGGCGGATGCGCGGAGCGGCTCGGCCGGAAAGGCCCTGGCATGAACGGCCGACGTGACCCGGATCTCCTGATCGCGGCCTGGCTCCAGGGCGAAGCCCCGGATCGCGCACCGGAGCGCCTGCTCACGGCGTCGCGCGACCGGGTCAGATCGACGAACCAGCGCCGAACCTGGTGGCCGGCGCGGAGGATCCCCCAGATGAACGGTGCGTTCAAGCTGGCGATCGTGGCCATCGCGGTGGCGGTCGTCGCCGTAGTCGGAATCAATCTGTTGCCAAGACAGGGCGGGATCGGTGGACCCAGTCCGAGCCCGACGGCGGTCCCGTCGTCCACTCCGTCGCCGATCGTGAACTTCGCCGGTAGTTTCGCTCGCGGGACGGCTTATGCCATCGACGCCCCGGACCGCGTCGGCTCATCGCGGATGACCTTCACGATGCCCGCCGCCGGATGGTGGGCGGACGATTTCGTGTTTGTCGGCAAAAATGTCCCGGGCAGTGGGGACGGCTTTGACCTCTACGTCAGCCCGCATCTGGTCGACAACGTCTACACCGGCGGCTGCCATTGGCGTGGGACGGCGTTGGTTCCACGTGTTGGACCGACGGTCGACAACCTTGCTGCCGCGCTGAGCGCGCAGGCTGGGCCCGGCGCCTCCGCGCCAACTGCCGTGACGGTCGGCGGTCACCTCGGCAAGAAAGTCGAGCTGTCGATACCGGAAGGTCTCGACGTCACGACGTGTGATTCGGATGGCGACTTTCCTATCTTCGGGCGGTGGTACACCGACGTGCCGGACAGCACGTTCGGCGCCGCCCCCTGGACCTACGGGCACGGGCAACACAACACGGTCTACATCCTCGACGTGAACGGCACGCGACAGGTGATCGACACGATGTATCTGCCCGGCACGTCAGCGGCTGACCGCGCCGAACTCGAGCAGGTCGTCGCATCGATCCGCTTCGAACCGCGCGCGTCCACGCCATCGCCGTCGCCCTGACTCGGACCCAGCGTCGTTCAGGCCGAAATTCGTCCTCTCGGGGGCCCGTTCGGCCCTGATCCGAGGCGCAGTCAGCCGTGCTGCGCCCTCGTCGCCCAGCCGGCCGTTCTTGGACCGCTCCGCGTATCGGAGGCCGTCCCGACGGTCGAGAAAGGGTAGGTGGAACAACGGGAAGTCCTGCGTTCATCCCGTCTCGAAACGCCTGGTTCGCCAGGCCCAAGCAGCCAAGGAGATCATCCAATGCGACCCACACATTCACTCGTCGCCGCGCTCGCGGCGACCGCCCTGCTCGCCGGCGCGGTCAACCTCGTCTTCGCGTCCCCGCCCTCGGGCGTGACGCCGCTCGTGCTGGCGCGGGGAACCTACGAGGACTTCAAGGTGGCTTCGAACCCGGACGGCCCGGGCATGTTCAAGGCCGAGGCGAAGGCCCCGATCGACCTGGTCGTGCGCAAGCACAGCTACCTGGCCGGCAGCTCCACCGGCTGGCATGCCCATCCGTACCCGGTGTTCATCACGGTCACCGAGGGCCAGTTGACGTTCTACGAGTACGACGACCCGACGTGCACGCCGCACGTTGTCTCGGCGGGCCACGGCTACGTCGACTCCGGTCGCGGCCACATCGGGCGGAACGAGACGGACCAGCCGGCCACCGACATCAGCGTGATCATGGCGCCGGTGGGTGCCGTGTTCCGGAGCGAGCTCGCCGCCCCTGGCCCGTTCTGCGGGTTCTGACGCCGCAGCACGCGCGCATCGAGGCCGACCGGGGAGCCCGCGCGAGGCTGTAGGGTTGCCGTGTGAACGGCGTCCTCGCGCTCATCCCCGGTTATCAAGAGGGCCCGCGCATCGCGACCGTGGTCGAGGGTGCGCGGGCCTTCCTGCCGGTCGTCGTCGTCGATGACGGTTCCACGGACGACACCGCCGCCCAGGCCGAGGCGTCGGGAGCGATCGTCCTGCGCCAGGTCCCGAATGCCGGCAAGGGCGCCGCGCTCCGCGCCGGCTTCCGGTACGCCCTGGAGCAGGGCGCCGAGGCCGTTGTGACCCTCGACGCCGACGGGCAGCACGACCCGGCCGAGATCCCGCTCTTCCTCGCCGCGTACGCGGCCGAACGGTCGGAGCTGATCGTCGGCCGTCGCGATTTCGATTCGATGCCACTGATCCGCCGGCTGTCCAACACGGTCGGCCGCTGGGTCTTCTCGGCGGCGGTCGGCCGCCACGTCCCGGACAACCAGTCCGGCTACCGGCTCATCGGGCGTCGGCTGATGACCGCCCTGCTCGACAGCGACGAGTCCGGCTTCGAGTTCGAGGTCGAGATGATCGCCCGCTGCATCGCCCTCGGACTGCCCATGGCCGATGTCCCGATCCGGACGATCTATCGCGGCGAGCCGAGCCACATCCGGCCGTGGGCGCACCTCACGAGCTTCCTGCGGGTCAGTCGGGACGCTCGCCGCATCGTGCGCGGCGGCTGAGGCCCGAGGATCGCTACCGGCTCGGACCGAGCGTCAGCGCGACCGCCCCATTCGCGCCACGCTCGAGGCTGAAGTCGACCCGCGCCTCCTGGGCGTGCGCCAGTCCTGTCGAGGCGACCGCCTCCGGGCGGCTCAGCCCGACGAGGCGGACGCGTGTGGCCAAGCCGAGGGCAACGAGGCTGATGGCCGCATCGACCTCCGCGAGGTCGTGCTCGACGGAGTCGTCGGTGGCGCGAATCGGTGGCAGGAACGTGATCGGATCCATGCCTCCACGCTAGGCTGGGGTCCCAAGAGGGATCGGGCCATCTGGGTCGACCTGGTGCTCAACAAGCGCTCAAGTCGCCGGTTCGTCGCCCTCCGCGATCCGATAGCCGACGCCGGGTTCGGCGACGATCAGGGCGCTGGCTCGACCACTCGGATCGGCGGCATCGAGCTTGCGGCGGATCCGGCTGACGTAGACGTGGAGGTAGTGGCGTTCGTCGCCGTACGCGGCGCCCCACACTGCCCGAAGCAGCCGGCCGCGCGTCAGCAGCCGCCCGGGCTGGCTGAGCATCGTCCTGAGCAGCTCATACTCGCGCGGCGTCAGGTCCACGGCGTTCGCGTTCACGCGGACGGCTCGGCGCGCGACATCGATGACGACGGGACCGAGCACGATCTTGCCGCTCTGATCTCCCGCTGGGCCGCCCGCGCGCCGGAGGAGGGCACCGATCCGAGCGCGAAGCTCCGGGAGCCCGAAGGGCTTGGTCACGTAGTCGTCGGCGCCGGCCTCGAGGGCGACGACCTTGTCCGGCTCGGCCTCGCGAGCGGAGAGGACCAGGATCGGCGTCGTCGAGTCGCGACGGACTCTCCGGATCAGGACCAGACCATCGGCGTCCGGGAGCCCGAGGTCCAGGAGGATGACATCGGGCCGGCTCGCTTCCCAACTCCGCATACCGGACCGGACGTCGCCTGCCTCGACCACGCGGTACCCGTGGGCCGCCAGGTTGGCCGTCACCGACGTGCGGGTCGCGGCGTCGTCCTCGACGATGAGGACGTGTGCCCCCGGATCGCTCATCGATCGGTCTCGTCGGGCGGGGGCTCAGGCGCCGCGGGAAGGTCGAGGTCGATGGCGAGCCCACCCAGGTCCGATCGACGGGCGGTCGCCGTGCCGCCGAGCGCTTCGGCCATCCCGCGCACGATCGAGAGCCCGACGCCCATCCCGCGACGGGCTCCGATGCCCGGCCGTCGGGTCCGCTGGAACTTGTCGAAGATCGACGGCAGGTCCGCTGGCGACACGCCCGGCCCACCGTCTTCGACCGTGACGATGACCCTGCCGACGTCACCGGCGCGGGCGGCGATGGCGACGGGGGCGTCCGCCGGCGTGTGATCGGCGATGTTATCGAGGACGTTCGACAGGATCGCGTCGAAAAGGACGGCGTCGACCCACAGGAGCGGCAAGTCATCGGCCAATCCGATGGTAACGGGACGCGTCGCGAGCGCCGGGCCCAGGCGCGCGACCGCGCGCTCGATGAGCTCGGCCGGGCCGTAGGCCTCGAAGTCCGGCTGGAGCGCCCCCGACTCGATCCGGCTGAGATCCAGGACGGACCGGACGAAGCGATCGAGGCGCAGTGCCTCGTCGTCGATCGTCGCGGCGGCCCGACGGACGTCGTCGGTCGACCAGGTCACCGCGGGATCGGCGAGGTTCCCTGCCGTCGCGCGGATGCTGGCCAGCGGCGTTCGGAGGTCGTGCGACACCGAGTCGAGCAGAGCGCTCTTGAGCGCGTCACTGCGGCGCGCGACCTCGGCGGCCGTCGCCTCCTGGCGCAGCCGGTCGCGACGCAAGCCGAGGGCGATCTGATCCGCGGCGAGCGACAGGAGTCGCGTGGCTTCCTGGCCCGGCACCCCCGTCCCCGCCGCCTTGACCCCCCAGAGCGATCCGAAGACCGTGCCGCCGGTCTCGATCCGGACGCGGATGACCTCACCGTCGCTCATCGGTCGCACCGCGTTCGCCCCGCGACCGACGGTGTCGTGGGCGCGGATCCAGCGCGCCGGCTCATCGCCCGGGGTCCTGACCAGGGTCGTCACGATCGAGGCCGTCGGGGCGGGACCCGTCCCGGTGTCGGCGAGGACGCGCTCGCGAGCGCCGCCCTCGAGTCCGATCCAGACGCGATCGAGCACGGTGTCCCGTGCCAGTCGCTCGACGACCGCGCCGGCGACGGCCTCCGTCTCTTCCGCGGTCGCGAGGATGCGGCTGACCGCGAAGAGTCCGGTCGCTTCAGCCGCGCGCCGATCCGCCTCGGCGGCTCGCTCTCTGCCGAGCGCGGCCAGGCGTCCGATCGCGATCGCCACGATCAGGACGAGGACCAGATTGAGGAGCTCAACAGAGTCCGCGACGACGAGCGAGAATCGCGGCTCGGTGAACAGGAGGTCGTAGACGAGGAACGCGACGATCGCGGTCCCGACCGCCGCTCCGGTACCGCCGACCGAACCGACGATGACGACGGCCACGAGGTAGACGGCCGAGGCGTCGGGGATCTCGGTCACGTACTCGAGGAGGGCGATGACGAGCGTGCCCAACGCGATCATGGCGACGGCGAGGGCGGCGATAGGAAGCGACGCGCGCGTCATCCGCGGCACGGGGATGGTCGTCGGGATCCGAAGCTGCATCGCCGGGATGGTACGTCGGCCGAGCGGGTCCCTCTTGACAGCCGGTGATCGCGCCGTCGTACCGGGGCGTATGAAGAAGCCCGAGGAAGAAGAGTTCGGCGCCTCGCCCGATGCTTACCAAGGCCGCTTCATGGCGTGGTGCGCTGCTGATGTTCATCGTCGCGGCCGTGGGGATCGCCCTGGTCTGGTACGCGTGGGCATCGAGTGTGAGACCGGGGAGTTGAGCATCCGATAAGGCCACTGAACCGAGGTCGCACGCAGTCGGCGATGGCCGTACGGACGCTGGCCGACCCGCTGGTACTGGCGGCTATACCAAAGTACGGCTTGGCGCGAGCCCACCCCCACTCATACGCTCTGCCACGCAGCGGGCCGGACCCTACCCCTGAACACCACAGGGGCCCGGACCCGTCGAGATCACGTGCAAGAGCGAGGCGAAAGACCACATGGCATCGATGGCCGTCAACGAACTGGGACCGATGCTCACTGCGACCGAGGTCGCGGACATGCTTCACCTGCACGTCAACACGGTGAAGCGGCTCGGCGACCGCGGTGAGCTTCCCTTCTATCGAGTGTGCAAGCGTGGCGATCGTCGGTTCCGGCTCGACGACGTCATGAAGTTCCTCTCGCAGAACCGCTGACGACCGTCCCTCAGGCGGCCGGGCGACCGGCCCGCACGCGGATCGCGTCTCGCAGGAACACGGCCAGCCCAGGCTGCACGCGCTCGTATGTCGCCGCGAAGCGCGGATCCGCGACGTACATCTCCCCCAACTCGGCCTGCATCTCGATCGAGCACGGGTAGAACCAGCGATCGATGTGGTCGCGATGGCGGTCGACGAGTGCCTGGACGTCTCTGTCGCCGGGTGACGCGCCGTTCGCGAGTCGGG
>Ga0184612_10001325_pt1 | contig 11892 bp, 8 predicted proteins | sample PLM3_60_coex_FD_133163 | JGI IMG/M metagenome (GOLD analysis project Ga0184612, IMG submission 133163) | Groundwater sediment microbial communities from an aquifer in East River, Colorado, USA - PLM3_60_coex | ecosystem: Environmental > Terrestrial > Soil > Riparian zone | place: USA: East...
CAATTCTGGCTTACAATCTAATCGGGGCTAGCCGGGTTTCTTGACAGGCGCGTGCCTGTTCGGCTTAAAATTTCTGTTATCGCCAGGAAGGGCCGGTCATGGACCTCAAGAGCTCGGAGGCCTGGCTTCGGGAAACGCGATATCTACTGTAGGAGGCGCTACGGAAGGTTGGAAGCGCCAAACTGCCCCAATCCCCTGCTTCGTAGCGGGAGCGAGAGAAGCCGGCGATCGGTGCAGATGCTTTCTTTTCCCTCCCTTCCCTTGTCCGATAAGCGGGCGGACCGACCGAAGCATACTGTCTCGGATGCGGAGAAAGGCCAACACGTCTCTGCCGCTCTCACCGACGCCACTGCGGCGCTCGGAGACCGGGACCCTGAGACCTTTCTCTCTCTACGCGCCTGCGAGGCCCGGGAGGCGCTCCGAGGAACGCTTCCAACACTTAGATGCAAGTGGACAAGCGCAGAGGCAGTCGCAAGAGAACATCGGAAGGCGATCGAGTCTCAGAATATTGAGCTCGAACTCGCCCTCATGCTTGTCAGCAGCATCCGGCGCTATGCTCGACTCTCTCAACGCGAGATACCGCATCGGCCGACTGCGCCTCACCAAATCTAACCGCGGCTAACCGGATCTCTTCCCACAAAAGCGCCGGTTCGGGCTAGTTTCGGGCTTAAGCTGAGCACGGATTTCCCAGATCGCCGAGTGGCGGCAGAGTAGTACGTCATCGAGGTCCCAGGAAGCGCGCTGCGGACCCTCCGCCCGAGTGTGATTGTTCTGACGATCGGGATCGTGACATGCAAACCAGTCCTTTTTCTACCCAAGAGGAGCAGCAGGTGCGACTGGACACAATTGGGATCATTGGCGCCGGCACAATGGGTAGCGGTATTGCCCAGGCCTGTGCGAGCGCCGGCCTCGACGTGATCCTCGCTGATGTGAACGACGCCATCGTCGAGAAGGGTATTGCGACGATCGCAAGCAACCTCGATCGGCGCGTCGCCAAGAGCAAGCTTTCGGCCGCCGACAAGGAGGCAGTGCTTTCGCACATTAAGTGCTTGACGAGCTACGGCGCCCTCGCATCTGCCGACATCGTTATCGAGGCAGCAACAGAGAATCTCGAGGTGAAGCGGACGATCCTCAAGCAGATCGATCCTCTGATCGGGTCCGACGCCATCGTCGCGTCGAACACTTCCTCGGTTTCGATCACCAAACTCGCGGCGGCAATTTCCCATCCCGACCGCTTCATCGGCATGCACTTCTTCAACCCTGTCCCGGCAATGGCACTCGTCGAAATAGTGCGGGGTTTGCAGACAAGCAATGCCACCCATGATGCCGTCGAGGCGCTTGCGACGAAGCTCGGCAAGACCCCGATCACGGTTAAGAGCTCGCCTGGCTTCGTCGTCAATCGCCTCCTCCTGCCGATGCTGAATGAGGCCTTCTTTCTACTCGCGGAGGATGAGGCCGGAGCGACCGATATCGACCTCGCGATTAAACTCGGGTGCAATCACCCGATCGGGCCGCTCGCCCTCGCCGACCTGATTGGGCTCGATGTGCTCCTCTCTGTCATGCAGACGATACACGATGAGTTCGGCGACCCGAAATACCGTCCAGCGCCCCTCCTCAAGGAACTAGTCGCCGCGGGCTACTTCGGACGGAAATCCGGCCGCGGCGTCTACCGCTACTGACTGTGCTTCTCAGATCGGATGTCCAGAGGAGGGAGAGATATGACACGCGCACGATCGGAAGGCGCTCAACCGCATCGCCTGCGGACAGCGACCTTCGTGGCCGCGTTCTTGGCAATTGTGCTCCTGCCGGTCGCGGAGGCGTCTGCCGACACCATGGATCGGGTATTGCAAACCGGCAAGCTCACGCTCGGCTTTCGCGCCGATGCGCGGCCGTTTTCGTTTCAAGACGGATCGGGCAAGCCAGCTGGCTACTCCGTCGAGCTGTGCCGGAAGGTCGCGGAGGACGTCAAAGCCGAGGTTGGGCTTCCCGGGCTAACGGAGGAGTGGGTTTCGGTCACTCTCGAGGGTCGTTTCCGCGCCCTACAAGAAGGTCGGGTTGACCTGCTGTGTGGAGCAGATAGTGAGACGCTGGCACGGAGAAAAGACGTCGCTTTCTCTATCCCGATCTTTCCGAGCGGAATCGGGGCGGTTCTTCGGAGAGATGCACCCGCCGGGCTGCGGGAGGTCCTGTCGGGCGAGCCGGCGTGGGGACCGACGTGGCGCGGCTCTCCTGCGCGGGTGCTGGAGAAGAAGACCATTTCAGTCGTTAAAGGGACCACGAGTGAGAGCTGGTTGGCTACGCAATTCGATAAGCTCCAGATCCCCGCTAGCGTCGCCCCCGTAGAAGGCTATGAGGCTGGCCTTAACCGGGTGCTCGATCGCAGTTCCGACGTTTTTTTTGGGGACCGCCCTATTCTTTTGGATGCCGCCGTAGGCAATCCAAAAAGGAGCTATTTGGTCGTTCTTGACCGCCTCTTCACGTCCGAGCCGCTGGCGCTGACGCTCGCGCGGGACGACGAAGACTTTCGTCTCGTCGTGGATCGCGCGTTGAGTCGCCTCTTCAGGTCGAGCGAGTTCCACGACGTGTACATGAAGTGGTTCGGAGAGCCCGACGAGAGCACACTTACCTTCTTCCGGCAGACCGCGCTGCCGGAATGAGCAATGGATCACGGCGTGGGGAGATTCGGATAGGAGACCCGAATAGTCGGCAGAGGATTGGGGCAACGATTGAGACAGACTCTTCTCAGCTTGAGTGCATTGGCTTATTGCGTCTCATGGCTAGCTGATGATGGCGTCCAAGCTCTGTTTTCGACGAGGACTTCGGTGCATCGTCAGGCGTGTCCGGCGGCGGTGTGCGGGCCGGTGCGTTTCAAGCAGATATCGGAATTTCCTTCAGCGTGGGAGCCGGTAGTGCTGCAGGAACATCCGGAGCGCCTCTTCGACCACGTCCTCGTCCGAGGCCGGGCCACGGTCGCGGCCCATCATCCAGGGCCACAGAGAAAACTCGTTGATGATTCCCATGAACTGGTGAGCCGCCAGCGTTGGATTTCGGCAGTTCAGAATGCCCAAATCAGTCAGATGGGCGAGGTAGCGCGAAAGCCGCTCCGTTTGCGGGTCCATGACCGCGGCGAATTCCTTGGCGATCCATGGAAACTGGCGCGCGTCCGCCACGACCATGCGCAAGAATCCGAGGTATTCGGGATTCTTGTGCAAATCCACGATCACCCGCGCGATCAGGCGGAGCACGTCCTCGACGTCGCCTTGGGTCTCGATGCCGGGCGGAAACGCGTGCTCGAGTTGGCGCGATACCCTGAGGAGCATCTCCCGGAAGATCTCCTCCTTGCTTGCGAACTGGTTATAGAGCGTCCGCCGCGCTACCCCCGCGGCCGTGGCCAGCTCGTCCATGCTGACGGAACCGAAGCCGCGCTCCAGGAAAAGGCGCGCGGCAGCGTCGACAATGACCTCCTGCGACCCTCCGCGCTGGGCCTTCGCAATGACCTCAGTTGAACGCTTGCGAGCTTCCATACAGACTCCTCTTGCACTTATCAGTGCAATATACTATATTGCATCATACAGTACAAGTCAAGGCCGACCCGGCCCGCCACTGCAGGCAGAATTTTAGCAACACGTGGAAGGCAGCGCCCATGTCCAGACTTTCGATCTTAGCAGCCGCCTTGATCGCCACGACGGTCGCCGGCTGCGACAAGCCGGCATCACAGACCTCCGAGGCACGTCCCGTCCGGACGGTGACCGTCGAGCGCGGAGCTGAAGGCGAAACCACCTCGCTGACGGGCCACATTCGCGCGAAGGACCAGGTCGACCTCGCCTTTCGCCTCGACGGACGCATGATCGAGCGGCCCGTCAACGTCGGCGATGTGGTCAGGGCAGGCCAGGTCGTCGCTCGGCTCGACCCCCAGAACCAGCAGAACGCGCTGCGCTCGGCGCAAGCCGACCTCGCGTCGGCTGAGGGGGAGCTGACCCTCGCTCGCCTCACCTTCGGGCGGCAGCAGAAGCTGTTGGCGGATGGCTGGACAACCCGAGCCAGATTCGACGATGCCCAGCAGGTTTTGGTGACAGCTCAAGCTCAGGTCGACTCCGCTCAGGCGCATCTGCGCATCGCGCAGGATCAGCTGAGCTACACGGACCTGTCCGCCGATGCCCCAGGTGCGGTTACCGCGGTCGGCGCCGAACAGGGCGAAGTCGTCCGTGCCGGGCAGATGGTCGTGCGGCTCGCGCGACAGGGCGGGCGCGACGCCGTCTTCGACGTGCCTGAGCAGCTCATCCGAACGGGCCCGCGCGATCCTTTGGTCGAAATCGCCCTCACCGACGATCCGCAGGTGAGGGCCACCGGCCGCGTGCGCGAGGTGGCGCCCCAGGCGGATCCCGCGACCCGGACGTTCCAGGTCAAGGTCGGCATCATCGATCCGCCCGAGGCCATGCGGCTGGGCTCCACTGTCACCGGCAGCATCAGGCTCTCGGCGCCTCCCGGTGTGGAGGTTCCGGCGAGCGTGCTCACCCAGGCGAACGGACGCCCGGCGGTGTGGGTGGTCGACCCGCAGAGTCAGACCGTGTCCCTGCGCAACGTGGACGTGTTGCGGTACGATCCGGCTACCGTCATCGTCTCGCAGGGGCTGGAAACGGGCGAGATCGTGGTCACCGCCGGGGTGCAGATGCTGCGCCCGGGCCAGAAGGTCCGGCTCCTGGGAGACCGCTGATGAAGCGCTTCAATCTCTCCGAATGGGCGCTCCAGCACCGTTCCGTCGTAGTCTATTTCATGCTCGTCATCGTGGTCACGGGCATCGGATCCTACCTCCGGCTTGGCCGAAGCGAGGATCCGGACTTCACCGTCAAGACCATGGTGGTGCAGGCGGCATGGCCGGGCGCCACGGTCGGCGACACGATCGAGCAGATCACCGATCGCATCGAGAGCAAGCTGCAGGAAACCCCAAACCTCGATTACGTGAAGAGCTACACGATCCCAGGCCAGACCACGATCTTCGTCAATCTGAAGGACTCGACGCCTCCGGCGCAGGTCCCAGACATCTGGTACCAGGTGCGCAAGAAGGTGGGCGACATCCGCAACACGCTGCCGCTCGGAATCGTCGGCCCCGGCTTCAACGACGAGTTCGGCGATACCTTCGGCATCGTCTACGGCTTGACCGCGGACGGCTTCACTCACCGGGAGCTGAGGGACTACGCGGTCGAGGTCCGCAAGCAGCTCCTGCAGCTGCCGGACATCACGAAGATCGACATCCTTGGGGCCCAGGACGAACGCGTCTACGTCGAGTTCTCGCAAGAGAAGCTGTCGGGCCTCGGCATCGACCGTGCCGCCCTGATCGCGGCGTTGCAGGCCCAAAACGCCGTCACCCCCGCGGGTGTGGTGCAGACCGGGGACGAGAAGATCCTCGTCCGCGTCTCGGGCGCTTTCCGGTCCGAGCAGGACATCTTGGCCGTCAACTTCGTCGCCAACGGCAGGATGATCCGCCTGGGCGACATCGCGCACGTCACGCGCGGCCCTGCCGACCCCGCGCAGCCGATATTCCGCGTCAATGGATATGACGCCATCGGGCTCGCCATCGCGATGCGCGAGGGCGGCGACGTCCTGGCGCTCGGACGCAACGTCGCGCATGCCATGACCGAGATCACGGCGAATCTGCCCGTCGGGATTGAGCCGACGCTCGTCGCCGACCAGCCCGTCACAGTCGAGCATGCGGTGGACGACTTCATGGAGGCCCTGTGGGAGGCGATCGCGATCGTTCTCGCGGTCAGTCTGGTCAGCCTCGGTCCACGCGCGGGCGCCGTCGTGGCCGTCTCGATCCCGCTCGTCCTCGCCGCGGTGTTCGCCACAATGCTAGTGTTCGGCATAGGCTTTCAGCGGATCTCGCTGGGCGCCCTCATCATTGCCCTCGGCCTGCTCGTCGACGACGCCATGATCACGATCGAGTCAATGGTCACGCGGCTGGAGCATGGCGACGACAAGGAGCGCGCCGCCACCTTCGCCTATGCTTCCACAGCCTTTCCGAGGCTCACCGGCACACTTGTTACTATTGCGGGGTTCGTTCCCATCGGCTTCGCGCGCAGCGCCGCGGGTGAATACACCTTCTCGATTTTCGCCGTCGTCGCCATCGCGCTGATCGCATCCTGGATTGTTGCGGCCGTGTTTGCGCCCCTGCTCGGCGTCTGGATGCTCAAGAAACCCAAGGTGGTACATTCGGGGGAGCCGGGCCCGATCATGCGCGCGTTCCGGCGCGTCCTGGTGCTGGCCATGCGGGCTCGCTGGGTTACCGTGCTCGTCACGCTTGGCCTGTTCGGGGCCGCGCTGTACGGCATGCGCTTCGTCCCCCAGCAGTTCTTTCCTGCATCGGATCGACCCGAGCTGCTGGTCGACCTCCAGCTGCCCGAGAATGCGTCGATCTATGCCACGCGGGACGTGGCGGCCCGGCTGGACAAGCTCCTGGAGCGCGATCAGGACGTGGACCACTGGAGCACGTATGTCGGGCAGGGCGCCGTGCGCTTCTATCTGCCCCTCAACGTCCAGCTCCCCAATGATTTTTTCGCCCAGGCCGTGGTCGTCACCAAGGGACTGGAGCAGCGGGAGCGGGTCAAGGCGAGATTGGAGCAGGCGCTGGCGACCGACTTCCCGAACGTCGTCGGCCGGGTCTACCCGCTGGAGCTCGGGCCCCCGGTGGGCTGGCCCCTCCAATACCGCGTGAGCGGCACGGAGCCGGACCAGGTGCGGGCCATCGCGTTTAAGGTCGCAGAGGTCTTGGGGACCAACGCAGACACCCGCAACGTCAACTACAACTGGATGGAGCCAGCGCGCACTGTGAGGATCCAGGTCGACCAGGACGAAGCCCGTCTCCTCGGTCTGAATTCCCAGGACCTGGCCCAGGCTGTGAACACCGTCCTGTCCGGCGTCCAGGCCACGCAGGTGCGGAGCGGGATTTATCTCGTCGACGTGCTGGTGCGGGCCTCCGCCGACCAGCGCATGTCGCCGGCAACGATCCGAACGCTTCAGGTGCCACTGCCGAACGGGCAGACCGTTCCCCTGAGCCAGATCGCTTCCATCGATTACGGCCAGGAATATCCGATCGTCTGGCGCCGCGACCGAAGGGCAACAGTGACGGTGCAGGCCGACGTCGCGCCCGGCACGCAAGCCGCCACGGTCGTGCAGGCACTGGAGCCGAAGATCACGGCGCTGAATGCCAGCTTACCAAGCGGGTACCATATCGGCGTAGGCGGAACCGTGGAGGAGAGCAGTAAGGCGCAGACATCGGTCGCCGTCGTCCTGCCGATGATGCTTGTTCTGATACTCACGGTGCTAATGATTCAACTCCAGAGCTTCAACCGCGTGTTTCTGGTGATCAGCGTGGCGCCTCTGGGTCTAATCGGGGTCGTTTCGGCTCTGCTCCTTTCAGGCAAGCCACTCGGCTTCGTTGCGATTCTTGGCGTGCTCGCACTGACGGGCATGATCGCCCGCAACTCAGTGATCCTCATCGACCAGGTCGAGACGGAGAAAGCCCAAGGGCGGCATCCCTGGGATGCAGTCGTCGACGCCACTACGCACCGATTCCGGCCGATCCTGCTCACCGCTTCTGCCGCAATCCTCGGCATGATCCCGATCGCGCCGACCATCTTCTGGGGCCCGATGGCTTACGCCATCATGGGGGGTCTGGCGGTCGCGACGCTGCTGACCCTTGTCTTCCTTCCGGCGCTCTACGTGATCTGGTTCCGGATCAAGCGGCCGCACCCGGATGCCAACGGCAAAGCGGATCTGCCGCAGCCCGCCATGGCGCTGGCCGCGCAACGAGGTGAATGAGTCGACAATGGAAGCCGCCTATATCTCGGCCTTCGCTGCCTTGTCGGGCTCCGCCATCGGCGCGTTCGCGTCCTTCGCAACGACGTGGCTCACCCAGCACGCGCAGGAGCGCGCCACGCGACTTGCACAGGAGATGAGTCGGCGCGAGCATCTCTATGGCGAATTCATCGACGAGGCCTCGCGGCTGCTTGCCGATGCCCTGACCCATCACCTCGAGGAGCCGTCAAAAATTGTCCCCCTCTACGCGACCATGGGAAAGCTGAGGCTCTTTGCCTCCGCCGACGTCGTCGCCCGGGCGGATAAGGTGATGGCCCAGATCGTCCAGATCTACGATCTGCCGAATAGGGATTTCCGCAACCCGGCGGACAGACCTACGCAGGATCGCGTCGACATCCTGCGCGCCTTCGGCGAGGCCTGCCGGCAGGACCTGCGGCGCTACGGGCGGCGTGGCTTGGCGGCATGAGACATCGAATTCGGTGATTGATCCGCATCAAGCTTGATTGTGACTGTTGTGCCTATCTTATCGCTTTAGCTGTGGTTATTACGAGATAGTGAGGTATGTGATGAACGAGGACCAAGTGACGCCGAACACCTCTCGCGCCGACGACAACAACCCCTGGGCGGCGTGGATGGATGCCAGCGCTGCCATGCCGTTTCCCGGTGCTCCCGCCCAGGATGCGTGGTCGTACTGGTGCGACGCGTGCCAACGGGCGGTGCTGTTCTGGGACGTGATGCGTCAGCGGGGCGACAACTACCTCGCGAACACCGCGAAGACCACGCCGAACGTGCTCAAGTTCGACTGCACGCTGGTTGCCGATGGCCGCAAACTGCCGCGGCCGGTGAATTACGGGCTTGTGCGCATTACGCCGCCGGCTGACGCCGAGATCGACCCCAAGAAGCGGCCGTTCGTCGTCATCGACCCACGCGCCGGCCACGGGCCGGGCATCGGCGGCTTCAAGGCAGACAGCGAAATCGGCGTCGCGATCAAGGCCGGCCATACTTGTTACTTCATCGGCTTCCTGCCGGAGCCCATGCCGGGCCAGACGATCGAAGACATCATGAACGCCGAGGCGACATTCCTGGAGCAGGTCATCGAACTGCACCCGGAGGCCGACGGCAAGCCAGCCGTGATCGGCAACTGCCAGGCGGGCTGGGCCGTGATGATGCTGGCGGCCGCCCGGCCGGAACTGTTCGGGCCGATCCTGATCGCCGGCTCGCCGCTCTCCTATTGGGCCGGGGTGCGCGGCAAGAACCCGATGCGCTACACCGGGGGACTGCTCGGCGGCAGCTGGCTCACCGCATTATTCGGCGATCTCGGCAACGGCAAATTCGACGGCGCTTGGCTCGTCGCCAATTTCGAGAACCTCAATCCCGCCAACACGCTTTGGGCCAAGCAATACAATCTCTATTCCAAGATCGACAGCGAGGCGCCGCGCTATCTCGGCTTCGAGGAGTATTGGGGCGGCCATGTTCTCCTCAACGCCGAGGAGATGCAATTCATCGTCGACCAGCTCTTCGTCGGCAACAAACTGGCCACTGCCGAGATCGTCACCTCCGCCGGGTCGCACCTGGACCTGCGCAACATCCGCTCCCCAATCCTCGTCTTTTGCTCCAAGGGCGACAACATCACACCGCCGCAGCAGGCTCTCGGCTGGATTCTGGACCTTTATAACAGCGTCGACGACATCCGCGCGCACGGACAGACCATCGTCTACTCCGTCCACGAATCGATCGGCCATCTCGGCATTTTCGTCTCCGGCTCCGTGGCGAAGAAGGAACATGACGAGTTCGCCAGCAACATCGACCTGATCGACGTGCTCCCACCGGGCCTCTACGAGGCCGTCCTGACGCCCAAGGACCCGAACGACCCGACCGCCGACCTTATCGCCGGCGACTATCTCGTCAGCTTCGAGATGCGCGACTTCGACGCGATCCGCGCTTTGGGCGGCAACGACCTCGAGGACGAGCGGAAGTTCGCGACCGTCGCACGCATATCCGAGATCAACCTCGGACTGTACCGGACGTTCCTGCAACCCTGGGTGCGGGCCTTTGCCAACGAGGCATCCGCCGACTGGATGCACCGGCTGCATCCCCTGCGGCTGCAGTACGAGTTGTTCTCCGGCAGCAATCCGTTCATACGCGCCCTGGCTTCGATCGCCGAGCATGTCCGTCAGGATCGGAAACCTTCGGCGCAGGACAACCTGTTGCTGCAGGCGCAAGGAGAGTGTTCGAAGCAGATCGAAAAAATGCTAAAGAGCTACGGCGAGCTGCGGGACCACGCCTGCGAAGAAGTGTTTCACGCCGTCTATGGATCGCCGCTGTTGCAGGCCATGGTGGGGCTCAAGGCGAGCGATGCGACCCCGCGGCGGCATCCCGGCACCGACGCCGAGCATGTGGCCGCCGTTGCCCGCCACATCGCGGACTTCAAGGCCCGCATCGGCGAGGGCGGTCCGCGCGAGGCCGCGATCCGTGCCCTGATGTACATCCGGCTGGCCGACGGAGACGCCGATGAGCGGGGACTCGCCCTGCTTCGGCGCATGCGCGACGAGCGTGGCGGCGGCCTCACGCTGGCCGAGTTCAAGCAGCTTGTGCGCGACCAGTTCTTCATGCTGTTGCTGGACGAGGAGCGCGCCCTCGCGGCGATTCCCGCCATGTTGGCAACGGATCGGCAGGAAGCGGCACGTATCGCTCGCGACATGCAGCGCATGATCGAGGTTGTCGGCTTGAGGACGAAAGCCGCGAAGACGCGCCTCGCCGAGATCGAACCGATGTTCGCAACAGTCGGAGGGACCTCGGTCTTGGATGTCGACAGGCTGGGCGAGGCAGTTTCTGCCGGTCTGCAAACCGGTTCATCGCCGCGCTCCAGAAAAGCAAAGAAGACCGCCGCCTGACCGGCAGCCGAGATTTTGATGTTGATCTAACGCTAATGAGGTAAGCGATGATGGACCTAATGCGACCCGACGATCTCAAGAAGATCAGCAACGAAGCCGAAATGGCGAAGGCTCAGGAGTACATCAGGCGCGCAAGAAAGCAGGAGGAAGAACAAGCGGCTCTGCGTGAGGCCTTTATGAGTAGGGAAATCGGTCCTGAGGCTTATGAACGAGTAAATGCTGCGGTTTGCCGAGCGGCCGAACAGGGTAGCCATCAGGTTCAAATCATCACGTTTCCGGCCAGCTACTGCAACGACGGTGGCCGGCGGATCAACAATAGCGAGCCGGATTGGCCGAACTCGCTCGAGGGCTTCGCGAAGAAAGCGTACGAGTTCTATGAGAAGGAGTTGAAATCCCTCGGCTACCGGGCTCATGTCGAGATCATCGACTATCCGGGCGGGATGCCCGGCAGCGTCGGCATGTTCCTGAAGTGGTAGCGAAACGTCGCAGTAGCGACTTATCGGATGAACTCTGACCAGATAGGGCTTCGATGAGCGGTGATGTGGCAAGCGGTGAGACGCGTCGACACGAGAAATACGATCGGCTGATCGCGGCAGCTCGCGGCATTCCCGCGATATCCACTGCCGTGGCCCATCCGTGTGACGAGACCTCGCTGAAGGGCGTTCTCGATGCCGCCGCCGCCGGCATGATTGTGCCAGTCCTCCTCGGCCCCGAACGGAGAATACGCAACGTGGCCGAGAGACTCGGTGTTGACATCTCCTCGCACGAGGTCGTCGACGTTCCTCACAGCCACGCCGCCGCGGCCAAAGCGGTCGAGTTGGTCCGTAGCGGTCGCGTCGAGCTCATTATGAAGGGCAGCTTGCACACGGACGAACTTCTGGGAGAGGTCACGCGACGCGAAACCGGACTCCGCACGGAGCGACGAATAAGCCACGTCTTCATCATGGACGTGCCGACGTACACCGAGACGCTGTTCATTACCGATGCGGCCGTTAACATCTTTCCCGACCTCGAAGCCAAGCGCGATATCGTCCAGAACGCCGTCGATCTCCATAACGGGCTCGGCCTCGGCGTGCCGAAGGTGGCAATCCTCTCGGCGGTCGAGACGGTCACGCCGAAGATACCCTCGACGATCGACGCGGCCGCGCTCTGCAAGATGGCCGATCGCGGCCAGATCACCGGC
>Ga0184612_10001326_pt1 | contig 11886 bp, 9 predicted proteins | sample PLM3_60_coex_FD_133163 | JGI IMG/M metagenome (GOLD analysis project Ga0184612, IMG submission 133163) | Groundwater sediment microbial communities from an aquifer in East River, Colorado, USA - PLM3_60_coex | ecosystem: Environmental > Terrestrial > Soil > Riparian zone | place: USA: East...
CCAACAGCGATCGCGCGGTCTCGAACGGCTGACCAACATCCGCGAGATGCTCGACGGATGCCTCGGCAGCACGCTGCGCAGCGTCGAGATCGCCGGCGGCCGCGGCGATGAGCGCGCGACCGCGAAGCGCGACGGCGCGCGCCCACGCCCGGTCGAGCGCCGTGGCCTGTTCCTCGAGGCGCTCGAGGTGACGCTCCGCCTCGCCGACGTGCCCGAGACTCACGAGTGCCTCGACGAGGTCCGGAACGCACGGGATGATCGCGGGCTCCGCTGAATGCAACTGCTCGAGGAAGCCGACGGCGGGCTCCAGGTGCCGACGAGCGCTGTCATAGTCCGCGATCGAGACATCGATGAACCCGATGACGGCGCGGTTCCATGCTGCACAGAACCGGTCGTCGTTCACCTCGGCGAGGCGCAGGCCCGTGATCGCCTGCTGCCTAGCCTCGCCGACTTGCCCGAGGTGGGCGGCGGTCCACGCCTGGTAGAACAGGACGGCGTGGGTTAGCGTCGCGGACAGCCCGGACTCCTGGACGATGTCCATGGCCTCGTCCGCGTACCGAGCCGCGAGGGCCCATCGTCCCGCGCGGGATTCGAGGTCCGCCAGGTAGCCCAGGAACTCTTGACGTACGGTGTACATCCCGCGCACCTCGAACTCGGCGAGCTCCCGTTCGAGGACGTCGCGTGCTTCGTCGAGTCGGCCGGCCCACGTGAGCACCATCCCGAGGATCGAGCGCGGAGTCGTATAGACCGAGCCTTCGGTCCAAGACCCCGTGGACATCGCGACGTCCTGGAGAGCGATCGCCTCGGATAAGGCGGCATCGTAGGCATTGCCTCGCAGGAACTCGATGAATGCGAGGGTCGCGATGGCATCGGCTCGAGCAGCGGGATCGCTCTTATCTGTCACCCAGTCGACGGCCTGGTGTGCCTCCGCCGACGCCTGCTCGAGGTCGCCCAGGTAGAACGCGACCCAGGCCAGGTCCTGGTGGATCCCACTCTGGAGTCCCGGATCGTCGCCCGCCTCGGAGGCCGCCTGCTCACAGGGCGACCGGACACCCTTGATGAGGTTCATCCAGCTCATCGACGCGAGTCGGTACAGCATCCGTGCCCGCTCGGCGCCGGGCGGGCAGGCGGCGATCGCATCTCGCAGGAGTCCTGTCGCCCGAGTCGCGTCGCCGGCGTCGAAGCGGTATTCAGCGGCGTCCAACTGGCGACGAGGGAGCTCGGCCAGGTCGGCCGGCCCGGTCAGTTGGCACGCGAGGTCGGCGAGGTCGGCGGCGGCGACAGGAGCCACCCGCGCACGGGCGATCCGAGCCGCATGATCGAGGGCATTGGCGACCTCGACATCCGGTCCGTCGGCGGCGAGTGCGAGGTGGCGGGCGCGTTCCTCCGGGTCGATCGCCAGTGCTGCCAGGCGGACATGGAGCGCTCGCCGTTCCTGTGGCGGGGCGTTGAGGTAGACGGTGGACCCCAAGAGAGGGTGCGAGAAGCGCACGCGTCCGCCCGCTCGCTCGATGACGCCGGCGGCCTCCGCCCGGGCAAGACCGACGAGCTTGCGCTCACTTGACCCGACGATCTCGAGCACGAGCTCCCATGTCGGCTGCGACGACGCGGCGATGGCCAGCAGGGTCTCGTGGATGGACGGTGGCAGCGCCGCCAGCCGTGCCGACAGCAGCTGTTGCAGGTCCTCCGGCACCGACCAGACCCCGCCTGGGTCCGACCGGGCGCCATCGCCGTCGGCGGCGCGAGCCATCTCGATCGCGAACAACGGGTTGCCAGCGGTGACGCGGTGAAGTCGGGCGACATCGGGATGAGGCAACGATCTGCCGCTTCGATCGCGAACGATTCGCCCTAGCGGCTCCAGGGGCAGCGGCCCAACGGCCAGGTGGGCGGTTCGGGCGATGGCCCTATCGATCTCGACGCGATCGCCCTTTGAGCCGGATCCCTGCCTGACGGACACCAGCACGCCGATCCGCTCGCCCGCAAGACGTCGCAAGCCGAACGAGAGGACGCGCGCCGAAGGCCCGTCGAGCCATTGGAGATCGTCGATCGCGATGACCACAGGCGTTTCGGCAGCCAGGCTGTGCAATGCGTGGGCGGCGGCGAGGGACACGGCGCGCTGATCGAGCGATCTGCCGGGAGCCTCGGCTCGCAGGAGGGCCGCGTCGAGGGCTCGGCGGAGGGGCGCCGGCATCCCGCTCAACATCGATCCTGGGACGTCGCCGAGGAGGTCGCCGAGCGCCGCGTATGAGAGCCGCGCCTCCGACTCGGCGCCGCGGCTCATGAGCACGCGGTATCCACGGTTCGTCGCATCGTCGACGCCGGCGAGCCAGATGGTCGTCTTGCCGATCCCTGCTGGTCCGTCGATCACCAAGGCATTCGGTCCGGATTCGATCCGGTCGAGGAACCCGGAGACCACACCGAGTTCGAGATCGCGCCCCAAGATCGCCGAAGTCGGACCCACCACAACACCCCCGCGCACGGCCTTCCCTCGCCGGTGCGATGAAGCATCGAATCGCGAGGATGCTCGTTGCGCTCCTCGGACGACTGTAGGCTCGTGATACGGTCCCGACAACCCTCATGATCGAGCGGCCAGTGAGCACGCCGGAGTGCGGGCATGGTTGGGCACGCCGCCGGCACTTGACAATGGGCCGATATCTTCCTATTCTCCCCGCATGCGACGCAAAGAAGGTGCACTCGTCCCGCTCGAGGTCTCGATCCTCGAGGCTGCGCTGGCGCTTCGGAACCACGGAACCGAAGAGGCCCACGGGTTCCTCTTGGCGAAGGAGGTGCGCGACGGGAGACAGGCGCGCCGGCTCACCGCGTACGGAACGCTTTACAAGGCGCTCGATCGTCTAGAGCGTGCGGGCTACATGAGCAGCCGCTGGGAAGACCCGCAGGTCGCCGCGGACGACGGCCGACCCAGGCGCCGGTTCTACCGGGTGACGCTCAACGGCGAGGCTGCGCTGGCCGACGCGACATCGAGCGAGCGCGACGAGAGCCTCCCCCGCTCTGCTGCGGTCCAGCCGTCATGAGCGGCTCGCCGATCGCCGCCATCGTCCGTGGCTGGGTCGGTCTGTACACCCGCGGGATGCCCGCGGAATTGCGCGCCGGGCGACGCGACGAGATCGACGACGACCTGTGGTGTCAGCACGAGGAGGCAGCGGCGCTTGGCCGCCCGGCATGGTCGCTCGGCACGGACCTGTTCCTGCGGCTCGTGTTCGGGATGCCTGCTGACCTCAGCTGGCGCCTGGCGTACCGCGGCCCGTCGCGAACTGGCTGGGACAGCAACTCGTCGATGGACACTCGCGGCCTCGGCGTCTGCGCGATCGTCGCCGGCCTGGATTTCGGGATCCTGGGGATCCTCTACATCATCTTTGGCGAGGCCGTGTGGGTCGGAGACAACGGCGTCGTCGGCGTGATCATGTCGCTCGTTGGAGCGTCCGCATTCATGGCGGTCGGGCTTGGCCTTTCCTGGCGGTTCGAGGATCGAATCGGGTCGATCGGCAGCATCGGCGCCCTGGTGCTGACGTTGGGCGCGACGATGAGCCTCTTCGGCGTCATCGTGCCGCTCCTGGCGGGGTCAGCTATGTTGATGTGGGACCTCGCACGCATCGGCGTCGTCCCGCGGCTCGTTCCGATCATCCACATCGCCGCCGCCGCAGTGTTCACGATCGGGCTCGTGGTTCCTCTCGGCATCGTTGAATCCGCCAGCGGAGCAGTCTTCGCCAGCTTGTTCGCTGCGTTCCTGTTGACATGGGTCAGGACCGGCGTGTCGCTCTTCCGTGGCGTGCCACAGGTCCAGGTCACCGGGGGCTGACCGACTCGTCGCCGCGGCGTTGCTCACAGCTCCCGGAGGTCGCGGCCACCGGCACGACCGTCGTGACCTCGGGCTCGACTCCCGCCTCCGCGATTCCCCGACTACCCGCGCCGGGACAGCTTCGACCACTAAGGGAGAAGCGCCAGGATCACAGCCGCTAGCAGCAGCCCAACAGCGTGGTAGGTGGCATCAATGGCGCCCCACACCCATCGATTCGGCTTCGCGAACTCGAAAGCGGCGGTGTTCAGCAGAATCACAGCCGCGAAGCCGATCCCCACGACGAGCCCCAGCACGATGCCTTCGCCGAGCGTGTCCGTGCCCGTCGCGCGCGCCAGCAGTGCTGTGGCCAGCACGGACACGAACGACGTTAGCGCCGGAACAATGTAGAAGACGTTGCTCGACGACATGCCGCTTGTCGGCGACTCGTACCCGCTGGCCGCCACCCAAGCCCGGCCGATCGGAGTGAAAGGCGCGAACATCACCGCGCCCAGACCAAAGTAGACGACCGTTGCGACGATGACCGCGACCCAGTTGATCCCGGCAAGATCCAGCGTCACAGTCCCACTCCTCCCTCGCTCTGCAACCCTCAGGTCAGCTTACACGGCTCCGTCTGCCTGACATCGTTGCGTCGACGTGGTGTGCCGATGGGGACGGAGGGTCTGCCCAGGCGGACGTCGCGGGTCATCCCCGATGGCCGAACCGCGCCCATCGGACACCGTGGTCATGGGCCCATCCCGTGGCCGCAGGTCGCGGGTCGGACGCCACTGGACATCCGACAGCATCACACCCAGCGACCCGCGGCTGGACGATTCCTCGAGCTTCGAGATCCGCCACGCGAGCGCGTAGCGAGTACGGGATCGAGTCCCGCTCCACCGAACGAACAAGCCGCCGCCGACCTGGGCCGGCGGCGGCGACTTGCTGGTCCGGGCCCGATGGGCCCTGGTCTAGGGCTCGAGCTGGCAGCGGAACGCGCCTCCGGGGAACCGGGTGTTGTGCGCGTTCACGTAGTAGAGGTCGGGGTGGGCGACGATATCGGCGAGGAGCGCCGGGGCGGCGGACACGCAGTCCTGGATCCGGCCGACCTCGAGGGCGTCGTGCCGTGGATCCGTCGCCGGCGCATCGCCGGGCCGCAGTTCGAAGAACGGCACCACGATCGGGCCGTTGACGCCGGCAGCTCCGGAGTGGATGTGGCCGCGATTCGGCGTCCCGACGTCCTCCACCTTGATGTCGAAGCAGACCCTCCCGGCATCGACGTCGATCTCGACCTTGGCCTTCCCGACGGCGTCGGGATCGGCCGGTGGCACCTCCTGGGCTCCCGTCAGGCGGGCGGTCAGGGTCACGGTGTTGTCGCCGGCGTGCGCGACGCTACCGATCGCAAGCAGGCCGATCGCAAGGACGAGGCCGATGAACCATCGCGAGCGTTTTCTCATCACGACGCACTCCCTCTCCTACCGATGCACGTCCCCCGGCGTTGGTCGATACGTCGAGATGGTGCCCGTGGATCGCGTGGCCGCGACCCAGCGTGAGGCGGGCGCGCCGCTTCCCACGAGCGCGCCCGCCAACCGCTGGCGATCAGGACGCCGACGGCGTCCGTTCGGTGGTCGCCGTGGCGACCGGGTCGCCGGCAGCCGCCGTCTCGGTCACCTGGGCAGGCGCCTCCCGGAGAAGCAGGACGGCCCCCGCGGCGAGCAACGCCGCGCCGATCCCGAGGAGGAACGTGTTCGCCGTCGCGATCGAGAAGGCCTCGTAGATCGCGTCCACGATCGCCGGCACGAACGGCTCCACGACGCCTTTGGCGGCTTCGGGGATCGCCGCCAGGATGGCCGCTCCGAGATCACCGACGCCGGTCAGGGCGTTGAGTCCCCCGCCTCCACCGCTGGCCAAGGCCCCACCGACTTCGGGTGGCACGCCCGCCGACGCCAGTTGGCGCGGAAGCTCCTCTGCCAGCGAGGTGGCGAAGATCGTGCCGACGAGCGCGAGACCGACGGTTCCGCCGACCTGCTGGAAGAAGGTCAGGTTGCTCGTCGCGGTCCCCAGCCGAACGACCGGGACGTTGTTCTGGACCACGAGCGTGAACACCGCGAACGTAGGCCCGACGCCGAGACCGGTGACGAACATCCAGGCCCACAACACCGGGATCGGCGTGGTGGCCCGAAGGTTGCTGAGCATGAACAGCCCTGCCGCCATCACGACGAGGGCACTGAAGATCAGCAGCCGGTAGCGGCCGGTGCGGCTGACGATCTGCCCTGCTGCGACCGCACTGATGATGAGCCCGCCCAGGAGCGGCAGGATCTGATAGCCCGACTCGGTGGCCGACGAGCCGTTCACGACCTGGAACCAGCGCGGCAGGAACACGACCGTGGCGAAGAACCCGAACGCCGCCAGGAAGACCGCCACGACCGAGACGGTGAACGATCGGATCCGGAACAACTCGAGCGGCACGATCGGCTCGGTGGCTCGCGACTCGACCCACACGAAGAGCAGCAGGATCAGCGCCCCGATGGCGATGAGGCCGCTGACGGTGGGATCGCCCCAATCGGCGGCGCGCTTGTTCGTCAGACCGACCAGGATCGGGACCAGGGCGGCGGTGAACAGGGCCGCGCCGAGGTAGTCGATCCTCGGTCGCTCGCCTCCGAGGTGATAGGCGGGCAGATTCCGCCAGACGACCGCGAAGACGAAGGCGCCCACAGGCAGGTTGAGGAAGAAGACGAACGGCCAGCCGATCGTATCGGTGATGAGCCCGCCGATGGCTGGGCCGACGAGCACGGACAGACCGAACACGGCGCCGAACAGGCCCTGATAGCGACCACGCTCGGACGGCGCGAACAGATCACCGATGACCGCGAGGGCGATCGGGAACAGTGCGCCGGCACCGAGTCCCTGGACGCCGCGGGCGACGACGAGCTGCCACATCTCCTGCGACAGGCCCGCGAGCAGCGAACCGACCATGAACACGCCGATCCCGAACAGGAAGATCGGTCGGCGGCCGAACAGGTCGGACAGCTTGCCGTACAGCGGGCCGCTGATCGTCGACGTCAGCAGATAGGCCGTGAAGGCCCACGTGTAGAGGTCGTTGCCGCCGAGGTCGGTGATGATCCTGGGCAAGGCCGTCCCCACGACCGTCTGGTCGAGCGCGGCGAGGAAGACCCCGATCATCACCGCGCCGAGGATTCGCATGCGGACCGGGTGGGGAAGCTCGATCGGGGCGCGATCGACGAATGCCGGAGCTGCCTGGGTGGACGTGGTCATGAACCTCTCCTCTCGTTTGTGGGTTGGTTCAGACCATATCGCGTGATTAGGTTGATTTCGTTCCTAATACGTTGCTATCTTGCTGCGCAACATGGGAACCTCGGCGCGTCTGCTCCGGCTGCTGTCGTTGTTGCAGACCCCGCGAGACTGGACCGGCGCCGAGCTCGCCGAACGGCTCGAGGTGAGTCCGCGGACGATCCGCAACGACATCGAACGACTGCGGGGCCTGGGATATCCCGTCCACGCGACACGCGGGTCGATCGGCGGCTACCGCCTGGCCGCCGGGACCACCCTGCCCCCGTTGCTGCTCGAAGACGACGAGGCCGTGGCCCTCGCCGTCGGCCTTCGGACGGCTGCGAGCGGCGCCGTCACCGGCATCGAGGAGGCCTCGCTACGCGCCCTTGCGAAGCTCGAGCAGGTGCTGCCGACGCGATTGCGCCATCGCGTGAACACCCTGCAGACGTCGACCGTGCTGGTGCGTCCCCGGTCGGGGCCGACGGTCGATCCCGAGGTCCTGACCGTGCTTGCCGAAACGTGTCGGGCCCACCAAAGTTTGCGCTTCGGCTACGCGGATCGGCGCGATGTCGCCAGCGAGCGCAGGGTCGAGCCGCACCGGCTCGTGAACGCCGGGCGGCGCTGGTATCTCGTCGCGTGGGACCTGGATCGAGCCGACTGGCGGACGTTCCGCGTCGACCGGATCCGGCCACGCATCTCCCCGGGACCTAGGTTCAGTCCTCGGCAACTCTCTGACGACGATGTCGAGGCCCTCGTCTCGCGGGGCGTCCCGCCAGCCGCACGACGGTATCAGGCGCGTGTCACGGTCCACCTCCCCGCCGCCGTGCTCGCCGAGCGCGTCGGCCCGTGGGTCGGGACGGTCGTCGCGGTCGACGAGCGAACCTGCATCCTCGACACGGGCGGCGACAATCTCGACATCCTGGCCGTCCACCTGGGCATGCTCGATGCGGATTTCACCGTCAGCGAGCCACCGGAACTGGTCGGCCACCTTCGCACGCTGGCCGGTCGCTACGGCCGCGCGGCCGCCGGGCAACCGGGTGGCGCGGAGCCTACGGGAGCCGGCTGACGTAGTACTCGGACGTCGGCACACCGAAGCGCGCATTGACGACCCAGAGCCGGCCGGCCTGGACGGCCGCCGTGGTGGGCACGCTCAGATCCGAGGACGTGAGCGAACCAAGCGGTGTCACTGACGCCAGTCCCGGTCCCAGCCGGAAGACCTCGACCAGCTGGTTGGCGTTGCGGACGACGTACAGCGTGGCGCCGAGCAGCTCCAGACCGTCGCCATTCGCGACGCTGGCGCCCCCGGTCGAGACTTCGGTCGCGGCTCCCGTCGATGGGTCCACGCGGAAGAGACCCCCGGTGAACGAATCCACGATGAGCAGCCAGCCTCGCGTTGCGACGATGCCATTGGCGTTGAACCGGCCGACCTCGAATTCGATCCCGGTCAGCGGCAGGGTCGTGACATCGTCGACGGCCGGAAGGGCTCCACCGGGGCCAAGCGGGATGACATCGAGCCATGCGTTGAACGAGTCGGTCACGTACACGGCATCGTCGGTCACGACGAGGTCGTTGAGGAACCCGGCCGGATCGAAGACGTACTGGCGGAGGAGCGCCCCGCTCGACGCGTCGTAGACGCGGACGGTGCCGGTCGGGCCACCGGCGACCCAGATCCGGTTCGCTTCCTCATCGAAGTCGACGCCGGTCGCGGCCCCGCCCCATGCGGGCGCAAACACGCCTCCGATGCCGGTGCGTACGTCGCCCGCCCAGACACCGCCGCCGGCGAGTGAGCCGACGTAGATCGTGTTGCCGGAGCCGGCCGTGATGCCCTCCGGCATCCAGTTCGGTGGGAGGAGGATCTTCGACGGGAACGGCGATGCGCCGGCGACCGAGCCGAACGCGACGGTCATCCCGAGGGCCATGGCCAAGAGGACGGTGATGGGGCGGCGTTTCATCGTGGACCTCCCGCGGGCTGGCATCCCGGCGCGACGAGATGGGTGGCGGCGGGACACGGGTCAGGACGCAGCTCGAGCGTCGCCTTTGAATCTACGTCGTTTCGCGGAAGCCAGATCTCGGGCGAGTCGGTCGCGGCCGCGGGCTGCAAACCGCGAAGGTCGCCGTGACGTAGGCTCGATTGCCTCGCAGCGGAGAGGATGAGGGCATGACGTACCCGGACCCACGCTACCTCGGCGACACCGGCGAACGCAGCGCGACCTACCGCCCTGCCGGCAGCGAGCCCGACCTGGTCTATCGGAACGGCAACGCCGTCCACTACCTTGCCACGGGCGCCTCGACCGACGGCCTGTTCGGCTTGTACCGCTGGGACATGGGCCCAGACCGGAGCGGGCCTGACCCGCACATCCACCGGTCGATCGCGGAATCCTTCTACATCCTCGCGGGGACCGTCCGGATCTACGACGGGAACGGCTGGATCGAGACGCGTCCCGGCGACTTCGTGCACGTCCCGCCAGGCGGGATCCACGGCTTTCGCAACGAATCCGGCGAAGCGGCGTCGATGCTGCTGCACTTCGCGCCGGGGGCGCCGCGCGAGGGGTACTTCGAGGGCCTCGCCGAGTTCGCGACATCGAGCCGCCCGAGCGACGAAGCGCTGGCCGCCTTCTACCTTCGCCACGACAACGTCTGGCTCTGACGACCGTTGCCGCCCGGTCCGCTCCACGATCATCCTGCCGGGATGGAGTCGCGTCCGATGCCCGACATCGCCGCCGCGATCGTCCACGATTACTTCACCCAGCAGGGCGGCGCCGAGCGGTTCGTCGGGGAGCTGGCCCGGCTGTTCGCGGGCGCGACGGTCCACACCTCCGTGTTCGATCCTGAGATCCTCCCGGAGACCGTGCCGGCGAACCGGATCCGGCCGAGCCGGCTGCAGCGCCTGCGATCCCGCGGCGTCCCGTTGCAGGTCCTCGCTCCCCTGCTCCCGACCGCGTTCGGTCGGATGGACCTCGGCGGTTCGTCGGTCGTGGTCTCCAGCACCTCGGCGTTCGCCCATCACGTGCGCCCGCGGCCCGGGGCCGTGCACATCGCGTATTGCCATTCGCCGCCCCATTTCCTGTGGGAGGCCGAGCAGTACTTCGCCGAGCGCGGAGCCCGGGGTCGCGTCCTGGAGCCGGCCCTTGCGCTGTTGCGCCGGTCCGATCGGGCCGCGGCTCGACGGGTCGACGCCTATGTCGCGAACTCGCGCTATACGGCGGCGCGCATCCTGGGGACGTATGGGCGCCGTGCCACGGTCATCTACCCGCCGATCGATACGGCCGCGTTCTCGCCAAGCCCGGAGCGATCCGGCCGCTTCCTCGTCGTCGCCAGGCTGCGCCGCCACAAGCGGATCGAGCTCGCGATCGAGGCCGCCGCGCGACTCGGCTGCGCGCTCGACATCATCGGCGACGGACCCGACGAATCGTACCTGCGGGAGCTGAGTGGTCCGGACGTCCGGTTCCTGGGACGGCTGACCGATCGGCAGGTCCAGGACGCGATGGCGCGCTGCAACGGGCTGATCGTGCCGGCGACGGAGGACTTCGGGCTGACGATGGCGGAGGTCCAGGCGGCGGGACGTCCACCCATCGCCTTCGCCCAGGGCGGGGCCACCGAGATCATCCGTGACGGCGAGACAGGCTTCCTGTTCCACGACCAACGCGTCGACGCGGTCGTGGAGGGCATGCGCCGGGCCCTGAGCGTCGAGCTCGACGTCGATGCCCTGGTCAGGTCGGCGCGCCGGTTCGACCGGGCGGTGTTCGACGCCGAGTTCATGGCCTTCGTCGGGGGCCTCGTCGCGGGACAGCGAGCGGCCGATCGGTGACGATCGTCGACCGGACGACCCTGAGCGACCTGGCCGACCGGCTCGCCTGGCTGTCCTTCGCGGCATTGATCGTGTTGAGCCCATTCAGGGCCGTCGTCACGGAGCTGGAGCGACCGATCCCGCAGATCGCTTCCGGTTACACGAAGTTCGTACTGGGCTGGCCCGACGTGGCACTGCTCGCGACCCTGGCGCTCTGGGTCGTGAGCCTCGCGCTTCGGCCGCGGGCACTGGTCCTCGGTCCATCGGTCGTGTGGGTCCCGGTCGCCGGCCTGCTCGTGATCTCGTGGCTGGGGGTCCCATCCTCGGTCGACCCATGGCTCGCGGCGTACAACGCGGTGAGACTCGTCTTCGTCGTCGCTGTGGGGCTCTACGTCGTCAACGAGCTCGAACGCGTCGAGCGACTGGCCGTACCGATCATGGTGATGGTCATCATCCAGGCGGTCGTGGTGCTCGGTCAGACCGTGGACCAGGGGTCGGTCGGACTGTCGGTCCTCGGGGAGCCGCGCCTGGATACCTCGTGGAACGGGGTCTCGGTCGTGGCCGCGGCCGACGGGACACGTTTGCTTCGGGCGTATGGATTGAGCCCCCACCCTAATATCCTCGGCGGCGTCCTGGCGTTCGCGTTGCTTACGCTCATCGCCGCGCTCGGCCGAACGCGCCGCGAACTGATCCTCCGGTCGATCGTGTTCGCCCTTGGCGTCGTGGCTCTCTTGTTGACGTTCTCACGCGCCGCATGGGTCGGCTTCACCGTCGGGGCGGTCGTCGGGGTCGTGATGCTCGCCGTCATGCGTGACCGCGTGGCGTTCCGCCGCTGGCTGGGCGTGACGATCGCCGGCATCGTCCTGTGCATCCCGTTCGTTCTTCCATTCGCGCCGTACCTCGCCGCCAGGGCGCATGTGTCGGGGCCGGTCGCCACCGAAGTCCGCTCGCTCGACGAGCGAGTCGCGCTCGCCGCAGCGTCGGTGGACGTCTTCGTCGATCGGCCGCTGCTTGGCGC
>Ga0184612_10001327_pt1 | contig 11884 bp, 10 predicted proteins | sample PLM3_60_coex_FD_133163 | JGI IMG/M metagenome (GOLD analysis project Ga0184612, IMG submission 133163) | Groundwater sediment microbial communities from an aquifer in East River, Colorado, USA - PLM3_60_coex | ecosystem: Environmental > Terrestrial > Soil > Riparian zone | place: USA: East...
ACGTCCGCGGCCACGTCGAGAAGAGTGCGCAGATCGGTCATAGCAGCACCCCCGGATTCGTCGTGAACTCGGCGAGCTCTGGTGCCAGAGACCGCAATCTCCGCAACGCGTCGTGGGTCTGGCTCTTGACCGTCCCGGCCGAACACCCCAACGCCTCGGCGGTTTGGCCCTCGGAAAGGTCTTCGTAGAAGCGCAATACGAGCACCGCCCGCTGCCGTGGGGCGAGTCGCCGCAGCGCGGCGATGACGGCGAACCGCAGGTCGATCTCGTCCTCGCGGGAGACACCGGCACATTCCGGCACCGACGCGGTCGGCACCTCGCTCATCCCGCGTCGGTGTCGCCAACGTGAGACCGACTCCCGATACAGGGCGCGTCGTACGTACGCCTCAGGCTGGCCGTCGCGAATCCGCGGCCAGTGCAGAGCGGCGTTGGCCAGTGCGGACTGCAGCAGGTCCTCGGCGAGCTGAACATCGGCGGTCAGCAGGAAGGCGGTCCGCAGCAGCGCGCGTTCCCGCGCCTGCACGAACTCGCTGAACCCTGCGTACCGGTTCATTCGGCCCCCTCCGACACCGCTGTCAACGCGAAATCCGGCCGGAAGGTTGGGCCTCGAGCCACATCGCACGCGACGGTGGTGGCGCCTCGACCGTAACGCCTTCACCATTGTCGACACGTCCAGAACGGTGAAAGGACCAGCCGCTGTCACAGGTCAACGACCTCCCGTGTCCGGGCAGCGGGTCGCGATGCGGTGGCGTGTCGGAGACGCCAGCCGCCTGCTGATCGACCTCGCCCACCACTGGGGGGCGCGAAGCGCGCCCGCTGGCGGTCGCACTCCCGGGGGAGCATGCTGGGCGCGGCGCGAGCGGGCGCCTAGAAGACGGCGGTGATCGGGCATGGGGCGGGACATAGCCGGGTGGGGTTGCCTCGCGATCGGGCTTGCGCTGGTGGCTCTGCACATCTACACGACGCTCAGGCCGCCATCTCCGGCTGTGCAGGTCACCGAGGGTGTTCAGGCGATCGCCGAGAAGCTGGCCGAGAAGGCGCCGAGCCTGGCCGGTGCGCTCGCCTTCGTCTTCCTGGGCCTGGTGGTTCTGGGATACCTCGACGTGTCGATCGCTGCAGGAACCTCGACCGAGTAGCCGGGACAGAAATCGTCCGGGAGGTATCTGGCGGCCCTCCGCGCGCTCTCCTTGTCGACGGTTCGTCGGGGGAAGCAGGGGCTGACATGCCCTTAAGCGAACAAGAATGGACCCTGGTCCGGTGCCTCGTCGTCGACCATCTGGTCGCGACGGCGAACCCCTATGCCGTCCTCCAGATGTACTTCCCGGACGAGGTCGACAGCTGGCGCGTCACCCCTGTGGCGAGTGATAACGCCGACACGTTGGTGAACCAGGCCAAGGCGGCCGGCCTCGCGGGCGCTGCGCCGCTCGCGATCCGCCTGCTCGACACACTGTCCGGGCTCAACGAGATCCAGGTTCTGCCCGAGATCCACAAGTTGACGGCATACGTGGAACGCCTGCGGGCCGAGAAGGCCGCGCTGGAGCACGACGATCCGTACACCGCGTGCGTCCTCACGGGGTCGGGCGAGGTGTTCATCGACCGCCAGCCGGTCCGGGCGTCGATCCGGCAGCTGGTCGATCCGCCGTCGGGCGTCCCCGAGCCACTCGTGCTCCGGGTGACCGGTGAGAACGCCGCGGGCAAGTCCTACACGTTCTCCCTGCTCCAGCACCTGTCCGAGCGCTGCGGCCTGCAGCCGGCCCGGGTCATCGTCGGCAAGACCAGCACGGCCGAGGACGTTCTGCGTGACCTCGCCGTCCGCATCGCCCAGCCGGGAGCACGCCCCGATCCCGTCGACGACCCGACCAAGCGGCTGCGTTACTGGGCGCTCTGGCTGGTGGAGCAGGCACGGCGCTCCTCGCCGACCCGGCCGTGGTGGTTCGTGATCGACCAATGCAACGACCTCGACGCGGGATCCGAGGTGGTGGAGCTCATCGCACAGCTGGCCATCGCCATAGCCGAGATAACGCCCGCACCCACCGAGCGGCGACCCAGGCTCGTTCTCCTCGGCTACGGCGACGAGCTCGCCGATCTGCCGCTGCCACCCAAGCAGATCCATCCCGACGAGGTCCGCCGGGCCAGCGAGACCGATGTGGAGGCGTTCTTCACCCAGTTCTTCCGCGAGGCGACGAAGCGGAAGGCCGGGAGCGCCGCACTCGACGAGGCGCTGTTGGGCAAGCACGTCGCAGTCGCGGTCGAGCAAGTCATCCGCGAGGCCCAGAATGCCGAGCGGGCTGGCGGCTCGTACATGCGCGCCCTCTCGCGGTCCGCAGAGGGGGCCCTCGATGTCTTCGCCGCTTGAACGGTCTCCCGAGGACTTCGCCGCTCGTCTGCAAGAGCGGCTGCAGACGCAACGGTCCGACGGTACCGAGCCGGCACAGCAGCGGCTGGAGTACCGAAAGGCGGCGGCACTGCTCACGAGCTTCGATCCGACGACGCTCAGGCGGCCGGGCGACCGGGCCCCCGGCGGAGCGGTCCTCCAGCTCGTCGACGACTGTGTGACGCGCGGTGGGCGGTCAGGTGCGGCCTGGTCGCTGCGGCCCGATGTCCGCGAGCGGGCGCTGCGCTCCTTCACCGAGCCTGACGAAGCGTTGCGCGCGCTCGAGGAGAACGCGGCGAACCATCCCGAGCAGAGCACCGAGCGCGCCGCCCTCGCCTACCTGCAGGGAGAGGCGCCCACCCTGGAGGCTCTGGACATCGACACGCTGTGTCACGTCCGCGAGGCGGTGGGCTGGCTCGCCCTCGTTCCCGGCGTCACTGGGCTCCCTGCGGAGGACGAGCTGCAGAACCTGGTCGAGAACCGGCGGCTCCTCGAACCGCTTGAATCGCTCCTCCGGCACCGGTTCGAGGGGCGGACCCGAGAGCTGGAGCAGCTGAGGGTGCACGTCGGCATGCTGCCCGCGACGACGTGGAGGGGGAGGGCTGCCGAGGTCGGCCGCGCGGTGTCGGGACGCCTCGGCCCCGACCGCTCACTGATGCCGTTGGTGGTCTTCGGACCGGGCGGCATCGGCAAGAGCACGCTCGTGGCCCGCTTTCTGCTGGACCACGTGACCGCCCGCACGTCCGACTTCCCTTTCGTCTACGTGGACTTCGAACGGGTGACGGTCTCGATCCACGAGCCGATGACCATGCTCGTCGAGATGGCACGGCAGCTGGCCGTTCAGTACCCGCGCGACGCGAAGACCTTCTCGGCGCTGGCGGCCCGGTCACGGGCGGCTGCGAGGCGGCAGCGCGAGGAACAGGACCAGACGGACGAGTGGCAGGCGATCGCGACGACGCGGACGCTGGGCCGGGAGGTCCACCACCAGTTCTATGTGAGCGCCCGCGACGAAGATGCCCGCGCGGCCGCGGAGCTGGGAATGGCCATTCGGATCGCCACCAGATGGACACCGGAGGACAACCGTCCCTTCCTCATCGTCCTCGACTCCTTCGAGGAGGCCCAGTACCGCGCCTCTCCGGTACTGGACCGCATGTGGGCGATGCTCAACGCGCTCACGAGCACCTACCCCGACACACGTGTGGTCGTCGCTGGACGGGCACCGGTCGCGCATCCCAACGTGGCCCTGGAGGACATCCCGACCCTCGAGTTGGGAGAGCTCGACCGCGAAGCGGCGGTGAGCTTCCTGACGTCGCGCGGAGTCACGGACCCCGTCGCACGTGCCCTCGTCCAGCGCATCGGCGGCAGCCCACTGAGCCTGCATCTCGCCGCGAACGCCGCCCTCCGCATCGGTACCGACAGCGACTCCGGCGACTGGATCGAGACCGTCCCCGCCCGGAGGCGGCGGCTGTTCGGGTCGGTAGACGACATGCTCATCCAGGGAGTCCTCTACGACCGCCTGCTCAAGCACATCACCAACGACGACGTACGCCGGCTCGCCCATCCCGGCCTCGTCTTGCGCCGCATCACCCCGCAGATCATCCGCGACGTACTCGCTCCCAACTGCGGCGTTGACGTACCGAGCCTGGACCGGGCCCGGGAGCTGTTCTCGAACATGGCCCGGGAGCTGGACCTCGTGGACCAGGTGGCGCCTGACGTCCTGCGTCACCGGCAGGACGTCAGACGGGTGATGCTGCGCCTGCTCGAGAAGGACAAGACGTCGGCCAGCCGGGCGGTGGAGCGCAGTGCCGTGGCGTTCTACGCGAGGTCCGGCGACCCGAAGGATCGCGCGGAGGAGCTCTACCACCGGCTCCGTCTCGCCGAGGACATGCGCGAGATCAGCCGCCGCTGGACGCCGGAGGCGGCTCTCTACCTTGCGAACGCCGAGGCGGAGCTGCCGGCGCGGAGCGCCAGGCTGCTCACGCGGTTGAGGCAACAGGTTCCCGACGACCTGGTCGACGAGGCCGAGCAGATCGAGTGGGAACGGAGCACCGCCGCCGAGGTCGAGAACTTGGTGGCCCAGGGATTCGTGAGCCATGCCTTGGCCCGGCTGACGGAGCGCCGGCCGTGGACCACCTGCAGCCCGCTGCACCCCTGCTCGCCGACACCCTCCTCCGCAGTGGCCGGCTGAGCGAGGCCCAGCGAGCCGTGTCGGAGGCTCTCGACGAGCCGGGCGTGGAGCGGTGCGGTGACGCCTACTTCGAGCTCCTCCTGGTCTCGGCGCAGGTCGCCGCCGTGGCCGGAGACACCGAGGGAGCCGATGGCGACCTGCGTCAGGCCGAACGCGTGGCTACCAGTCTCGGCCGCGAACTCGACGCGCTGGGCGCGATGCTCCAGCGGGCACAACTGCACGCGTCGATCCGGAGTCCGGACGAAGACGAGGCCGACGCAGCACTGGCTCGCCGGGTCGAGTCACTGCCCGAGCAGACGCTCGCCAGCCGTCCTACTCTCTTCCGGGCGATCGCAGCGGAGGTCGGGGAACGCAGACCGCGTGTACTCGCCCACGCTCTCGACCTGGTCGGCCTGCCGGACAGCTCGGAGCGGCCGCTGGCGACTTTGGCGAACGCGATCGTCGGCGCCCTCTCCGCCAGGCAGCCGGCCATTGCCGAGATCCTGCGGCGCCTGGGCCGTACCGCCCCGCTTCGAGAACTTGACGAGGACGCCGAGGTCCAGGACGTCCTCGGGCTGCTCGAGCAGGCGCGCCGGGGTGGCGTGCTCGAGAGGCTGGCCAAGGAGCTGCTGACGATCAGGGACGATAGCGGCCACTTGCGCTCCGGGATCGCGGCAGCGATGTCGGCCCCCGCCGCGACCTTCGAGCCGGCGCCCGGCGCCGCTGGCACCCGGTCGCCGCAGCCCCCGCAACCGCCGCCGCCCCGAGGCAAGGCCGATCATGGCGACGTACCTCGAGCCTGACGAGCTCGACCCGGTGCGTGATGCGGCGATCGGAGCGTTCGCCGACCCGCACTGGCGCCCGCTCCTGTTCGACACCGTGCTGCCCGCGTATGTTGCGACGCTGCCTTATCTCCCGTCTCCGGCGATGCAGATCACCTCGGACCTGATGAGGATGAACGGTGTCGAGCGGTTGGTCGACGGGTCCGTACCGCTGCAGATCTGGCTGAGCAACGCCGCCCGGCTGACGCTGGAGCCAGGACCCAGAGCGGCATTCCAAGCTGCGCTCGACAGTGTCGCGACCCAGGCCTCGGGGGAGCCGGATCTGGGACCGGCCGCCGATGTCACCGAGGTGCGCGAGGAGATCGTCTTCCAGGACGACACGGTCCCGTACGGCTACCTCGCGCAGGGCGCCGCGGCGGGAGTGTCCGTCGGGCGGCTCACCGTCCCGCCGTACCAGGACGGTGTGCGGAAGAGCACGCCACTCGGCGCCCCTGCCAACCCGCACGGCGGCACCGGTTGGCTGGTCACGCCCACGCTCCTCGTGACCAACCACCACGTGCTCAACGCCCGGTCGGCCGTGGAGGGGCCGGCGGCGCGCGCCAGCGACGCAGACCTGGCCCTGCAGGCAGCGGGAACCGTCGTCCGCTTCGACTACGACACCGAACAGGCGAACGGCGTCGAGATCGGCTGTTCCGAGGTCGTCGCCTGGTCTCCCGAGCTCGACTACGCCGTCCTGCGGCTCGCCGACGCACCCGGACGCGCGGCCCTTCCCGTCCGGCGGGCCGCTCTGGACGCGACGCTCGAGGACAACGTGGCGGTCAACGTGATTCAGCATCCGGACGGCAAGGCCAAGCGCATCGGGCTGCGCAACAACATCGTGCACGGCACCAGCGAGCGGGACATCCGGTACTTCACCGACACCCAGCGCGGGTCGTCGGGGTCACCGGTGCTCACGGACGACTGGGTGGTGTGCGCCCTGCACCGGGGCTCGCGTCGGGTCGACGTGAAGTTCCAGGGCAAGACCAGCGCATACGTCAATGTCGGCACGCAGATATCGGCGGTGCTCTCCGACATGGAGGCGCGGTACCCGGCGGCGCACGGAGAGATCCGGGCGCTGCCATGAAAGAGGGGGATTCAGCCATGACCAGACGGTCTCCGGTGGCCACCGACGCGGCCACGATCTTCACCGACCTGGATGCAGTCGCCCAGCGCGCACGCGAGCGTGCTACGGCCGAGCTCGAACAGCAGGAGTCCGTCGAGGAGTTGCCGCCGGACGGCTCGGCCACGGTCGCGGTGAGCCGCGCGGTGCGCGAGTTACGCGGCGCGGTCCTTGCCGACGGCGCGGTGGGGCTGGAGAAGCTGTCCAAGGACCCGGACGCCGACCTGACCGAGCAGGAGCAGTTCGGCCTCGAGGCGATCGTGCTGCTCGAGGGACGACCGGCTCTGCCCGTACAGGGTGGAGACTTCTGGCCGCCGCCGGAGGAGTGGACGAGCCTCGTCGACCAGCGGGCATCGATCAGGGAGTCGATCTCCCGGGTGGGACGCATCGACGTCTCGGGCCATCCCGACCTCGACTGGGTCGGGACCGGGTTCCTCGTCGCTCCGGACGTCGTGATGACCAACCGCCACGTCGCGGTCGAGTTCAGCCGCCGCGACGGCGAGGGCTGGCGGTTCATGAGCGGCCGGGGTGCCCGTCTCGACCTGCTCGCCGAGCTCGGCAACACCCGAGCGGTGGACTTCGCCGTCACCGAGGTCGTCGGCGTGCACGACGACGACGACATCGATCTCGCCCTCCTACGCGTGGAGCCCGTGGGACCGGACGACGCCGCGTTGCCGCCGCCCCTCCGGATGGCGGGGACCGCTCCCGGCGATGTCGTCGGTCGCCCGGTTTATGTCGTGGGCTACCCGGCGTGGGACGGGAGGCGGAACGAGCCCGAACCGATGCGGCGCATCTTCATGGACGTCTACAACGTCAAGCGGCTGCAGCCGGGCATGACGACGCAATCGCCGACCCCGGAGACTGTGCTCAGGCACGACTGCTCGACGCTGGGCGGCAACAGCGGGTCGCCGGTCTTCGACCTCACGACCCACGTCGTCGTGGGGCTCCACTTCGGCGGTCGCTACGGGTTCGGAAACTTTGCCGTGCCCGTCTGGCGGCTGGCGGCCGACCCCCTCGTCGCGTCGGCCGGTCTCGACTTCGTCGACCTAACCCCCGTGCCGGGATGACGGCGGCCCGGACATGGCTGCGATCGTTGACGTGCACTGTCACGCCTTCAACGCCGACGACCTGCCCGTGCGCGGCTTCATCCGTTGTCTGCACCTGCGAAACGTCCCGCTCGGCGCCGCGTTGGCGGACCTCGTCGACCGGCTGATCCAGGACACCGCCCCTGACCACCGATCGGACCTCGCGCGCCTGGACACGTTACTCGCGCCGAGCGAGATGCTGGAGACGCTCGACGTAGCTCCACCAGTTCTCGCTGAACCACCGGAAGAGTTCGAGCACGAGGTCGACCTGGCACTCATCGAGCTCGAGGGCCAGGATCCGGACCTGATGCTGCGCGTGGGCGGTGCGATCGCCGACGAGGAGGCACTGGCAGGCGCGACCGAGGGGCTGGAGAGCGTCAGCGACCTGTGGCGGAACGCCCGCAGGGCCGTTCGATGGGTGAAGCTGTTCGGGCGGTCGCGCCTCGACCTGGTGGCCGACTACGTGCGCACATTCGACGACGAGGTCGACCTCGTGACGCCCTTGCTGGTCGACCTCGGTACCGGTCTCGGTGATGCCGCCAAGACAAGCGTCCGCGAGCAGGTGGTTCTCTTCGAGAAGCTGAGTCGGGCGAGCATGCTGGGGGTACTGCCCAACGGCGGCAGGGCTCACGTCCACCCGTTCGTGGGCTTCGACCCGATCCGCGAGCTCCGGGCGCGGCGGACGGACGACATCACGACCCCGTTGGACGAGGTGCAGACGGCCGTCCTCCGGTACGGCTTCGTGGGCGTGAAGGTCTACCCGCCGATGGGGTGGCGGCCGAGCGGCAACCAGCCTCGCCCGGGAGTCGGGGAGGCCGACGCCGCGGAGCTCGATCGCATCGTCGACGACCTGGCGACGTGGTGCGAAGCCGAGCAGGTTCCGATCACCGCTCACTGCGCCGACTCCAACTACGCCGATCCGCTCTTCGAGGGCTTCGGCCGGCCGGACGACTGGCTGCCGGTGCTGCACCGCCATCCCGACCTGCACGTCGACCTCGGCCACTTCGGAGGTGCGTCGGCGAACGTGCGGGACGACGGGTGGCCCTGGACGATCGCCAGAGCATGCGAGCAGCTGCCGGGGCTCTTCGCCGACGTCGGCAACCATCGCATCCACGACCGCCAGCTCTCGAACGCCTACCTCGGCATGATCGAGCGCATGTTCGGCGACCCTGCGACGGCGGCGATGGCAAACAGGATCATGTACGGCTCGGACTGGTTCATGCTCGCGATCCATCCACAGCACGAGCGGTTCCTTTCCGCTTACCGCGAGCTCTTCGGGCGGTTCGGGGCCGAGCGCACGGCTCGCTTCCTGGGGGCGAACGCGCTCTCGTTCCTGGGTTTCGACGACCCGTCGAACAAGAACGCGCAGCGGCTGCTCGCGCGCTACGAGCGGTTCGCTCCCGATCGGACGCCCACGTGGCTCGCGCGCTGAGCAGAGATGCAACCGACAAGCGGGCTCGATGTTCAGTGCAGCAACGCTTTGAGAAGGATCAGCAAGGCTTCGAATGTTCCAGCGACCAGCCATCGGTGCGACGACCGACGAGGTCATCGCAGTCGCCGAGCGCATCTCGAGCCAGCAGCTGGACGAGCTGGTCGAGGTTTGCTGTCTACCCCGGGAAGGCGGCCGTCCTGGTGGCCGAGATGGCCCGGGTAGCGGGGCGGAGCGCGCCCGCGGCCGTCCGTAGCCTGGGTGAGCTCTCGTACGAATCACGGCAGAGTTCTGAAATGGAGTCTCTTTGACCCGTTATGCCAGGCACTAGGAACCATTCTGCCTTGATTCGTACGAGCGTACGAGCGTGAGTCCAAGTGACGCGGTTATACGACGTCCACGGCAGTGTGCGGGTCGTGAAGCCGTAGCAGATGGGCGCCGCGTGATCCTTCAGAAAACCGCCAAGTCGTCCCCGAGGGATCATCACGATGACAGCCAACGCCAACAGCATTGACCTCGCCATCGTTGTGTCGGTCGGCGGCGGATGGTCGGTCCCCCAGCGTGGCTCAGTACCATCGCACCCCCGATCGCGATGACCGCCCATGAAACGGCGGCAACGGCACCGCGTCGCTGGCATCGCAGCCACGGCGGCGGATGTTCCGGTGTCGCCGTGAGCGGAGTACGTTCAGCCGTGATCGGCCATCTCGGGATCTGCCGCGTAGGGAGAAGGGCACGATGTGAGCGCCTTCACCGTCGAATTCAGCAATGAACCCGGCCAGCTGGCGAGGCTGTGCGAGGCGATGGCGGCCCGCCAGATCAACCTCGTTCCATGTGGGACGACCCATGGCGACGGCGGCACCGTCGCTTTCATCGCCGACGACGAGGCGGCGGCACGAAGCGCGCTCGAGGACGAGGGGCTCGCGTTCACCGAGCGCGACGTGCTCACCGTGCGCATGGACAACGTCCCCGGCGCCGGCGCCGCCACGTTCCGCAAGCTCGCCGACGCCGACGTCAATGTGGATCTACTCCTCCCGGTCCTGGTCTCCACCGACGAGTTCTCGGCCGTGATCGGCGTCGACAACATCGACGCGGCCCGAACAGCGCTGGGCGACCAGATCACCAACGGTTGAACTCCGCCCGTCCTGCTACGGCCGCGGTTGTCGCGCGATCGCGTCCTGGTCGCGATTGGGACAAGGCGACCCGGCTGATCAGAGATGACGCGAGCCAGCGCCCGGGGGTCAGATGGACCTGTACCTGATGCAACATGGTGAGGCTACGGCGGAGGCCGACGACCCGGCGCGCCCGCTGACCAGCGCAGGCCGGGCGGCCGTCGTGCGGGTCGCTGCACGCGCTCAGGCGGCAGGTGTCCAGGTCGACCGCTGCGTCCATAGCGGCAAGCTGCGGGCGGAGCAGACCGCGCATGTGCTTGCCGCGGCGGTTGGGGGCGGGAATGTCGAGTCGTGGGAGGGCCTCGCGCCGAATGACCCGGTGACCCCGGTCGCCCAGCGGCTACGCGAGCGATCCGGAGACCAGTCGGTCGCGCTGGTCGGACATCTGCCCCTTCTCGACCGCCTCGCCTCGGCGCTGGTCGCCGACGACGAGAACGCTCAGGTGATCAGCTTCCAGATGGGCGGCCTGGTCAAACTCGTCCCGAGGCCGGATCGTGGCGGATTCGCGGTCGCCTGGGTGCTCGTTCCCGACATCGCGTAACTACCTGATCACCTGCCAATAGACCTAATCCGGGACATCCCGGCCGGCCGTGAGTGAGGTGGAACACCGTTGGTCACTCTTGATCACCCGGATGCTTCGGCGACCCCGGCCGTGGGCGCGTTTCAAGAGGCTGCGCTGCGATATGCAAATCCCGAGACCGATGAGGATTAGCCCAATCGTAGGGTGAACCCGTGGACGGCGATCAACAGTCGACGGGCCACGCGGGCGGGCCGGCTGTCACGGCTGATCTTTTCGATCTCCGCCGAGAAGTCGTCCGATTGCGGGCGGAGAACGCTCGCCTGCTGCGGCTGCTTGAGCTCACGCCTGTCGCCGCGCGGCCTCCAGGGCCGGAACAGACGGGCTTGTTCCACCAGGCGCCCGGCCCGGTGCACGGAGGTTCGCCACCGAGTGCCAAGGTCGCATTCTTCGGTGCGTTGTTCGCCGCTCGGACCGATGTATACGCGGTTCGCTGGGAGAACGCTCGAACTGGTCGAGCTGGGTGGGTGCCCGCAGTCGCCGGCGGATGGTGGAAGGGCTCACGCCTTCGCGAAAGGACGTACCTACCCCTGACGGCAGAGGTGCTGACTGCGCACCTGTCTGGCCATGTCCACGTCGGCCTATATCCACTGCTCGACGGTGACCGGTGCTGCTGGCTGGCCGCGGACTTCGACGGGCCGGCGGCCATGCTTGATGCCCTTGCCTATCTGAAGGCCGCTAGAGCCGTGGGCGCTGCGGCCGCACTTGAGGTATCACGATCGGGGACCGGCGCGCATGCCTGGGTCTTCTTCACCGACCCGGTCGCGGCGACCGTAGCGAGGCAGTTCGGAACTGGGCTGCTTCGCGAGGCGATAGCCCTTCGCGGGCGGATGGATCTGGCCAGCTATGACCGCCTGTTCCCTTCCCAGGACGTACTCCCCTCTACGGCCAGCATCGGGAATCTCATTGCGGCTCCCATGCAAGGGCGGTGCCGCGGCGACGGCACAACCGTGTTCCTCGACACGGCCACGCTGGAGCCCCACGAGGATCAATGGGCCTACCTCTCGTCGGTGGATCGTCTCTCGCCGCGGCAGGTGGCGCGGCTGGCCCAAAGGTTTGGTCCGCTCACGGTCGGCGTAGTCGTGGACCGGCTGGTGGCCCCGACGTCGACGCGCACCCGACCCAAGCCGCCCGCCATCGTG
>Ga0184612_10001328_pt1 | contig 11884 bp, 8 predicted proteins | sample PLM3_60_coex_FD_133163 | JGI IMG/M metagenome (GOLD analysis project Ga0184612, IMG submission 133163) | Groundwater sediment microbial communities from an aquifer in East River, Colorado, USA - PLM3_60_coex | ecosystem: Environmental > Terrestrial > Soil > Riparian zone | place: USA: East...
CGCGGTCGCCGTCCCGCCAGTCTCGCCCGAAGACAGGGACGAAACACCCCTCGCCGTCGACCAGCAGCCGGAAGCCGTCGCTGACGCCGACGCCGACGCAGCGCGTCCAGCGCACCGTGTGACACCCCTCGCTATCCCGCAGCGTGACACCGTCGTCCCCGATGACGAGGGTCGCCCCGGGCGGCGCGTTCGACCGGAACCGCCGGCGAAGGACCGACCCGGACACCTCGCCGGTGGTGCACTCGGGTCCGAGTGAGAGGCCCGGGAGGTCGAGCCGGACCGACTCGGGGACGACGACGATGGCGGTGTCCGCCGCGGCCCGCAGGGCGGCGGCGACGTCGCCGGGCCGGACCGCCGACACGTCGGCCACGAGGGCTTGCGACGTCGTCGGCGTCATGCCCCACAGGTGCTCGCGGGCAGCCGTGGACGCCTCGCCCTCGGCCGACCGCGGATCGGCGACGTACTCCTGCACCCCGGCCAGCTGGTGGGCGAGCTCGTCGCCGGTCGGTCCGGTCTCGGCCAGCGCCCGGAAGCCGGTCCACAGCCGCTCCGCCACCTCGCGCTCACGCCCGGCCCGAGCGTCGGCCCAGACGGTGTAGTGGCACACCTCCTGGTCGACGGCCAGCGCCAACCAGTCCACCTCGTAGGACAGGCCGCTGCCGTGGCGCGCGTCGTCGGTGAGCCGGTCGGACAGGATCCGTGCCGCGGACCGGTACTCCTCTCCCCAGCCGCCTTCGAAGGACAGCCCGACCCCGGGCACGTCGTCCGGACGCCAGCAGGGCAGCGGCAGGCTGCGGCGGGTCTGCGGGTCACGCGGAGGCCGCCGGCCGTCGGGCAGCGGGAGCCGTAACCCGTCCGGCGGCGGACCGGAGAGCCACAGCGCAGCGTTGCCGCGGACGAAGTGACGGCGGGCGTAGTCGCGGACCGTCTGCTCGTCGAGCTGGTCGACCGCCGGGCTGTCGTAGCCGGCCAGTCCCATCCCCTGTGCGCCGTAGCGGAGGCGGAGCAGCCCGCCCGTGGTCGGGTGGACGATCTCGCCGGCTTCGGCATCCAGCACACCCCGCTCGACGCCGAGCCGGCCCAGCGGCAGGTCGCCAATCGCTTCGCAGACTCCGGCCAGGAAATCCGCGACCTTCTGCGGCCGCCCACACGCAGTGAACTCGGTCCAGGACAGGTGGACGGTGGCGTCGCTCTCCAGGTGGGTACGCGGAAGCGCGCCCATCGTGAGGTGCTCGACCAGGTGGGTCAGCTCGCTGGTGGGAAACGTCTCGTCCCGCTCGCCGACGCCGAAGATCAGCCCAGCGGCCAGCGGCTGCGGCCCCTGCTCCCAGAACACCGGCACTCCGCCGACGGTCGTCTGCTGCACCCGCGCATGATTGCAGCACCGCCCACGGCCCGTACCCGGGGCCGACGGCTGGGCGCTTCACCCCGACGGAGAGGAATGACCGGCGCGGAAGGGTGGGTAATGATCTAGACGCGCCGAGTGCCGTCCGCTCCCTAGGGACCACCTGGTCCAGCGCGGCGGCCCGGCGCACGAGGAGTCGGCATGCTTGCGATCATCGCGGCGGTCATCTTCGGCCTCGCACTGCTCTTGGACTGGGCGAACGCCAAGGTCAGCGATGCGTTCACGCCGCAGACCCTGCTCTTCGCCGGGCTGCTCTGCCTTTCGCTGCATCTGGCCGGCGTCGGCGCGGGCGCAAGGGTCCGGCGCCGCCGTCGCCGGGTGTAACCGGTGTCCGTACGCTGCTGACCGGCGCGCGCCGGCACGGACAGTGAGCGAGCCCGAGGCTCGCGGCGCGAGCAGGCGCGCGGCCGGCTGCTCGCCCACGGGTAACCCGGGCCGGCTGGCGGAGGAGTGGGCTCAGTGAGCGGTACCGGGCAGACGCTGGTGGGCCTGGCGATGGCGGTCGGAGCGGGGTCGGACCCCGGGGCGGCGCTGGCGGCCCCGTACCCGGTAAACCGTACCGCCAGCGCCGCCGGCCCACCGGGCCGTCGCGGGCGAGGTGGCGGGGTGCAGCCCGCCCGCTGTCCGGGGAACGCCACCCCGCGGGTGCCGGCCCGGACCCCATTGCAGGGTCGAGCACGGGCGTCCGACGACCGTCCGTTCGCGCCGATCCTTGGCCGAGGCAGGCTTCGGCACCGGCGCGACCCGCTGACATGACCGGATCGGCGGCACGGCGGCGTCAGGGCGCCAGGTCCCGCAGCGCCCGGCGGTGGCGGTCCAGCGCCACCCGGGCGGCGGCGTCGCGCCCGGTGGCGGACAGCAGCGCGGCCAGTTGATGCGCTCGTGGCGCGTCGGCGGGGTCGGCCTCGAAGGCGATGGTCAGCAGCGCGGCGGCCTCGTCGGGCTCGCCGGTGGTCTCGGCGTGGCCGGCGAGCGCATCCAGCAGGGCCAGGTGCAGCCGCCGGACCTGCTCGCGCGGCTCCCAGAGCGCCTCCTCGTCCCGGTCGTCGGGCAGCAGCGGGCCGGTATAGGCGGCCAGCGCGGCGCGCTGCGCGGCCGGGGCGTCCGCCGCGGGCGCGCGCAGCGCGGACCGGCCCAGGTCCAGGAAACGCTGTACGTCGATGCCGGTGCCCTCGGCCAGCGCGAGCCGGTCACCGGCCCGCACTATCAGGCCGGGCGCGGCCGAGGTGAGCCGGTTGAGCAGGTTCCGCAGCCTGCGCCGGCCGACCTCCGGGTCGGCGGCCGGCCACAGCCGGTCCAGCACGGCGTCCACGTGCAGCCGGCCGCCGTGCACCGCCAGCAGCTTGACCAGCAGCGCCGGCTGTCCCTCCGGGATGTCCAGCGGGCCGCCGGCGCGGTCGACCGCGAACCGGCCGAGCACGGTGATCCAGCCGGCCACCGCGCCGGCATGCCGGGCAGCGGCCGGCGACCCGGCGTCGGCAGCAAGCCCTACCAGCCTGGAGGCGGCCAGCCGTTCCACTCTGGACACCCGGGCCAGGGTGCCGAGCGCCTCGGCCCGGTCGAACGCCGACGCCGCCCGGCGGCCGGCCGTCTGCGCGTCGCCCCGGCGCAGCGCCGCCAGACCGTCCAGCAGCAGCACCCGCCACCGCTCCCGGGCGGGGAGCTCGGGCGAGGCCATCGCCTGCGCGAGCAGGTCGGCGGCGACCGCCGGGTCGCCGTGCCGGGCCATGATCGCGGCCTCGGCGAACAGTGGGATCTCGGCGTACCGCGGGTCCGCCCGGGACCGCTCCCAGGCCTGCGCGAGCAGGTCGCGGGCCTCCGACTGCGCGCCGACCCGGTCGTGCGCGTCGGCGGCGGCAACCAGCGCCTCGATCCCGCTCGGGTGGCCGAACCAGTCGCCCGGGTACCGCAGCATCTCCTCCGTCCACCGCCGCACCCCGGTGGCGTCGCCGTCCTCGGCGGCCAGGTCGATCAGGACCCATGCCGCGTACCCGGCCGACCGGGGGTCGTCGAGCGCGACGCCCACCGCGAACGCCTCCCGCGCGTCCGCCTCGGCGTCCCGCGGCCGATCGGCGAGCCGGCGGGCGTCCGCGCGGAACGTGAGCACGGCGGCCCGCTGCCGGCTGCGGCCGGGCAGCAGGTCGGTCGCCGCGTCCAAGGTGCGCAGCGCCTCGGCCAGCCGCCCGGCGGCCTGGTGCACCGAGACGCCGAGGGTGAGCAGGCTGCTCACCCGGTCGCCGACCAGGCCGAGTGCGCCTTGCAAGCGGGCGGCCTCCTCCAGCACCTGGGCGGCCTCGGCCAGCGACGCCTCGGTCCGCTCGAACGCCGCCGCCCGGCCCAACCCGGACAGCGCCCGGGCGCGCACCGCGGGTGGCGGGTCCGCGTCGAGCAGCGCGGTCACCCGCTCCCGCACCGCACCGGTGTGACCGTCCCGGGCCAGGTCGAACACGATCTCGGCCTCGACCGCGTGCGCCGCCGCGCTACCCGGCTTGGCCCGCCGCGCGGCCCGCTCCAGCGCCTGCCGGCGCTCCTCGACAGCCGCGGCCTTCTCCGCCAGGTGCGCCAGTTGCAGCCACACCTCCGGGTAGTCGTCGACCGCGCGAGCATCCAGCCGGCTCACCGTGTGGCGCAGCTCGGCCAGCTCGAACCGCTCCACGTCCGCGGCCGGCAGGCTGGCCAGCAGCGCGGCGGCCCGGTCGTGCCGTCCGCTGGCGATCAGCAGGTCGATGGCGCGGACCGGGTCGGACCGGCCGACCAGCGCGTCGGCCAGCCGCCCCAGCACGGCCGCGTCCGGCTGCTGCCGGTCCCGCAGCAGTGTGCGGGCCGGCTCCGGGAAGCCCCAACTGCCGTCGGGGGACACCGTGACGGGCAGCCCGGCGGCACGCAGCGCGTCCACGCTGACCGGCAGGCCGGCCTCGGCGCACAGCGCGTCGGTGAGCGGCTGCGCCCTGGCCAGATCGGCGACGAGCGCGGCCAGCTCCGCCGGCCCGGAGGCCAGCCGCTCGGCCAGCAGGTCGGCGACGACCACCGGTCGCAGTGCCAGTGCCCGGATCTCGGCCTCGGGGTCCGCGCTGCCGGCCAGCCGGCGCAGCGTGCGGTCCAGCGCCGGAGGCCAGCCGCAGGTCAGCCGCAGCACCGCGGCGGCCGCGTCCGGCGCCAGCTCGACGCCCGCCGCCCTGGCCGCCGCGACGACCGTCAGGACCGACGTGTCGGGCTGCGCATCCGACTGGTCCCCGCCTGGTGTCACCCCGTGTGCCCCCTTGCGTGCTCAGGGGACAGTACCGCCGACAGCCGCCTTGCGTCCGCCTGTACTGAGGACAGGCCGTTCCTCCCGGGCTGCCCCGATGAGCTCCCCGCGGTGGGCGGCCGGGGGGGCCAGGGACCGTCCTAGGAGATCATGCTCGGCACCAGGGTGGCGTACCGGTGCTGGACCTGGCGCAGCGCTCGGCGGTACCGCCGCGCCTGCGGCTCGCCCGGCCACCGGTCGTACAGCGCGGTGTCCAGGTCGACCGCCCGCCGCAGCAGGGACGGGCCGGACTGGCGGGCATGGTCGAGCGCGTGCAGGCCGTAGCCGACCGCGGTGTCCAGGGATCCAGCGCGGGCGTGCAGGTGGGCCAGGCCGAGTTGGAGCTCCGCGACCCGCATCGGCCACCGGGTGCTGCCGTCCGCGGCGACGCAGTGGGTGAAGCACTCCTGGCTGAACGCCAGCATCGGCCGGCCGTCGCCGGCCAGGTCGAAGACCTGGGCGGCGTAGAACACCCATTTCGACCGGTCGAACATGAAGTGGTGCTCCGGGCGCGCCGGCGCCGGCAGCGTGTTGAGCACCTGCTCGGCATCGGCCAGCGCCACCCGGGCCACGGTGGTCAGGCCCATCCGGGCCAGCGCCTTCGCCTCCTGGACCTTCAGCTGAACGCCGGCGTGCGACCGCGGCGCCAGGGCGTGGGCGTCCCGGCAGATGCGCGCCGCCTCCGGGTAGCGGCCGGCGGTCACCGCCTGCCAGCCGGCGATCTCGTACGACCACGCCACCAGGTGGGAGTGGTCGGCCTCGGCGCCCACCCGACGGGCCAGCGCCGCCAGCGCCGCGGCCCGAGCCGGCCGGCCCAGGTCGTGTTCCAGGCAGGCGGCCAGCAGGGTGGCCCAGCCCTCGACGGCCAGCAGGTCGCGCTGCCGGGTCGGCCCGCTCGTCTCGTACAGCGCGCCGAGCAGCCGACGCAGCCGGTTCGCCTTGGTCAGCAACTCGGCTGCCGGCGCGTACGGGTACTGGCAGGCCAGCCGGTCGGCTCGCTCCTGCAAGGCGTCGGTGCGGGCGGACCGGTCCAGATGAGGTCCCATCGCCCACTCCTCGTCCTCAGTGGGCGAATAGTAGCCGAGTGACCGCTAGCAGTCACGGTGTCTGGATCTCCGCCTCAGGTGATCTCCCACTCGTAGGAGAACTTCACCACCTTGAGGATGATCGACGTCTCGACCGTGGTCACGCCGGACAGCGAGCCCAGCTGGTTGGACACGAAGTCGAGCATGTGCTCCTGGTCGACGAAGAACGCCTCCACGATGATGTCGTACCGGCCGGAGCTCAGCCCGACGTAGCGCACCTCCGGGTAGCCGTGCAGCGCTTCGGAGACCGCGTGCAGATCGGTCAGGTTGACGGAGATGCCGATGATCGCGGACAGGCTCATCCCGACCGCCATCGGCGTCGGCACGGCGACGATGTTGATGTAGCCGGAGTCCACGAGGCGGGCGATCCGCTTCCGCACGGTGGTCTCGGTGACACTGAGCTGCCGGGCGATCGCGGTGTTGCTCATCCGCCCGTCCTTCTGCAGGAACCCGATGATCCGCCGGTCGACGTGGTCGACCGGTCGGGACGGTGGGCCGGGACGCCGGGCCGGCTTCGTGGGACGCTCCATGGCGTCTACGATTCTCGCACCCAGCAGCGCGAAAAGAAACGATATCCGACTATGGATGATTCAAATGTCTTGACATTCGCCTCAAATGGGTGTGCCCTTGCCGCGTCGTCGTACCGGTAGGCCGGGGAGGGCAACCGATGGCCGCGCAGCCCGCGAACGCTGTGTCCACCGGCCCGGGGGTCTTCTCCCGCCAGGCCTCCGGACTGGTCCGGGTAGGCGGGACGCTCGACGTGTTCATCTACAACGTCGGGCTGGTGTCGATCGCGATCGCGATCGCCTACAACCAGTTCTTCGGGCCGAGCCTGTATCCCGGCGCCCGGCCGGCGGTGGCCACCCTGTTCGCCGGGCTGGGCATGCTCGCCGTCGCCGCCACCTTCTACTTCTGGTCGGTGGTCTTCCCCCGCTCCGGCGGGGTCTACGTCTTCCTCTCCCGCACCGTCAGCCCCGGTGTCGCGTTCGTACTGTCCCTGGTCGAGACCGTCATCCTGCTCTACTACGCCGCGCTGGCCGCGTCGCTGATCGTCACCGTCGGCATCGCCCCGTTCCTGGCCACCGTCGGCACGGTCGCCAAGAGCCAGACCCTGCTGAACTGGGCCGCATCCACCTCCTCGCACAACGGCGTCTTCTGGATCGGGTCGGCGATCCTGGTCGTGGCCGGGCTGCTGCTGACCTCCGGCACCCGCCGCTACTTCCTGACCCAGAAGGTGCTGTTCCTGGTCGCCATCGTCGGCACGGTCGTGCTCATCGGGCTGCTGGCGCTCGGCTCGCGCACCACGTTCGCCGCGCACCTGTCCAGCCTCGGCGGGCTGGACTACGACAAGGTCATCAGCACCGCGCAGGCCAACGGCTACGTGCACGCCGGCTTCGACCTCGGCACGTCGGCGAAGTTCCTGGTCTGGCCGCTGCTGCCGCTGCTCGGCGCGGTCCAGTCGGTCGGCATCGGCGGCGAGTTGAAGCGGGTTCGCCGGTCCCATCTGTCGGGCATCCTGGGCGCGCTGGTCAGTTGCACGCTCGTCATCGCGCTGTTCGACCTGCTGGCCGGCCACGCGTTCGGCGACGTCTTCCAGGGCGCGATCGCGTTCAACTCGATCAACGGCGTCGCCGGCGGCTCGACCGAGGACACGGTCGGCGCCTCGCCGTACATCACGGTGCTGTCCGGCATCCTGGCCGGGAACATCCCGCTCGCGGTCATCATCCTGGCCACGTTCGCCGCGTGGATCTGGTTCTGGGTTCCGGCCGAGCTCGCGTACACCACCCGGTCGATGATCGCCTGGTCGTTCGACCGGGTCGCGCCGAACCGGCTCGGCTACGTCAGCGAGCGGTTCCACACCCCGGTGGTGGCCATCTGGGCGTCGACCGTCGGTTCGGTGGTGTTCATGTGGCTGATCGCGTACAAGAACATCGCGCTGCTCACGCTCATCGAGGCGCTGCTGGTCGCCTGGGGCGCGGTGATGCTCGCGGCGATGGTCTTCCCGTACCGCCGGCGGGCCATGTACGCCGGCTCTCCGGTCGCCCGGCTGCGGGTGTTCGGCCTGCCCGCGATGGCGGTGACCGGGCTGTTCGCCCTGATCTTCTTCGCCGTCGTCGAGGTTCTCCTGTGGCGGGACCCGATCGCGGCCGGCGCGCTGGTCAGGACGCCGCTGCCGCGGGAGTTCTGGATCGTGCTCGGGGTCGTGGTGTTCGGGGCGCTGTGGTACGCCGGGGCGAAGGCGTACCGGCGCCGCCGCGGGATCGACATCCGGCTGGCGTTCCAGCAGATCCCCATTGAGTGACGGTGGCCCGCACGTGGACTGGCAGGCGCTCGCAGACGAGGCGACGCGGATCGTCACGTCGGCCGGTAGCCGCGGGGCTACCCTGCGAGTGGTGGGGTCGGTCGGCATCCGGCTGCACTGTGCCGCGGTCGCGCCGTACCTGGACCGGTTCGGCCGGCAGCCCAAGGACATCGACCTCGTGGTGCCCAAGGCGGGTCGCCGGGTCGTCCGCCAGGTGCTCGAGGAGGGTGGTTACCGGGTCGACCGCGACCTGCTCGTGGCGATGGAGGGGCGGCGGTACGCGTTCACCCACCCCGAGCGCGCCATCGAGGTCGACGTGTTCGTCGACCGGCTCGACTTCTGCCACGTGGTCGAGGTGCGGGACCGGCTGACCGAGCACCCCCTCACGCTGCCGGTCGAGGAGTTGCTGCTGTCGAAGCTGCAGGTCGTCGAGCCGACCGCGACCGACCTGATGGACGCCACGGCGATCCTGCTGAGCCACCGTGTCGTCGCTGCCGGGCCGTCCGCGCCGGCCGGCGGTGGCGCCGGGGAGGAGCCGCTGTCGGCGTCCACAGTGGCCGGTGTGCTGGCCCGGGACTGGGGCTTCCACCACACCGCCGTGCGCAACCTGGACCGGCTGGCCGGCCACGCCGCCGTGCTGGACCTCACCGGCGGCGAGCGGGCCCGGGTCGTCGGCGGCACCGTCGCGCTGCTGGCCGCGGTCGAGGCCGCGCCCAAGACGCTCGGCTGGCGGCTGCGCGCCCGGGTCGGCGAGCGGGTGCAGTGGTGGCAGGACGTCGACGAGCGAGAGGCCACCTACTGATGGCGCGCCTGCGCCGGACCGCGCGCCGCGACCCCGCCCGCGAGGCGGAGCGCACCCTGTTCTTCGCCTCCGACCTGCACGGCTCCGAGACATGCTTCCGGAAGTTCGTGGCCGCCGCCGCCTTCTACCGCGCGGACACGCTGGTCCTCGGTGGCGACCTGAGCGGCAAACAGGTGGTGCCGATCGTCGCGGCCGGCTCCGACCGGTGGACCGCCGAGGTGCACGGCGAGCGCAGGGACCTGCGTACCGCCGAGCTGGACGGCGTCGAGCGATCCGCCCGGGCGGCCGGGCTGTACCCGCGCCGGATGGAGCCGGACGAGTACGCCGGCTACGCTGCCGACCCGGCTACCCTGGCGCGGCTGTTCGACGAGGTGGTCGCGACCAACTTGCGCCGCTGGGTGCGGTTCGCGCAGGCCAAGCTCGCCGACACCGGCGTGGTCATCTACAGCATTCCGGGCAACGACGACCCGCCCGTCGTCGACGACGTCATGCGAGCGGAGAGCGACGAACGGTTCCGGTTCGTCGAGGGCGAGGTCGTCGAGGTGGCGCCCGGCCACGAGATGCTGTGCACCGGCTATACGAACGTGACGCCGTGGCGCACCCACCGCGAGTACTCCGAGGAGGAGATCGCCGCCCGGCTGCGCTCGCTGACCGGCCGGCTGTCCTCCCCCGGCAGCGCGATCTTCAATGTGCACGTCCCGCCGTTCGACTCCGGCCTGGACACCGCGCCGCTGCTCGGCGCCGGGCTCGAGGTACGGACCGCGGCCGGTGGGCAGGTGACCGGCCCGGTCGGCTCGACCGCGGTCCGCGCCGCGATCGAGGAGCACCAGCCGCTGCTCGGCCTGCACGGGCACATCCACGAGTCCGGTGGAATCGTCCACATCGGACGGACGACGGTGGTCAACCCCGGGTCGGAGTACGGCGAGGGCATTCTCCGCGGTGTGCTGCTGACGGTGGGGGGCGGCCGCCTGCTCCGGCACCAGGCCGTCTGCGGATAGGGGTGGAGTTGGACATGAGCGAGGGCTCGCAGCGCGAGCGGGGGATGCAGGGGACGGTCCGGCCGGCGGCCCCGCCGGCCGGACCGGCCGAGGAGCGGGCCCGGATCGAGGAGCTGACCGCACTGCGGGACAAGCTCGCCGGCGCCGGCGTGCGGTACCTGTTCGGAGCCTATGTGGACATCCACGGCGTGCCGAAGTCCAAGTGTGTCCCGGTCGCGCACCTGCTGGACATGGCCGCCGGATCCGAGCTCTACACCGTAGGCGCGCTGGAGGGCATGGGCGAGCTCGGCCCGAACGAGGACGAGTGCGCCGGCGTGCCCGACCTCGGCCGGCTCACCGTGCTGCCGTGGGACCGCCGCTTCGCCGTCGCCCCGGCCAACCTCTACCGGCACGGGCAGCCGTACCCATTCGACTACCGGCGGCTGCTGCAGAACCAGCTCGACCGGGTGGGACAGCTCGGCTACACCGTGAACTTCGGGATCGAGCCGGAGGTGTACGTGCTGCGCCGGACCGAGGCCGGGTGGCGGCCCTGGGTCGACGAGGAGGCGGTGACCGCGCCGACCCGCGGGTACGACCTGGAGGCGACCGTGCTGGCCGACCGCTTCCTGGAGCCGATGGTCGGCTACCTCGACGAGCTCGGCTGGGACGTCTACTCCTTCGACCACGAGGGCGGCGACGGGCAGTACGAGTTCGACTTCGGCTACACCGACGCGCTGACGATGGCCGACCGGATGGTGGTCTTCCGGCTGATGGCCAAGCACGTGGCGCGCACCCTCGGCTGCGTCGCGTCGTTCATGCCCAAGCCGGACCAGACGTCGTTCGGCTCGGGCGCGCATTTCAACATGAGCCTCGCCGACGCGGCGGCCGGGGTGAACGCGTTCGCCGACCCGGAGGAGGAGCACGGCTTCTCCGAGGTGGCCTACCACTTCACCGCCGGGGTGCTGGAGCACGCCGACGCGCTGACCGCGGTGCTCGCCCCGACGGTCAACTCCTACAAGCGGCTGCTCCCGCGCGGCCTGATGAGGGAGATCTCCTGGGCGCCGGTGTTCCGCGCGTACGGCCACAACAACCGCACGCTGATGCTGCGGCTGCCGATGAACCGGCGTTGCCTGGAGGTCCGGATAGCGGACAGCGCGACGAACGTCTACCTGGGAGCCGCGCTGACCGTCGCGGCCGGACTGGACGGTGTCCTGCGGCAGCTCAAGCCGGGGGAGCCGGTCAACATCGACACGTACTCCCGGTCGGAGAAGGAGCTTGCCGCGCAGGGGATCCACCGGCTGCCGCACACGCTCGGGGACGCGGTGGGCGCGTTCGAGGCCAGCGACTTCTGCCGAGAGGTGCTCGGCGAGCAGGTGCACCGCGCCTACGCGGAGTACAAGCGAGCCGAGTGGCTGGAATACAACACGGTCGTCGGGGAGTGGGAGCGGCAGAAGTACCTCCAGCTGTGGTGAGGTCGAGGAGCGGAAGATGGCGGGAGTGACCGTCGACCGGATGGCGGCGAACGCCGAGACCGTGCGCCGGATGCGCGAGTCGGAGCCGGTGCTCGTCGACGTCCTGCCGGCCGGCGCGGTCGTGCCGGGGATGACCCCGGCCACGATCCTCACCTCGGGCGCGCCGATGGCGTGGGACGACTACACCGGCGGCCAGCGCCGCGCGGTGATCTACGGGGCGCTGTACGAAGGGCTGGCGAGCGACCCGGACGACGCCGACGCGAAGCTGGCCGACGGGCGGATCGCGCTGGAGTCGACCCACGCGCACGGCTGCGTCGGCTCCGTGGCCGGCATCTACACCGCGTCCATGCCGGTGTTCGTAGTGGACAATGCCCCGTTCGGCACCCGCGGTTTCTGCAACTTCTACGAGGGCGAGTCGCGGCGCCGGCTCAACTACGGCGTGTACGACGAGTCGGTCGCCGAGGCGCTGCGCTTCCTGCAGCACGGGCTGTCCCCGGTGTTGCAGGCGGCGGTGCGCCGGTCCGGCGGCGTCCCGCTGCGCCCGCTGATGGCCAA
>Ga0184612_10001329_pt1 | contig 11881 bp, 12 predicted proteins | sample PLM3_60_coex_FD_133163 | JGI IMG/M metagenome (GOLD analysis project Ga0184612, IMG submission 133163) | Groundwater sediment microbial communities from an aquifer in East River, Colorado, USA - PLM3_60_coex | ecosystem: Environmental > Terrestrial > Soil > Riparian zone | place: USA: East...
AAGCGCCTGACACGCTTGCCGACACGCACGACAGTGCACCCATTGAGCTGAGGAGGCCCCGCCCCATCCAGAACCACCGAGGCCAGGCCGCCCAGGCCCGCACGCCATCTTTGCTCTGCGCACATATACGCATCAACTTCCGTGGGCAACCGGAGTTGGCGTGTGACCTGGTTGCCTGGCTCGGTGTTTGCCTCCTCAAGGCGCAATGGCACGCTGAACCGCTCCACATACCAGACTAAATCGGGCGCCGGAGCGCCGCTTGAGCGTGCCATTGGCAGCGGCTAGCGCGCCACCGGCCACACGAAGATCGCGGCGATCATGAACCCCGTGACGATTGGTGCCACAGTGCGTTGAGGGCGGCTGAACCACCGGCAGTGACGCAGAAACCAGCACAAATCCGACCTGGCGCGGCCACCCGTACGCCACATCGAGCGAGGCGGCCGCACCTGTACGAGCCTCGGCGTGCTGTTCGACGATGTTGGTGCCGCGAGCGCCGCTGGAGAACTGTTCGAGAAGTGGACCGCGCACGGATGGGTCGGTCCAGCCGATCAGAGGCGGCTCAGGCGAGCCCGGTCCTCGGTTCGGCTCCCGCTCGCGGTGAGGGCGTCCGCTGCCTGATCCGCCCGGTCAGCCGACCGTCCAGGGATCCGAGCCCGCGAGCAGGCCGGCCAGGTCGCCGGCCCCCTGGTTGTCGACCGCCTTGTCCAGCTGGGCGTTCATCAGGTCGCCGTACGTCGCACGCTGAACCTGCCGGAAGACACCGATAGGCGACCTGGCCAGTGAGCCAGGGTCGGCGAGCCGGGAGAGCGCGAAGGCAGGCGACGGGTCAGCGGCGTGCGCATCGTGGACGATCACGGCGGGGTCGTCGCCCGCGCAGACCTCCAGGGCCCCCGTGTCGGGAGACCGCCGCACTCCCTGGTCGAGGTCGGCGCCGAACCGGACCGGCTGACCGTGCTCGAGGCGGATCAGCATGTCGTCGCGGGTCTCGGGACTCTTGAGCAGGTCGAAGGCACCGTCGTTGAAGATGTTGCAGTTCTGGTAGATCTCGACCAGCGACGTGCCGCGGTGCGCGGCGGCCGCGCGGAGCACAGCGGTCAGGTGTGCGCGGTCGGAGTCGATCGTGCGCGCGACGAACGTGGCCTCGGCGCCGAGCGCGAGCGAGACCGGATTGAACGGCGCGTCGAGCGACCCCATCGGCGTCGACTTGGTGATCTTGCCGAGCTCTGAGGTGGGGGAGTACTGGCCCTTGGTCAGGCCGTAGATCCGGTTGTTGAACAGCAGGATGGTCAGGTTCACGTTACGTCGCAGCGCGTGGATGAGGTGGTTGCCGCCGATCGAGAGCGCGTCACCGTCGCCGGTGACCACCCACACGGAAAGGTCCGGTCTCGACGCCGCCAACCCGGTTGCGATGGCCGGGGCGCGCCCGTGGATCGAGTGCATGCCGTAGGTGTCGAGGTAGTACGGGAACCGCGACGAGCAACCGATTCCGGAGATGAACACGATGTTCTCGCGCCGCAGCCCGAGCTCGGGTAGGAAACCCTGCACGGCGGCGAGGATCGCGTAGTCGCCGCAGCCCGGGCACCAGCGCACCTCCTGGTCGCTGGTGAAGCTCTTCTTGGTCTCGGGTACGTCGGTGGTGGGAACTCCGCGCAGGCCGGGCAGCCCGACCTCGACGGTGGTCTCAGACATCGGCAATCGCCTTCTCGATGACGTCTGCGAGCTCCTCGGCCTTGAACGGCAGCCCACGCACCCTGTTGTAGCCGACGACGTCGACGAGGTACTTGCCGCGCAGCAGCAGCGCGAGCTGGCCGAGGTTCATCTCCGGCAGGAGCACTCGGTCGTAGGCCCGCAGGACCTCGCGGGTGTTGGCCGGTAACGGGTTGAGGTGGCGCAGGTGCGCCTGCGCGACCGCGTGGCCGGCCTTCCGCACCCGGCGGACCGCGGCGCCGATGGGCCCGTAGGTCGACCCCCAGCCGAGTACGAGGAGCTTGGCCTCGCCGGACGGGTCGTCCACTGTCAGCTCCGGCACGCTCACGCCGTCGACCTTCGCCTGGCGCAGGCGGACCATGTGGTCGTGGTTGTCCGGGTCATAGGAGATGTTGCCAGAGCCGTCGGCCTTCTCGATGCCGCCGATCCGGTGCTCGAGACCAGGCGTGCCAGGAACGGCCCACGGCCGGGCCAGCGTCTGCGGGTCGCGCAGATAGGGCCAGAACGCCCCCGACCCGTTGTCGCCGTGGTTGAGCGTGGTCGCGAACTCGACGCCGAGATCCGGCAGTTCGGCGACGTCCGGGATCAGCCACGGTTCGGCTCCGTTGGCCAGGTTGCCGTCCGAGAGCAGCAGCACCGGCGTCCGGTACGTCAGCGCGATCCTGGCCGCCTCCAGAGCGGCGTAAAAGCAGTCGCCTGGCGAGCATGGTGCCACGATCGGAACCGGCGCCTCACCGTTGCGGCCGAACATCGCCTGCAACAGGTCGGCCTGCTCGGTCTTGGTCGGCAGCCCGGTCGACGGACCGCCGCGCTGGATGTCGCACACGATCAGCGGCAGCTCCAGCGACACGGCGAGCCCGATCGTCTCCGACTTCAGGGCGACACCCGGTCCGGATGTGGACGTCACACCCAGAGCGCCGCCGAAGGAGGCTCCCAGTGCCGCGCCGACCCCGGCGATCTCGTCCTCCGCCTGGAAGGTGCGCACGCCGAACCGCTTGTGCTTTGACAGCTCGTGCAGGATGTCCGACGCCGGTGTGATCGGGTACGAGCCCAGGAACAGGGGCAGGCCGCTGCGCTGCGATGCCGCGATCAGGCCGTACGCGAGCGCGAGGTTACCGGTGATGTTGCGGTACCGGCCGGAAGGCAATGGAGCGGGCTTGACCTCGTACGAGACCACGAAGTCCTCGGTGGTCTCGCCGTAGTTCCAGCCGGCCTTGACCGCGGTGATGTTGGCATCGCGGATCGGCGGGTGCTTGGCGAACTTCTTGTCCAGGAAGGCGAGAGTCCCCTCGATCGGCCGGCCGTATATCCACGAGAGGAGCCCCAGCGCGAACATGTTCTTCGAACGCGAGGCCTCCTTGCGGGTGAGGTCGAACTCCCTCAGCGCCTCCATCGTCATGCCGGTGAGGTCGAGAGCATGGACCTTGTACGCAGCCAGGCTGCCGTCCTCGAGCGGGTCGGCGTCGTAGCCCACCTTCTTCAGCGCACGCGAGGTGAAGTCCGACTTGTCGACGATCACGGTTGCGCCGCGCGGCAGGTCGTCCAGGTTGGCCTTCAGTGCGGCCGGGTTCATCGCGACGAGCACGTCGGGTGCGTCGCCGGGTGTGAGGATGTCGTGGTCGGCGAAGTGGAGCTGGAAGCTGGAGACCCCAGGGAGCGTTCCGGCGGGCGCGCGGATCTCGGCGGGGAAGTTCGGCAGGGTCGACAGGTCGTTGCCGAACGACGCCGTCTCTGCGGTGAACCTGTCTCCAGTGAGTTGCATCCCGTCGCCGGAGTCGCCAGCGAACCGGATGATCACACGGTCGATCTCCCGGACTTGCTTAACGGTCACCGTGTGTCGACGCCTCCCCGACGTGGCATAGCTCCAGGCGACTGACCTTCGTTGGCGTGCGCCTGCACGTGCATCTCTACCACTCATGCTACGTCCAGTGGGTGCGTGTACCTGCGCGCAACCCGTTCATGTCCCGACCGGGCATTCGTCAGATGTCGCCAATGAGCCCTTCGCGGCGTCGTCTGGCCGTGCCCTGGTCCACGACGTCGGACATGATCGCGCAGCGGAGCCGACGACCGGCGAAGGCCCAGGCTCCAGGTAGGGCTTTCAGACTGGTGGTGAGTGACGCGCTGAAACTTCCGAGGGTAAACGGCGGGAACGGCGGTGTCGTGGTCATGGCGGACGAACTGCTGCCGCGGCGCGGGCCGGCCCGCGGGGTAGGTTGGGTTACGGATCCGACATCCGGGCCAGCGGCAGGAGGTGCCGGTGGAGGCGTATCTGTCGCCGTACGTCGTCGTGGCGGTCGTGGCCGCGGCCGGCGTGGCGTTCGTCACGCTCGCCTACGGCGCAAACCGCTTGCTCGCCCCGCGCCGGCCCACCCGCGAGAAGCTGCTCACGTACGAGTCCGGCGTCGACCCGGTCGGCGAGGGCTGGGCGCACACCCATGTCCGGTACTACGTGTACGCGTTCCTCTACGTCGTGTTCGCTGTCGATGCCGTCTATCTGTTCCCGTGGGCGACGGTATTCGCCGCGTCCGGCTTCGGGACGACGACACTGGTCGAGATGTTTGTGTTCCTCGGCCTGCTGGCCACCGGCATCCTCTACGCCGTCCGGCGAGGTGTGTTGACGTGGCAGTGACCGACCTCGGCCTGCCCGGCCACGGCCCGCCTGGAGAGGTCGGTGCGGCTCAGCGGCTGGTCCCCGACCCGGTGCGCGTGGTGCTGAACTGGGGTCGCCGCTACTCGTTGTGGGTGTTCAACTTCGGGCTGGCCTGTTGCGCGATCGAGTTCATCGCCGCCTCCATGGCCCGCCACGACTTCATCCGGCTTGGCGTTATCCCGTTCGCTCCCGGGCCGCGTCAGGCCGATCTGATGGTCGTGTCGGGTACGGTCACCGACAAGATGGCCCCGGCCGTCCGCCGACTCTACGAGCAGATGCCAGAGCCGAAGTACGTGATCTCGTTCGGGGCCTGCTCGAACTCCGGCGGTCCGTACTGGGACTCGTACTCGGTGACCAAGGGCGTCGACCAAGTGGTCCCCGTGGACGTGTACGTGCCCGGCTGTCCGCCGCGGCCCGAGGCCCTGCTGCAGGGCATCCTTAAGCTCCAGGAGAAGATCGCCGGCGAGAATCTTGCCGAGCGCTACGCCGGCCCCGTGGCGGCCCGCCGGTCCGCGTCCGCCACCGAGTTGACCCGTCCCCTGGTGTCGCCGGCCGCCGCGGAGCGAAACCGGTCGTGAGTCACGCGTCCCGGTCCCAGCGCTCGGGTCAGGTGGGCGTCGTCGAGCGGATGACGAAGGCGGCCAGCGGGTTCCTCGCATCGCTCGATACGCAGCAGCGGCCCGCCGCCGCGGCCGCGTTCGATATCGCGGATCATCGGCATTGGACCTACCTGCCGGGCGAACGCCCCGGCCTCGCGCTGGCCCACATGACCGACGAACAGCGCGCCTTGGCGCTGCAGCTACTCGACAGCGGATGTAGTTCGGGCGGGGCACGCACAGCGCGGGCCGTCATCGAGCTGGACATGATCCGCCGCCTGCTCAGCGCCGGTGCCGGGCGCGAGGTCCCGTCAACGGATCACCGTTTCTGGGTCAGGATTCTCGGTGAGCCCGCCGGCGACGCTCCGTGGGCATGGCGGGTAAACGGCCACCACCTCGCCGTGCATGTCACGGTCGTCGGCGACGCCACCACGGTCACACCGCAGTTCTTCGGGGCCGAGCCTGCCGTCGTGCCGCACGGGCCGCACGAGGGACTTCGGACGTTGCCGGACGAGGAGGATCTCGCACGGGCGCTCCTGACCGCGCTCGACCCCGCTCAGCGCGCGGTCGCCGTGGTCGCCGACGTGGCGCCCCGCGACATCCTGACCAGGGCCGATCCCGTCGCCGACCCGAACCTCGTGCCGTCCGGCCTTGCCTATGCCGAGCTGTCTGGTGAGCAGCGTGGGCTGTTGCATCGGCTGGTGCGGTTGTATTTCGACCGGGCGCCCTCGGAGATTGCCGAGGCGTCGTGGGCCGATGTGCTCGTCACAGGTGTGGACTCGGTGTCGTTCAGCTGGGCCGGCTCGAATCGCCCCGGGCAAGGCCACTACTACGCGGTCAGGGGTGCGACGTTCCTGCTGGAATACGACAACACCCAGGACGAGGCCAACCACATCCACTCGGTGTGGCGGGATCTTCGAAACGACTGGGGCCAAGACCTGCTGGCGGACCACTACGCCAACCACCACCGATGACCCGTGTCCCGACGACGCCGAGCAGGCAGACCATCGATGACAACCGCAGATGGGTCCCGCCTCACGCGGTACGACGAGTTGGACAGGAGCCGCCCTAGACTCCCGTCCAGCCGAGCGAGGAGTCTGGAGCGGTGACCGGGACCGACCAGGGGGACGACTGGGCGGTCAAGCTTGCCGAGGCGGCGGGTGAGGGCGCGGAGGTCGGCGACGCGTTCGGTGTTCCCGTCTTCGACGTCGCCGCCGGCCGCTGGGTGGCGACGCTGCAGGCCGCCCATGACGCCGGGCTGACGTTCTTCGACTGGCTCTCCGCGGTCGACGAGCTGGAGGAGGGATTCTCAGTCGTCGTGCACGTGGCCGACCTGTCCCGGCGTCCGTTGTTGCACCTGCTCGTGCGAACCCGGGTCGCGCGAGAGGCCGCCCGATTGGCGTCGGCCACGGGCGTCTACCGCGGCGCCGCCTGGCACGAGCGCGAGACGCACGAGATGTTCGGGATCGACTTCGCCGGTCACCCGTACCTCCAACCTCTGCTGCTCCCCGAGGGGTTCGAGGGCCACCCTCTGCGCAAGGACTTCGTTCTCGCGGCGCGAGCCGCGAAGCCCTGGCCCGGGGCCAAGGAGCCCGGCGAAGGCGGCGAGGGGGCGGCGGCGCCGTCGCGGCGGCGGATGCTCCCACCGGGCGTGCCGGACGCGTCCTGGGGGCCGCGCCCGCCAGGCGGCGCCCAGCCCGCCGGGGAGCCGGGCGACGCCTCGGTCGGTCCGGCAGCAGCCGACGAGGGCGAAACACCGTGATGGACGTACTCGAGGTCGTCGTCCGCGTCGTCTCGGTCGTCGCAGCCTTCCTGCTCATGCCGATTGTCATCGGCCAGGCCGAGCACAAGGTCATGGCGCACATGCAGGGCCGGGTCGGGCCGATGTACGCCGGCCGGTTCCACGGATGGGCGCAGCTGATCGCCGACGGGGTGAAGTTCGCACAGAAGGAGGACGTCGTGCCGGCGCGGGCCGACCCGACCGTCTTCCGCCTCGCGCCGGCGGTCGCGATGGTGCCGTACCTCGTGGCGCTTGCATTCGTCCCGCTCGCGCCCGACTGGGTGGGCGTCGACGTCGAGGTAGGGCTGCTCGTCGTGCTCGCCGTCATGGGCGTGGCCGTGCTCGGTTCCCTGATGGGAGGGTGGGCCAGCGGCAACAAGTACTCGCTGCTCGGCGGTTTGCGGACAGCCGCCCAGCTCGTGGCGTACGAGCTGCCCTTCGTGCTGACGGCTGCGTCGGTGGCGATGGCGGCCGGGACGCTCTCGCTCCCCGAGATCGTCGAGGCCTGGCAGCCGTGGTGGCTGGCGTGGCAGGCGATCGGCGCGGTTGTGTTCTTCCTGGCTGGACTCGCAGAGCTGCAGCGTCCGCCGTTCGACATGCCGGTCGCCGACTCCGAGATCATCTTCGGGGCCTACACCGAGTACACGGGGTTGCGGTTCGCCTTCTTCCTGCTGGCGGAGTATGCGGGCATCCTGCTGCTCTGCGGGCTGACGGCGGTGCTGTTCCTGGGCGGCTGGCACGGCCCGTTCGAGGAATCGCTCGGGTGGCTGTGGACACTGCTCAAGGTCCTCGCGCTCGCGGTCGTCGTGATCTGGCTCCGGGTGGCGTTCCCGCGGCTGCGCGAGGACCAGCTCCAGCGGCTGGCCTGGCAATGGCTCGTGCCGCTGGCGCTGGTCCAGCTCGCTGTCACCGGGGTCGTCGCCCTGGCGTAGCCCTCTCGCGAGGGTCAGATCGAGATGATGCCGTTGGTGCTCAGCCAGTCCAGGACGAAGATGCCCACGTCGGCGGCGAGCGCCAGTGCACCGATGACTACGGCGGCCCGGGACAGCCGACGTCGGGTATTGCCGTCGAGGCCTGCCCAACCCAGCACGATCCCTCCCGCGGCCAACACGACGGGCAGCCCGGACCAGAATGCCGGGAACACGAACAGCAAGCCCAGGGACGACAAGGTCACCGCCATTGTCTGATTGCTCGCGGGCTCACCAACATCGAGATCGGCGCGACCCTGTTCGTCACCGAGAACACCGTCAAGACACACGTCGCACGGGTCCTCGCCACGCTCCGGCTCCGCGACCGGGTACAGGCCGTCGTGGCGGCGTACGAATCCGGGCTCGTCCGGCCTGGCGACACCACCGGCTAGCCCCAGAGGTCCCTGGACAACTGGCGGTCGCCCGGGCGGGTCGAGCGCCTGGTCACCGGTCTCTGACGGGCCCTCGCGAATCGGGCAGGAGGCGGCTCAGCGAACCGGCGGATGTGCCGCAGTGTCTCGCGCTTCGACCAGGAGTTGCTCTGCGAGGCGTTGCAGACGGAGCGAAGCGACGCCCTGGAACGCGTGACGCAGCGCGGACACCAGCGGGCCAGTGTGTTCGAACCAGTGGTGGGCGAGGGTAAGAGCGCCGTGCGGCTCGAGGGTCCAGGAGCCTGTCTCGCGGAACCCGGGCACGTGCCATGCGATGTCGATGCGGTCGGGACCGATCCTGGTGTACTCCAGCGATCCGGTCAGGCCGGGCCGCACCCGGATCGCGTACCGGTGCCCCGGCGCGGGTTGAGGGGGCCCCTCGACTGAGTGGAAGGCTGGGTTCCACGCTGGCAGGGCAAGCGGGTCCAGGAGCAGGCGGCGTACGTCGGTTGGTGCGGCGGGAAGAATCAGCGCAGCGTGCTGGGTGCTCATCGTGTCGTCCTTGTCTGTTGTTGGGTGCTGGCACCGCGATCGCGGCGGCGTGCCACCGCGTCGCCTGCCGGGAAGGCGCTGGCCAACGAGCGCAATGCGCTGATCGTCTCGTTGACCGGTTGGCCTGCGACGAGTTCGTCGATCGTCGAGTAGAGGCGCTCCTCGACGTCGGCGATGCGGCGGCTGAGGCGCCCGCCGTCCGTCGTCAGGCTCAAGGCGATGTACCGCCGGTCGTCCGAGTCGATGTCTCGCCGGACCAGGCCCCGGGCGACAAGGCGATCCACCAGCCGGCTCGGGCTGTTGCCGGTCTCGCAGACCAGGAGGTCGCCGAGTGCGGTAAGGGTGAGCGGGCCGTGGTCGCTGAGGACACGCAGAACCTCGGCCTGGGAAGGGGTCACGCCGAGCGGCCGTAGCCCCGCGGCAAGCAGCCGGTTCCCCTCCCGCTGGATCGCCAGTATCAAGTAGCGCAGCTCCTCGGCGACCCTCACGGCACGATCCGGTCGGCGGCCAGTGAAGCGGCCAGCCGGTCGGCCGCGGTCGGGTCGTGTGCCGCCAGAACGGTCAGGCCGGGGAAGCGTTGCCGCAGGGCATTGACTCGGGCGACCCCGTCCCGCATCTGCCGCTTGTTTCCGACACCCGGCACGTGGCCGGCGGCGAGCAGATCGGCGTCGTAGGTCAAGTCAGCGACCATCAAGAGGGGCGGGTGACTCGGTCGACGGACGAGCAGGGACGTTGAGCCGGGCGTGTGTCCCGGGGTGGGGAGCAGCACGAGACTGCCGTCGCCGAACAGGTCGTGCCCTGCGGTGAACGGCGCGAGATCGGGGTCGCCCAGTGGTTCGAAGTGCACCTGGTTCCAGCTCAACCCGTCCAATTCGATGTGGGGGTGAAGGAACCCGCGCGGGGCGGCCAGCGGCCGCTGCATGGCGGACCACTCCCGGGCACTGACCACAATCTCGGCGTGCTTGAGTTCGGGCAGGCCGCCGATGTGGTCTTGGTGCAGGTGCGAGAGGACGGCGGTATGAACATCGGCGACATGGTGGCCGAGCGCGGCCAACTGCCTTGTCAGGGTCTGGTCTGGGTCGACGTCGAAGCGCGCCAGACGGTCGTAGAGAACGCCGGTGAGTCCGCCAGGGAAGTAGGCCGGGTCGGTCACAGACGCTCGGTCCTGGCCGGTGTCGAAGAGCACCAACCCGTCCCGATGCTCGATGACATACGTGTTGATGGGCCTCGGCTGTGTCCACTGGTTGGAGGTCGCCAGCCATACGTAGGTGTTCTTCCAGGTGGGACCGACGTGCTCGGGTCGGATCTGCACGGTGCCGGTGCTGAGCACCGATACGCGGGAGATGGGGTCGCGGTGGGTCATCGTTCATGCCTTCTGCTCGAGAGTGGTAGCAACAGATTACACGACACGTATGTCGTGTCAACTACTTCCCCCGCAGTCGCCGTAGGCGCTGGGGCGCTCTCGCGGTAGACATTCCCTGCGGCGGTGTTCCGCGGCTCAGAGGAGTCTCACCATGGCCGGTCCGGACCTGCCTGGCGTATCCGGCCCCAAGCGATGAGGGCGTTGGTCGTCCTTCGTCGCCGACCCGGGAGCCGAGCCACCGCGGATTCTCCACGAGGTCGACAACCCCGCCCACCGCCTGCGCGTTGAGCACGATGCCAGGACCTTGCTCGCCCATCTAAGCGACGAGGACGGCGGCGGGTGGACCGTCCTTGCCGTCCACCGAGAGTCGCGACGATGGGTCGTCGCGCAAGAACCCAGGCAGCTGGAGGCAGCGGAGCGAGCCCTACAACGAGCTTCACAGATCCGGCTAAAAGACCTGGATGGAGCGATTGGGGTCACGACGGAGCGTTGAGCAATCCGAGGGGTTGGAGGCATCACGCCGTACGCGACGAACTCACTGGATGGAAAGCGGGCGTACTTCGAGGACGACGGGGGTGACGGAATGGCGGTCGTCCTCCATGGAGGGCTGTTGGATTCGGTCGAATCCGTGCGCGGCGCGTCCATAGCCCGTGCGCTGCAGGCGCTTCCCGAAGAGTTCCGCCGCATCTACGTCGACCACCGGGGTGTGGGACGGAGCGACAAGCCGCACAATCCGGAGGCATACGCGATGCCCCTGCGCGTCGCTGATGTGGTCGCAGTGCTGGATCAGCGGGCATCGATCGCGCGCACTTCATCGGCGCGTCATGGGGAGGCAGGCTCGGTTTCGGCATCGGTGAACACGCACCCGAACGCGTGCTCTCACTCGTCATCGGCGGGCAGCAGCCGTACACGATCAATCCCGAAGGTCCGCTCGCTCACATGGTTACCGAAGCACTGGTCGCATCGCGACCAGCGGGTAGTCTGGAGCCCTTCGTTCGAGGGCTGGAGTCCTTTCCGGCATCCGCGTTCCGGACGCCATGCGGGCGCAGTGGCTCGACAACGACCCGGCTGCCATCCACGCGGCTTGGACCGCAGGAGTGGCGGAAGGCGCGATCTCGCATGACCTGCGGGCGTGGTACTCGCGATGCCTCATCCACGTGGCCGCCGCGGATGCCGACTTCCACGACCAAGCTCAACGTGCGGCAGGCGTGATCCCCAACGCGGAGTTCATCTCCGCCGACGGGACGGACCACGTAACAGCGCACATCGAATCCGATCCCGTGGTTCCCGCCATTCTCCGTACGCTGCGCGGGAACGGCTGATCAGGATGGAGCACTGCGTGCCCGTTGGATGGTAGGCACCCCGGCCTCAGTTACAGGATCGCGCCGCGTGGCCCTATCTCAATGGCGGCAACGCCCCGGCTGTACAGCGCTACGAGCCGGTCACCGTGCGTGCTCCGAAGCACTCCGGAATCCGCTGCCAGGGTTGAGATGACGTGCTCAATGACCTCGTCCGCTTCGACCGTGTCGGGTTCGTCGTACGAGACATCGATGTGATCACCGCTGATGAGTCGGACGCGCAACACAACTTCCGCCATGGTGGCCCACCCTAGAGACTGCATGACCCGGCCGGTATCGCGAGAAACCGGTTGCCCACATCAGCGATCGCTTGAGCTCGTCATGCGCGTTCGGCGGCACGCCGTGTCGTACAGGCAAAGTACGGACTGCTGAAGTCCCGCGTTGCGCGGTGCAGAATGCTCTTCGAGGATCGAGGACGAGGATGTCCCGAGTTCCGTAGAACTTCGGTGGCGGCCCCCAGGTGATCATTAGGCCACCTTCTGGTCCTCATCCTGGCAGGTGGCACTGACGGTGTCGGCGACCTGGGCGTCGAGCGT
>Ga0184612_10001331_pt1 | contig 11876 bp, 10 predicted proteins | sample PLM3_60_coex_FD_133163 | JGI IMG/M metagenome (GOLD analysis project Ga0184612, IMG submission 133163) | Groundwater sediment microbial communities from an aquifer in East River, Colorado, USA - PLM3_60_coex | ecosystem: Environmental > Terrestrial > Soil > Riparian zone | place: USA: East...
AGCCCCTGGAAGCTCGAGCTCGCGCGCCGCCGGCACGCCGACCGCGTCGTGAACTCCGCCCACGAGGACGCCATCGCCGCCGTGAGGGAAGCCACCGCGGGACGCGGCGCGGACGTGGTCGTCGATGCCGCCGGCGATCCGGCGCTCATCGCGCCAGCGATCGAGATGCTGGCGCCGGGCGGCCGGCTCCTCGTGTACGGGATCAGCCACCGGCCGGTGCCCGACTTCACGACGTTTCCTCTTTACTTCAAGGAGCTGACCCTGTACGGCTCTCGCGCCCTGACGCCCGGCGACTTCGCCCCCGCGATCGACCTCGTCGCCTCGGGTGCCGTCGACGTCGACGGCTTCATCACCGCATCGTATCCGCTGGAACGGGTGGCGGCGGCGTTCGAGGAATACGAACGCTCCGCCGACTCCGTCCTGAGGCTCGTCATTGTCCCGCACGAGTGAGCGGCTCGCGGTCCCGCTCGACGCCCCGGACGCCCGCGACGCCGAGCTCGTGGGAGGCAAGGCCGCGACACTCGCCCGGCTGTTGCACGCCGGTCTGCCGGTGCCCGACGGGATCTGCCTAGCCGCTGACGCCTACCGACTGCAGCGCGACGCGGCGGGCGTGTCACGGCCGGCCGAGCGCGTCGGCAGCGCCGACGACCCGTACGAGGCGCGTAGGCTCGCGCTCGAGGTGAGGCTCGGCTTCTTGCAGGGCCCGCTCGCGGCGCCGGTGGCCGAGGCGCTTGACACGGCTCACGCGCGAATGGCCGAGACGCCAGGACGGCTCCTTGCCGTGCGCTCCTCCGCGCTTCGCGAGGACGCGCCGGGGACCTCCTTCGCCGGGCAGTTCGACACGTTCCTGGGAATCGCCACTCGTGTGGACACGGTCACCGCGGTGCGCGCCTGCTGGGCGTGCCTCTGGTCCACGCGCGCGCTCAGATACATGCGGGCCCATGACGTGGACCCCGGGCACACGGCGATGGCCGTCGTCCTCCAGACGATCGTCGAGGCGCGCGCGGCGGGCGGAGCGCTCAGCCGCCCCGAGGACGGCGGTGCGGTCGTGACCGGGACGTGGGGGCTCGGCTCGGCGCTGGCTCAGGGCGACGTCGTTCCCGACCGCTGGACGCTCGCGCGCGATGGGTCGCTGGCGAGCGCGGACCCCGGGCGGAAGGACCGACTCGTCGTCGCGTCAGCCGCGGGCGGCGCTCGGCCAGAGGCGGTGGCCCCGGAGCTCGTTCATGCCCCGTGTCTGGCGCCGGCGGAGGTAGTGGAGCTCGGGCGGCTCGTGTCGCGAATCGAGTCCCTCGTCGGAGGGCCCGTCGAGGTCGAGTGGGCGAAGGACGAGGCCGGTTTCCACGTCCTCCAGGCGCGGCCGCTTCACGTCGAGCCCCGACACGCGCCCGACGAAGTGTGGCTCCGGCATCCCGGTCTCAGGGGTCAGCCGGCGGGCGTGGGCTGGGCGACGGGCCCGGCGTGCGTCGTGCTCCACGAGCACGACCTCGAGCACGTCAAGCTCGGCGACGTCCTCGTCACGCAGGTCGCCGGTCCGGCGCTGACGGCCGTCCTGCCGCGTGTCGCCGGCGTCGTCGCGGAGCTCGGCGGCAGCACGTCCCACCTGGCCGCCCTCGCGCGCGAGCGTGGCATTCCGGCGGTGCTCGGCGTCAGCGACGCGACCCGGAGGATTCCCGAGGGGGCGGTCGTCGCGGTCGACGGCGTGACGGGCGTTGTCCGCTGGGACATTATGTCGACCTGAGCCCCGCCATCTGCCGCAGCGTCGTGATGAGCGCGGCGAGGTCCTCGGCGCCGCGCCCGGCGGCGGCGGTCGCCGTGCAGAGCTGCTGGGTGAGGCTCGTCAGCGGCAGCGGTACGCCCAGGCGCTGCCCTTCTTCGAGCATGAGCCGGAAGTCCTTCAGGAAGAGGTCGAGCTTCATCTGGGGCTCGAAGCGTTCGTCGACCATCAGCGGGCCGCGCACCTCGACCATCTTCGAGGCGGCCGCGCTCTCGCGCAAGATGTCCAGGAGCGCCTGCGGGGCGAGCCCGCCCTTCTCGCCGAGGACGAGGGCCTCGGCCAGCGCGGCGGTGTTGAGGCCGACCAGGAGATTCGTCGCGAGCTTGGCGAGTGACGCGCTGCCGACCGGCCCCACGTGGATCGTCTTCCTCGCGATGGCCGCGAAGACGGCGCGGCACGCCTCCAGGCGCTCGGCGTCGCCGCCGACGAAGATCGTGCAGTCGCCGCGCTCGACCATGGCGCTCGTCCCGCTCATCGGCGCGTCGAGGAACCCGCGCCCGGCGGCCGCCGCGGCCTCGGCGAGGCGGCGCGTCAGGGTGGGGGAGATCGTGCTCATCTGGAGCAGGGTCGCCGAGCTCGGCATGACGTCCAGCAGCCCGCCGGCGCCGAGGATCACCGCCTCCACCGACTCGGGCGACGGCAAGATCGTGAAGACGGCGTCGGCGCTCGCCGCCGCGTCCTTGACGCTGGTCGCGGGCGTGAGTCCGCGGGGCGCGAGCCGCGCGAGCTGATCTGGGCGGCTGTCGTAGGCGCTCACCGCGAAGGCGGCCTCGAGAAGCCGGGAGGCGACCGCGCCGCCGAGGAGCCCGACGCCGATGATCGCGATACGGTTCATCTCGTGGCCCTCACAGTCCGAGATAGCGTGACTTGATCTCCTCGTTCCGCCACAGGGCGTCCGGCGCGCTCGAGTGAACGACCCGGCCACGCGAGAGGACATGGACATGATCGGCCACGCGGAGCGCCAGCGGCAGGTTCTGCTCCACGAGGAGGATCGACAGCCCCTGGGTCTTGAGGTTCTCGATGACCCGGCCGACCTCGCGGACCAGGAGGGGCGCCAGGCCCTCGGTCGGCTCGTCCATCAGCAAGAGCTCCGGGTTGGTCGTCAGGGCGCGCGCGATGGCCAGCATCTGCTGCTCGCCGCCGGAGAGCTTACCCGCGCGGTGCGCTCCGCGCTCGCCCAGGCGCGGGAAGAGCTCGAGCACGCGCGCGATCGTCCAGGGGCCGCTGTTGGCCTTGGCGGCCACCGCGAGATTCTCGAGAACGGTCAGCGAGGGAAAGACGCGACGTCCCTGCGGCACCAGTCCGAGCCCGAACGACACGGCCCGATTCGAGGGCCACGCCGTGATGTCCCGGGTCTTGAACAGCACCTGCCCCCGCCGGGGCGGCGTGAAGCCGATGATGGATCGGATGAGCGTGGTCTTGCCCATGCCGTTGCGCCCGAGGATGCCCACGACCTGGCCGCGCGCCATGCTCAGGGACACGCCCTGCAGCACGTGGCTGTTCCCGTAGTAGGTGTGGATGTCACGCACCTCGAGCATCACGGCGTTCCCAGGTAGATCTCCTGCACGAGCGAGCTCGCCTTGACCTCGTGCGCGAGACCGTCGGCGACGACCTTGCCGTAGTGCAAGACGGTGATCCGGTCGGTGAGCGCAAACGCGACGTCCATGTCGTGCTCGATCACCAGCAGCGTGATGGCGGGATCGAGGTTCTTCAGGAGCGCGGTCATCGCGTGGGACTCCGCCGGCGAGAGCCCCGCGGTGGGCTCGTCGAGCAGCAGCAGCCGGGGCGCGCCGGCCAGGGCCAGCGCGATCTCGAGCTGGCGCTGCTCCCCGTGCGAGAGGTTCCGCACCGCTTCGCTCTCCTTGTCGTCGAGCCCGACCGCGGCGAGCACGGCCCGCGCGCGCGCGAAGAAGGCGGGATAGCGGCGGAGACCGCGGTGCAGATGGAACTTGGCCGGCGTCAGGGCCTGGACCGCGAGAAGGCAGTTCTCGAGGGCGGTGAGACGGGGGAAGAGATTGGTGATCTGGTACGTGCGGGCCAGGCCGAGCGCGGCGCGCCGATGAGGCGAGAAGCGCGTGACATCCCGGCCGAACAGGACGATCCGCCCGTCGGTCGGCCGGGTCTCGCCGCTGATCAAGCTGAACAGGGTCGTCTTGCCCGCGCCGTTCGGGCCGATGATGGCGCGGCGCTCGCCCGACCCCACGGCGAGACTCACGCCGTCCAGCGCGCGGAGCCCGCCGAACTCCTTCGAGAGGTCGGTCAGGCTCAGCGCGGGGAGGGGTGATCCCGTCATGTCGCTCGCACGGCCATCAGCAGTGCTTGCACGCCGGGAAGTTCCGGTCGTAGACGGGCTGCTTCAAGAACTCCTCCGGCTTGTACTTCCCGAACTGGGAGACGGCCGGGAATGTGTGGATCACCGTGTTCCACAGCTCGCCGTCCTTTTTCTCGACCTTCCGGATGTAGATGTTCTGGATCGGATTGCCGTGGGCGTCCAGCTTGATGGGTCCCCGGGGCGCGTCAGGGACCTCCACCTTGCGGAGCGCGACGAGGAACTTCTCGCGGTCCTCGACGTTGCCATCGACCATCTTGGCCGCCTCGTTGATCCACCGACCGGTGGTGTAGCACGTCTCCGAGTAATACGACGGGACCTTGCCGTACTTCGCGCGGTACTCCTTCACGAAGCGCTTGTTCGCCGGGGTGTCGAGGGCGGCGCTGTAGATGAGCGGGCTGATTCCCCCGATGGCCTCGTCCCCGAGCGAGGGCAGGACGAACTCGTCGAACGTCGTACCGCCGCCGATGAGCGGCAGCTTCGCCTTCAGCCCTGCGTCCTGGTACTGCTTGGGGAAGCGGAGGGCCGAGATCGAGACCATCAAGGCGAAGACGGCATCGGCGTCCCGGCGGATCTGCGACAGGTAGGGCGCAAAATCGGTGGTGTTGAGCGGCGCCCACAATTTCTGGATGACCTGTCCGCCACTCTCCTCGAACGTCTTCTGGAAGCCTCCGATGACCTCCCAGCCGAAGGCGTAGTCGATCCCGATCGCCACGACCCGCTTGTAGCCGAGGGTCTTCGCGACGTACTCCCCGAAGGGGTGTGAAGGCTGGCTCGACGTCCATCCGTTTCGCACGATCCACTTCGCGGGCTTTCGCTGCGTCAGGTCGTCGGCCGCCATGACCGGATAGAGCATCGGGATCCCGTACTGGTCTACCTTCGGCGCCAGCGCGTATCCCACGTGAGCGAAGAGGCCACCCGCGAGGACGTGGACCCGGTCGCTCTCCACCAGTTTGGCGAGCTTGGTCAGGGCGATGTTGGGCTGGCCCTGGGTGTCCTCGACGATGACCTCCACCTTCCGACCGGCGATCTGGTTACCGTTCTCCTCCAGCCACATCGTCAGGCCGTTGACCATGTCCTTGCCGATCTGGGCGGCGCCGCCCGTCATCGGCGCGAGGAAGCCGATCTTGATCGGCCCCTTTTGAGCCCACGCCGACCCGGGCTCCCCGATCGCGACCAGCACCAGCGTCATCAGGACCGAGACGACCACTTTCTTGCCCATGGCTCGCTCTCCTTTCGTCCACTGTCTCAAGGCTCCCACGATGCCTTCGGGCGCGTACACGATCGTGCCGATGTATACGCCGCCCAGGATCAGGAGCCACCGATGCGTGTACACCGACACGAGATTCTTCAGGCCTACGATAACGGCCGCGCCCAGTGCTGGCCCGAGGAGTGTCCCGCGACCGCCGAGCGCGACCATCAAAAGGATCTCTACCGACGTCGCGAGCTCGAGGTCTGCCGGACTGACGAAACCGTTGTAGTACGCCCACAACACACCAGCGAACCCACCGACGCCTCCCGCGATCACGAACCCGATGTATTTGTGCAACCACACGTGATAGCCGAGCGTCCGCATGCGGGACTCGCTCTCGCGGATGCCCACGAGGGTGTGCCCGAACGGAGACCGGACAATCGTCTGCAGCAGGCCGAGGGCCAGGAGGAAACCGGCGAAGGCGAGATAGTAGAACGAGATTCCCTGGGTGAAGGACCACGGGAGCCCGAGGTCGGGGCGCGGGACACTGGAGATGCCGTTGTCTCCCTGCGTCATCGACACCCACCGGTGGGCCAGGCCCCACACGACCATGCCGAGCGCCAGCGTGATCATGAGGAAGTAGACGCCGGTCGCGCGCAGGGCCACCAGGCCGAAGATCGCGGCGACCGCCGTCGCCAGCAGAACGCCGACCGCGAGCGTGACCCAGAATCCGGCGCCGTGCCGCGTGGCCAGGATCCCGACGCTGTACGCGCCGAGTCCCAGGTAGGCGGCGTGTCCCAGCGAGGCCAGGCCAGTGTAACCGAGGATGATGTCGAGGCTCATGGCCAGCACCGCGTAGATCACCGCCTGGGTGAGCAGCGCGAGCAGGAACGACGAGACGAGCGGAGGGGCCACGAGCAATGCCAGAAACGCGATGACGATCGCGATCCGCGGTGTGCTCGGCGGCAGCACGCCGCGCACTACGCGCGACCGAAGAGGCCCGTCGGCCGCACGGCCAGGATCGCCGCCATCGGGGCAAACAGCGTGAAATACGAGAGCTCGGGGAAAAGCGCCTTGCCGAAGTTGTCGAGCAGTCCCACCAGGAGGCTCCCGATCAGGGCCCCCTTGAGACTGCCCATGCCGCCGACGATGACGACCACGAAGGCGTACGGCAGAATCTCGAAGTCGGCGCCTGGATACACGCCGACGAAGCCCCCCGCCACCACGCCCGCCAGGGCCGCCAGCGTCGCGCCGAGCGCGAACACCGCCATCGAGATCAGATGGACGTTGATACCGACCCCGCGCGCCATCTCGGGGTCGTCCACGGTCGCCCGGATCATCGCGCCGATGCGTGTCCGCTCGAGGGCGAGCCAGAGAGTCAGGGCGACGATCACGGCGACCACGACGATGAAGATACGGTACACGGGGAAGTAGAGCTGTCCCACCACGTACGATCCGGAGAGCGCAGGTGGGATCGGGATCGTGTACGGATCACCGCCCCAGAGCACCAGGGCCAGGTCCTGGAAGATGAGCGCGAAGCCCATCGTGGTGAGCACCTGGCCCAGCTCCTGTCCGCTCAGGCGTTTGAGGAACGCGTTCCACTCAGCGATACCGACGAGCGCAATCGCGAGCGCGCCCACGACGACCGCGAGGAGGAAGCTGCCGCTGCGCCAGATCACCGTCAAGGCGACGTAGCCGCCCAGCAGGTAATAGGACCCGTGGGTCATGTTGACGATGCGCATCATGCCGAAGATGAGCGAGAGGCCTCCCGCGAGGAGAAAGAGCAGGGCGCCGTACGAGACGCCGTTGAAGAGCTGGCTGATCCAGAAGTCCACGACGCCGGTCAGCGTCGCAGGAGTCGAGGAGCGTTGCCGCCGAGGGCGCGGGTCACGGCTGGTGATTGTACTATAGGCCCATCCTGCGTTCGCACCGCCTGATCACAGGAGGCACGTGTGAGACTGCCCCACGAGCGCTTCGACTATTCGCCGCTCGCCGCCCGGCGCCCCTGGAAGCTTCCCCGGGGAGCCCGCATCGCCGTGTGGACGATCGTCAACGTGGAGGAGTGGGACATCGAGAAGCCGATGCCCCGGGGGGTCCTGTCCGCCCCGCAGGGCGTCACGACGGTACCCGACGTGCCCAACTGGGCGTGGCACGACTACGGAATGCGTGTCGGGTTCTGGCGGATGCTCGAGGCCCTCGAAAAACGCAAGATCCGCGCGACGACCGCCATCAACGCCAATGTCTGCCGGTCCTACGAGCCCGTCGCACGAGCGATGCTGGACGCGGGCTGGGAGTTCATGGGCCACGGCGTGAAGCAGGGGGCGATGCACCTGGTACCCGACCAGCGCGAAGAGATCCGCACGGCCATCAAGATCCTCCGCGAGTTCACCGGCAAGAACCCCAAAGGCTGGCTCGGGCCCGGACTGACCGAGACGTGGGAGACGCTCGACGTCCTGGCCGAAGAAGGCATCGAGTACGTGTCGGACTGGGTCAATGACGACCAGCCCTACGAGATCAAGACGACCACCCACGCGCTCGTGTCGGTGCCCTACACGCTCGAGCTGAACGACATCCCGATGATGCTCATCCAGCATCACGAGTCGACCGCCTGGCTCGATCGGATGCGAGACCAGTTCGACCGGCTCTACCTGGAAGGCGCCAAAAACCCTCGCGTCATGGCGATCGCCGTGCACCCCTACATCCACGGCGTGCCCCATCGGATCAAGTACTTTGAGGCGGCCTACGACTACATCCGACGGCACAAGGACGTCTGGATGACGACGGGCGAGGAGATCTACGAGTGGTTCAAGCGCGGGCGATGAAGTCCCACAGCCGTCCAGCGCGCTCGATGACCGCGTCCACGTCCTCCGCGAGCATGTGCCGTTCGGCGACGAGCCGCGTCGCCGAGTCGCGCACGCGCGCGCCGCTCGCCTGACGCGCGCCGCGCGTCAGGGGGAAGGGCAGTGTGGAGCCCAGCATGCTCATGAGATCTCCCGGCACGCCTTGCGCGGGGTGGCGCGTGTTCCAGCCGGTGTAGGTGGCCAGCGGCGTCAGGAGCTCGACGGGCCGAATCCCCGGGAGGTCGTTGCCGTCGTCGTCGATTGACGGCACGAACGAGACGAACGGCGCGCCGATCTTCGGCGGCAGCTCGTGCACCGCACCCCGGTCGAGATCCCGGCCGAAATCGAGCCGCCGCGGCCGCTCGATTCGATCCGGGAAGCGGACACCCGGAATCCGCGTGAGGCGCTCTCGAGTCGACTCGGCCGGAACGGCCGTGTCGTCGTCGAGCCGGGGCACGGCGCTCGGCGGGGGCGCCACGTCGGCGGTAACCCAGCGGTCGAGGTTCACGAGGGTCGCGCGCAGGAGCGGCGCGTAGTCCACGACGTTGAACGTCTGCAGGCCGCGCGAGCCGGTGTTCGGATCGGCGTCGGGCGGCGGCAGCGTGCCGGGCGTGTGCTGGCTGCCGGCGAAGAGGTACAGGCGCGTCTGCGGGTGCGGGGCCACGTCCCGCGTGCCCTCGGGACGTCGTGTTGCCAACCGCACCACGCGACCGTGTAACCCCAGCGCATGAGAAAGCCGTTGCCGAAGTCCTCCGGAGTCGCCGGGTCGGGCACTCGCGGCGTGCTGTTGAGCAGTCCAAGCGCGACCTTGCGGCCGCGGTTCGGGACGTCGAGAAGGAGGCGGCGGTTGCCGCGCGCCGAATCGTAAGGTTTCAGCAGATAAAAATCGGCTTCGCACTCGACCAGTCCCGCTGTGTTCCGCGGCGCCGCGGCGAGGTCGGTGATGGCCTGGTTCGCCGGGTGCACCGGATCGACGCCGATGCGGAGCACGCCCATGATCTTCTCGTACGCGCCGGCCGCCCCGAACGGACGACCGTCCAGCACCAGCGAACGCCGCGTGATCCGGAGTGAGGTCACGGCCATCGGAGCGATTCCTCCCTCACGCGCCTCAGCGCTTCGCCTTGACCGGAGCGACCACGACGTCCGTCGGCTTGCCGGCGAGATAGTTCTCGACGTTCTCGATGGCCCGCAACAGGCCATCGCGGATGACTTCGGGCGTCTGCCCGGCGTTGTGCGGCGAGAGCACCACGCTCGGGAGCGTGACGAGGGGATCGCCCGGCTTGAGCGGTTCGTCGTGGAAGACGTCGAGGCCGGCGCCCGCTATCTTGCCTTGCCCGAGCGCGTCGAGCAGCGCGCCGCGCTCGACCAGCGCCCCGCGGCCGGTGTTGACGAGGATCGCGGTCGGCTTCATCAGCGAGAACTCGCGGCGCCCGAGAAAGCCGCGCGTCTCGGGCGCCAGGCGCAGGTGGAGTGTGATGAGGTCCGCCTGGCGGCAGATCTCGTCCTTGGAGGCGGCGCGGGCGCCCAGCGCTACGACGGAGGCGGCGTCGCCGCGGGCGCTATAGGCCAGGACGTCCATCCCGAGGGCCTTGGCCAGCGAGATGACGCGGGCGCCGATCTTGCCGGTGCCGAAGACGCCGAGTGTCTTGCCGAGCAGCTGGGTCAGAAGATCGCGGGGCCAGGCGCCGCCCCGCACCTCACGGTCGATGCGCGGGATCCTCCGGGCCGTCGCCAGCATGAGCGCCAACGTGTGCTCGGCCACGGCGAAAGCATTGACGCCGGGCGTGTTGCAAACCGTGATCCCGTGACGGCCGGCGGCGTCGAGGTCCACGTTGTCCGTTCCGGTGCCCCAGATCGAGATCATCTCGAGCTTGCGGCACGCCGCGATCACGCCCTCGGTGAACCGCGCGTGGGCACGGATGTTGATCACGACACGTGCGCCATCGATGCGATGGATGAGCTCGGCCTCATCGTCAGCGCCGGGGGCGGTGAAGACGTGTGTCTCGCCGATCTTCTTGCAGCGTTCGTGCGCGGGCGTGCCCTGGAACACGGACGGAAAGTCGTCCGGGATGGTTATTGTAACGGGCGCCTTGGGGCCGGTTCTCACCGAGGGTGGCCTGATTTTTGTAGCGGATGCCGCGAGGCCGGCTCAGGCCGAGGGTGGCCTGATACAGGCGCGAGCCGGCTCCGACACGCCAGTTTAACCGTTGCGGCGACGTGGCTCCGTACGCCCGATCTTGCCGTCGGCACGCGTGGCTCCGGATCAGCCGGCGTCGGCGAAGGCTGCCTGGGCGGCGGCGACGCCGGCACCGGGCTCGCACTTGTACCCGAGGTCCCGGAGCGCGAGCTCGAGCGCCGACAGGGTCGGCAACACGTAGTGCGGGCTCGCGGTCATGGCCATCGTTCCGATGCGTAGGGTGCTCGCGCGCATCTTGTCGAGGCCGGTGCCGATCAGGATGCCGTACTGGTCCCGCATCCGGGTGACGACGGCGGCCGGATCGATGCTCTTCGGCGTCTTCACGCAGGACACGGTGTTCGACAGGAGCGAGGCGTCAGGGAACATCTCGAGCCCCATCGCGGCGACGCCTCGCCTCACGGCGGTTCCGGCGACGGCGTGACGGCGGAAGCGGTGCGACAGCCCCTCGTCGAGGATGAGGCGCGCGGCGACGCGCATCGCGCCGGTGAGGTGCGTCGGGATCGACACTGGTTGCCGCCGCGCCGCACCGTCGGGCACCTTGCCGCCGCGCGACACGGGCACCCACAGTTCATTCCAGCGGAGCAGGTCGTAGACCAGGCTCGACGCCGCGCGCTTGCGTCGCTCCATCGCCGCGAACGCCCGGGGGCTCACCGCGACGAGCGCCATACCGAGCGGCGCCGCCAGACACTTCTGCGAGCCGGTCATGTTGAGGTCGACGCCCCACTCGTCGGTGCGCACATCGATGCCCGCGAGCGACGACACGGTATCGAGGAGGTAGAGCGCGCCGACGGATTTCGCGATGCGACCGACCTCGGCGGCCGGATAGGTCGTTCCCGTGGAGGTTTCGTTGTGGACGAGGGTGATCGCCTTGGGCCGGAGTTGCTCGACCTCCCGTGCCAGACGTTCCAGATCGAGCCGAGCGCCCCACTCGACCGGAAACTCGGTCCAGGCGGCGCCCACCCGGTTCATGATCTCGCGCATCAGCACGCCGAACTGGCCCGCGCCGACGACGAGTACCCGGTCACCTGGCTCGATCACCGACAGCGCACCGGCCTCGAGGGCCGTGCGACCCGAGCCGGGCATCAGGATGACCTCGTTCTTCGTCTGGAAGACCTCGCGCAACGCGAGCGTCGTGGGCTCGAGAACTTCCTCGTCGAAGCTCCGGTCGTACTGGATCGTGGGCGGCTGATTCATGGCTTGGATCACCGGGAACGGCAACTCGGTCGGACCGGGGATCATGAGCACCGGACGCGTGTGGCACTGGGCCCAGTTGATCGTCACCAGCGGCTCCTTTGTGGCGGGTGCCGTGAGGCCGGCTCAGGCCGAGGGTGGCCTGAGACAGGCGCGACCCGGCTCCGACACGCCCGAACATCCGGGATCAGGCGCGAGCCGGCTCCGACACGCCCGAACATCCCGTCCGATCCACCCTTCGCGACGCCACGGCGTCGCAACACGGCGGCATTCTAGCATGCGCGTCACGGGCCGACGCGCTCGGGGTTGCGGAAGATGAAATAGAGATTGCGCGCGTACACGAAAAGGCC
>Ga0184612_10001332_pt1 | contig 11869 bp, 12 predicted proteins | sample PLM3_60_coex_FD_133163 | JGI IMG/M metagenome (GOLD analysis project Ga0184612, IMG submission 133163) | Groundwater sediment microbial communities from an aquifer in East River, Colorado, USA - PLM3_60_coex | ecosystem: Environmental > Terrestrial > Soil > Riparian zone | place: USA: East...
CTCGCGAGCAACGCCGGGTCGGGCATGCCGTCGGTGACCGGAGACGCGGTCACCCTTGCCTCGGGTCTGCAGCAGGCCGCCGGTCCCGAGGAGACGCTCATCGGGCCTGCGACGTTCAATCTCGTTCGGGATGCCGTGGTCGCGGAGGAACGCCCGCCGATCCAGGCGAAGGGGTTCCCCGGGGCCATCAACCCGCATCTCGTCCGCCTCGTCCGAGAAGGGACGCTCGGGCGCGCACGACACGTCGACACACCCTTCGTCGATCGGGAGCGCGAGCAGGCGCTCCTGCGCGAGGTATTCGAACGGACGCTGTCCGACCGAGCGTGCCAGCTCTTCACGATCCTCGGCCCTCCGGGTTCAGGGAAATCGCGCCTGGTCGAGGAGTTCATCCGGTGGACGGGCGATCGAGCGACGCTGCTGACCGGCCGCTGTCCGTCCTACGGCGAGGGCGTCGCTCTTCAACCAGTGGTTCAGATGCTCGAACAGGCTGTCCAGGTTCAGCCCGGTGAGGCACCCGCATCGGTGAGACGCGCCATCACCGACCTGTTCGAAGGGGACGGTCGCGCCGCGCTGATCGTCGAGCGCGCGATGCGAGCGATCGGCATCTCCGAAGGGCCCGGGGTTCCCGAGGAAACGCTCTGGGCGATCCGCAGGCTCCTCGAACTGCTGGCCGATCGTCGTCCGCTCGTAGCGGTCATCGACGACGTGCAGTGGGCCAAGCCGACGTTGTTCGAGCTGATCGACCATATCGCCGACTGGTCGCGGAGCGCCCCCATCATCCTCGTCTGCCTTGCACGGCCCGAGCTCTTCGAGCTCCGTCCCACATGGGGAGGAGGCAAGTACAACGCCACCGCGATCCACCTCGAGCCTCTGGATGACGCGGAGACCGACATGCTGGTCCGCAACATCGTCGGCACAGACAACCTCCCAAGAGGCGTGCGCACCACCATCGTCGACGCTGCCGGGGGCAACCCGCTCTTCGCCGAGGAGATCGTCTCCATGCTGATCGACGAGGGAGCACTCGTCGAAGAGGAAGGAGGCTGGGTTGCGACCGTCGACACGTCCGACCTCTTGCTGCCGCCAACGATCTCCGGGATCCTCGAAGCTCGCCTCGATCGCCTGAGTGAGCCCGAGCGTTCACTCCTCGAACGCGCAGCCCTGATCGGCAAGGAGTTCCAAGTTGCGGCCGTCGCCTCGCTGCCGCCGTTCACGGATGCGGCCGAGGTCCGTCCCCATGTGTCCTCGCTCGTGCGGAAAGACCTGCTGAGGCCGGTCGAGGGCGCCGAGCTCGACACCTTGCGTTTCCGCCACGCGCTGATCAGGGAGGCGGCCTACGAGTCCATCCCGAAGCAAACGCGATCGGAGCTCCATCGTCGGCACGCGGACTGGCTGATCGCGCACGGGCAAGGGAGCGAGGAGGTCGCCGCGTACCACCTCGACCACGCCTACCGGTATCGTGCAGAGGTGGGACCGGACGACGCCGAGGCGCGAGACCTCGCGATCCGCGCAGGCCGGGCGCTCGCGGCCGCCGGTCGAGGCGCGTTCGCCCGCGGCGACGTGCCGACGACGACGTCGCTGCTCGAACGCGCCGTGGCGTTGCTCCCCCGTGACGACCCCGGCCGCGCGGAGCTCCTGGCGGATCTCGCCGAAAGCCGGAAGGAAGGCGGTGACTTCGACCGGACCGATGCCTTGTACGCCGAGATGATCGACATCGCGCACGCCGCCGGGGACCAAGGACTCGAGGCGAGGGCGCGATCGCGACGGGCCGTCGCTCGTTTCCTCGTGGAACCGCGAGACATGAGCGTCGCGGACCTGCGTGTCGTCGCGGAGGAGGCCGTTCGCCTCCTCGAGACCGCTGGCGACGAAGGGGCCCTCGCCGATGCCCTCGTCGATCTCGCCACAACCAGCTGGCTCATCGGCGACGCGAACGGCATGCTCGATATCGCCGATCGTGCCACTCACCTTGCGCAAGCTGCCGGCAACTGGCGGGCGCTCTCGAAGAGCCTGTACTACGTCGGCCGCGCCCTCGTGCTGGGACCGACCCCATGCGAAGAGGCGGTTGTGAGGATGGAAGGCCTGGTTCACTCCTTCGCCGAAAGCCCCAGGGTCCAAGCATCCGCCCGGCTCGACCTCTCGATCCTCCTCGGGATGCTCGGTCATCTCGATGAGGCCCTGGATCACGCGACGGGGGCGCGGGACATCTTCCGCGAGCTCGGCCTCATGCGCTGGCTGGCGGCTGCCGGGATCACCTCAGGGCTCATCGCGTGGTGGCGTGGAGACACGGCAGCCGCCGAGAGCGAGATCCGGGAGGCATACGACCTCTTCAGACGGCGCGGCGAGCGAGAAGAGGTCGCACTCACCGCGCAGGAGCTCGCCAAGGTCGTCTTCGACCTCGGCCGCCTGGAGGAGGCGGACGCGCTGATCGAGGAGGTCCTCGGTGTGATGTCGCCCGATGACCTCGAGCCGCAGATCGAGTCGCGGAGCCTGCGCGCCCGCGTGCTTGCCGCTCGCGGCTCCTTCGGGGAAGCCGAGGAGCTCTCGAGCGAAGCGGGAGACCTCGTCCGCCGAACGGACTTCTTGAGCCTTCATGGAACGGTGCTGCTGGCCCGAGCAGGTGTTTTCGAGCTCGCCGGTCGAGCAGAAGAGGCCGCCGACGCGGCGAAGGGTGCGCTCGAGCTCTTCGAGCGCAAGGGAAACCGCGTGTGGGCGCAGAAGACCCAGGACCTTCTCGGAAAGCTTCCGAGCTAGCCGTTCGGTCGGATCTACGTCTCCCTGCAATCCGCGAACGCGGTCTCCGTTCGAGCGATGCCGTCCAGACCGGGCATGGTCTGGAGGTCCATGACGAGCCCTTTCAGGGTATCGAGGTCGGGAGCGTCGAGCGAGAGGAGGATGTCGAAGGTCCCGAACACCATCGATACCCCGTGGTACCCCTCTTCGCTTTGAACGAGCCCGCTGAGCTTGTTGAAGACCGCCTGCGACTCCCCATGCTTCGTTTGGATACGCACGATCGCCAGCATCTGGCAGCCGTCCCGCTTGAACGGCCTGTGCCCCTTCTCCCCCTCGACGTGGGCGCTCTTCTGGTCAGCCCAGACCCCTTCTTCCTCTTCTTCCTGAAGGAAGCTCTCAAGGTCCGACAGCTCGAGCCCCTGCACCACGGCGAAGCCCTCGTAGGCCCCCACCGTCACGGTTGCAAACCGGACACGAACACGGGGACGATCGACGTCCCGAAGCTTCCCGACGAGCCCCCGGACGCTCTTCCCAGGATTCGCCGCCTCGATGAAGACGTACGCGAATTCCCCTTCCTGATCCTCCATGCTTCCTCCCCACGCCGATTACGTCGCAACTATCTTCCGCTTCCGCGTCCGGAGCAACTCGGGGCGATCGGCCGCCGTCTGACGTCTGCTACCCTCGTCGGGCCATGGCCGCCCTCTGCGACATCTGCGGGAAGAAGCCGTTCTTCGGCATGCAGGTCTCCCACTCGCACCGCCGTTCCCCCAAGCGGTGGAACCCCAACGTGCAGCGCGTGCGCGCGGTGGTGAACGGGTCGCCGAAACGGCTCCATGTCTGCACGAGCTGCCTGAAGGCCGGCAAGGTCAAGCGCGCCGTCTAGGCGCGGGCGGGCCCTCGCTCGTCGGGTTCGATCGCCCAGAGTTGATCGACGGGGCCGATCCCACTCCCGATCGCCAACGCCGCGCGGATCGCCTCGGTCACGAAGGCTTTCCCGAGCCGTACCGCTTCCAAGAGCTCCTCGCCCCGAGCGAGATAGGCGGCGATCGCCGAGGACAGGGTGCAGCCGGTGCCGTGGGTGTTCCGCGTCTCGATCCGCACGGCGGAGACCCATTCCATCCGCTCCCCATCGAAGAACAGGTCGTCCGCCCGCGAGGATGCGGCGAGGTGTCCGCCCTTGACGAGCACCGCCCTCGGCCCCATCGCCCGGATGGCCTCGGCGGCGTCCAGCATCAGGTCGCGCGTGGTCACGTCGAAGCCGGCGAGCACGCTCGCCTCCGGCAGGTTCGGCGTGACGAGCGACGCGAGCGGCAAGATCCGATCCCGCAGGGCTCCGACCGCGTCTTCGGCCAACAAGCGGTGCCCGTGCTTGGACACCGAAACGGGGTCGACGACGAGGTTCGGCACCTCGGATGCGGCCACCGCCTCGGCGACCGCCTCGACGATCTTGGCCGACGCGAGCATCCCGGTCTTCGCCGCGTCCACGCCGATGTCGCTCACGACGGCGCGGATCTGCTCGGCGACGATCCGAGGGGGAAGTGCGACGACGTCGCCCACCCCCTGCGTGTTCTGCACGGTCACCGCCGTGATCGCGGTCATCCCGAAGACGCCGAGAGCGCTGAACGTCTTGAGATCGGCCTGGATGCCGGCTCCACCTCCCGAGTCCGAACCGGCGATCGTCAGTACCCGCGGGCGCGGCGCGCGAGTGCGTCCGTCCATACCGACCAGGCTACCCACCCGCGAAGTGATCCCAGCCGGCCGGTTCCAGCTGCTGCTCCTGCCCGTCCGCGCTCACCGTACGCATCGCGGACCCCTCGACGATCTGACCAACATCGGTCAGCTGCACGCCGAACGCCTCGGCGAGCTCGGTGCGAGCCGTTGCCACCGCGTCTGCGGGGATCGTCGCCAGGAGCTCGTAGTCCTCGCCCCCCGAGACCGCGAGGTCGATCGCGTCGACACCGAGATGCTCGGCACCGCGCACGAGCGCATCCGCGACCGGCACCCGGTCGAGCGCGATGCGCGCGCCGACGCCGCTCGCCTGGCAGAGCCGGGAGAGATCTCTCGCGAGTCCGTCGGACAGGTCCATCATCGCCGTCGCGCCGCAGCGAGCCAGGAGCTGCGCCTCGCCGACCCGCGCCGAGGGTCGCGCGAGTGCCACGACCAGGGCTCGACCCCACGGCTGCGACAACGCCGCGCTGGCGTTCCCCGCGTCCTGCCTCGACAGCGCCAACCCTCCCGCCGCCGCACCGAGCGATCCGGTGACGACGATGCGGTTGCCTGCGCGGGCGCCGGAGCGTGTGATGGCGCGCCCGGGTGCGACCTCGCCGACCAGCGCGACGGACACCACGATGAGCTCGGACCGGTTCGTGTCCCCACCGGCGAGGACGACCGCGTACTCGGCGCACGCATCGCGCATGCCCCCGTACAGCTCCATCACCCATGCGGCGTCGAGGTCCTGAGGCAGCGCGAGGGCAACGAGCGCGTACCGCGGACTGGCGGCCATCGCCGCGATATCGGACAGGTTCACGACGACGGCTTTGGCTCCCAGGTCGTGCGCCGAGATCGAGCCGCGCTCGAAGTGCACGCCCTCGACCAGCAGGTCGGTCGTGAGCACGAGCTGCCCGCTGCCAGGTTCGGTCACAGCGGCGTCGTCGCCGATGCCGACGACCAGCCCGGGCTCGGAGCTCGAAATCACTCGGGTGATGGCGCGGATCAACTCGTCTTCGGAGAGCTCCATCACCCTTGGCTCCGAGCGATTCCTGGAGGTGCGTTCCTGTTGGATAGGATAGAGGCCGACGCACATCCGGTCGGACACCGAGCGCCCAGGGTCACCGAAGGAGCACCGTGAAGGTCGAAGCACGAACGGTCCACGACAACCCCACCGCGGACGAACTTCGTCGCTTCACGGAGGCTATGCCACAGTGCCGGATCACCAGGTTCGGCAACGTCAACGTCCAGACCAAGGTCACGTCGCGAAGTGCCGGGAGCACATACGTGGTGGCCGAGCGCTCGAGCGGCAAGCCGATGACCCGGGACGATCTCGCTGCGGTCGCCAAGATGCAGGACGAGTACCTGCGCGAACGCGAGGTCGTCGTGGTGGACGGCTACATCGGGAACGACCCGAGCTTCCGCACCATGGCTCGCCTGACGATGGAGAAGGCCAACGCCAACATCGCCGGGATGCAGCAGAAGCTGTATTTCTCGCGAGACGACGGCAACGAGCCCGAGGTGCACGTGATCTACACGCCGAACCTTCCTGCGCCCGGCTATCCCGACGACCGTTTGATCGCGGTCGACCTCGAGAACGGCGTCACGCGCGTCCTGCACTCCGACTACTTCGGGGAGTCGAAGAAGGGCGGCCTGCGGATGTGGAACGCTAAGGTGTACGGCCTCGGAGGGCTCGCGCTCCACTCGGGATTGAAGGTGATCCCCACCGCCGACGGGGAGAAGGTCGTGATGATCATCGGCCTGTCGGGAACCGGCAAGACCACGACGACGTTCACGAAGCAGAACGAGTCCTTGCCGGTCCAGGACGATTTCGTCGCGCTGATGCCCGGCGGTCGCGCGCACGGGACCGAGAACGGCTGCTTCGCCAAGACGTTCAGCCTGGATCCGGACCTCGAGCCGAACATCTACAACGCGGTCGTCAAGCCCAACGCGTATCTCGAGAACGTGTACCAAGACGACGCCGGCAACGTGAACTTCTTCGAGGAGACCTACACGCAGAACGGGAGGGCCGTGTTCCGGATGGACGACCTCGCGCGCCATCGCGAGGCGACCGATGTCGGGACCGTGGACTACCTGCTGATCCTCAACCGGAACGAGAACCTCATCCCTGCGGTGGCCAAACTGAACCAGGAGCAGGCCGCCGCATACTTCATGCTCGGCGAGACGACCGGAACGTCTGCCGGCGGAGCCGCGGAGGTGGGCAGGTTCCTGCGCGTCCCGGGCACGAACCCGTTCTTCCCGCTCCCCCACGGCCTTCAGGGCAACCGCATCCTCGAGCTCCTCGACACCCATCCGATCGAGACCTTCCTGTTGAACACCGGGCGGGTCGGCGGCACCGACGGCGACGAACGTTCGAAGAAGGTGCGGATCCCGCACACGTCCGCCTGCGTCGAGGGCATCGCGGAGGGGACGATCTCGTGGACGCAGGACGAAGACTTCGGCTACCTGGTCTCCGATTCGGTGCCGGGGTTCGACGACATCGAGCTGCTCCAGCCGCGCCGCCTGTACGAGCGCGAGGGACGGGTGCAGGAGTATCGCGACGCGGTCGAGCGGCTGAAGGCCGAGCGCGTCGCGCGGCTGGAAGAGTTCCCGGAGCTCACGCCCGAGATCGTCAAGGCCGCCGGCTAGGCGCGGTCCGCCGGCCCGACGGTCTCCCCCGGTCCGCGCCGCCCGAGGAACCATCCCGCCGCCAGCTGCAACGCGGCGAGCAAGAGCGGCACGATGAGGAACCACCGGTACCGGGCCAACTCGTCGAGAGCGGCGCGACCCTGGACGTGGATGGACGCGTAGATCAGGAAGAAGCCGGCGAACGCGAACCACAGCCCGATCCGCCCGGTGAGGTAGAGCGAGTAGAGCAGGTGATCGACGAGATCGGTGCCTTCGAACGGCCGGCGTCCCCAGACCCAGAGCGCCCGCAGCCCGCCGGCGACGAACAGTCCCGCGAAGGTGAGCTCGACGCCCCTCACGTCCGTGATCCCGCGGATCTCGCGAGCCCCGCAACGACCTCGGCATCGGTCGTCTGGTCGAAGTCGCGATACCACTCGCCGACCGCATAGAAGGGCTCGGGGGTCTCGAGCACGACGACCTCGTCCGCCTCCTCGCGGAGCCGCTCGAGCGAAGGGACGGGCGCGACGGGGATCGCGAGGATCACGCGCGCGGCCCCGCGCGTCCTCGCCCACCGGAGCGCGGCGGCGGCCGTGCCACCCGTCGCTACGCCGTCATCGACGACGAACGCGACGCGACCCTGCACGTCGACGGCGGGGCGCCCCTGCCGGTAAGCATGCTCACGGCGGGCGATCTCCGCCTCCTGGATCGCGATCTCTCGCTCGAGATAGGCATCGGACACGTGGAGCATCGCGATCATCCGCGCATCCAGAACCCGAACACCAGGCGCGACGGCACCGATGCCGAGCTCCGGGTTGCCGGGGGCGCCGATCTTCCGCGGCACCACGACGTCGAGCAACGCTCCGAGCGTGCGCGCGACGACCTCGCCCACCACCACGCCGCCGCGGGGGATCGCGAGCACGACCGTCGTCGCGGCGGCTCGGCCGGCGAGCGCCTCGGCGAGCCGTTCACCCGCCTCGACGCGGTCGGCGAAGATCACCGCTCCGGCTCCCGGGGCTGAGCATCCTGGCCCTCCGCGGGCACGTCCATCTCCTTGCGCGCCTGCTCATCGTCGAGTTCGCGGCGCCGGTCCCGCATCACCTTCTCGGGCGGGGGCATCGGTTTGCGGATCTTCCGATACGCGGCCAGCGGGTCCGCATCCCGCGCACGCCTCTTCCGGCGGGATACCACGGTCCGATCATCCCACGCTCGTTCGGCGATCGCCCCCGCCGTTGTCGCCCTCGCGCGCCGTGCATAGCATGGGCGCCTCGCGACGAGGGAGGTCCGTGTGGTCCACGCCTACATCCTGATCCAGACCGAGGTCGGCAAAGCGGCGCAGGTCGCCAAGGAAGTCCGGGAGATCAGCGGTGTCACCGAAGCGGAGGATGTGACCGGACCCTACGACGTCATCGTTCGCGCGGAGGCCAAGAACGTCGACGAGCTCGGCAAGTTGGTCGTTGCCAAGATCCAGGGTGTCGAGGGCATCACTCGAACCCTGACCTGCCCCGTCGTCCACCTGTAGACCCGAGGGCCGAACCACCCCCGTCGCTCCGGCTGGAACGCTCGGGCGGATGCTCGTCGCCGTTCGCCTTCTTGCGCTCCGCCTCGTGACGTTCGATCGCGAGCTCGATCAACCGGTCGACCAGGCTCGGATAGGGCAGCCCCGAGGCCTCCCAGAGCTTGGGGTACATCGAGATCTTCGTGAATCCGGGGATCGTGTTGACCTCGTTCAGCAAGAGCCGTCCGTCCGAGAGCAGGAACAGGTCCACGCGAGCCATGCCGGCTCCCTCGATCGCCCGGAACGCCGCGATCGCCAGACGCTGCACCTCCGCGAGCGTCGCCGGTGAGATCTCCGCAGGGATCCTGAGTTCCGCGCCATGTTCGTCGACGTACTTGGCATCGAAGTCGTAGAACTCGTGTCCTCGGGTGACGATCTCGCCGGCGATGGAAGCGACCGGGTCGTCGTTGCCGAGCACCGCGCACTCGAGCTCGCGGGCGCCTTCGGCCGAGCGTTCCAACAACGCCTTGCGCCCGTACCGGAACGCCTCCTCGAGCGCGCCGCGCAGCTCCTGGACGTCGCGAACCTTCCGGATGCCGATCGAGGAACCGAGCCCCGCCGGCTTGGAGAACAGCGGGTATCCGAGGTGCTCGGCGCGCGCTGCAACCGCGTCGGGGTCCTCCTCCCAACCGCGTTCGTGCACCACTTCGTGCGCGACGACCGGCAGGCCGGCCGCTGAGAACACCATCTTCTGCACGGCCTTGTCCATCCCCAGCGCCGACGCGAGCACGCCCGAGCCCACGTAGGGAACGCCGGCCATCTCCAAGAACCCTTGGACCGCGCCGTCCTCCCCGTACGGGCCGTGCATCACGGGGAACACGACGTCGATCTCGGTGCGCGACCCGTCCGCGCCGACGAGCGCCTGGGATCCCGGCTCCTGGGCGAGGGTCACTTCGGAGCCGGCGTCGGGCGTGACGCCCGGGAGCACATCGGGGTCGTCACCGGCGGCAAGGGCCGGCGGTCCACCCGGCATGAGCTGCCAGCACCCCTGCTTGGTGACGCCGATCGCGAGGGCCTCGTACCGCGCGGGATCGATCGCGTCGAGCACCGATCGGGCGGACAGGACGCTGATCTCGTGCTCTGCGGATCGTCCGCCGAACAGGACGACGACTCGCCGCCTCATGCTTTCTCGAGCGCGCGCTCGAAGTCCTCGCGCAGGTCGTCCACGTCCTCGAGCCCGACGCTCAGCCGGATGAGTCCGTCGCCGATCCCGGCTGCTCGCCGCGACGCGGCGTCCATCTGACGATGTGTCGTGGAGGCGGCATGGCACACGAGCGTGTGGATCCCGCCGAGGCTTGCCGCCAGCCAGGCGAGCTCGAGCGCGTCGCATACGCGCTGGCCCGCCTCGACGCCTCCGGAGACCTCGAACGCCGCCATGCCCCCAGATCCGCGCGGCAGCATGGCCGCCGCCACCGCGCGCTGCGGGTGCGACGCGAGGCCCGGGTAGTGCATGCGCTCGACCTTGGGATGCGTCTCGAGCCAGCTGGCCAGCGCCATGGCGCTCTCGCTGTGTCGCACCATGCGGATCTCGAGCGTCATGAGCCCACGCATCGACAGCCACGCCTCGAGCGGCGCCATCGTTCCCCCGGTCTCGATGACGGTCGAGCGCAGCCCGGCCATGCGCTCCTCCGAGGTGCACACGACGCCGCCGATGAGGTCGTGGTGACCGCCGATGTACTTGGTTGCCGAATGCAGGACGTAGTCGAAGCCGTACCGCGCCGGGTTGCATAGGTACGGCGACGCGAACGTGTTGTCGACCGCGCACGGCACGCCGGCCTGCGCCGCGAGGGTCGCGAGCGCAGGCAGGTCCGAGACCGTGACGTTCGGGTTCGCGATCGTCTCGACGTACAGCAGCTTGGCGCCCGGAAGCGCCGCTCGAACCGCGTCGTGGTCGTGCGGACCCACGAACGTGACGTCCACCCCGTAGCGCGGGAGCACGCTCGAGAACAGTGCGTACGTTCCTCCGTACAGCTCGCTGGTCGCCACGATCCGGTCGCCGGCTGCTGCGAGGGTGGTCACGAGCGTGTGGACCGCCGCCATGCCCGAGGCGAACGAGAGCGCAGACTCGGTCCCTTCGAGATCGGCCATCACGCGCTCGAAGGCGAGGAGCGTGGGGTTGCCATAGCCCCGGGTGTACGTGTAACCGGGGCGGCGGAAGTTGATCGTCTCCGCGAACGCCTCGGACGTATCGAACCGGAACGTCGACGTCTGGAAGAGCGGAACGCTCGGCGTGTCCTGCTCCACGGGCGGCAGCGCCTGCCCGTGGATCGCTCGCGTGGTGAATCCTCGCTCGCTTCGATCCGCCATCGCCCCAGCCTACCCCCGCGTCCAACGGGCCGGATACCGTGAGCGCAACCGAGCCACCAGCAGTCCGAGCTCTGCCATCAACGCCTCGGTCAGCGCGCGGACACCCGCCGTGTCTGCCTCCTGCCCGAACGCGCGGGGATCGATCGCATCCCCGGCCAGCAGCCAGATCGGACGCCCGAACCGCAGGCTCTCTCGTCCCGACTTCCGCCACACGTATTGGCCCCCCCAGGTGGCGACCGGCAGGACCGGAACACCGGCCTCGATGGATAGCCGCGCGACGCCCGTCCTGCCCCGGCCGGGTGAGAAGTCGGCGTTCGTCGTGGTGGTGGTTCCCTCGGGATAGACGACCACGATCTCCCCGGCGGCGAGTGCCCGACGGGCCGCGTCGAGCGGGGTCTGGTCACCGGTCCCCCGCCGTACCGGGATCTGGTGAGCGCCCCGCAACACGGATCCGAGGAAGGGGGCGTCGAACAGCTCCTGCTTCGCCAGGAACCGGGGACGCCGCCCCGCCTTCACCACGAAGATGCCGTGGGCGAACGGGTCGAGGTACGACAGATGGTTCCCGGCCACGATGAGTGGCCCCCGGGCCGGGATGTGCTCGAGGCCCTCGACGTGCCAGTTGAACCAGAGCTGGAACGGAGGCCGGAGCACGAGCTCGGCCGATCGGTACCAGGGTTCCACGTCGGGCCTCCTCGGGCGGGCGATGCTACCACGTCCGCGTTCGGCCGCCGGGACGTCGCAGCTGCCCGGCCCGGGATAGCCTGTCGTCAGTGTCAGGGTGGTCACGCAGGAAGATCTCGAGGGTGACTCGGGATAGCCTTCGTCCGACGGCGGGCTGGCTCATAGCCTGCGTGTCTCCCGCGAGCGGGATGACCTCCACGCGTTGTGCCGCCCGCCGCCGGCGAAGGCCTGCCGGCGTGACTTCATAGGAGCTTGCTTCAGCCC
>Ga0184612_10001333_pt1 | contig 11869 bp, 10 predicted proteins | sample PLM3_60_coex_FD_133163 | JGI IMG/M metagenome (GOLD analysis project Ga0184612, IMG submission 133163) | Groundwater sediment microbial communities from an aquifer in East River, Colorado, USA - PLM3_60_coex | ecosystem: Environmental > Terrestrial > Soil > Riparian zone | place: USA: East...
ATCCACGAGTGCCCCGCCGACGATGAGCAGCATCAGAGTGGGGATCAGCTCGGCCGCGAGGACGAGGCCCATCGCGGCGGCGGATCCCGTCAGCTGCAGCACCAGCCAGGCAAGGGCGACGGCCTGGACCCCGTCACCCAGGCCGGAGATCGTCCGGGCCGACCAGACGAGCGCGAACGCAGGGCGGCGAAACGCACGGAAGAGATGCAACGGAGATCCTCGGTCGTTCTTGCTCGTCCGCGGCTACCCGCCGCGCAGTACCTCGAGGGGCGCGACCCTCTTCACGTGCCACAGCACGGCAACGACCGCAACGGCAGATGCGAGGAAACCCGCTGTGCCGCCTGCCAAGGCCGACAGGAGCAACGGGACGAATGAACCTCCCAGGGCCGCGCCGATCAACATGCTGGTGAGCACGCCAATCCCGGCTCCGGCTGTTGCCAGGAGCAGTCCCTGCCATGCAACGAAACGCAGGATGGCGCCGAGGGGCCAGCCAGCCGCCTGGAGGACGGCGATCTCGGTGCGCTTTTCCTCGTACGCCAGCATCAGGAGCTGGGCGTTCGCGACGGCGGCGAGGACAAGAACCATCGTCCCGATCACGAAGTGATACGGCTCAGCCCGAGCCGCGACGTGTCGCCCAAGGATCGTCGTGTCGAGGCTTCCGCTGAACCCTGCGGCGATGAGGGTCACGAGTGCGAAGACCATGACTCCGGTCGCCAGCAAGCCGACCGCGACGATGGAGGCAGTCCGCGACTGAACCATGAGCTCCCTCGCAGCGAGAACGCGGATCGAACCCGGCCCTCCGACGTGACGGATCGGGGCGCTGCCACGTAGCGCGCGAACGCTCGACCCTCGATAGACGCCGATCGCCGGGATCACGCCTGTCACGAGGGCGACACTAACGGTCAGGACACCGGCGAGGACGAAGTTGGAGGTGGCCATGGGCGACGTGAGAGAGCCCGCCACGACCCCCGCGGCAGTGACGACGAGGGCAATCGCAGCACCCTGGAGGACCACCTCCAGTTCGATCAGGAGCGCGAGACGGCGGCTCGGCCAGCCGAGGGCCCGAAGGGCGCCGAATTCTCGACGTCGACGCCGGATCGAGGTGAAGGTCGCCGCAGCAACGTACGTCGCCGCAAACGCGTATCCGATGGCGAGCAGTCCGAGCGTCGAGGTTTCGAGGGCCTCGACGAACCGGACCACGACACCCTTCTTCGACCATCCCTCCGTCGCCAGCTCGGCCGGGCGGCCGAACCTGCCGGGCGGCAAGTCGACCGCGACGTCGGCGAGGGAGGAACCCTTGACCACATCGACCAGGAGGCCCGTGCGATCGTGGATCGCCGCGGCGACATGCTGGAGGCGTGCCTCCCCCAGCGCGCCGGGGTTCTCGGCGCCGCGGACCTTGACCCGAACGACGCTGATGAAACGGCGCCCTGGCTGGCCATGGAAGCGCTGCGGATCCGAGAGCCAGGCCGCCGAGTCCAGGGTCGTCAGCATGAGCGGCGGGCTGTTGACGTAGCCGCTCATGCTGCGCGTCGGCGTCAGCAGGCGCCCATCCTCGAGGCGCACCGATGGGTAGCTGTAGGCGTCGAGCTGCCCGCCGGCCAATGGGTCCCAGCCCGGAATGCATGACGGGTCGTATGTACCTACGGCCTCGAATATCTTGAGTCGGTACTTGGAGCCCGGATACTCGACATAGCCGTCACTGTGCGCTTCAACGTCCCGGTAGGCACGGTCGCGCGCGGCGGGCGGAATGATGACCTCCGGCCCGGCGCTCCCGACGCCGCCCTGGAACAGGCGGTAGATGTCGAGGTTCGGCTCGACCTCCGTCGGCCGGACATGTCGAGCGCCAAGCTGTTCATAGGCGACGTCCCCGGCTGACCAGATCGGGTAGGGGTCAGCCCCCCAATCGGATTTGCGCAGAAGGCTCTGATAGAGGTCATCGACGGTGAGGCTCAGCGAGGCTTGCTCCTGCCAGGGCTGGAGCCTCGCCGGGTCGGTCCCGGCGAAGATCGCGTCGCCGTTGACGGCACGGCTGAGGTCGAATGTCAGCGTCTCGTCAACGAACGAGCGATTGCTGGCGAGAACCGGGATCCGCTCGAGATCGTCGGTCGGAGAGCCATCCGTCGGATGATCGTTGGGCTGAAGGTATCGGCCGCTCACGACGCACGAGTCGATCTTCGCGAGTCGTGCTTCTGCAGCGGGATCGACGCCTGCGATGATCAGCGGCTGCGCCACGAAGACGTCGTATTGCGCATCGTCGACACTGAAGCCTCTCAGCATCGGCTGCGGGTCCGAACACGTGGGCCGCTGGCAGATCGATCGGGCGAAGCACTGCACGGAACCGCGGCATTCGATCTGGCCCTTGGATGTGAAGAGCTTCCATGCGGTGGCGCGCTCGTCCGTGCCCATCATCGAGCCGTCCGGCGATACCACGATGAGGCGGTCTTCGATGTCGTACTGGGACAGCCCATTTTCGCCAACGGACCGAGCGGTCACCCGATAGACCCCGCTCACGTCGCGCGGCAGGGGCATCGTCACGACGGAGTACCAGTTGACGAACCCGACCATGGCAATCGGCGCCGCGACCTCGACACCGTCGATCGATCGAATTGCGTCGAGTTGATCGGGGCTGATGCCTCCATGGACGCCCGCCATGAAGTTCGGTCGAACCAGGCCGTCGCTCGCCTCCAGCGCCGCCTGGCTCCCGATCGGCCGGACCAGCAAATCGTACGGTGTGTCCCAGGCCCGACCGGCATCGCCGATGAATTCCGCCTGCGTCGAGCGGGCGAACGTGGCGACCGTTCCGGCGCTGATGGCCACGGTCATGAGCGCGATGCCGGTCAACGCCGTCAGGAGCGGCCTTGCGAGGAGCGAGCGCAGCGCGAGGTGGATCACGCCGTCATGGCCGCCAGGCCGGCCACAGGCCGGCAACCAGTGGTGCCTGGTTGGAGCCGTCCGAGCCCATCAACCAGATCTCGGCGTTGCGAGTGAAGGCGATGACTGAGCCATCTGGCGACCAGGCCGGCGAGTAGTCATCATCCGTCGCGCGCGACAGGTTCTCCGGCTCTCCGCCTTCGACCACGACCGCCATGATCTGTCCGATCAGGCAGCTCGATCGGTCGGTGCACGTCGGATGCGCCGAGTAGGCGATTCGCGTGCCGTCCGGTGACCAGCTTGGATCGGAATCCGCAGTTGGTCCGGACGTGACATGTCGAACGTCCGTCCCTCGCTCCGTGGCGACGCAGATGTCGGAGTCGGCGGGCCCGCTGGTTCCTGTGCAAGCAAAGGCGAGCCTGCGGCCATCCGGTGACCACGCCGGAGCTGTCTGTCCACCAGGCCCTTGAATCAGCAGGCCGGCTCGTCCGGTTCCGTCCGTTGTGGCCAACCAGACGTCGGCATCTCCAGCGAGCGCCGACGAGAAGGCGACCGTGCCCTGTCCACGAGACCAGCTCAACGCCCCGGAGGCGTCGGGGAGCGGCCCGTCCGATCTGGGCGGATGAGTGACGAGGTCCGCAGTCGCACCGTCGGCCAGGCCGAAGACACGGAGGACTGGCCGCCCGTCGGTGTTCGAGACAAATACCAGTCGATGGCCGTCAGGGGACCACGCCGGATGGGAGGCATCCCCCGTGGCCTGGACGAGCAACCGGGGACGCGGTTGAGGTGCCGCGATCGAGAAGAGACTCATCGCTCCGTGGCTGAATGCGCCGTAGGCGAGCTCGGCGCCGGCGGGAAGCCGAGCTACTCGACGCGGCCCGTCGTCAGGGCGTCGATCAACATCGGCTTGGGAGGGCGAGCAGGCGCAGATCAGGGCAATCAGCAGCACCGCCAGTCCGCCACGGGCGAACGGGCCGACCGCCTGTCCGGTCATGCCGGCGTGCCGCCGTCCTCGGTAGCCAGGTTTGCGTGCTGATCGATCGCAATGATTCGCGAGGCAGTAGCTGCAACCTGATCGTCATGGGTGACGATCAGCATGGTCAGCTCGCGAGCCTGCTGGATCGACCCCAGCAGCTCCAGGATCCCCCGAGTCGTGTCCTGGTCGAGGTTGCCGGTGGGTTCATCGGCCAGCAGCAATCGGGGGTTCCCGACCAGCGCCCTCGCGATCCCCACGCGCTGGCGTTCTCCGCCGGAGAGCCTCGCCGGTGAATGATCGATTCGATCGGCCAGGCCCACGGCGTCGAGCAGCTCGCGGGCCCGCTTCTCGATTGCCAGTCCTCGTTCCCAGGGCAGGCGAGCAAGCGTGACGTTCTCGAGGGCAGTGAGTCCCGGAAAGAGATGGGGATCCTGGAACACGAGACCGATGGATCTGGCGCGCACCGCAGCTTGCTGGGCGTCGGAGAGCCGGTCGATCCTCTCGCCGAAGAGCGAAATCGACCCTTGGTCGGGACGATCAAGCCCTGCGACCAGGTTCAGCAAGGTCGTCTTGCCGGACCCTGATGGACCGCGCACGGCGACGCACTCACCGGCCTCGACGTTGAACGAGAACGTTCCAAGCGCGACGACGCGTGTGTCGCCCTCGTGGTACGTCCGTGAGATGTCCTCGGCTCGAATCGCGGTCCCCGAACCCTGCCCGCTCAAGACCATGACGTTCTCCCAGACCGAGGCGGATCGGGCCGCGAGGATAGACAACTCGGGCGCACGGCACTATTACTCCGCGCGGGTCGAAAGGGTTCCCTCAAGCCGCACGAGCAACCACGTCCCGAGGAGCCACGGGTCAGCCTGGGCCGCGGCCCACGTCGGCTGACGATCAGGCGCGACGCCCGTCGTTTCTTGACCTGTGACAACTCATCGGCCACGTACTCGCGGAACGGCCACGGCCGGTGCGGTGTAGATAGGCCGGGAGCTTTGATGGAGGTCTCGTGCGACTCGGATCGTCCTCGCGTCCGGTAGTCCTTCTATGTGCGGTCCTGCTCTCGATGAGTTGCGCGAGTCCAGCGCCCTCCGTTAGCCCGATGCCCTCCGTTTCGCCACGGCCTTCCGTTTCGCCACGGCCTTCCGTTTCGCGACCGACAAGCCCGCTGCCAACACAACCAGCACCCCAGAACCAGTCCGCGGGGCTCGACGGGGTGTCAAACACAATCGCCTTCGGAGGGCGGGTAGGACCGCTTGTGAAGCAACCGAACGGCACGCTCCTGGGCGACGTAGATGTCTTCACGGTCGGCGTCGACGGCAGCAACGTGCGACGGCTGACGAGCTCGGGGGGCGGTAAGGCCTCTTATTCGTGGTCCCCTGACGGTCGACACGTCGTCTTCCGTTGGGATCCCAGCGGGACCGATTGGAATCGCAGCGACGTCGCCATCGTGACGGTCGCCGACCTCAAGGTCTCGACCTTGGCGCACGAGGCCTGGTCGCCGGCCTGGTCACCACTCGGGGATTGGATCGCCTACTACTCGGCGGCGGCGGATAGTTACGGGCTGTACCTGATCCGTCCCGATGGCTCGGCGAAGCACCAGATCCTGGCCGGCGATGCCGAGTATCCGGCGTGGTCGCCTGACGGTCGCCGGCTGGCCTTCATGTCACTCGGCTTCCCGCCAGGTTCGTCATCGGCTGATTACGAGATCTACGTGGTCGATGTCGACGGTGGGAACCTGCAGCGGCTGACGAATGTGATTGGTGAGGATGGTTGGCCCGCCTGGTCGCACGACGGGACTCGCATCGCGTACACACGAATGCCGACAGAGGTGGAATCCGAAATCCACGTCATGGCAGCCGACGGGCAGTACGACCACCTGATCACCGACCCGAACGACGGCCTTGAGGAGTACAGCCCGAACTGGTCTCCCAATGACCTCTACCTGGCCTACCACGGCTACCCGGAGGACGAGTCGTCAACCGCCGTGCGCGGATTGTTCGTGATGCGGCCAGACGGGTCCGGGCGGCTCTTGATTCGCTCGGACGGCTTCGAACCCGTGTGGCAACCAGTCCCCTAGCCGGGTTCGTTCGCGCCTCCGCCCCTGCCGCTTGCCCTGAAGCGGCCGTCCGACGATTCGGGATCTGGAACCTCTGGGTCACCGGCGGAGTACCGGATACGTGATTCGCCCACCAACCAACGGACGAAGGCAATCGGCGGACTTGAGTGTTGGCGCTCGCCTCCTGCTGGTCGCAGCTGTCATCTCAGGCTGTTCACAGTCCAACCACGTTCCCGATTCGCCAGGTTGGTCGTCGCCTCCTTCAACGACGGCACCGACAACCTCATCGACGCAACGCGTCGAGAGTCCGGGCAACGCTCGCGCCGTCAAAGGCTCGTATGACCCGATTGTTCCCATCCTAGTCACGCGCGACGACCCATCGCTCGTCACCGGGTGTCGGCCGTGGCATGCCGCCGGTTTGGTCGATCGGTTCTTCGCGGCGGTCAACAGCAAGAACGCGCAGGGGATTGAAGCGGTCTGGGCTCTTCCGACGGCCGACTCCGGTCAAGGATGGTACTCGGTGACCGAAGGAGAACCGGCCAAAGGCGGAAGCAACCTCGTCGCTCGCACTCAAGACCAGCTCCTCACGTACTTCTCGGGGCGCTTCATTGCGCGGGAACAGATGCACCTCGTGATGACGGACGTGGGTCAGAGCAATCGACCCGGCGAGGCAGCGATCGGATTCGTCGTGACTCGCGACGCAGACGATCTCGCCACCAGACTGGGAGGCCCGAATCGTCTTGCGCAGGGGAAGGCCGTCATCGACTGTCGGCGCCAGGTGTTTCTCGTCTGGAGCATGGCACAGAACATCGGCGACTCAGACAGTGTCGTCGAAGCCTGGCCCTGTCCGAAGCCCACCGATTGGATGCTCTGGGACGAGCCGATCGCGTGTTCACGGGGATCCCACTGAAGCCTTCCGGGTTCCGGTCATCGACCCGTGGCATCACGGTTAGATGGCCCGGGGCGGTCAGGCGCTCTCGGGCTCGACAGCAACGAGCCGCTTGAACTGGCCTTTGCGGGGCGCGCGACGGTCGGTCGCGGGGCGGACCGTGACGCCGGGCACGGTTGGGGTCGTGTCGACGCGATTCCGTCCATTCTCCTTGGCCCGATACAGCGCGGCATCCGCAAGGGACACGAGAGACTTCTGGTCCTGGACGTGCATGCTCGTCGAGGCGACGCCAAAGGATGCGGTGATCCGAGCGTAACGACCCGGCCCTAGCTCGACGACCATCTGGCCGACCCGCACCGGGTCGGCCGTGTCATAGCATCCACCCGGGCGATCAGCTCAAGACTCGGACTCGCCCGCCAGGCCATTGGTCACATGAACGCCGGCTCGCGGGTCAATGACCTGAGCACACCATCCGCAGGAACGTGACCCATGAACGACCAGGACTGGCTCGCCGACCGCTTCGAGGCAAACCGCTCCCATTTGCGCGGCGTCGCCTTTCGCATGCTCGGCTCCTTGACCGAGGCGGACGACGCCGTCCAGGAAGCCTGGATCCGCCTCAGCCGCACCGATACGAGCGATGTTGACAACCTGCGGGCCTGGTTGACGACCGTCGTCGGGCGGGTCTGCCTCAACATGTTGCGATCGCGCAAGACGCGCCGCGAATCGTCCCTGGAGACCCACGTCCCGGATCCCATCTTGAGTCCGGAACAAGGAATGGATCCCGAGCAGGAAGCCTTGCTGGGCGATTCGGTGGGACTCGCGATGCTGGTCGTCCTCGACTCCCTGACGCCCGCCGAGCGGGTCGCCTTCGTGTTGCACGACGTCTTCGCCGTGCCGTTCGACGAGATCGCACCGATCGTCGGCCGAACTCCGACGGCGGCGAGGCAGCTCGCCAGCCGTGCCCGTCGCCGCGTGCAGGGTGCGCCCGTGCCCGACGTCGACCTTGATGGCCAATGGGCCGTCGTCGACGCCTTCCTTGCGGCGGCGCGCGCCGGAGACTTCGAACGTCTCCTCGCCGTCCTCGACCCGGATGTTGTGCTGCGCTCAGACGGCGGGGCGGCGCGTCCGGCGCTGGTCTCGCTGGTCCGCGGCGCTCAGGCCGTCGCCAAGCAGGCGATGACCTTCCGTCGGTTCGGCGAAACGGCGACGCGCATCCTCGTCAACGGGATCCCCGGGGGCGTTGCCTGGTCGCCCGACGGGAGTCCATTTGCGGTCGTTGCCGTGACGGTCAGGGGCGGGCGGATCGTCGCGATCGACATCCTTGCGGATCCGGACCGGCTCGGCGAGTTGGATCTCACCGTGGTGGCCGGCTGACGGTTTCGTTCCGGCGGCGGTCACGTCCGGGCCTTCTTGCGGGTCCCCTGTGTGACACCACGAATCCTCGCAAGAAGGAGCATCGCGCATGAGTCATCAAATCGGGAACGCCGCCGGCGCTCCATGGTGGGTCACGGTCTTCAACCCGGTCGCCAGGCGTGTGTTGGCAACCGGCGTTCCGCTGGGCTTCAACGGGCTCATCACTATTCGCGGGCGGAAGAGCGGCCTGCCTCGCACCACGCCCGTCGCGATCATCGAGGTCTCCGGCAGGCGCTGGATCTGGTCCCCCTGGGGCGATGTCCACTGGGTCCGCAATCTGCGCGCCGCCGGCCGCGCGACCATCTCTGTCCGAGGCCGGCAGGAGGACGTGGCTGCGACCGAGCTGGACCCGACGCAGCGAGTTGAGTTCTTTCGCGACGTCCTGGGTCCTGTCGCGCGAGACATGCGGTTCGGCATGTGGTTCATTCGGACCGTCGATGGGGTCGACCTCAACGACCCGGCGGAAGCAGCAGAGGGCCGACGAGCTTTCGAACTCCACCCACTTCGATGAAGTCGGCTGCCGAAGCCAGCGACGCGGCCTCGCGCTACGATGATCGGTACGTGGTTCGGGAGCAGCCGTCGCTCTCGATGTGACTGCGGGCCGAAGCGCGATTACGCCTTTACGCGTTCCCCTGATGCCGCGGATCGCTCGATCGCGGCGAGGACCTCGTGGCGCCGGACCGCATCGCCGAAGTCCGGCACGGTACGAGTCCCGTTGTGGATGTCTGCCGCGAACGCGGCGTAGGCACGCCCGACGTTATAGGCGGGCGCTCCCTCCAGGCGCTTGAGCGCGGGCCACTTCTGTGTGATCGCCGCCGGGACCGCGAGCTCGGCGGGCTCATGCCGCCCCTGGGCTCCCGCGATCGTCAAGGGATAGATTTCGGGTAGCGCGGCGTCGGCGGTGATCCTGAGCGTTCCGTCGGTCCCGTTGATCTCCCATAAGAAGCCGGTCCCGCCTGCCACCGCCTCACGGACGTGGATGCTGGCCGTCGCCCCCGATGTGAGGGTCCCAATCACGGCGACCTGGTCAGCGGCAGTCTTCTCGATCCGCTCCCGGGTCTGTTCCGCAATGATCAGCGGCCGACGGATGGCTGACACAGCGGACAGGTCGGCGAACTCTCCCAGGACGTAATTGAGGGTGTCCAGGCTGTGGCCGACGGCGACCGTGAGCAGGTTGGCGCCGTTGTTTGCGTCGAGCATGTAGACGTTCGGCTGGACCACGACATCGCCCGGAACCGACAGCCCGACTATGGTCGTTGACAGGACTTCGCCGACATATCCGTCGCTGAGCAGCTCCTGGACGAACTCGATCGCGGGGGCCTGGCGAGCCTGCAACCCGACAACCGTGCGCACCCCGCGCTCGGCGGCGAGCTCGGCCATCGCTCGCGCGTCGTCGAGGTCGCGGCCAAGTGGCCACTCGCAGTAGACGGCCTTGCCGGCGGCAAGTGCGGCCGACACGAGCTGCCGATGGCGGGGCACCTTGACCGTGACAGCGATCAGGTCGAGCCCCGGGTGCGTCACCAGCTGCTCGTGGTCTGAGAACACCGCGGCGACTCCGAACGCCTCCCCGGCGGCCCGCGCAGCTTCGGCGCTGGTCGCGCCGAGCGCCCGGATCTCGTAGTTCGGCAGCGCGCGCAGGGCCGGGATGTGGGCGGTGGCTGCCCAACCCCACGCAGGGTTGACCCCGATGATCCCAACGCCCAGCTTCGATTCCCTCATTGCTACCGGACCCGCGCTGCGGGCAAGGCCGCGTCGCCGAGCGGGCGGTCGCGCGCCTGCAGCGCCTCTTCCTCGGCTTCCTCGGCCGGCCGCAGGACCGTGCCCGCGACGACAAGCGCGACGAGCACGAGTCCGGCGCCGATGGCGAACGATAGTTGGTAGCCGTTCGTCAGGGCCGTCGGCTCCGCGACCGATGTCGCGAGCAACCCGTTCGTCTGCGATGCCGAGAGCGAAGCGAGGACCGACAGGCCCAGCGCTCCACCGACCTGCTGAGTGGTCATGAGCAGCCCGGATGCGAGGCCGGAATCGTGCTCGCTTGCCCCCGACATGCCAAGCGCCATCAGCGACGGAAACGCCAGGCCGAAGCCCACGCCAAGCGGGAGGATCGACGGCAGCACGTCGATGACGTAGTCAGCCTCGACGGGCACCCGCGCGAAGAACACCAGCCCCATGCCCATCAGGACGAGGCTCGGCAGAAGCACCGCACGGGCACCGAAGCGGGTGATCAGCGGCCCGGACGCGAACGATAGGATTGCGATAGAGAGACTGAACGGTAGGAACGCCAGCCCGATGCCGAGCGGGTCGTACCCACGGACGCGCTGGAAGTAGAGACTGCCCAGGAAAAACATTCCGAACAGGGCGGCGAAGATGAGCAACAGCACGACGTTCGCGCCGGACACGTTGCGCGATCCGAATATCCGGAATGGGACGAGCGGGTTCGCGGTTCGCGACTCGCGGACGACGAAGGCCGTGAGCAACGCAATGGCCGCCGCCCCGAACCCGAGTGTGTGGGCCGATCCCCACCCCAAGTCGGTCGTCCGGATGATCGTGTAGACAGCGAGCAGCAGCGCCGCAGTCACCAGGAAGGCACCGATCACATCGGCGCCCTTGCCGAGCCCCATCCCGCGGTCCGGCCCAAGCAACCGCAAAGCGAAGAATGCGGTCGCGATGCCGATCGGGACGTTGACCAGGAAGATCCAATGCCAGTTCAGCGTCTGGGTCAGGAAACCCCCGGCGAGAAGCCCGATCGACGCGCCGGCTGCCGCCACGAAGCTGTAGATGCCGATCGTCCGTGCCCGCTCGCGCGGCTCGCTGAACATCGTCACGACCATGCCCAGGATGACCGCAGAGGTCATCCCACCTCCGACGCCCTGGATGAACCGGGCGGCGACCAGCATCTCCTGGCCGATTGACAACCCGCACAGCAGGGAGGCCGCCGTGAACACCGCGAGACCGGCAAGGAACACCCGTCTCTGACCAAGGAGGTCGCCGACTCGTCCCGCCAGGAGCAGGACACCACCGAAGGCGATCAGGTAGGCATTGACGACCCAGGCCAGGCTCGACTGCGTGAAGCCAAGATCGCTCCGGATCGAGGGCAGCGCGACGTTCACGATCGTCGCATCGAGGACGATCATCAGCATTCCGGCGCACAGGACGACGAGGGCGAGCCAGCGGGAATCGCCAGCGATGGGAGAAGGTCTCGGGAACAGGGCCATGATTGAATTCACTCCTTCGGTGTTCTTCGCTTGCGCTAGAACCCGAGGATCTCGTCGACGAAGACGACCGTGATTCGTCCGGGCGTGATCTCGCGGTTGATGATGAGGACCTTGTTGACCGCGCTGTGGATGCCGTACGCTGCCTGGGCGCGGGCATCCTCAAGGGGAAACGCGTACTCCTTGATCCGGCGGAGACCCTCCTCGACGTCGGACACGATCTTCTGCGTCCCTACAACGAGAACGACTCGCCCCGCCCCGGTCGCAAACGGGCCGAGCTGACTGCCGCTCATCGAGGCCGCGAGCAGCGATCCTGTCTCAGTGACTGCGTGGACGCTGCCGAGCATGACGTCCGGCGCTGCGCTCACGCGGCGTATCTCATCGGCCTGGGTCTGGCGGTCCATGCTGAAGATCCGCGGCCGGAGGGCCTCGTAGCGACCGGACTTGTG
>Ga0184612_10001334_pt1 | contig 11867 bp, 17 predicted proteins | sample PLM3_60_coex_FD_133163 | JGI IMG/M metagenome (GOLD analysis project Ga0184612, IMG submission 133163) | Groundwater sediment microbial communities from an aquifer in East River, Colorado, USA - PLM3_60_coex | ecosystem: Environmental > Terrestrial > Soil > Riparian zone | place: USA: East...
AACAGTACGCCGGGACGTGACCGGTGCATGGCGATGCGGTGTACGCAGTGGCCGACCTCGGCAGTCGGGTTGGGGATATAGAGCGAATGCAGACCGCGGTTGATCGGCTGCCAGGTCTTGCCCGCGTCGTCGGTGCGGAACGCCCCCGCCGACGAGATCGCGATAAAAATCCGGTTCGGGTCGCTCGGATCGAGAAGGATCGTGTGCAGGCACATCCCGCCCGCGCCGGGCGCCCACGAAGAACCCGAACCGTGGCCGCGCAGTCCCGAAAGCTCCTGCCACGTCTGCCCGCCGTCAGTCGAGCGGAACAACGCGGCGTCTTCAACCCCGGCGTAGACGGTGTCTGGATCGGTCAGCGACGGTTCGAGATGCCAGACTCGCTTGAACTCCCACGGATGCGCCGTGCCGTCGTACCATTGGTGCGTGGTGAGTGGCTTGCCGGTTTCGGGAGACGTGTCGTAAACAAACTTGTTGCTCTCGCCCTTGGGCATGCCGTCCGGGGTGGTGGTCGGCTCGCCGGGGGGTGTTCCGGGTTGGTGCCATGTCTTGCCGCCGTCATCCGAGCGTTGAATGATTTGCCCAAACCAGCCGCTGGTCTGCGACGCATAAATTCGATTCGGATCGGCCGGAGATCCTTTGAGATGATACATCTCCCAACCCGCGAAGTGGGGGCCGCTGACATCCCATTTTTCGCGTTTTCCGTCCGACGTGAGAATAAACGCGCCCTTGCGCGTGCCAACCAGTACTCGTACTTCGTTCATAACTTACTCCTTCCTAGCATTGTTGTTTTAGTACAAACTTTTTCAAAACCAGCACTTCAATCTCTGTGGATCGATCCCTCGCAGCTTGCCGCGTAAAGCAAATTGTCCCTCTCACTGCTTCCGCTCGTGGCACATGCTACTCAGCGGGCAGGCCCGCTATCTCCCTCACCGGCCGGACCTCGACGGTTCCGATGCGCGCCCCTGGAACCCGAGCAGCGATGCCGATCGCTTCGTCGAGATCCTTGGCATTGATCAGGAAGTAGCCGGCGATCTGCTCGCGCGTCTCTATGAATGGACCGTCGGTCACGAAACTTTTGCCGTCGCGGACCCGAACGATGGCCGCCGTCGACGCCGGATGCAGCGGCGAAGCGCTCAGATATTTTCCGTTGGCGTGGAGCTGGTGCGTGAGCTGCACAGATTCCTCAAGCATCTGTTGCTGCTTGGTCTCGCTAAACTTGCCGAAGGCCTCTTCGTCATGGTGAACCAGCAACATGTATTTCATGAGCATACCTCCATCGACATTGGATAGTCGTTCGAAAGAGCCCACAATCGACAACGGCCCTGCCCGGCGCGAGATGCCTGCGTTCGCCGCCTCGCTCCAACAACTCGGCCATTGCCACTAAATCGGCAGGCCCGGGATCTCGATCACCGGTCGGACCTCGACGGTCCCCTTGCGCGCCATGGGAATCCGCGCGGCGATGCCGATCGCCTCGTCGAGATTGTTTGCCTCGACGAGGAAGTAGCCGCCCAGTTGTTCGCGCGTCTCCGCGAATGGACCATCGGTCACGAGCCGTTTGTCATTGCGTACCCGGACACTGGTCGCCATTGAAGTTGGCTGCAGCGGGTTAGCGGCCAAATACTGCCCGCTCGCGTGGATCTGGTGAGCAAGCAGCGTGGATTCCGCATAACACTCCTGCCGCTCGGTCTCGCTCAACTTTGCTTGCTCGTCAAAATAAATCAGCAACATATATTTCATGCTGTTCCCTCTGTTCAGTCTTTTAGCTGGTGATTTCTTCGTTGATCGGCCGAATCTCGAGACATCCACCCGCGCGCATGCATGGTAAGCGCGACATCAACTGAATTGCGTGGTTCAGGTCTTTGGCTTCGAGCACCATGACTCCGCCCAGCTGCTCCTTTGTTTCGGCGAAGGGACCATCGGTGATGGCAACTTTGCCCTTCTCAAACCGCAGCGTGGTCGCGGTTCCAGCGCCTTGGAGCGCCTTACCGTCAATATACTGGCCGTTCTTCCGAAGCAGCGCCTCGTAAGCGAAGTTTTCTTCCAACAGCGCTTTTCGGTTGTTTTCGCTCATCGCGTCCCACGTCTTTTCTTCGTGGTATCCAAGGCATAGGTATTTCATAAGTCTAACTCCAGCCACTCTGCCGACATGCTCAGGGCGCCACACTGACCATCCAACCCACACCGAAGCGATCAGTCATCATGCCAAAACACGGCGACCAGAAGGTCTTGGTTAGCGGCATCTGCACTTGACCACCATCAGCGAGAGCAGTGAACGCGCGATTCGCCTCAGCTTCATTGGCCATGGCCAACGAAAGGGAAAACCCTTGGAAGCCGGGCTGCCCATCGGAACAACCGTCGGAGGCCATCACAATGGTTTCGCCGATGCAAAGACTCGCATGCATGATTTTTCCTTCCCAACCCGGCGGAACCATTCCGGGAGGCTGGGGCTCAGGGCTATCCTTGAAGCGCATGAGCATTGTTAACTCGGCACCGAGTGCCTTCTTGTAGAACTCGACTGCTTCCTCGCAGCGACCGTTAAAAAACAAATAGGGTTCGATTTTCATAGTTTTCTCCTTTGCTGGTCTTGGGCTTCGCTGTTTGGCGCGCCCCGTTGGTTAATCTTATCGTTCTAACAAATAGTCGGAAATGTATCGGCGAAATCGACAAGCCGCTCAAAAATTTTTCCTGCGAAGCCCTATCGGTGTCTGGCGCCTCATAGTTTGACTATTTACCGCAAGTTTTATCTATTTCATCTCGACTAGAAAAGTTTATCATCTTATCCTGGTCCTACTAATCGCATACCGTAACTGGAGCTATTGTTCTTCGCTCTTAGGCTTTCTCTGCCGACGCAGCCATGGCGGCCGCGCGCTTTTTCAACTCCTTCATTGGGATATCTTCTTTGTGGGTTGCCACATGCCAGACATGGCCAAAGGGGTCTTCCAGAGAGCCACTCCGGTCGCCGTAAAACTGGTCCGTCACTGGACGCAGCACTTGCGCACCCGCGGCGACTGCCTTTTTTACGACGCTGTCCACATCTTGCACGTAGAGATTAATATGCACCGAAGTGGCCCCAACCGACTTCGGACCGCGAAAGTTCATATCCGGATACTCATCGGCAAGCATGATACGGGAATCGCCAATCTGAATTTCGGCATGGCCGATGGTTCCGCCCGGCGCCGGCATGCGCATGATCTCCTTGGCTCCAAAAGCCTTTTTGTAGAACGCGATGGCGCTGGCCGCCCCCTTTACACTCAGATACGGCGTGACCGCGTGGTATCCTTTCGGGATGGGTCTAACTTTCGTTTTCATAAGTACCCTCCTTTGGTGGCTTTAAGTATGAGTAACGAATCACTTTATGGATTGACAAGCGTCATCTGAACTTAGCTATTCTGACGTCCTCATGCCCGCGTGGTACTTGTCACGCAACCGCACTTCTATAAGGCGATCATGACGTTAAGTCCGACCAGAGCATGCGCTTACCATCATCGTTCGGCGTCCTTGTTGCATATAGAAGTCCGCCAAGCCAGGCACAGGGCAGGGCACTGACCACCAGCGCGATCGGGAACCAAGCCGGTCCCAGATCCATCGGGATAGTGGCGATCGCGCCGGCGAGGCTCAGTCCGAAACCTACAAGCCCCAAAACCAAAGCGTGACGCATGGCGTTGCGCGGGGCGAACCTTGCGGCGATGTAGCTTCCAACGATGGCGTAGACGGATCGATAGGTCAGCGCTAGAAAATTCAGGCCTGGGTTGTGCATCGGCTGACCCCAAGGCGGATACACGTCGAGCGAATGCAGGACTTGGTCGGTGCCAAGCGAAAGAACTACGACCACGAAAAACCCCAAGAAGATTGCGGTCGTGCTTCGCAACAGGCGGTAGGGATGCGTTCTCGCTTTGGTCAATTGAGTTCCTCTGGATTGGGCTACAGTTCAAGCGTGAATACGGCTTGACGGGTTGCCGGATCGAAAGGTACGGAGTCGTGCTCCTGCACGATCTGTTTTCAGCCCAGAATTCTCCGGAAGCTGGTGGCGCTTCGAACCCCGCATCTGCATCGCGGAATCGTCCTTTTTCCAGTTCTGTAAAACGCCAGAGCCGGTGGACGAGAGCCCGGTCGGTGCTCGCGATGACACTAAGGTCCAGCGTTTATGTCCGGGAAGCTCGGTAAGCATGCCTCAACGTTTCTATGTCAATCTTATCCATCTGCAGCATTGCCTTCATGACTCTTGCCGATTTCTCAGCATCTTTGTCTTGCAACATCTCGCCTAAAACAGTGGGAATGACTTGCCATGACAGGCCATATTTGTCATCAAGCCAACCGCATCTGTTTTTTTGTCCACCTTCGGAAAGCTTCTCCCACAATTCATCTACTTCTTCTTGCGTCCCACAGTTCACGACGAACGATATGGCCGGGGAGAAGATGAATTGCGGGCCACCGTTGAGTGCGACAAATTCTTGTCCATCGAGTTGGAATGCTGCGGTCATGACCGTCCCCTTGGGTCCCGGCCCTGCTTCGCCGTATCGAGAAACGCTCACGATCTTTGAGTTTTTAAAAATGGAAACATAAAAGTTCATCGCCTCTTCGGCTTTACCATCGAACCACAAGAATGGGGTGATTCTCTGCATAAGGTCTCCATTCAATCGCTATGGGTTATTTTCCCTCACCTTGCTGCACCGCGATTCATGCGTAGGAATGGGTTGAGCGTTTGCGATCCCCGCGTTCCCGCCGCGGGTATCGGCGCGTTGCAACTCCTTCCACTCTACAGTTTCGCGCAATGTGATATACAAGTGCATTTCCGAACCCTGCCTAAAAAAGATCCCATCGCCACTAGCGGCAAGGATGAAACCCGGCACCGTGATTTGGGGTTGTGCAAATGCGATCTCCATCGGATTCTTGTCGCGGTCTGCCACAGCCCTCCACTAAGCCAAGCGGTGTTGCAGTCAATCATTCGCTCAGCGGGTCTCGCTCTCGGGTGACGGCTCAAGGGGGCGCACCTCGATCGCGCCTCCCACAGGGAGCGTCGGAATGCGCGTCGCGATTGAGAGCGCCTCGTCCAGGTCTTTGCATTCGACCAGATGGTAGCCGCCGATCTGCTCTTTCGTCTCCGCGAATGGCCCATCGGTGAGGACCGCTTTGCCGTTCTTCATCCGCACGGTCGTAGCCGATGAAGTCGGGCCTAGCTGCCCTCCGCCACGAAACTGGTTGCTCTTGGCGAGGCTCTGAATCAGTGCTCCATACTCTTGCATAATCCTGTCTTTCTCGGCGTCCGGCAACTTTGCCCACACCTTCTCGTCGAAGCAGCACATGAGCATGTATTCCATGATCTACTCTCCTTTCGATTGATGCGCGGCGCCTAGAAACACGGGGCTATACATCGACCAGCATTTTGAACCCACGGTAGACTAAACGCTCCTATTTCTTGCCTATCGCAGTTGGCTCCATATAGATCACTTCCCAAATGTGTCCGTCTAAGTCCTGAAAGCCAATTTATTTACAGTTCATACTATTTAGACTGCGTTCGTTCCGATCCGCCCGTCATAACCGGTGCAACTGCAACGGCCTCGTCTTTGTGCGCGCAATAATCTTCTTCGCTTCAAGGTCGAGCTGAACGGTCTTCATCCCCGACGTATACATATATTCGCGATTTCAGTTTCCGCGCTTGGCGGCCTTCGCTGGCTGATCGGATTGTGCGCGTAAACGCGCCTCTTGCTCTCTCAGCTCAGGCGTAAATTCGGTACCGAAGTCCGCGGCCTCGAACACCTGGCGAATTTCAACCTCAGTCTCCTCGTTATGGGGATTGGGGCAGCGCTTGACCCACTCGATCGCCTCCTCCTTCGACTTGCACTGCCACATCCAAAAACCGGCGATCAGCTCCTTCGTCTCGGCGAAGGGCCCGTCGATCACGGTCCGCTTGCCTTCAGAAAACCTGACACGCGCGCCCTTGGAGCTCGGGTGGAGGCCCTCGCCCGCGAGCATTACGCCGGCTTTCACCAGCTCTTCGTTGAACTTGCCCATTTCGGTCAGCAGCTGCTCGCTTGGCATTACCCCTGCCTCCGAATCCTTGCTGGCCTTAATTAAAATCATGAATCGCATTTTCGTGTCTCCTAGCGTCCGCCGCCGTAGCGCTTCTCGGCGGGGTCGACGGGAAAGTCCTCCAGCTCGAAGAACGGGCGGATCTCGCACTCGCTCTCCGCGCCAAGGCGCCCCGGGGCGTCAACCTGCACGAATCGCTTGGTCCACTCGATCGCCTCGGCCTTCGACGTGAACTGGAGGATCGCGTAGCCGGCGATCAGCTCCTTCGTTTCCGCGAAGGGCCCGTCGATCACCGTGCGCTTGCTTCCGGAGTACCGGACCCGCGCCCCCTTCGAGCTGGGCTGGAGCCCTTCGCCCGAAAGGATCACCCCGGCCTTCACCCCTTCCTCAAAGAACGCCCCCATGGCGGACAGGAACTTTTCGTCCGGGAGGACGCCCGCCTCCGTGTCCTTGTCGGCCTTGAGGATGCCCATGTACCGGATCGTTCCAGGCTTCCGGGCGGGCGGGGCCGCGCGGAACTGCTCCTCTTTCTCCCGCCATCCGTCGGGCTTCTCGGCGGGGTCGACCGGGAAGTCCGGCAGTTCGAACAGCTGGCGAACCTCGACCTCGCCTTCCTGGAAGGGGACGCGCTTGGCCCATTCGATGGCTTCCTCCCTCGATTTCGCCTGGATCAACCAGAAGCCGGCGATCAGTTCCTTCGTCTCGGCGAAGGGCCCGTCGATGACCTTGAACTTACCGTTGGAATACCGGACGCGCGCGCCCTTGGAGCTCGCCTGGAGCCCGTCGGCAGCGAGCAGCGCGCCGGCCTTCATCAGCTCCTCGTTGTACTTGCCCATCTCCGACAGGATCTTCCCGTCGGGCAGAAGCCCCGACTCGGAGTCCTTGTTGGCCTTGACCAGCATCATGAATCGCATGGTTATAGCTCCTTCCGGTTACAGATTTGGTGCCGAGCATCCGAACAACCGCCGCTGAACGCCCGCCCTTTCAAACTGTCTACACCCTGTAGTCGTTCGGCCGGGCGCCAAATCGACAACGGGGCTCTAAAAAACTGCGTTCGCAGTCTCAGTCCGGCAGTTCAGCCAGCCGCCGCTCCAGAAACCGCCGTTCCGGCTCCTGCTCCGTGAGGCTCAGCGCTCGTTCGTAGGAGGCTCGAGCTTCCGCTGTTCGCCCCAGGCGCCGGCAGAGATCCGCCCGCGCCGCATGGGCGAGATGGTAGTCCGAGAGATCGCCGCGTCCCAGGAGGGCGTCGATCAGCGCAAGCCCGGCAGACGGACCGTCGCGCATTGCCACCGCCACCGCGCGGTTCAGCTCGACCACAGGCGATGGCTCCGCCTGCCCCAGCAGTTCGTACAGCGCGACGATCTGAGCCCAATCCGTGGCGGCGGCGTTGGGTGCATTAGCGTGCACGGCTGCGATCCCCGCTTGGATGGTGTATGGGCCGACCTGGCGTGCCGCCAGCGCCCGTTCCACCAGCGCCGAGCCCTCTTTAATGTAATCGCGGTTCCAGAGCGAGCGATCTTGATGTTCCAAGAGCACGAGGTCGCCCGACGGCGATGTGCGCGCAGCGCGGCGCGAGTCATGGAGCAGCATCAGCGCGAGCAGTCCCAGGGCTTCCGGCTCCGGCAGCAACTCCACAAGCAGCCGACCGAGGCTAATCGCTTCGCTTGAAAGATCGTGCCGGGTGACTGCCGCACCGGACGACGCGGAGTATCCCTCGTTGAACACGAGGTAGACGACCCGAAGCACGGTATCGAGCCGGTCCGGCAGATCGGTCGCCGTGGGTACTTCATAGGGAATGCGCGCATTGCGAATCTTTGCCTTGGCGCGCACGATGCGCTGCGCCACTGTGGGCGGCGATGAGAGAAAAGCCCGCGCGACCTCCTCGGTTGTGAGGCCGCAGACTTCTCGCAAGGTCATCGCCACTTGGGCGTCAGGCGACAGGGCTGGATGGCAGCAGGTGAAGATGAGGCGCAGCCGGTCGTCTTCGATGCTTTCGTCGTTCCACGCCTCGGGATCATCGGTGTCAGCCACGAGTCGCCTGTCGATATCGTCCGGCAACGGCTCGAATCGGGTGTGCCGGCGAATTGCGTCGATGGCCTTGAAACGCCCGGTCGATACGAGCCAGGCGCGCGGATTGGCGGGCACGCCATCGCGCGGCCATTGCTCCAAAGCTGCCCTGAAAGCGTCGTGCAGCGCCTCCTCGGCGATATCGAAGTCGCCGAGCAGGCGGATTAAAGTGGCGAGGACGTGGCGCGAGTCGGAGCGGTAGACGGCGTCCACCGTGTTGCGCGCGTGTTCAGCCGCAGTCCCTAAGCCGGCTTGTGGGTTGCGATCCATAACTGTTGCCTCTTATTTCGGGTCAGCGTGGGGGTAGCGAGTCAGAGCGGATAATCGATTTCGCATTTTCCACCAATCCGATCGCGCTCTAAACATGACTAATTTTCTCTCAATCGGTGCCAAAATCAATGAGGTACTGTAGATCGGCGGTAGGGTGAGTCCTATGAAACGATAGAGGCCTTATCGAAGACAAACCAAACGGATTTGCACCGCAACTGCTTGAACGTCTTGAACGATTTGAACGACCGCTCTATTGGCGCGCCGCGAGCAGTTTCTCAATCTGCGCAGTAACCCGCTTATCCTCGGGTTCGACGGCGCTTTCGAACACGGCTACCGGCTGCCCGGCCTTGTCGAGAAGGTACTTGTGAAAGTTCCAGCGCGGCGGCTTTCCGGTCCTCGCGGCGAGCTCATGAAAGAGCGGGTTTGCGTTCGCGCCGACGACGGACGTCTTCGCGAACATCTGGAACGTCACGCCGTAGTTCAACTGGCAGAACTGCGCGATCTGCTTGTTCGACCCCGGCTCTTGACCGCCGAAATCGTTTGCGGGAAACCCGAGGACCACGAACCCTTTCTCGCGATAGCGGCGGTATAGCTTTTCCAAGCCCTCGTACTGAGGCGTGTAGCCGCATTCGCTCGCTGTGTTGACCACCAGCAGCACTTTCCCTTGGAACTGGCAGAGCGAGACCGGCTCATCCATCAGATTCGCGAATTTGTGATCGAGGATAGAAGGGCAAGGAGATTCCGCCGCGAGGCTTGGCGGTGGAGTGGCGAATACTGCGAGCGCGGCGACAATAAATGCGTAGATCGATCGGGTGAGCATATTTTCCTCCATGGGAAGAATGAAATTACAGAGACAGGTGATCTTCCCATTTTTGAATGCCCAAAATCCAGCCTGCCCCTATTTTTTTACCTTATGCCGATACTCATCGTTTCTCCTGGAGTGCGTTTCAGTCAAGCCGCTTTGCGGAACGTCAGGTTGATGCGATGGTCGCCCACTATAGGGTGATGGCCTTCCTTGAGCGGCAATATCCCGTGATAGCGCAGTCTGGCGGGTCCGCCCCAGACAACCACGTCGCCGTGCGTCAGTTTGACGCGGATTGCTTTGTCGGCTCTGTTCAAGCCGCCAAACAAGAAGACGGCTGGGATTCCGAGCGATACCGAGACGACGGGCTGGTCAAGATCTTGCTCGTTTTTGTCCTGATGCAGCGACATTTTTGCGCCGGGCACATAACGATTGATCAGACAGGCATTGGGCACGAAGTCGCTAAATCCGGCCTGCGCCGCCGAGCCCGTCGCAAGCCTTAAAAAAACATCCGGTATTTGCGGCCACGGCAGGCCGCTCAGCGGATCGATTGGATCGTACCGATAACCGGTTCGATCCGTCACCCAGCCGAGGGAACCGCAATTGGTCATCTCAACCGACATGCGAAAACCGCCCGGCGTGATCATATGGCGGAACGGCGCTCCGGCGATGACATCGTCCAGTGCCGACAAGAGCGCCGTTTCTTCCGGCACAGCGAATTGGCGTAGCACCGTTGCGCCCGGCCCGAGTCGCTCCTGCCGGAGTTCGACGTCGGCCATGCTATCGAACAGATTCAAGGTCATTCGATCATTCTCACTTCGCGTCGTGGAAAATGATGCCTACCGTATGACGATGTCCCGACCGAATACGGCTGACGCCGTGCCGGAGATTCACGCGATACGCGCCGCGAGTGCCCTGCACGGGACGATTATGAACCGCGAACACAACGCCATCACCCTGGCGAAGCGGCACAACGATCGGCCGCGACTGCATACGCGGCCGCTGCTCCGTCATCACGAATTCGCCGCCGGTAAAGTCTTTGTCGGGTTTAGACAATAGAATCGTGAGCTGGAGCGGGAACACATGCTCGCCATAGAGGTCCTGGTGCAGGCAGTTGTAATCGTCGGCCCCATACTGGAGCAGAAGCGGTGTCGGCCTGACCTGACCGGCCTGATGGCAGCGCTCAATGAAGTCCGCGTGCTTCTCCGGATAGCGGACATCAATACCCATGGCGTTGTTCCAGCGATTCGCGATCGGGACTAGATGCGGGTAGATAGCTGTCCGAAGACCTGCAATAAGATCAGGCAGCGGATAGCTAAAATACTTGTACTCGCCACGCCCGAAACCATGCCGCTCCATCACGACACGGCTGCGGAAGATATCGTCTTTCGGGTACAGTCCGGCCAATGCCTGGCATTCGTCCGGAGAAAGAAGCCCCTCGATCACGGCGCTGCCTTGCGCGTCGAGATCCTGCGACACGCGCTCCCAATCGAACGTCCTCCCCCGCGCCGCAGCACTTTTCGACGAAGCGATGGGCGTTACGGTTTTTGCCGTTGCGTTCATGCCCGTGCCTCCCGTTCGAGAAGCGCGCGCTTGCGCGCCACTCCCCATCGATAGCCGGCGAGCGCACCGTTCTTGCGAACGGCCCGATGGCAAGGAATGGCGACGGCGATCACGTTCGATGCGCAAGCTTGCCCAACGGCGTACGTTTGTTTCGGTGCGCCAATGCGTTCGGCGATCTCACCATAGCTCGCCGTCGAACCGGCCGGAATATTCCGCAGCGCTTGCCAGACCCGCTGCTGGAACGGCGTCCCCCGCACGTCGAGCGGCAGATCGAGACCCAGCCACGGCGCCTCGACAAAACCGGCGACCCTGGCTACCAAGTGCTCGAAGTCTCGATCCTCGCCGATCGGCTGCGCCTTTGGAAAGCGGCCGTGAAGCTCGCGCACCAAGGGGGCTGGATCATCGCCGATCAGGATCGCGCAGACGCCCCGCTCGGTGACGGCGACAAGAATAGATCCCAGCGAGCATTCACCGACGGCAAAGCGGACCGATTTGGGAAACGTTGTCTGTATCATGTTCAATACCCTCCAAAAAGTTAGTGTAAAAACATCGAATGAACAACCTCGCAGCCAACTGCGGAGTATCATGCCCTCGGATGAGTTTCCCCAGGTTGTCACCCCCGAATGTTTTAATTTGGGTCCAGTCCGGAATTTGCCTGGATTCCCGCTAAAGAGCTACAAACCACGGTACGTGTAGTTTATGTCGCGCCATACGCCTATTAAGACACCACAACCGGTCGAATGTGAAAAGTCCTCTTTCCAATTGACAACTCTGGATAGACGATTGTAGAAAAGTCTGCATATGAAAGACGCAGTTCAAAGAATTAATGTTGAATACGCATTGAACTTGACCGAAGAAGAGATCGAGATTATCACCAAGCAGGTCGAGGCCGGCCAGCGGCTTTTTCAAAAGCTGTATGAAGTCGACGTCGAGGGCGTTGTTCCAGCGCTCAAGATCGATCCGTCGGAGCGGTCATGAAGATGCCGGATCTCGAGAACCTCACGATTGCCGGTGTAGCTCCGGATGTCCAAAGGCAAAAAATTTCACCTGTCGAATTGACGCGCCTTTTCTTAGCCCGCATCGAGCGGCTCAATCCGGTGCTCAACGCTTACGTCACGATTACGGCGGAAAACGC
>Ga0184612_10001336_pt1 | contig 11863 bp, 13 predicted proteins | sample PLM3_60_coex_FD_133163 | JGI IMG/M metagenome (GOLD analysis project Ga0184612, IMG submission 133163) | Groundwater sediment microbial communities from an aquifer in East River, Colorado, USA - PLM3_60_coex | ecosystem: Environmental > Terrestrial > Soil > Riparian zone | place: USA: East...
CAGCGGATCCACGGATCAGGCGCATCGAGGAGGGACTCGTGTCGAAGGAAGAGGAAGAGCGGAACAAGGCGATCGTCACCGAGTTCGTCAAGGCGACGAACAAGCTCGAGCTCGACAAGCTCGACGACTGGGTCGTCGAGGATTACGTGGAGCACCAACCGATCCCCGGCCAGCCGCCCGGCCGCGAGGGCCTCAAGTGGGCCTACCGCGTGTTCAACGAGCCGTTCCCCGATCTCGTCTTCGACTTCGCCGACGTCATCGCCGAGGGCGACCTCGTCGTCGGGCGCGGGATCGGCGACGCGATCAACAAGGGCAGCTTCATGGGCATCCCTCCCACCAACAAGCCCATCAAATGGAGCGGGACGCGGCTGTTCCGGATGAAGGACGGCCGGCTGGTCGAGGGGTGGATCAACATCGACATGCTCGGGATGATGCAGCAGCTCGGGGTGATCCCGACGCCGCCACCCGGCCCACCCGGGCCGGCGACCCGCCACATCACCGGTGCGCCGTCGACCCGCGAGGCCAACCACGCCCTGATGCGCCGGTTCATCGACGAGGTCTGGAACAAGGGCAACGTCGCTGTCGCCGACGAGCTCTTCCACCCCGAGGCGTCGAGCCCGAGCGCGCCGACACTGCCGCTCGGGGCCGAGGGGGTCAAGTTCATCGTCAACATGATGCGCAACGCGTTCTCCGACTACTGGATGGAGATCACCCACCTCGTCGCCGAGGACGACCGGGTGGCGGCGCGGTTCCGCCAGGGCGGCACGCACGACGGCGACCTGATGGGCATCGCTCCGACGGGCAAGAAGGTCGAGTGGACCGAGATCGGGATCCTGCGCATCGCCGACGGGGTGGTCGTCGAGAGCTGGTACGACGTCGACATGCTGGGTCTCATGGGGCAACTCGGCGTCGGCGGCTCCGGGAGCTAGCGGATGGCGACGACGGCCCAGGTGATCGATCGCTACTACGAGACCGCCAACGCCGGTGACTGGGACGCCTGGTGCGACCTCTTCACCGACGACATGGTGATGGACGAGCAACTCGCCGGACACATCGAGGGCCTGGCCACGCTGCGGCCGATGATGAGCGGGATGGGCAAGGCCTATTCGAAGTTCCAGAACGTCCCGAAGCGCGTCGTCGTCAACGGCGACGAAGCGGCCGTCGTGTCGCATATCTCGGCAGCCAACGCCGCCGGGGTACCGATCGAGGCCGAGGTGATGAACTACTTCCGGATGCGCGACGGCAAGATCGCCTACATGGCCAACTTCCACGACAGCGTCCCGTTCCGACCGTTCCTCGACCAGAAGCTCTGACTGAAGGGACCCTCACGTGGCCGACTACGACTACATCGTCATCGGTGCCGGGGCGGCCGGCTCGGTCGTCGCCAATCGGCTGACCGAGGATCCCGGCGCGAAGGTGCTGCTGCTCGAGGCGGGCGGCCCGGAGGTTCCACCGAACGTCCACGATGCCTCGATCTGGTTCACGCTCCTCGGTTCGGACGTGGACTGGAAGTACTTCAGCGAGCCCCAGCCCGGTCTCGACGGGCGTAAGACGTTCGAACCGCGCGGCAAGCTGCCGGGTGGCTCGAGCGACTTCTACATCATGATGCACATCCGCGGCCACCCATCGGACTACGACGGCTGGGCGGCGGGCGGGGCGACCGGTTGGTCGTACCAGGACGTCCTGCCGTACTTCCAGAAGCTGGAAGACCAGGAGGACACGACCAGCCCATGGGCCGGCCACGGTGGCCCGCTGCCGCTGCGCAACGCCGGCCTCCATGACCCGAACCCGACGTCGCAGGCGTTCATCGATGCCTGCCTGGAGCTGGGTTACCCGCCCTCGCCCGATTTCAACGGCCCGGACATGATCGGGGCCGGCTGGCATCACATCAACGTCGTGGACGGCAAGCGCTACGCCGCCTATCGCGCGTACCTGGAGCCGGCGCTCCGCCGTCCGAACCTCACGTTCACGACCGACGCGCTGGCCGCGCGGCTCGTGATCGAGGACGGGCGCTGCACGGGTGTCGAGTACCTCAAGGGCGGTCGCCGCCATCGCGACCACGCCTCTGCTGAGGTCATCGTGTCCGGCGGCGCGATCGAATCACCCAAGCTGCTCATGCTGTCGGGCATCGGCGACCCTAAGGAGCTCAAGGCGGCCGGTGTCGAGCCGACGGTCGACCTCCCCGGCGTCGGCAAGAACTTCCACACCCACGTGCTGACCGGCGTCATCCACGAGTGCACCCAGCCGGTGCCGCCCGGCCGCCAGAACCTGTCCGAGAGTGCCTTGTTCGTGAAGTCGGACCCGGCCGAGACCGGCCCGGACCTCCAGATCGCCTTCGTCCACGTGCCGTTCAACATCATCGTCGGGCAGGGTCACCCCAATTCCATCAGCATCCTGCCGGGCCTCGTGCGACCCCGGTCGCGTGGCTGGGTCAAGCTCGCCGGCGACGACCCGAAGGCCCATCCGCTCGTGCACCCGAACTACCTCGGCGAGGCGAGCGACATGGACAAGCTGGTCAAGGCGCTCAAGATCTCCCGGGAGATCTTCGGCACCAAGGCGTTCGCGCCGTGGGTCGGGGCGGAGCTCATGCCGGCCGACGATCCAAGGACCGACAAGGAGCTGAAGGCGTTCCTGCGGGCGACCGCCGACTCGTACCACCACCAGGCGGGCTCCTGCAAGATGGGAACCGACGACCTGGCCGTGGTCGATCCCGAGCTGCGCGTGCACGGCGTGGCCGGGCTGCGCATCGCCGACGCGAGCGTGATGCCGGTCGTCCCATCGGGCAACTGTCACGCCGGGATCCTGATGATCGCGGAGCGGCTGGCCGATCGGCTCAAGGCCGGTTCGGCGGCGACCTCGACGGCCGGGACGCGCTCGTGAGCCTCGCCGGCAAGAAGATCGGGATCCTCATGGAGAGCGATTTCTACGAGGACGAGATCTTCTACTACAAGCATCGTTTCCCAGAGGACGGGATGGACCTGCACTGGCTCACCCGGTTGTGGGGCCAGTCACGGATCACCTTCCACGGCCACGAGTACAAGGTGCCGTTCGATGTCAGCGAGTCGTTCGAGGGGATGAGCGACGAGGAGCTGCGCAGCTACTCCGCGATCATCGTGCCGTCGGCGATCGTGTCCGACCGTCTCCGCTATACCGAGGACGTCAACGTGCTCCCACCGGCAACGGCGTTCCTCGCCCGTGCCTTCGCCGAGAAGGACGTCATCAAGGGCATCATCTGCCATGGGATGTGGCTGGTCGCCCCGATGCCCGAGCTCGTTCGCGGCCGCCCCGTGGTCGCCCACAACAACCTCCACGGCGACGTGATCAACATGGGCGCGATCTACACCGACCAGGATGTCGTGATCGACGGCGACCTGGTGACGGGTCGGACAGGGGGTCATTGTCACCTGTTCGCTCGGGCGATCATCGACATGATCGACGCCAAGGAAGCGCCCGACGCGAAGCGCAGGTCGTAGCCGGGATCGCTCGAGGGAGCGCCGTCCGGCACGACCGGTGATCCGAGCCGTCCGTCGAACCGAGGGTTGTGCGATGCCAGGCGATGAGGGCAAGGAACTCGTGAGGCGTGTGTTCGCGCCCCAAGCCGACGCGTCGAAGGGCTACGACGAGCTCTACGGTCCTGACTGGGTCGGCCACTTCCCGGGGATGCCGCCGCTGGATGCCGACGGCCGCCGCCGATACGGCGAAGCGATGACGGCGGCCTTTCCGGACCTTGACCGGAAGGTCGACGACCTCGTGGCCGAGGGCGACCGTGTGGTCGTGCGGTGGTCCGCGACCGGAACGCAGACAGGCCCGTTCATGGGCATGCCGCCGAGCGGCAAGGTCGCGACGAACTCCGGCATCACGATCTTCCGGATCGCCGGTGGTCGGATCGTCGAGGAGTGGACGGAGTCCGACACGCTCGGCCTGCTGCAGCAGGTGGGCGCCCTGCCCGGTCCGGGCGGTCCGGGTTAGAGGAAGGCGAAGACCTCCTGCTCGGTGCTTACCCCGGCGTCGGGACGACGCCGAGCTGGCGCATCATCCCGAGGTCGTCGCGGTTGATCCAGCCCTCGGCCAGCCTGCCGTTCGCGACGCGATAGACGACGGTCGCGGTCACCTTGACCGGACGTCCCGTCGCAGGGATCCCGAACAGGTCACCCTTGTGCGTGCCGGTGGACGTCCAGCGGCAGGAGACCATGTCCCCCTCGGCGATGATCCCCTCGACATTGACCCAGACATCCGGGAACGCCGACCTGAACATCACGTTGAGCTGCTTGAACCCTTCGCGACCGGGCGGTAGCCCGGGCAGGGCCTGGTGATCCACGAAGTCCTCGGTGACGAGCTCGTCGTAGACCGCCAGGTCGTTGGCGTTCCAGCCCTCGTCGTAGAACCGCTTGAGCAGCGCGCGGTTGTCCGCAGCGCTCACGCTTGCGCCTCCAGCGTCCCCGAGGCACTCTCCACCGGTGGCGGTGGGATGATCCCCAGCTGGATCAGCAGGCCGAGCATGTCCGGGATGCCCCAGTGCTCGACGATCTTGCCGTCGTGCACGCGGAAGAACCCGACCGACCGCCACTTGGCGTGCTTGCCGGTCGGCGGGATGTCCATGAACTGGCCGGTCTGCGTGCCCTCGCCGTGGACGAGGGTCGCCACGATATCGCCCTGCGAGACCATGTCGTCGATCGTGAACTTGACGTCCGGGAAGCCGGCCCGGAACGCGCCGAAGATCGCCTTCACACCCTCGAGGCCGCCCGGCATGCCGGGGGGCGCCAAATGGTCGACGTAGGCCGGGTCGAACAGCTCCTCGACGACGTCGAAGTGGCCCTTGTTGACCACCTCGTCGACCATCCGCCGGTAGACCGCCTTGTTGGCCTCGCTCTGGGTCATCGTCACGTCCGTCATCACGCCGCCCCGCCCTCTCCTGTTTCGCTTTTCGCGCCGCCGCCGGGGGCGGGTGCCAGCCCGAGCTGTTGCATCATCGTCAGCACGTCGAACTGGCCCCAGCGCTCGACGATCTGGCCGTCCTTGAGGCGGAAGAAGTTGATGCCGCGAACCTTCATCGGCTTCCCCGTCGCGGGGAACCCGAAGAGCTCGCCGTCGTTCGTTCCCGAGATCGTTCCGAGATAGGCGACCCGGTCGCCCTCGGCGAGGATGAGCTCCGCGGTGTCATGGAAATCCGAGAACGCGATGTGGAACTTGTGCGAGGCCTCCTGGAGGCTCGACGGACCGGTCCGCCCGATGTCGAAGAACCGGGTCGGTGGATGATCGATGAATTCGGGCGAGACGACCTCCTCGGCCACCTCGTACTTGCGCTGGTTCCAGATCTCCTCGTAGTTGCGCAGCACCACGGCGGTGTTGCGCTCTTCCTCGGCCGTGGCCATGGTCCCTCCTCGTATGCGCTTCTTCGATCGCGTTCGTTCAGCCGGGCGACGGGATGACGCCGATTTGCTGGAGCAACCCGAAGTCGTCGCGGCTGACCCAGCCCTCGACCGTCTTGTCACCGTCCATCCGCCAGGTGTTCATGCCGGTGATGACGGCCTTCTTGCCGGTCGGCGGGATCCCGAAATAGTCCCCGGAATGGGTCAATCGAGCCGTCCAGCGGACGAGGATCGTGTCGCCATCCTCGACCATGTCGTCGACCTGGAACGCGACATCGGGAAAGGCGTTGCGCAGTGCCATCAGGTGGAACTTGACGTCTTCGACGCCGCCGATCGCCTCGTCGGGGTTGGCCGGGTCATGGTGGGCGTAGTTCTTCGCGAAGATCTCGTCGACGAGGTCCAGCCGGCCCTTGTTGGTGACCTCGTCGAAGTACCGCTGGAAGATCCGTTTGGAACCCTCGGCCATACCGCCCCTCCCCTCACCGTGTCGAGCGATGGTAATCCTTCGACTCGCCCGCGGGCAACGCGGATTCGCACGATGGCCGGAACCCGTCGGACGGCTGCGCCTGGCGTCCGCGTGTGCCCGAGATCGAGGTCGCCACGACGAATCCTGCGGAGAACCGTTGACACGGGAGGCATCGGCGTCGTCTCATTCGAATCGTCCGTTTCGGACGAGCCATCGAGGGGAGGGAATCATGTTAGGCGACCTCATCGGTGAGGAAAAAGGCACTGCCTCGTCGTTCCACGTCGAGCGCGCCGGCCTTGGCGTCAAGATCGAGACCCAGCTCCAGTCGACCGGCAAGGTCCTGGGCCTGGACGTCATCGACTACGCCACGTACTGGGCGATCCTGCGGCCGGACGGCAACTTCGACGGTGGATCGACAGGGATGATCGTGGCGAGCAATGGCGAGGCGGCCGCCTACTCCGGGATGGGTGTCGGCCACATGCTCGGCCGAGGTGGCGCGGCCTCCTGGCGCGGCGCGCAGTTCTGCGTGGGCATGGGGCCGACGCTGAGCAAGCTCAACGCCATCGCGACGCTCTTCGAATTCGAGATCGATGAGACCGCGCGAAACATGACGATCAAGCTCTACGAGTGGAAGTAGCCCCGCGAGTGGGGATCGGGGAGCCTCACCACGTCGGCATGGTCTGCCGGGATCCGGCGGCCACGGAGCGGTTCTATTCACGCCATTTCGGATTTCGTCGGGCCCGAGTGGTCCCGTTGGGTGACGGCGACCAGATCGTATTCGTGAAGTCCGGATCGCTCTATCTCGAGCTCTTCAAGGCGACGCAGGACAGTCCGGCGCCCGCTGCAACGGGGCCGGGGCCCGAATACCCGGGCTGGCGGCATCTCGCGTTCAAGGTCGACGACGTCGACGCGAAGCTCGCGGAGATGGGTGACGACGCGCGGATCACCGCCGGCCCGATGGGGTTCGACGCATTCATCGCCGGCTGGCGCACGGTCTGGGTGGCCGATCCCGACGGCAACATCGTCGAGATCAGCCAGGGATTCGTCGATGAGGCGGACCCGTCGCCCGGACCGTGACGCCCCACTGAGCTCGGGCCCCCGCGAACCGAAACGCCCCGGCGAGCTGTAGCTCCGGGGCGTCGTGGTCACTTGACCGGTGCTCAGTCCGGGCGCTTGCCGAGCTTGTCGGTGTCGCGGAACGGCTCGTAGCTGTCGACGACGTTGATGTCGTCCTGCTCGGGATCCGCCCGGGTGAGCGCTTCCCGGACAGCCGCGTTCGGCGCGACGGCGTAGATGTCCGCCCGATCGGAGACTTCCATCCGCTGCCGGGCGAACAGCAGGACCCGGATCCCGACGTTCGCGATCGACTCGAGCTCGGACAGGTACAACACGAGTCGGGCTGGCTTCCTGGCCAGGACCGTCTCGACCTCGGTCTGGAACCGTGCGTAGGTGCTCGTGTCGAGCTTGCCGCTCAACGTCATCTCGGCCACGTCGCCGTCCATCTTGGTGGTGACCTCGAACGGATCGATCGTGGGCTGGACGCGGACCCGGATCTTGACCCGCTTATCTCCCTTCGGGACCTTGACGGTGAGCGCTTCGGCGTCGAACTCGGCGTACGGCTTCCCGTCGATCTCGACCTCGCCGATCTTGATGCTGCCCGGCGGCAGGATGTCGGGCGAGACCCGCAGGATGCCGTCCGGCAGCCCGCCGGGGACGGGGCTGAACCAGAGGTCCATCGGCTCCTTGGTGATGAGCAGGTTGGTGTAGACCGTGGCGAGGTAGGCCAGCTCGAACGAGTGGTAGCCCGCCATCGCGTGGCTGCCCTTCAACCGCTCGGTGCCGAGGAGGTACGGGATGCCGGTGGCCAGCACGTTGAAGTAGACGGATCCCTCGTCGTAATCGAAGAAGAACGCGTTGTAGAAGGCGGCGGACTCGCGGCCGAGCCTGAGCGCATCGTCGTCGCCGGTCGACCCGGCGAAGATCTGGTAGGCCAGGATCGCCTGCTCCTGCTGCCACCACGCCTTGCGATCGTGCCAGGTGAAGCGGGTCGCCTCCTGACCGGGCTGGCGGACCCGTTCGACCACGTCGTACCAGCCGCCGCGCTGCTGGTCGCTGCCGACGGCCGGCATCGTCGTGTTGATCTTGTCGGCCAGCCGCACGTAGTTCTCGTGGGGCCGAGCGTGATGGATGCGCATCAGGTTCCAGGCGATCTTGAGGTTGTGCCCGACGACCGCCCGGTCCTGCTGCCAGCCCCACGTCACGTCGTGGCTCCAGTCCTCATGGAATCGTTCCTGGACGAACGGGCTGTTCTCGTCATCCGGGAAGCGTTCCGCGATGGTGTCGCCGATCGACACCAACATGTCCATGTACCTGTCGTCGCCGGTCGCCAGCCAGGTGTTGATGAGGTACGCCGGGACGTGGTCGCCGACCGAGTTCCAGTTCTTGCGTGCCCGGTTTCGGCCGAGGGCATCGCTCTTGCCGTCGAACGAGATCGGGTCGAGGTGGGACCAGTAGCCGCCGTATTGCGGGTCGAAGAAGAACCGCTCGAACAGCGAGATCGTGCTGTCGATGTCCGCCTTGATCCGCGGGTCCCCGGTGATCCGGAACACCTGGGCCGGTCCGACCAGCGCGTAGATCTGCTCGTAGGCGGGGATCGCCTGGTAGTCGTCGCCGAACTCGGAGGCCAGGATCTTCTTCTCGTTCGGCTCCTCGATCTCGATGGCGTGGAACCAGTAGGTCACGTTCTCCGCGGTGTCGACGTTGCGAAGGTGGTCGCGAAGGTATTCGACGCCGGCCTCGGCGGCCTTGAGGAACCGATCCTCGCCGGTCATGTGGTAGGCGGTCGACAGGCCGTAGATCAGCCTGGAGATTGTGTCGGTCTCCTGCCGGTCGCCGATCTTGTGACCCGTCATGTCGACGCCGACACGGTACCGGCGCCAGTCCGGGTCGCCATCGCCGAACTCGACCCGGTAGTAGAAGTCGGCCATGTGCGAGATCTGCTTGACCCACCAGTCGGGCTTCTCGAACACGAAGTCGTGTGCGCGGGCCCCGGGGAACGTGATGGTGAACGCGTCGTACACGTGTCCACCGGCCTCGGGGTAGAACACGCCGTACGTGAACAGGAAGCGGCCCGGCACCAGCATGTCCCGCATCTGGCCGGTCGCATCGGCGTACGGCTCGCCCAGGTTGTGGACCAGCTGCGCGTTGGTCATCGGGGTGATCCCGACCGTGAACATCCGCCCGTCGCTCGTCTCGAGGGTGAACTCGTCGGTGTTGCGGTCGTACCGTTTGACGTACCCGGCGATCGTGTCGCTGAACGAGAAGGCCATCAGGTCCGTCGGATCAGACTTCGCCTTGGCCGGCGCCGGTTTCGTTACCGCCATGTTTGCGACCTCCTCATCGATGCCTCGGGAGGGATCCGAGGCGAATCAGCGACAGGCCCGGCGTCAGGGCCTCGAGATGAGCACTGCGATGCTTCGGTTCTTGACGGTGTATGTGTCGCCCTCGAACAGCGGTTCCAGGCCGGCCTCGAAGATGTCCTCTGGCGAGTCGGCGCCCGTGTCGATCGCCCGGTACCAGCGCCGGCCCTGGACCGGCGGGACGTCGAACTCGAGGTCCATCCAGTCCATGTTCATCATCACGTGGATGTCCGTGTCGCCGTCGCTCCCCCGCGCGGTGGACTTGTCGTGAAAGCCGGCCACCGTGAATGCCAGGACCTTGGAGTCAGGATCGTTCCAGCCGGGCTGGAAGAGGCGGCAGCCGTGCCATGAGATGTCGGCGAGACCACGGGCGTTGAGCTCGCCGCAGAAGAACCGCGTCCGGCGCAGCGTGCCGTGGGCCTTGCGGAAAGCGATCAGCTCGCTGCTGAAGCGGACGAGGTCGGCGTGCTCGTCGATGAGCGTCCAGTCGAACCACGTGATCTCGTTGTCCTGGCAGTAGGCGTTATTGTTGCCGAACTGCGTCTGGCGGGCCTCGTCGCCCATGACCATCATCGGCACGCCCTGCGACAGCATCAGGATCGTCTGGAAGTTGCGGACCTGGCGGGCGCGCAGGGCGAGCACCTCGGCGTCGTCCGTGTCGCCCTCGGCCCCGCAGTTCCAGCTCTGGTTGTCGTCCGTGCCGTCGTGGTTGTCCTCGCCGTTGGCCTCGTTGTGCTTCCAGTTGTAGGAGACGAGGTCGTTGAGCGTGAACCCGTCGTGGGCGGTGATGAAGTTGATGCTGTTGAGCGGCAGCTCGCCGTCCGCCTCGTAGATGTCGGCGCTGCCCCCGATCCGCGCCGCGACCGCGCCGACCAGGCCCGCGTCGCCCTTGACGAAGCGGCGGACGTCGTCGCGGAAGCGGCCATTCCACTCCGCCCAGCGGTAGCCCGGGAAATAGCCGACCTGGTACAGCCCGCCGGCGTCCCACGCCTCGGCGATGATCTTCGTGTCGGCCAGCTGGTTGTCGAGCTCGATGTTCCAGAGGACCGGCGGGTCGTTCATCGGCCGGCCGTCCGGACCCCGCGACAGGATCGACGCGAGATCGAAGCGGAAGCCGTCGACATGCATCTCGCGGACCCAGAACTGGAGGCACTCGCCGATGAACTTCTCGACCAGCGGGACGTTGCAGTTGAACGTGTTTCCGCAACCCGACAGGTTCGTGTAGTACTGCTTGTCGTAGGGCTCGAGGTGGTAGTAGATGCTGTTGTCGAGGCCGCGGAAACTGATCGTCGGACCCTGGTGATTGCCCTCCCCGGTGTGGTTGAAGACCACGTCGAGGATGACCTCGATGCCGGCCCGGTGCAGGGCCTTGACCATGTCCCTGAACTCCCTGACGTGGCTGCCCTCGTCGGGCGCGATGCAGTAGCCCTCGTGCGGGTTGAAGAAGCTGATCGGGCTGTAGCCCCAGTAGTTGATCAAGCGCTGGCCGGTCAGCGGGTTCGTGCCGCTGATCTCGTCCTCGTCGAACTCGAACACGGGCAGCAGCTCGACCGCCGTCACCCCCAGCCTCTTGAGGTACGGGATCTTGTCGATCACGCCCAGGTACGTGCCGGGACGCGCGCAGCCTGATGTGGGCGACTTGCTGAACCCACGAACGTGCATCTCGTAGATGACGGTGTCCTGCATCGACCGGTTGAGCGGTCGGTCCCCCTCCCAGTCGTAGTCGGTCATGTCGACGACGACGCTGCTCAGCGAGTGCGCGACGTTGTCGTCCGGTCCGCAGGCGGCCACGCGGTCCCACAGCGTCGAGGTGGTGCCACGCCCATACGGGTCGATCAGGACCTTGTTGGGGTTGAACCGGTGGCCCTTGCCGTGGAGGTCCTGCGGCCCGTCGACCCTGTAGGCGTAGCCCATCCCGGGCTTGACGTCGGCGACCCAGACGTGCCAGAAGTAGAACGTCCGGTTGAGGGTCGAGTCGAGTTCGATCGTGACGATCGGCTTGGGCGAGTCATGGCGCTCGAAGATCAGCAGCTGGATGTTCGTGGCGTGCTGCGAAAAGACGGCGAAGTTCGTGCCGTTGGCGTCCGGCGTCGCGCCAAGGGGGTGCGGCCGGCCGGGCTGCGTCTCGAAGGGGACGGCGGCGCTGCCGCGCTCGCCGGGGACCGGTTGCAGCGTGGCGGTCACGACGAGGTCCCGTCGGCGATGGGCGGTTCGAGGAGCACCAGGTTCTCCTTCGCCTGCTTGGTGTCGAGGGCGACGATGGCCCGCCCGTTGCGAGTCAGCGCGAGGCCCTCCGGCTTGCCGTCGAGCAACGGCAGCTTCCAGACCTCGTCGGCGCGGGCCACGCCGTCCCCCGGCACCAGCTCGCCCACCCGGGCGATCGACTGCGACTTGTCGCTGAGCAGGTAGAGCCGGCGGTCCGGCCCGACCTCCAGGTCGCTGAAGTCCTCGCAGCTGGCCTGCAGCTTGACCGAGGGGTTCCACACCGCGAGCGGCACGAACGTCCGATCGCCGTCCTCGGTCGGCCAGCGAGCTCCACCCGCGAGCGCGGTGTCCGACCCGAAGCCGGACGGCTCGTCGCCCGCCGGGCCGAACTCGATGAACGCCGC
>Ga0184612_10001337_pt1 | contig 11856 bp, 10 predicted proteins | sample PLM3_60_coex_FD_133163 | JGI IMG/M metagenome (GOLD analysis project Ga0184612, IMG submission 133163) | Groundwater sediment microbial communities from an aquifer in East River, Colorado, USA - PLM3_60_coex | ecosystem: Environmental > Terrestrial > Soil > Riparian zone | place: USA: East...
TCATCCGGCGGTCGTCCTCGGAGTACGTCGCGGCACCGTCACGTGGATCGCCGATGGCGTGCACATCGACGGTTATGCGCGCCGGCATTCGTCGCAACTCACGCACGAGGAAGTCGACGTGGACGCCGGCCCCGCCGTAGACATACGGCGGGAACTCTCTGGTCAGTACCGCGACCCGCATGTCGGGGGAGCCTACGACGCGCGGACCCAGAACCGGAGTTTCCCGTCGCGCTCGTCCTCGAACTCCCCGCCGCCGTTCTCGATCACCTTGCGGGACGCGATGTTGTCGGTGTCGCACGTGACCAGCACCGGGTCGATGCCGAGCGCGCTGCACCACGGAAGGGCCGTGCGCAACATCGCCGTGGCGTGGCCACGCCGGCGGGCCGACGGACGGACGTCGTATCCGATGTGCCCGCCGTAGTCGTGCAGCCACGGAGTGAGGCGGTGCCGGATGGAGAGCCGGCCGAGGAACTCGGCGTCGTCGACGTACCAGAGGTAGGTGGTGGGCACCCAGCCTGGGGGACGGGGCGTGCCCTCCTCGGCCTGGGCCCGCTGGGCCCTGACGTACGCCCCGAACTCCACCGGATCGATCAGCCGGTCGAGGTCGAGGTCCTCGGCCCAGCGCGGCTCGTACTCGGGTTCCGCGACAGCGGCCAGCCACGAACGGTGGACGTGGGCCGACGGCGTGATGAGATCAGGCACGGGCCTCATCCTCACCCGCGGCGGCGAGCACGGGCCACGGTTTTCGGGGGGCTGGTTTCGAGGTCCGGGCCTACTAGTGTTCGGATCATGGCGACCGGACTGCACGTCCTCGGGATCGTCCTCGCAGGTGGAGAGGGCAAGCGGCTCATGCCGCTCACGGCCGACCGGGCCAAGCCGGCCGTCCCGTTCGGCGGGAGCTACCGGCTGGTCGACTTCGTCCTGTCGAACCTCGTCAACGGGGGTATCGATCGAATCTGTGTGCTGACCCAGTACAAGTCCCACTCTCTCGACCGGCACATCTCGGTGACCTGGCGGATGAGCACGATCCTCGGCCAGTACGTCACTCCGGTTCCCGCGCAGCAGCGGCTCGGTCCACGGTGGTACCAGGGCAGCGCCGACGCCATCTACCAGTCGCTGAACCTGGTCTACGACGAGACCCCTGACCATGTGGTGGTCTTCGGAGCCGACCACGTCTACCGGATGGACCCGCGGCAGATGCTCGACGAGCACGTCCGGACCGGCGCCGGCGTGACGGTCGCGGGCATCCGGGTGCCCCGCGACGGGGCGAGCGCATTCGGCATCATCCAGACCTCGGACGGGCTGCGGATCGACGCCTTCCTGGAGAAGCCGGCGATGCCGCCCGGTCTGCCCGACGACCCCGATCGCTGCTACGCGTCGATGGGCAACTACGTCTTCACCACCGAGGTCCTGCTCGAGGCGCTGCGGGGCGACGCTGGCGACGAGGGGTCGGTCCACGACATGGGCGGGAACATCATCCCGATGCTCGCCACCCGTGGTGCGGCGCACGTCTACGACTTCGATGACAACCAGGTGCCCGGCACGACGGCCCGCGACCACGGCTACTGGCGCGACGTGGGGACCCTCGACGCTTACCACGAAGCGCACATGGACCTCGTCGCGATCGACCCGGTGTTCAGCCTCTACAACCGGGACTGGCCGATCCTCACCAGCCATCCCCAACTACCCGGAGCCAAGATCGTCCAGGGCGGGCTGGCCCGGGAGTCGATCCTGAACCCCGGCTGCATCATCTCCGGAGCCGTCGTCGACCATGCCGTGCTCTCGCCCGGCGTGGAGATCCGCGAGGGCGCCGAGGTCACGCGCGCCGTGCTCCTGCACGGGGCCCGGGTCGCGGCGGCCGCCGTGGTCCGCGACGCGATCCTGGACAAGAACGTCGTCGTCCGCGAGGGCGCATCGTTGGGGGTCGACAAGGATGCAGACCGCAAGCGCGGCTACACCGTGAGCGCCAATGGGATCACCGTGGTCGGCAAGGGCGTCAGCGTCGAGGTCTGAGCGCAGACGGTCAGCGCGCGCGCTCACCGGCGAGCCAGGCGCGGCCGGCCTTCTCCTCGATGCGGGCCGCCTGGACGAGCGCGTCGTGCACCGCCTTCTCTATCTTGCCGCCCACCAGGGGAACGGACGCCTTGATCTTGCCGTCGACCGTGGCGGCACTGCCATTGCCGGACCGGACGAGCGTCATGCCCCCGGTCAGGGTGACGGGGGCGCCGGCCATGTCGATCCGGATCGACCCGGTGCGGGAACCGTCTGGCGCCGCCGCCTCCCAGACATCGACCTGGTCCAGGTCGATCGTGTCGCCGACGAAGCGGCGGACGAAGTCGGGCACCTCCGGTGGCAACACTCGCAGCAGGCGCACCGTCACCCGGTCGCCGTCACGGGTCACCGATGCCTCGTGGCGAACGGCGCCGGTCGCCTTCGCCTTCCGGGCGAGGAACGCCTCGTCAGTGAGCATGGCGAAAACGGTGGTCGGGTCGGCGTCGTAGTGGAGCTGGGTACGCAGGTCCATGGCGCACATCCTGGCCCACGTCCCGGTCGCCATCGACCGCGAGTGCCGGTATCCGCCCGGGCGCGTCGTCCCGGACTTGGGACGCGGGCCACGCGGCGACGCTTTGCTCTGCGCACCTATACGCAACACGCCCGACCATGGCCGGACGCTCACTGGGCGGGCGTCGTGGCGTCGGACCACGTGCTGCGTATAGGTGCGCAGAGCAAAGGAGGGGCAGACGTCCCCGCCCCTCGAGACCGGCCCGGTGCAGCCGTTCCGAAGCGGGCTGTTGATTCCATCCGGTCTCCCCGTGCGACCACCTATGGTTGCTGGGTGACCACGCGCGTACAGCCGCCGTCTGCGCAGTTCGGTGAGGACGGCGCCCGGCTGACGTACGGCAGCTACCTGCGGCTCGACGCCCTGCTCGACCAGCAGCGGCTGGCCACCGACGCCCATGACGAGCTGCTGTTCATCACGATCCACCAGGTCTACGAGCTGTGGTTCAAGCAGCTCCTGTTCGAGCTGGAGTCGGCCCGTGACGCCATGACCGCCGGTGACCTGTGGTGGGCCCGGCATCTGCTGATCCGCGTGCACGAGATCGAGCGGATCATCGTGGAGCAGATCGGCGTGCTCGAGACGATGACGCCGCAGGATTTCCTCGAGTTCCGCGAGCGTCTCGCGCCGGCCAGCGGGTTCCAGTCGGTGCAGTTCCGCGAGCTGGAGTTCCTGTCCGGCGCCAAGGATCCGCGTTTCGTGGAGCGGTTTCGCGGTGTCACCAACGAGGAGAAAGACCGGCTTCGCCGCCGGCTGGCGGAACCGACGCTGTGGGACGCGTTCGTCGACGTCCTTCGCACACGGGGCCTTCCCGCGGCGACCGACGACGAGGTGCGCGAGTCGCTGCGGACCGCGGCTCACGACCGCGCCACCTACGGCGAGATCTGGGAACTCGCCGAGGCGCTGCTCGTCCATGACGAGCGGGCGGCAGGCTGGCGCGCCCGGCACGTCACCATGGTCGAGCGCATGATCGGCACGAAGACCGGCACGGGTGGCTCGTCCGGGGCAACCTACCTGCGGGCCCGGCTCGGTCTGCAGTACTACCCGGTCCTGTGGGAGCTGCGCTCCTGGCTCTAGGCGGCGCAGCAGCTGTGGAAAACCCCCACGTGGGTGTCAATGTCGGGTCGTCGGGGCACTAGTGTCGGATTCGTCGCGTACAAGGACGTACCGGCAGCACCTGCCCCCGGGGGCTGACATGCGCAACCGGCTAGACGAGGCCAAGTCCGAGCTTCTTGCGAAGGCCGCGACGGTCGCCGACCATCACGGCCAGCGCGGGCATCCACGGGCCGAGGACGAAGCCTTTCTACGCCGCTACTACCTCCACGTCGCCCCAGAGGATCTCGTCGACCGCGACCCGGTCGACGTGTTCGGTGCCGCGGCGTCCCACCGCCACTTCGCCCAGATGCGTCCCCAGGGCCGGTCCCTCGTCCGGGTCTCCACGCCGACCGTGGAGGAGCACGGGTGGTCGTCCGGGCACACCGTCGTCGAGGTAGTGACCGACGACATGCCGTTCCTCGTCGACTCGGTCACCATGGCGCTGATGCGGCAAGAACGCGGTGTTCATCTCGTGGTCCACCCGACCTTCATCGTCCGGCGTGACGTCACGGGCCGCCTGCTGGAGGTCAGCGACTACGGCGAGGCAGACCCGCGGCTGTCAGAGACGCCCGACGCAGTCGTCGAGTCGTGGATGCATGTCGAGATCGACCGTCAGAGCAAGGCCGCCGACCAGCAACGGATCGCCGACGAGTTGGAGCGGGTGCTCCGCGACGTCCGCGACGCCGTCGAGGACTGGCCGCGGATGCGTCAGCGGGCCGAGGACATCGCGGCAGAGCTCGAGAAGAACCAGCTTCCGGTCGAGGCCGACGAGATCGCCGAGTCCCAAGAGCTCCTCCGCTGGCTCGCCGACGACCACTTCACGTTCCTCGGCTACCGCGAATACGTGCTCGACACGGTCGACGGCGACGACGTGCTCCGGGCGGTCACCGGTTCGGGGCTCGGCATCCTCCGCGCCGACCAGGAGCTCTCCGGGTCGTTCGCGAAGCTGCCGCCGGAGGTGCGCGCGAAGGCGCGGGAAAAGCACCTACTGGTCCTGACCAAGGCGAACTCCCGGGCCACCGTGCACCGGCCCGCGTACCTCGACTACGTCGGCGTGAAGACGTTCGACACGTCCGGGGAGGTCGTGGGCGAGCGCCGGTTCCTGGGTCTGCTCACGTCAGGGGCGTACACCGAGAGCGTGCTTCGGATCCCGGTGCTGCGGCGCAGGGTGCAGCAGGTGCTGGAGCAGAGCGGCTTCGCCGCTGCCGGGCACTCCGGCAAAGACCTCATGCAGGTCCTCGAGACCTATCCGCGCGACGAGCTGTTCCAGACCCCGGCCGACGAGCTGCTGCCCATCGCGCTCTCCGTCGTCCACCTGCAGGAGCGCCGCCAGCTGCGGCTCTTCGTCCGCCGCGACATCTACGGGCGCTACCTCTCCTGCCTTGTCTTCCTGCCCCGCGACCGTTACAACACCGACGTCCGCGAGCGCTTCCAGCAGATCCTGCTGGAGTCCACCGACGGTCTGTCGATCGACCACACGGCTCTGGTGAGCGAGTCGCTCCTGGCCCGTCTGCACTTCGTGATCAGGATGCGGCCCAACCAGGGGCTTCCCGACCTGGACGTGCCCGCGCTGGAGAAGCGGCTCGTCGCCGCCACCCGGGCGTGGAGCGACGACTTCGCCGACACGCTCGCCGATGGCGTGGGCGAGGAGGCAGCGGCACGACTCCTGCGCCGCTACCGGGAGGCGTTCCCGGAGGCGTACAAGGAGGACTTCCCGGCCCGCACAGCGGTGGCCGACGTCCGGCGGCTGGAGGAGCTGCCCGACGACGACGGCCTGGGCATGAACCTGTACCGGCCGATCGGCGGTGAGGCCGACGAGCGGCGGTTCAAGATCTATCGAACCGGTACTCCGATCTCGCTCACCCAGGTCCTGCCGATCCTGTCCCGGATGGGCGTCGAGGTCGTGGACGAACGGCCCTACGAGATCCTCCGCGACGGCGACGGCACGGCGGCGCCAGCGTTCGTGTACGACTTCGGGCTGCGCTCCGTGGGCCGTCGCGTTGTGGTCGACACCGGCGACCTGAAGGAGCTGTTTCAAGACACCTTCTCCGCCGTGTGGCGCGGCGATGCCGAGAGCGACGGGTTCAACGCCCTGGTGTTGCGGGCCCGGCTGTCCTGGCGGCAAGCCGCCGTGCTCCGCGCCTACGCCAAGTACCTGCGGCAGGCCGGCTCGACGTTCAGCCAGGAGTACCTGGAGGAGTGTCTGGGCACGCACGTCGAGATCGCCCGCCTGCTGGTCGACCTGTTCGAGACCCGGTTCGACCCGGACAGGTTCGCCGGCGATCCCGATGCGCGGGCGGCGGCGGCCGAGGAGGTGGCCGCCCGGTTGGAGACGGCGCTGGACCAGGTGGCGAGCCTGGACCAGGACCGCATCCTGCGGGCGTTCGTCGCCCTCGTACGGGCGACCCTGCGCACCAACTACTACCGCGTCGGCGACGGGGGTCTGTCGTCGGCCGCGACCTCGTTCAAGCTGAACTCGCAGACGTTACCCGACCTGCCAGAGCCCAGGCCGCTGTACGAGGTGTGGGTGTACTCGCCGCGCGTCGAAGGAGTCCACCTGCGCTTCGGTGCCGTCGCCCGCGGCGGCCTGCGCTGGTCCGACCGGCGCGAGGACTTCCGGACTGAGGTGCTCGGCCTGGTCAAGGCACAGGCGGTCAAGAACGCCGTCATCGTCCCGGTCGGCGCGAAGGGCGGCTTCGTCGGCAAGCGGCTTCCCGATCCGGCCGACCGGGAGGAGTGGCTGGCCGAGGGCATCGCCTGCTACAAGACGTTCATTCGCGGTCTGCTCGACGTCACCGACAACCGCGCTGCCGACCGCAGCATCGTCCCGCCCCGGCGGGTCGTGCGGCACGACGGCGACGACCCCTACCTGGTCGTGGCCGCCGACAAGGGCACCGCGACGTTCTCCGACATCGCCAACGAGGTCTCCGGGGAGTACGGCTTCTGGCTCGGCGACGCCTTCGCATCCGGCGGCTCGGCCGGCTACGACCACAAGGTGATGGGCATCACCGCCCGCGGGGCATGGGAGTCGGTCAAGCGGCACTTCCGTGAGATGGGGCGCGACTGCCAGATCGAGGACTTCACCTGCGTCGGCATCGGCGACATGTCCGGTGACGTCTTCGGCAACGGGATGCTCCTGTCCGAGCACACCCGCCTGGTGGCCGCGTTCGACCACCGGCACATCTTCCTCGACCCGGATCCCGACGCCGCCACGTCGTACCAGGAGCGCCGGCGTCTGTTCGACCTGCTTCGCTCGAGCTGGGCCGACTACGACCCTTCGCTGATCAGTGAGGGCGGCAGCATCCACCCGCGTACGGCCAAGCGGATCGCGCTGACGCCACAGGTCAAGAGCCGGCTCGGCATCGATGACGCCGTCACCGAGATGACGCCGCCCGATCTCCTGCGCGCGATCCTCACGGCTCCGGTCGACCTGCTGTGGAACGGTGGCATCGGTACCTACGTGAAGGCGAGCACCGAGACTCACGCCGAGGTCGGCGACAAGGCCAACGACGCGATCCGGGCCAACGGGTCCGAGTTGCGCTGCGGCTGTGTCGGCGAAGGCGGCAACCTGGGGTTCACGCAGCTTGGGCGGATCGAGTACGCCCTCTCCGGTGCCGACAAGCGCGGGGGTCGCATCAACACCGACGCGATCGACAACTCGGCCGGCGTCGACACGTCTGACCACGAGGTCAACATCAAGATCCTGCTCGACGGCGTGGTCCGCGACGGCGACCTCACCAAGAAACAGCGCAACGAGCTGCTCCAGCAGATGACCGACGAGGTTGGGCAGCTCGTGCTCGCCGACAACTACGGCCAGAACGTCGCGCTCGCGGGCGCCGTGGCGCAGGCAGCCAACCTCATGCACGTGCACCGTGCCTATGTCGCCAAGATGGAGGCGAAGGGCTTGCTCGACCGGAGGCTGGAGTTCCTGCCGACCGACCGGCAGTTCGGCGAGCGGATGCAGGCCGGACGCGGGCTCACCGGGCCGGAGCTCTCCGTGCTTCTCGCGTACACCAAGAACACGATCTACGCGGAGCTCGTCGAGACCGCGCTGCCCGATGACCCGTACCTGCGCAACGCGCTGCACGCGTACTTCCCGAGCGCGCTGCGCGAGCGCTACCCCGACCGCATCGACGAGCACCCGCTACGCCGCGAGATCATCACCACGATGCTCGTGAACGAGCTGGTCAACGAGGCCGGCACGACATTCGCATTCCGCCTGGGCATGGAGACCGGCGGCACGACTGAAGACCTCGCCCGAGCCCACACCGTGGCCGGCGTCGTGTTCCGCATGCCCGAACTTCTCGCGGCGGTCCAGGCCCTCGACACGGTCGTCCCTGCCGACTTGCAGACTCGGATGCGGCTCGAGGGCCGCACCATCACCGAGCGCGCCACTCGGTGGCTGGCGGTCAACCGGCGCCCGCCGATCGACATAGCGTGGCAGATCGGCTTCTTCGAGGCGCCGATCGCGAGGCTGCTCGAGGAGCTGCCGGGCGTCATGATGGGTCGCGAGCTCGACCTGTTCGCCCGTCGGCGTGATTCGCTGCTGAAGGCTGGTGTACCCGAGGATCTGGCGATCCGGGTAGCCGTCCTACCTCCGGCGTATGCGGCGTTGGGGATCGTCGAGACGTCGCTGACCACCGGCACCGACCTGGTCGAGGTCGCACGGGTGCACTTCAAGCTTGGCGAATACCTCACCTTGGGCCGACTGCTGGAGCGAATCGTCGCCCTGCCGCGCACCGACCGCTGGCAGACCATGGCCCGCGCCGCCCTGCGCGACGACCTGCACGCGGTGCAGACCGCGCTCACCGCGCAGGTCATCCAGCAGACGGAGGAGGGGCTCGACACCAAGGCGCGGGTGAAGGCCTGGGCCGCTGCCGACTCGGTGGTGGTCGGCAGGGCCCGCGACACGCTGCGCGAGATCGTCGAAAGCGAGTCGTTCGACCTGGCGCGGCTCTCCGTCGGCCTGCGGGTCGTCCGCTCTCTGCTCCGCGCCGACACCGCGTGATCACGAACGAAGGGACAGTACCGTGATCGTCCGCTATTGGCGGGGCTGGACCACACCGGAAAACGCAGACGCGTACGAGGAGATCGTCAGCACCCGGGTGCTGCCTGGCATTCGTGAGCGAGGGATCGCGGGCTACAACGGTGCGTACCTCCTTCGACGCGAGCTCGACGGCGAGGTCGAGTTCGCCACATTGATGTTGTTCGACTCCATCGAGGCGGTGCGGGCGTTCGGCGGAGCCGACTACGAGGTCGCGTATGTCCCACCCGAGGCGAGGGAGGTCCTCGCTCGGTTCGACGAGCGCTCCGCCCACTACGAGACGCTGCTCGAGCCCTGACGATGGGCCGCCATTCCCACGGCAGCAACGTCGGCATGATCACCAGTCACGGGTGCGTTGGAACCGAAACCATGATCGACGTGACGTTGGTGCTGCTGGGCACATGATCCACGTGAGGTTCGTGTCGCCAGGGCGACACGAACCTCACGCAGCAAAGGTTCTGAACCCCTTGGGTCTTCGGCAGAACGTACAAGAACTCTTGCACGTGAGTTCTTGTACGTCTACCCTGGGACACATGGCTGACCCGTCCTCGCGCATCAGGTTGCGCGACCCGAGCGCGATGCGTGCGCTCGCCCACCCCACTCGCCTACGGCTCCTCGGCGAACTCAGGGCGCGCGGACCGCAGAACGTCGGCATGCTCAGCGAGATCGTCGACGAGGCTCCCGGCTCGGTCAGCTACCACCTGACGACGCTGGCGAAGCACGGCTTCGTCGAGGAGGCGCCAGAGCTGGCGCCGAGCGGTCGTGAGCGGTGGTGGCGGGCTGCGCATGCCCGAACCGTATGGGATCGGGTAGAGACTCTTGACGATCCCGAGCGGCGGCTGGCCGCCGACATGATGCAGCGCGCGATCCTCGCGCGCTGGGTGCAGAAGCTGGAGCACTACCTGGACGTCGAGCCCACGCTCGATCGGGAGTGGATCGCTGCGGCCGCCGGCAGTGACGCGATCATGCATCTCACAGCCGACGAGCTGGCCGAACTGCGCGCGGAACTAGACGCAGTTGCGGCCCGCTGGTCGGCGCGCAGCGACCCCGACCGGGAGGGCGCGGCCCAGGTCACGCTGCTCTACTTCGGCTTCCGGAGCGAGCCGTGAGGCACCGGGGCCCGCTGGTCGCGCTGCTTTCGGCCCACGCCGTATCGCTGACCGGCAACATGATCACCTTCATCGCGCTGCCCCTGTACGTGCTCGACACGACAGGAAGCGCCTCGTTGACCGGGGTCACGGCCTTCTTCGCGGTCCTGCCCGTCGTCGTCGGCGGGATGTTCGGGGGAGTTCTCGTCGACCGGGCCGGCTACCGGCGCGCCAGCGTGGTGACCGACCTGATCGGCGGTGCCACGATCCTCGCCGTCCCCGTTCTCGCCGCTACCGTCGGGCTGCCGTTGTGGGCCCTGTTCATCCTGATCTTCGCGACCGGCATGTTCGACACCCCGGGCCAGTCGGCGCGCTCAGCGCTCCTGCCCGAGCTGGCGGAGCGAGCAGAGGTGCCGCTGGAGCGCGCGGTCGGCACGTTCGAGGCCCTGGAGCGGGGCGCGCGCCTGGTGGGCGGGCCGGTCGCGGGCTTTCTGGTGGTATTCCTCGGCCCGGTGAACACCATGGTCGTCAACGCCGTCACGTTCGGGATCTCGGCCCTGCTCGTCGCGTGGCTGGTGCCGCGGTCGGTCGACGCCATGAGGACGTCGGACGGCGGAACCACCGACGAGCGCGGCGGCTGCTGGCAGGAGCTCCGTGACGGCCTGGCCTTCCTGTGGCGCCAGCCCCTGATGCGCGCGATCACCGTGTTGATCCTCGTGACGAACTTCTTCGACGCGGCCTGGAGCCTGGTGATCCTGCCGGTGTTCGCGGACCGCAACCTCGGTGGCTCCGTGGCCCTGGGCCTGCTGGTCGCGGTGATGGGAGGCGGCGCGTTGGTGGGGTCGCTCATGTTCGGCGTCATCGGGTACCGGGTGCCAAGGCGCGCGCTGTTCGTCGTGTCGTTCCTGCTCTGCGGCGGTCCGCGGATGCTGGTCTTCGCCACGGAACCGCCGCTGTGGGCCTGCCTGGCGACCGTGGCCGTCGCGGGTCTCGCCGCCGGTTCGATCAACCCGATCATCAGCACCGTCGCACTGGAGCGGACGCCTCCGCGGATGCGGGCCCGGGTTCGCGGGTCGATGGGTGCCGGTGCGTGGGCGGCCATGCCGATCGGTGCCCTGGTCACGGGCGTCGCCATCGACCACGTCGGGCTGACGTCCGCCCTCGTCGTGCTCGGCTCGGCCTACCTGCTGGTTGTGCTGTCCCCGTTGCTCGGCGGGCCGTGGCGTGACATGGGGTCGCCCGCTGTGGATACCGGGGACGGTCGTCCACAGGCGACGCCCGATGCCGTGCCGGAGCCAAGCCACGCCTCCTAGCGTCGTCGGCATCGCTCCCGCGGCAGCGGCCGACGAAGCCGGCCGGGATGCGCACGGTCGAAGGAGGCGGCATGGCAGGGATCAAGGTCACACCGGAGCAGCTCCAGCAGCTCGCGGGAAGCGTCTCGCATGGCTCGGGTGAGATCGACGCGGCGCTGGCGGGTCTGCGGTCGCAGCTCGCCCCGCTGGTGGGCGGGGAGTGGGCCGGGCAGGCCTCGGCACAGTTCACGGCGTTGTGGGAGCAGTGGCAGCAGAGCGCCCGAAGTCTCAACGAGGCCCTGGCGGGGATCAGCGCACTGCTGGGCCGGGCCGGCGCGGCCTATGCCCAGGCCGAGCAACAGATCGCAGCGACGTTCCACGCCTGACCCGCGCAAGAGACGCGGCCGTGGATGCGCTGGGTCGTCAGGGCGCGGGTATTTGAACGGCGACGAGGGAATCCCGGACGACGAGCACGCCTCGGCCCGGCGGACCCTGTGCCAGCAGAGTCCTGGGCAGCCGGGTGCCGAGCAGGTCGCAGTCGAGCGCCGCTCGCGGGCCTAGCAGCAGTCCGGTCCGGCTCCTGCGGGCCTGGACGACGAAACCACGGAAGCCGCTGGCCAACTCGTTCGTCGTGCCTGCGATCACCAAGCCACGATCACGGCCACGGGCGGCCGCGAGGAACTGTCCGACCGCTGCACCGACTGGTGTGTCCACGAGGAGCTCGGCATCGTCGACCATCACCACGAGAGGCCCGGCGACGCCGTCGACGAGCCGATGGAA
>Ga0184612_10001338_pt1 | contig 11855 bp, 6 predicted proteins | sample PLM3_60_coex_FD_133163 | JGI IMG/M metagenome (GOLD analysis project Ga0184612, IMG submission 133163) | Groundwater sediment microbial communities from an aquifer in East River, Colorado, USA - PLM3_60_coex | ecosystem: Environmental > Terrestrial > Soil > Riparian zone | place: USA: East...
GCGTCGGCGTGGGCGTGGGCTCAGGCGTCGGCGTAGGCGTGGGCTCAGGCGACGGCGTGGGCGTGGGCTCAGGCGCGGCTTCCGTGCAGTTGAGCGAGTTGGACTTGCTCGACGAGATCACCGTACCGTCGTCGTTCACCGCGAATACGATCAGCACGCCACCGGCCGACGAGGTGAAGGGAGCGGTGATGTTCAGGGTGAAGTTGTAGGTCCCGGCGTCTTCGACCGGCACGACTGCGTAGTTCATCGAGACGTTCTCGGCAGGCGAGGCGTTCGAACCATTGTTCGCCGACAGGTAGACGACGATCGTCGAACCGGCGTCGAAGTCCTTGTTGAGGACGAACGAGCCACTGAAGTGGTTGGCATTCGTCCCATTGCAGAACATTTCGGCGGGCTGCATGGTCGCGCCACCGGCGACGTCAGCAGCGCTGCCATCGACCGTTGCGCTCGACTTGGGGCCGCCGTCAGGCCAGCCGTTGCCGTTGTCACCAGGGCCGGCCGCGAGGACGGCCGAGGTGCCGGGCACGAAGAGTGCCGCGGATGTGAGGGCGAGCACGGCCAGCCACGACAGCCGGCGTGCGAGGCGCGAGCGAGCGCCAGAACGCGAGAACAACATGTGACGGATCCCCGAGCGGAGGCAAAGCCTCGATTTGAATGGTCCCCCGGTCGGTGGCAACCCCCGGTTTTGTCCGTGCACCGAACGAGGACCGGATACTGGCACGCGAGTACTGGCCGGTCTAGTACCAACGGCGACATGCGACCGCACCTGACCGATACACACCGCCCACGTCGCGGCGATTTCGTTGACGGGCCGCAACGAAGGGTCCTCCCAGGACCCTGGGACACACGGCCCATTACTCGCACCAGTACGATGGATCCGCGTCTCGGGCACCCGGCCCACGCATCCCCGGAGGGTCGACTACCGTGATCCCGGCACCCCTGCGCACCCAGGTTCGTGATGCTGTTGCTCGTGCCTGGGACGCCGCGATCGAGTCCGGGGGCCTTCCGGCACTCCCCGACGACGCGCCGCGGCCAGCGGTCGAGGTCGAACATCCCGCCGACCCGGCCCACGGCGACCTCGCGACGAACCTCGCGATGAAACTTGCTCGGCCGTACCGCAAGGCGCCCCTGGAGATCGCGACGGTCCTCGCCGCGAAACTCGTGCGCGACGCCTCAGCGAACCCTGCCGCGTCGCCGGTGGAGGCCGCGGAGGTCGCGGCCCCCGGGTTCCTCAACGTCCGGCTGCGACCGGATGCCCTCGCGACGATGGTGGATAGCATCAATGCGGAACCCGAGGCCTGGGGCACGGTCGCGCCGATCTCCGAGCGCCGCGTGAACATCGAGTTCGTGTCGGCCAATCCGACCGGCCCGCTCACGATCGGCAACGCTCGTGGGGCGTTCATTGGGGACCTGCTGAGCCGCGTGCTCGAGGCCGGCGGCCAGCGGGTCACGCGCGAGTACTACTTCAACGACGTCGGCGGCCAGATCCCCAACCTCGGTGCGTCGATGGTGGCGATCCGCGAGGGCCGCCCGATACCCGACGACGGGTACCACGGCGGGTATGTCGAAACCCTCGCGGCGGAGGTCCCGGACGAGGTCTGGGCCGAGGCAACAGCGCCCGATGCGGATGCCGCCGGGGTGGTCGGGCATTGGGCCGCCGGTATCGTCCGCGCGGGGATCGAGGCCAGTCTCGAGCGCCTCGGCGTTCGATTCGACGTCTGGACCACCGAGGCGTCACTCCACGAGCAGGGCTGGGTGGAGCGGGCGGTCGCGCGGCTGCGCGAGCGCGGCCACGTCTACGAGCAGGACGGTGCGATCTGGTTCCGCTCGACGGACTTCGGCGACGACAAGGACCGCGTGATCTATCGATCGAACGGCGAGCCGACCTATTTCGCGGCCGACATCGGCTATGTGACCGAGAAGTTCAGCCGCGGCTTCGACCACCTGATCTACATCTGGGGCGCCGATCACCACGGAACGGTGGCACGCGTGCGGAACGCAGCAAAGGCGATGGGCTACGACTCCGACGCGGTCCAGATGCTGCTCTATTCGTGGGTCCGCTTCGTACGAGACGGCGTCGAGGTGTCGATGTCGAAGCGCGCCGGCGAGTACATCACGCTCGACGAACTGCTCGCGGAGGTCGGCGTCGATGCCGCTCGCTGGTTCTTCGCGTCGCGGGCGCATACGTCGGCGATCGACTTCGACATCGAGCTCGCGAAGAAGCAATCCAACGAGAACCCGGTCTACTACGTGCAGTACGCGCACGCGCGGATCGCGTCGATCCTGCGCAAGGCGGCGGGGACCGGGCTCGCGCCGGCCAGATCGGTCGCGGACACGCTCGTGGCCGGCCCAGAGGCGGCCCTCGCGCGCGCGATCGTTCGATTGCCGGAAGTCGTAGAGGACGCAGTGATCGCCGAGGAGACGCAGGGCATCACGGCGTATGCGACCGAGCTCGCGACTGCCTTCCACGCGTTCTACCGGGACGCGCGGGTCGTCGATCCGGCGGAGCCCGAACGCTCGGCGTCGCGGCTGGCCTTGGCCCGTGCCGCCCAGATCACGCTCGCCCGAACGCTCGGGCTGCTCGGGATCTCCGCTCCCGAATCGATGTAGGCGCTACCCGGCGAGACCGAGCACGCCGGCGAGTTTGCCGAGTACCGCGTCGTTGCTGCCGATCACGACCCAGCGCGTCGTCCCGCCCTCACCGGGCAGCACGGAGCCCTTGCCGCCGGCATTGACGACTGCGGCCTGAGCCGATGCTTCGAACTCGACCGCGTCCAACGAGCTGTCCCAGACCGTGCGCCAGGCGATCGCCCAGGCCTGGTTCGGGCCTTGCAGGAGCGCGATCCGGTCACCGCCCCAGCCCTTGGCAGCGGCAGCCTGCGCCGTGCCGCCCAGCCAGATCCCGAGCTGGTGCTCGCCCCACGTGTCCTCGAGGCTGACCGTCCAGCCCTTTCCCATCCTCGTGGCCAGGTCATCTGGCAGGTCCACGGCGATCGGGGCCTCGCGGGCGGTCCACTTGTCCGGATGCATGATCTGCTCGGTCGACTCCGGCGGATCCGCGAAGGCCTGGTCGATCGCCGCCCAGCCGCCGTTGCCGTGCTGGATGGTCACGAACAACGTTCCCTGCGTCGCGGCGAAGAGGATCTGCGCCTGGACGATCGGGGGGATCCGCTCGAGCGCCGCCCTGACCTCCGGATCGCTGGCCTCCGCAAAGATCTGGCCGATCTCGTCCGCCTTCATATTCGCGTACAGCCAGAGGGTCATCGTGAGGTAGGCGTCGCCCTCGAACAGCGCCTGACGGGCCATGACCCGATCGCTGTGTCCCTCGACGTCCTTCTGGAGCTTCTCGAGATCGAAGTGCTGGTCCTGCAGGGCATGGTCGTACTCATGGGAATAGAAGAACCGCTCGATCGGCCCGACTCCGCCCTCCTTGGATACGACATAGAGGCTGTCGGTTGTCGGGTCGTAAAGCCCGGCGACCTGGCTCTCCAGCAGGTCGAGGAACACGTCGCCAAGCTTTGCGTCCGCGGGCAGGAGACCAAGCCCCTTGTAGAGCGTTTCGTCCGCGAGCATCCGCTTGGCCGGATAGTCGCGATCGAACGATGTCCCGAGCACGTCCGCGAGCTCGTCGCGGGAGATGATCTTGGCGACGATCGGCTTCAGCTCATCGAGTCCGCGGATCGTCTGGACCTGGCTGTTGATCGCGGCGTAGACGGCCGCCAGGTCCTGTGATGCGACTGGGGTCGGCTCGGGGCTGATGGGCGCCGAGGGGCTGGCCGACGGCGTCGCCGATGGGGTCGTCGTTCCGCAGGCCCAGATAAGGGCCGGCACAACGAGTAGGGCGAGCGTTCGGTGGCGGGTTGGTCGACGCATGGCCGGGATTGTCACATGGCCAATGTGGCGGGCTCGCGTCGGGGTCGATGTCGCTTTCTTAATCGCTTGGCGGCTCGACCGTGAATCACGACGCCGTAGCGTAGCGATCGGCCGAACCCCTCAGGGTTCCATCCTCCCTCCCTCCGACCGGGGGCGCCGATTGGGCAGGCGCTCCCGGTCTTTCTGTGCAGCGGCCGTGCAGGCCGCTGTGCCAGAATCGGAACCCATGGAACTGACCTGGTACGGCCGCACCTGCGTCCGGCTGCGCGGCAAGGATGCGGTGGTCGTCGCCGATCCCTATCAGAGCGTGGTCGGCCCAACGGGCCGCGGGATCACCGGCGACATCGTCACGTTCAGCCATCCCGACGACGCCCCGGTCACCCGCGGGAAGCCCAAGGGCAAACTCTCGCGCGACGGTTCGACGTTGCTCCCAGCGAGCCTCGACGCCGCATTCGTGCTCGACGGGCCCGGCGAGTACGAGGTCAGGGAGGTCCTCGTCACGGGCGTGCGGACATACCGCGACGACGCCCGCGGCGAGGAACGCGGCAAGGGCGTTTCGTTCGTGGTCGAGGTCGACGGCGTTCACACGATCCACCTCGGTGAGATCGGCCACCTCCTGTCCGAGGAGAAGCTCGGCGACATCGGCCCGGTCGACATCGCCTGCGTGCCGCTCGGCGGCGCGCTGAACCCGACGAGGGCGGCTGCTCTCATCGCCCAGCTCGACCCGAAGATCGTCGTGCCGATGCCGCTCTGCGAGGACGAACGAGACTGCGCCGAGGCGCTCGCCAAGTTCTTCCATGAGATGGGAGCGGAACCGGTCACCCAACCGAAGTTGTCGGTCACGGCGTCGAGCCTGCCGGCCGAGACCGTCACGGTCCTGCTGGAATCGAGGGGCAAGCAGGCCTGACCGTCGCTACAGCACGCGGTTCAAGGCCGGTCCAACACCACTCGACCCTTCTTGATGACCGTACGAACCAGATCCGCGCCAGGGTGATACGGGATGCGGGCCGTGGTCGGCACGCGCCAGATGGCGATGTCGGCGGTCTTGCCGGGCTCGAGCGAGCCGGCCTCTTCCTCGATCATCAGGGCGCGGGCGGCGTTGATCGTGACCGCGGCGAGGACCTCGTCCGGTGTCATCCGCAAGTTCACGCAGGCGAACGACATCGCAAGCGTGAGATTGGGCGTCGGCGAGGTCCCCGGGTTGAAGTCGGTCCCGATCGCCACGGGCACGCCGGCATCGATGAAGGCCCGCGCTGGGGCGTGGTGGTCCTTCATGAGGAACCACGTCGTGACCGGCAGGAGGGTCGCGACCACCGGGTCCCCGGCCTCGGCCGCGGCCGCCATCGCGGCGATGCCGTCGGGCGATGGCGTGGCCAGGTGGTCCGCAGATGCGGCCCCGAGCTCCGCCGCGAGCTCGGCGCCGCCGGACGGTGCCAGCTCGTCGGCGTGGAGCCGCGGCAACATCCCGTAGCTGCTGGCGGCTTCAAGGATGCGCCTCGACTGGTCCTGGGTGAAGACCCCGGTCTCGCAGAAGACATCGGCGAACCGCGCTCGGCCGTGCGCGGCGATGCCTGGGAGCTGTTCCTCGAGCAGGTGCCGCACATAGGCCTCGGTGCCGTCCGGGCGAGCCCGGAATTCCGGCGGCACGGCGTGCGCACCGAGCCACGTCGGCACGACGTCGATCGGGCCCTCGCGACCCAGCCGGTACGCGACCTCGACGAGGCGCAGCTCCGTCTCGAGGTCCAGGCCGTAGCCGGACTTCGCCTCGATCGTGGTGACGCCGTGGCCGAGCATCTCGTCGAGCCAGCGGCGCCCATGGGCGAGGAGATCGGCCTCGCCGACCGCACGGGTGGCCGCGACCGTCGACAGGATCCCGCCACCGGCCGCCAGGATGTCGAGGTACGACGCGCCTTCCTGCCGGAGCACCAGTTCGCCTTCGCGCGACCCGGCGTACAACAGGTGCGTGTGCGAATCGATGAGGCCCGGCGTGACGGCACCGCCCGCGGCATCGACCCGCGCGAACCGACCGAGCGCCAGGCCGTCCGCCTCGAGCGCCGCCTCGACCGCGGCGCGAGGTCCGACCCCTGCGATCCGGCCCTCCCAGATGCCGACGACCGGGGCGTCGGGTGATGTTCGATCGTCGGCGACGAGACGGCCGACCTCGCCCTGCGCGGCACCGCGACGAACGCCGCCGGCCATCGTCACCACCTCGCTGGCACCGACGATCAGCAGGCCCGGGGTCGGCTCCCCGGTTCGGCCGCCCTCGATGACGCGGAACGGCCCGCCGCTCATGGTGGAGCGGGTCGATCGCCGGCCACGCCATACCGGCCCGTTGCCCCGCCATCGGTCGCCGCGAGCCGCAGCTCCAGGATCTGCATCGTCGAGTAGTCCCGCAGCTGGAGGTACGAGGCCGCCGCGGCCAACCGCGCCTCGATCGGGTCGCCGCCGGGCGCCCCAGCTCGATCGGCCACGGCGAGGAACGAGGCGAGCGGTGCCAACCCGATCAGCTCGGACTCGGCTGGGCGGACGCCGTCTTCGGCGGCCAGTTCGCGAACGGCGTCCCAGGCCCGCCACAAGGGCGTCACTTCGAAGTCGAGGAGGTTCATGGAGACCTGGGCTCGGAGCGGGTGGCCTCGTTCCGGTTCGCGCACCTCAAATCCGTTGGCCTGCAGCTTCGGCAATCCGCCACCCGACTCGCGGACGCGCCGTGCGATGCGCCTGGCGAGGTCGATGTCGCCGGACTCGAGGTTGATGTTGTAGGCGATCAGGAACGGTCGTGCCCCCACCGCGACCGCTCCAGCCGAGGGATGGAGCCGCTGCGGACCGTAATCGGGTTCGCGGCCGCGCTGGGCGATCTCGGCCTTCAGGCCCTCGTATTGCCCGCGTCGAACGTCGGCGAGCTTCTCGCGGTCGGACCGGAGCGCGGCGCGTGCGTAGAGGTAGACCGGCACGTCGAAACGGGTCGCGATCCGTTCGCCGAACCAGCGTGCCAGATCGATGCATTCATCGATCGTGGTCGCTCCGAGCGGGATGAATGGGATGACATCGACAGCGCCGATCCGGGGATGTTCGCCTTCATGGACATCCATGTCGATCTCGTGGATCGCGGCGGCGACCAGCCGCTCGAGGGATTCGGTGAGCGGCTTGTGCTCGCCGGCCATCGTGAACACCGACCGGTTGTGGCTCGCGTCACTTGTCCGGTCCAGGAGGGCGACGCCCGGGACCGATTCGATCGCCTCGGCGAGACGGTCGACGACGTCGAGACGGCGCCCCTCGGAGACGTTCGGAACCGACTCCACCAGCACGCGTTGATGCTACCCGGCGCCAGGTGGCGCCGAGCGGCACGCGGGTCGAGATCAGGGCTTGAAGGCGACCTCGAGGCTGTACGCCTGGCCGTCGGCGAGGGGCACGGCCAGGGTGCCGCACCAGCCGACCCACGCCTTCTGGGTCTTCCAGACGAACTTGTATGTGTCGGTGACCGGGTCGTACGAGAACGGCTCTGATCGAGCAGCGACGATCGGCGAGCCGATGGCGCTGCCCGTCGGACACGCGTGACGCTGGAAGAGCAGGTCGCCACCCAGGACGGCCATGCCCTGGTCCCCGTCGAGCGAGAACTTCAACGGGTGCGACGCGCCCGCCTTGATCTGCGTCACGCCGGCAGAGTTCGATGGGGGTGTGAACCCCCCGAAGTCCCAGATCACGTCGATCTCGGCCGAGTCCTCCGCCGACTGGCCGTGCGCATCGGTGACCCGCACCTTGACGGTCACCGTCTGCGGCGCCTGGAGTGAACCCGCGGCGAACGGGACTGACGCGCCACTGGCCTCGAAACCTGGCAGGCCGTCGAGGTCCCAGGCGAACGTGAGGTCGTCGCCGGTCGGATCCGATCCCGTCGCCGTCAGCTGGACCGAGCCCTGCTCTTCGACGAGGTACGGACCGCCGGCGTCCACAGTTGGTCGGTCGGTCGCCGCATCCAGACCGACCACGATCGGGTCGTGGTCGGACACGCGGAAACGATCGGGCGCGTACAGGCTCGCGATCTGGCCTGCGGACTTGAAGTTCGTGTTGTAGTCGAGCACGTTGGGCTCGTCGCTGTTGATGTGCCACTCGACGACCTCGGCGACCTGGTCGAGGGCCGTCGGCGAACCGAGCGCGTAGTCGAGATAGCCCCACTGACCGTCGAACACGAACGAATACGGCTCCTCGACGGACGCATCGACGAGGTTGGTGTAGCCCGCGCCGGTCAGGACCGCGATCGGGTCTTCCTTGGCGTAGGAGTTCAGGTCACCCATGATCAGGATGTCTTCGTCGCCCGTGCCGGTCGGGTCATCGCCGAGCCAGCTCACGAGCTCAGTCGCCCCATTCCTCCGGACGATGCTGCAGTTGCCCTGCCCGTCGCCCTGGTCGGGCGTATCGCAGGCGCTCCCCTTCGACTTGAAGTGGTTGACGTCGACGATGAACCGAGCGCCGGCCGCCGTCTCGAAGGCCTGCGCGAGCGACGGGCGACTTCGAAGCTGCGGGAGTGGCGGGGCGGGCGGAGCGTCCCCGCCGAGAACGAACGCCGGCGTGTTGAGGACGGCCGTGTCACCCACGGGCGTCACCGCGCCCGGCTTGTAGATGAGGCCCACCTTGATCGCGTCGTCGCCGAGCGCGTTCAGCTGGCCGGTTGCTGTGTCTGCGTCGATAAATGCATATGTCCCTGGGTCGGCGACGGCGTTCAGGGCGTTCACGAGGTGCGCGATCGAGCTCGTAGGACCGTACCCGTCGTTCTCGATCTCGTTGACGCCGACCACATCCGCGCCGAGGCCGAGGATGGCGGCGACGGTCTTCGGAACCTGGCGCGCGAATTCGGTCGCGTTCTCTGCGCCACGGCAGCCGGTCGCGACGCCCCCGACCCCGTTCGTGCAGCCGCTGAACGAGTTGAAGTAGTTGAGGAGGTTGAGCGCCGCGACCCGGACGTTGCCGTCCACTGCCACGGCCTCGCCCGGCCGGTCATTCACCGCCACGAACTCGATATGCCCGTCGAGCGCGTTGATCGGCCGGATCCGGAAGGCGTTGGGGCTCGCCGCCTGGCCGCCGAACGTGAAGGTCATCACGCCCACGATGCCGGTTGCGGTGTCGCCACCACGGAGCGTATTCGAGGCGGATAACGGCTGACCGCCCCGGGCGAACACGATCGGATCCGGGTTCTGCGCCTGGGAGGCGTCGTCGACGAGGATCTTGCGCCGGTTGTTCGCAGCCTGAAGGAGCTGCGCCGGATCCGTGGGGTCGGCGCCGGGCGGGACCACGGCCGTCGGCACGTCAAGACGGCCGCCAGAGGAGAGCAGGACCTGTCCGAAGCGGCCGAGCAGGAAATGCTCGGTCACCGTCATCGCCTGCGGGACCCGGACGAGCATCCCTTCGTACGGTTCGAGCGATGCCCCCGGCACCACAGGGAACGATATGTCGGTCGGTGTGACGGTCGCGCCGGTCGAACACACGATGACAGCCGACTGCGTGATCTGGGTCTGGTCCTGGAAGTCGGCCGCAGCTCCGGTGACGCGGACGCTGTCACCGATATTCACGATAGTCGTGTTCGGGCCGTTGAACACGAAGATGCCGTCCGACGTCGCGGGATCACCGTCGCCCGCGGAGTCCTGGATGTAGTACCCGCGAAGCGTCGACCCCGACGGGCCCTCGTAGTCGCCGACGACCACGCCTTCCGTCGTGACGGTGCCGGTAATCGCGGCGGAACTGCCACTGCCCTGGATGGCGGGGATCGATGTGAAGCTGCCCGCGCACGGATCGGCCGCCACGACCGTGAAGTCGATCGAGACGTCCTCCGCCATGCCGTCGGGCGGGTCCGCGCTATCGGTGTCGTGGATCCCACTCGCCGCGACGCCGATGACGCACGAGGCCCCGTCGGGGAGCGGCGGGAGATAGGTGATCGGGAACGTCGTGCCGGGGTCGCCGGAGACACTCGCCGCCCTCGCGCTGCCGCTGCACGTCAGGCTGACCGCACCGCTGTCGATGACGACCGGTTCACTGAACGTGATCGACAGGGCAACGTTCTTCGCGACGTCGGTCGCGCCGTCGGTCGGGCTGCTGGATGTGACCGACGGCGCGGCTTCGACCGGTACGAAGGTCTGTCCGGGGTTCGGCGATCCGAAGGTCGACGTGGCGGGACCATTCCACGTGAAGGCCTGGTACGTCGATCCGGTACCGATCAAGCGAAGCGACTGACCAAGCGGCTCCGTGCCCGCCTCGAGGACGCCGATATCGGTTGCGGCGACCCCGTTGGCCGGCCCGCTTGCACCCGTTACGCCGCCTTCATAGCTCAGGAACTGGACGAGCGTCGTGCCGTTGACGAGGGCGATCGCGTCGTTCGGCCCGTTCTGGATGCCGTTCGACAGATATGCCAGCACGACCGTCCCGAAGCCATTCTGATTGTTGGGGATGGTTCCCGACAGCGCGTCTGTGTCGTAGGTCGCGACGGGGCTGACACCTCCGTTGTACAGGACGATCGACCAGCCCGAGAGGTCGGTACCCGCGGGTCCGGCGATCTCGATCGCTTCACCGGCGTCGGTGCCCGTGTTGTCGTAGTGGATCTCATTGATCCAGACGGTGGCGGGGTTCAGCGTGAATGCCGCGACCGGTCTCGCCGCCGAGGCCGGAAGGATCGCGATCGCCAGGGCGGCGATCAGGGCGGCCGTGAACGGACGTGCGGGGGCACGGCGAGCGACGGACACGACAGGGTCCTCCTCCGACAGCGGTGGCGCTTCGGCAAAGCCATGGTAGCCCCGGCGACCACACCGAACCACCGCAAACCCCACCGATCCGCACATTGGATGGTGCCTGTTGGCACCGGGTGAACGCCCCGTCAATCCTGCGCGAGCATCGGCACCCTGACGCCGCGCTCCCTTGCCACCTCGATCGCCCGTGGGTAGCCCGCGTCCACGTGGCGCAGGACGCCCATCGCCGGGTCCGTCGTCAGGACCCGCTCCAGCTTCTGGGCAGCGAGCGGCGTGCCGTCGGCGACCACGACCATCCCGGCATGCTGCGAGTAGCCGATCCCGACACCGCCGCCGTGGTGGATCGACACCCACGACGCCCCAGCCGCAGTGTTCACCAGCGCGTTGAGCAAGGGCCAGTCGGCCACGGCGTCGCTGCCGTCGGCCATCGCCTCGGTCTCGCGATTGGGCGACGCGACCGAGCCCGCATCGAGATGGTCCCTGCCGATGACGATCGGCGCACCGACCTCGCCGGTCCGGACGAGCTCGTTGAAGGCGAGTCCGGCCTTCGACCGCTCGCCGTAACCGAGCCAGCAGATGCGCGCCGGCAAGCCCTGGAACGGCACGCGCGCCTCGGCCATCTCGATCCACCGCCGCAGACCGGCGTCGTCGGGGAACAACTCGAGCACGGCCCGATCCGTCCGGGCGATGTCGGCAGGGTCACCCGACAGGGCGGCCCAGCGGAAGGGGCCGCGGCCCTCGCAGAACTGTGGCCGGATGAAGGCCGGCACGAACCCCGGGTAATCGAACGCGTCGGCGACACCCGCCTCCTGGGCCTGGGCGCGAAGGTTGTTGCCGTAGTCGAAGACGATCGCGCCGGCGCGCTGGAAGGCGAGCATCGCCCGGACGTGGGCCGCCATGGCGGCGCGCGAACGGCGCTGGTATTCCTCGGGCTGAGTCGCGCGCAGCGTCAGCGCATCCCCGAGCGAGATCTCCGCGGGGACGTACCCACCGAGCGCGTCGTGCGCCGACGTCTGGTCGGTGACGAGGTCGAAGCGCTCTCCGGCCGCGGCCCACGCCGGCTCGATCTCCGCGGCGTTGCCGACCAGGGCGATCGAGATGGCCTCGCCGTTCGCCGCGGCGGCTCTCGCCCCGGCCAGGGCCTCAGCGGGATCGTGGCTGAGCCGGTCCGCGTAGCCGATCTCGACCCGGCGGCGGGCCCGTGCCTCGTCCACCTCGATCGCCAGGCAGACCCCTTCGTTCATGGTGACGGCC
>Ga0184612_10001340_pt1 | contig 11833 bp, 6 predicted proteins | sample PLM3_60_coex_FD_133163 | JGI IMG/M metagenome (GOLD analysis project Ga0184612, IMG submission 133163) | Groundwater sediment microbial communities from an aquifer in East River, Colorado, USA - PLM3_60_coex | ecosystem: Environmental > Terrestrial > Soil > Riparian zone | place: USA: East...
AAGACACGGTAATTACTATCAAGCTTCCACTCGATGCCAACTTTGGAAACCGGATTTTTAACAGCGCCGTCAGGTTTAGGGATGCTACCTCAGAGGCGGATTCCACCTTCATTCATTTTTCTGAATTCATCAAGGAATTTAAAGGAATAGCGATCGAAGCGGAAACTGCCGACAAAATAATCGGATTCAGTCCCGTTTCACCCGCCTCACGCATCGTAGTACATTACCATGAGACCGACAAAGACAGCCTGTCATTTAACATGAGTTTTTCCGGAGTAATTGGCTTTAACCAGATCAAAGCGAACCGTACCGGTACGGAGCTCGAGCCGGTTAAACAACACTACCAGGAAGTGCTGCAAGACAACAACAACCGTTACATTCAGTCGGGGATTGGTGTCCTTACAAAACTTGACTTTAGCAAGTTTTATGAGTTTACGGACACCGTGCCGTACGTACTTATTAATTCCGCTGAACTCACAATTGAGTCCGTGCAAGCTTCCCCTTATGCACCACCGTCATCTTTGTCGCTGCGCGTCCTCAAGGATAATAACAGGATGAAAGTGTACGTTGCGAAAAATGAACAGGATGCCACAGACTATCTTTCGTACCAGGGTCTGATTCGTTATGATGTGGGCTTTCAGAGCTCACCCGCAATCGTTGATAGTGATAGCGTATTTTATGCCACCGACAAGCAACCGGTTCTAAACTATTCCAGCAAGGATAATTCCTATAAAATGTTACTGACGCTGTTCATGCAGCGGCTGGCTGTGCCCAATGAAAGCATCACAAAATTTAAATATTTTGTCCTTTATCCTGCGGCGCAGAACCCACAAACAACCCCCGCGGCACAAAGCGGCTTGAAGGCGGTAAACCGCGTGATCTTCCCCAAAGACAAGATCAAGCTGAAGATCTACTACACCAAACCAAACACCACCCAATAATATATGTGCGGAATTGTTGCCTACGTCGGCCATCGCCAAGCCCATCCCATTGTGTTAAAGGGGCTGAAACGACTTGAATATCGCGGCTACGACAGCGCAGGCATCGCACTATTGAACGGATGGCTGAATGTTTATAAGAAAAAAGGAAAGGTTTCAGAATTGGAAGAGCATATAAAAGGTAAGGCTCTTCAAAGTACTATCGGAATGGGTCATACGCGCTGGGCTACGCACGGTGAACCGAATGACCGCAATGCGCACCCCCATTATTCTTCCGATGAGAGGTTAGCAATCATTCACAACGGAATCATTGAAAACTACAGCTCCTTAAAACAGGAGCTTATCAACAAGGGACATACCTTCCTGAGCGATACGGATACGGAAGTATTGATCCATTTCATTGAAGATATTCAGGACAACAACGATTGCCCCCTTGAAGATGCAGTTCGCCTGGCACTCACCAAGGTGGTTGGAGCTTATGCGATTGTTATCATGTCGAAGGATGATCCAGGTGTCCTCATCGCCGCCCGAAAGGGAAGCCCGCTGGTAATTGGCATCGGAAAAGATGAATATTTTATGGCCTCGGACGCCACTCCGATCATTGAGTATACCAATGAAGTAGTGTATCTGAATGACCAGGAAATCGCTGTTATAAAGGACGGGAAGCTGAGCGTAAAGAATACATCAAACCTTCCGCTCACACCATACATTCAAACTATCGATCTTGAGCTTGAAGCGATCGAAAAAGGCGGATTCGAGCATTTCATGTTGAAGGAAATTTTCGAGCAGCCGCGTTCAATTAATGATTGCATGCGTGGCAGGCTGAACTCGCAAACCGGTCGTCTGGTTCTTGGCGGCCTTCGCGAGTATGTTAACAAGTTGACCAACGCAGATCGGATACTTATAGTGGCCTGCGGTACGTCGTGGCACGCAGGCCTCGTTGCGGAATATTTCTTCGAGGAATTTTGCCGTATCCCTGTTGAAGTGGAATACGCTTCTGAGTTCAGATACCGGAATCCCGTAATTCGCGAGGGAGACGTAGTGATTGCTATTTCGCAATCCGGTGAAACCGCTGATACATTAGCGGCTATCGAACTGGCAAAATCAAAGGGTGCTATAATTTTCGGCGTTTGTAATGTAGTAGGTTCGTCCATCGCAAGAGCGACGCACGCTGGTGCATACACGCACGCCGGTCCGGAGATTGGTGTTGCCAGCACAAAGGCATTCACTGCGCAGCTCACTGTATTAAGTATGATAGCGCTATCAGTAGCCCATAGGAAGGGAACAATCACCGAGCAGAAGTTGCATGAGCTTCTTGTTGAGATTGAAACCATTCCTTCCCACGTAGAAAAGGCGTTGAAACTAAACGACGAAATCAAGGAGATAGCTTTTACTTTTAAGGATGCCCGCAACTTCATTTACCTTGGCCGTGGATATAATTTTCCCGTTGCACTTGAAGGTGCCCTCAAACTGAAAGAGATCTCATACATTCATGCAGAGGGTTACCCGGCTGCAGAAATGAAACATGGACCGATAGCTCTGATTGATGAAGAGATGCCCGTTGTGTTTATCGCCACAAGAGACAGCTCATACGAAAAAATAGTTTCCAACATTCAGGAAGTAAAGGCCCGCAAAGGGCGGGTCATCTCCATCGTAACGGAAGGTGATACTGTTATCCCTAAGATGTCGGAGTTTGTTGTAGAAGTTCCTGCTGTGCATGAAGCGTTAATGCCGCTTGTTTCCGTTATACCCTTACAACTCCTGTCATATCATATCGCAGTCATGCGTGGCTGTAACGTTGACCAGCCAAGGAATTTGGCGAAGTCGGTGACGGTGGAATAGCGGTCTTCCCAGGGCAAAGTTCCCGGATATTTCACTTGCCTATTCAAATGGTACTATCATTGGTACCCATTTTATTCCCACAAAATATTATGCATTTGAATGAAGGGCCAGGCGGTTGCCTTCCGAGTCGAGGAACAGGCACATGTAGCCTCTGCCCGGTGCAATGAACTTTTTAGGTTGAATGATTGAACCACCGGCGGGCACGATCCTTTCCTGCACTTTTTGTAAGTCAGGGTCTGCGTTCAAATAAATTATGGTTCCCTCTGCAGAAGGTTTATACCAATTGGATTGATAACAAATTGCGCCTCCGACGTTTGACCCATTTGGGAAAATCCCAAGTTTCAGTTCACCTAAATCTAGAACCTGCAGCGGTTCAGCGAAAATTGTTTCATAAAATTTCAGGGCGCGGTCAAAATCGTTTGTTGCAATTTCGAACCAACTCACTCTTGATTCCATGTTTCTGATTTATTTTAGAAATGAATAAATGCTTCTCCTTCGACGCCGGCTTCTAAAACATGTGGGGCGATGTAAAGTACCGAAGTACACTGACCGCTTTAGAATTCGAGCTCTCTAATTGCCATCCAGGCCATTAACCCCGGACCCAGTTTTAAAGCATCTTCGTCGATATCAAATGTGGGCGTATGCACATAAGAAGAAATTCCCTTAGCCTCATTTCGGGTTCCTAGTCGATAAAACGAAGCTGGCACAACCTGTGAATAATAGGCAAAATCTTCTGCACCTAGCGAGATATCAAGACTAACAACGTTTTCTTTTCCAACATACTCTTCACCGGCAGCTCTTATTCTTCGTGTGAGCTCAGGGTTATTTTCCAGGTACGGATATCCTTTTGAAATTTCAACTTCACATCTTCCACCCATACCCTCGGCCATACCCTCTGCCATTTTTTTGATCTTTACCAAGGCTGACTCACGCCATTCTTCATTCATCGCACGAAAAGTACCCGCAATATTCACTTCGGTGGGGATGATGTTTGTTGCTCCATGCCCTGTGATATTTCCGAAAGTCAACACTGTAGGCTGCCTGGGATTTGCATTACGGCTGATAATTTGTTGAAGCGCAATAATAATGTGAGACGCCATCACAATCGGATCCACACAAAGATCCGGAGCCGCTCCGTGTCCTCCCTTGCCAATAACCTTCAAATAAATTTCATCGGCGCTGGCCATATACATTCCTTCCCTAAATCCAATTTTACCCACCGGCAACAGAGGAAAAACGTGTTGCCCCATTATTGCCGAAGGCCTTGGGTTCTCCAACGCGCCGTCACGAATCATGAATGAGGCGCCGCCAGGATTTTTTTCCTCGCCGGGCTGAAATAGAAATCGTACCGTTCCTTCAAACTGATCTTTTACTTCATGCAGAATCCTTGCCGTGCTCAACAATGAAGACGTATGAACATCGTGGCCGCATGCATGCATTACACCAGGGTTCTTTGACTTATAGGAAACGTTGTTAGCTTCCTGGATTGGTAATGCATCCATATCGGCACGCAACGCGATTGTCTTCCGTCCGGGATTTTTTCCTTTTACTTCAGCGAGCAAGCCGGTAGTCGCGATGCCCTCTGTTGGCTCAATACCTGAGGTGCGAAGCGTCTCCGCAACATATTTTGCGGTATTGTATTCCTGATACGACAACTCGGGATTTGCATGCAGATGCCTCCTGAGATTCACCGTTTCCATACTAATTGCCTCAGAAAGATCTTTGATTATTTGAAGAAGGCTCATTCCATTGTGCTTTGAAAGGCAAAGGTATCCATTAATGACATGTATATGAAATCAAACTTCCATGATATAATTCATGATTGCATCATCATTTTGAAGCCAATTTTTGCGATTGAAGTTTCATCCTGTGATATTTGCAGCCTTCATTCAAATCAAAAAATCATGTACCACATCAGACGATGTTTTTTTCTCCTGGCAGCTGCATTTTGGGTAACTGCAGTCTATGGGCAGCAGGCTTCAATAAAAAAGTTTTCCTTGACGGATATGTCAGAATTCAAATCGCAATCTGGCAATTGGCAAATAGTTGGCGATGTCAGCATGAACCCGTTTGTTGATATCCACGAGCATCAGACCGCTCCGGTACCTGAGGGGGGAAAGAAAAGTAAAAAGAATAAAGATCAGCCGGTTGCGCATAAACCAAATGCCGTCGCCTTTCAACCTGGCACAGGAATTTTGTTGAACATGAATGACGACGTAAAAAAAGATAACCTCGTTTCTGCATTTGAGCACGGCGATATCGAGTTGGAACTCGAAGTAATGGTGCCCAAGGGATCAAACTCTGGAATTTATCTTCAAGGGCGTTACGAAGTTCAGCTATTTGACAGTTGGGGTGTAAAGAATCCGAGCTTCTCTGATATAGGCGGAATCTATCGTAACTGGGAGAAAGAGACGGGCAAGATTTACATGGGCAAAGCTCCTCTCAGCAATCCTGCCAAGGCACCTGGCCTATGGCAAAAAATGAAAATATCTTTCAGAGCGCCAAAGTTTAATTTGAAGGGTGAAAAAATAGCCAATGCCCGTTTCGTTTCTGTTGAGCTTAACGGCGTGAAAATACATGACAATGTAGAGGTGCCACTTCCGACAGGAGGACCTATTGAAAATAACGAAAAACCAACGGGGCCGCTACTCATTCAGGGTGATCACGGTCCGGTTGCCTTCCGGAATATTCAATACAGACTCATGAAAGACGTTCAATTCTCCCTGAGCGATATCACCTATAAAACTTTTTATGGATCATTTAAGACCATTTCAGATTTCAGTTCATTAAAACCTGCCGAATCAGGCTCGATACCAGAGCTCACGTGTGAAGTTTTAAGCAACGAGAATGCCTACGGCGCAATCTATACTGGTAAGATTACTGTGCCCGAAGATGGCAACTATCAGTTTAAGGTGGCTTACACCGGCGGCGGCAAACTAGTGATCAACAATCAGGTATTAAATGAGTTTCAACGGCCTGATGGATATCAGTTTGAAGAAGGTTCGATTACATTAAAGGCTGGAACGTATCCATTTGAATACTACAATTACAAAGACGCATCCTGGATGCCTCCACGACTTGGGTTATTCGTAGGCAGTGCAACCACGTATCAGCAAACGTTACATGCGTTTAACTCGTTGCCTCCCGATGACGAGCATGTTTCTCCCATTTTTCTAGATGCCGGAAGTGAACCAAGATTGCTTCGTGCCTTCCTGGACTTTAAGGGAGATTACAAACAGCGCCTAACCCACACGATAGGCGTCGGCGATCCGAGCGGCACACATTACATTTATGATTTGAAATCCGGAAATCTCGTGTGCGGATGGCATGGTGCATTTGTCGATGCTACTCCGATGTGGCACGACCGCGGTGATGGATCATTCAAACCGCGTGGCGCTGTGCAATATTTATTTAACAATCAGCCTTTGGCGTTTTTGAGTTCGCAGACCGAATCTTTCCCGGTTATTTCCAGGGAGGCGGTAACGAAAGAAAATGAGTTTAGGGGTAAGGGATATGAGCTCGATGAAGCCACCGGCCGCCCCGTGTTCAAATACATGTACCAGGGAATGGCTGTAGAAGACAAAGTCTACCCTGACGATCCAAATAGAACCCTCACGCATGAAGTGGCCATTAAGAACCGAGGCGCGAAACAAGGATTGTATTACAAACTGGGAGAAGGAAAAACCATCGTTGCAATGCCAGACGGACTTTATGCTGTGGATGATAAGACTTATTATATAAAAGTAATGGGCACGTCGCCGGTGATACGCGATGTTAACGGAACGAAGGAGTTGATCGTACCGGTCGATGCGTCGGTGAAATATTCAATTATCTGGTAACGGGGCTTTGTTAAAAATTAAAACTCACATGAACTACTTCATAAAACGTATAATCTTAATATCTCTGGTCATAGCTGCACTGGAGTCTGTCGCTCAGACCACCGGCCGTACACCACAGGAGGATGACTACTATAAGATCATAACAATACCAACTCCTGAAAATATTTTGCTCGAGGTGGGGGGAGTTGCAACACTCCCGGATGGAAGGCTTGCTGTATCCACGCGCAGGGGGGATGTCTGGATCATTGAAAATCCAACCATGGAAGGAAGATCAGCACCCGAATTTAGATTGTTTGCGTCTGGTTTGCATGAGCCCCTCGGATTGACCTATCACGACGGATCACTTTATGCAGCACAACGGGGTGAACTTACCAGACTAGCCGATAAAAATGGCGATGGCAAGGCAGACGTTTACGAAACAGTTTATGCATGGCCATTATCCGGACACTATCATGAATATTCATTCGGTCCAAAAATAGCGCCGGACGGAAGTTTCTTTGTCACCTGCAATGTCGCATTTGGTGACGAAGAATGGTGGCGCGGAGAAAGCAGAGTTCCCTGGAGAGGATGGACGTTAAAAATACATCCCGATGGAAGTATGGAACCATGGGCAACGGGCATGCGCTCGCCCTGCGGCCTTGGAATGATCGATGGCGAATTCTTTTATGACGATAACCAGGGTGACTGGCAAGGTTCAGGCGGAATATTCCATTTAACAAAAGGAAGCTTTACAGGTCATCCTGCAGGATTAAAGTGGACCTCGCAACCTAACTCGCCCGTGAAGCTCACAACGGAACAGCTGTATACAAGGGTTGATCAACGCCAGGTTAAAAATCAGGGGCAATACGTGAAACCTGAAAACATAGCCGATGAAAAAGACCCCAACTTTTTGTTTCAGGTCAAGAGTGATTTTCCTGAAACCAGACTGCCTGCCGTATGGCTGCCTCACGGGGTGCTCGGAATTTCTAATGCTGAAATAATTCGCGACGACACAAATGGTAAGTTCGGTCCGTTTGCGGGACAGGTTTTCGTAGGCGATCAGGGACAGAGCAAAGTGGTGCGGGTTGTCATGGAAAGGGTGAAAGGAGAATACCAGGGGGTAGCCTTCGAATTCAGGTCAGGATTTCAATCAGGCGTGCTACGAATGAGTTGGGGTCACGACGGATCGATGTTCGCAGGATTGACCAATCGGGGATGGGGCTCTGCCGGAACATCAACTTCAGGACTACAACGCCTCTTATGGACGGGAAAAGTTCCCATGGAGATGAAGACCGTCAGCGCAATGCCCGACGGATTTGAAATTGAGTTCACACATCCAGTCGACAAAAAGTTTGCGGAAAACCTGGACTCCTATACGGGAAGAAGTTACATCTACAAGTATCATCCAGTTTATGGAAGCCCTACGGTCAATGAAGAAAAACTTGCAATCAAAGGTGTCAAAATTTCAGACGACGGAATGAAGGTGCGCGTTGTTGTTGATAATCTGAGGCAATATTATCTCCACGAAATCAACGTTGGCGGTATCCGCTCGACTACAGGTCTCCCAGTGCTTCACGGAACGGCATATTACACACTCAACAATATTCCAGATGGTGCAAAACTTCCAGCAAGCGAATTAAGTACAAAGCGATCAACACCCGTAAAAGCGGCGCCTGCAACAAAAGCAGCAGCTATAAAAATTTCGACTGCCGGCAAGGCACCGACGTATGCGGAGATTGAACCGATGTTAGTGAAGAACACGTGCGTGGCCTGTCATCAACCCACCAAACGACAAGTGGGACCCGCGTATAGTGACGTAGCAAAACGCCGGTACACCAATGAAAGAATAGTTCAGCTTATCTATAATCCGGAGCCTAAGAATTGGCCGGAACATGAAACTCCGATGGCACCTATGCCACAAGTTCCAAAAGACGAAGCATTGAAAATTGCGAGTTGGATCAATTCCCTGAGAGCAGATAAAGACTAAATTTAAACGGAGGTCACGTAGAACGTGGCCTCTTTTTTTGTCTAATTGATGGCAACCTTATCGGGGATGATTATAGCTGTTGGAAAAAATCTTTTTACTTCAACGTAGTCCCTTTGTGCATCAAGACGACTGAAATACTTACCAACCTTTACGCGAAAGTTCGGCTGCGAATACTGAACTTCTGATTGCAGATCGGGCAGGGCGCCTGTAAGTTCCTTCTTGGTATTTAATGCTTCTTCACGCTTTAGTCCCGAGTAAACCTGAATAGTAAAGCCATCAATAAAATTTCGTTGAACGTTGATATGGTCGATGCTATCCAAAATAGGATCCAGTTTTTTGTTGACTGAATACTTAGCCTCCACATTTGTGGTTGGCTTCTTAATATTAGCATCCTGAGGTACCTTTGTATCGGGGGCGACAGGCTCAGCTTTCGGCCTCCATACGGATAAGTCTTCCGAATATTTACCTCCACCGGTAGTGGTTGTGGCGGTCTTCTTCTGCGTAGCACACCCTACCAGGAACAAGCCGGCACACAATAAGAAAGATAAATAACGCAGAGCACCCATGTTAGTCAATTATAATGCATCGGTTGTTAAGGATATCATCTTCAACCTTCTTGTATTTAACGTCCCGCAGCACCTTTCCGTCAGTATACTGAACGCTTACTTTGTCGTTTCGTCCCGCAAGTTTATCTGATTTGACGGGCATAACCTTTTCCTGCGGGGGACGGTTAGGCTGAGGCTGCTGCGCCCGCTCTCCGCCGCTTAACAAGGATTTGGATTCCTCCTTCTGTTCATTCAATCTTACCCGACTGCGTTGCATCCTTGCTTCCTGAACCTGATCAGGCTCCTGCACTGGTATATCAGCCTTCAGCAGGAACGAAACGGTCTCCTCATTGACCTTAGCAATAAACCGTTTGAACAGTTCGAACCCTTCAAATTTGTAAATCAACAGGGGATCCTTTTGTTCATAAACCGCATTTTGAACTGACTGCTTGAGGTCATCCATTTCGCGTAAATGTTCCTTCCACAATTGGTCAATGATATCGAGGGCAATAATTTTTTCCATCGACTTGACTAACTCTGCGTTGTTCGTTTCTACAGATTTAGCAAGGTTGGCTGCCACTCCGATTTGTTTTTTGCCATCCGTAAATGGCACAAGAATGTTTTCAACTGTAGCGCCCCGAGTTTTGAAAATATCTTTAACGATTGGCAGGGCTTTAGCCGCTACCATTTTGTTCTTTTTACGATAGTGATCTAGAGACTTATTGTAAAGATCATCTGTTAATGTATTCTGCTCGGACTTGTCGAATGTTTCCTTTGATATTTCGTAATCCAGTCCTAAGGTACTGAGTGCGTTCAGGCGGAGGCTTTCATAATCGCTGGCGTTCTTTGCGTTGATTACCATGTCCTCGCAGGTATCGAACAACATCGTTAAGATATCGAGCTCAAGCCGTTCCCCGAACAATGCATTTTTTCTCCGCTTGTAGATAACTTCACGCTGTGAGTTCATAACGTTATCGTACTCCAGGAGGCGTTTACGTATACCGAAGTTATTCTCCTCTACTTTTTTCTGCGCTCGCTCAATTGAGCTTGTCACCATCGAATGCTGAATCACTTCACCTTCCTTCAATCCAAGCTTATCCATTACGCGTGCAATTCGCTCTGGCATGAAGAGGCGCATGAGGTTATCCTCAAGGGAAACATAAAATTGCGATGTGCCCGGATCACCCTGTCGACCAGAACGTCCGCGCAACTGCCGGTCTACTCTTCGTGATTCGTGACGCTCTGTACCAACAATGGCCAGTCCACCTGCCGCGCGTGACTCCGGAGTTAATTTGATGTCGGTTCCACGGCCGGCCATATTGGTTGCAATGGTTACTGTTCCAGGTTTTCCTGCTTCAGCCACTATTTCAGCTTCTCGTTGATGTTGCTTTGCATTTAGTACCTGGTGTTTAATCTTTCTTATCTGCAACATCCGGCTTACCAGCTCGGATATTTCAACAGATGTTGTTCCAACCAGCACAGGTCTGCCGGCTTCAATGAGTTTTACAATATCATCAATAGCCGCGTTAAATTTTTCCCGCATCGTTTTGTATACGAGATCATCATAATCTTTGCGGACAGCCGGTCTATTGGTCGGTATTGTTACTACGTCCAGTTTATATATATCCCAGAGCTCACCAGCTTCGGTTTCCGCTGTTCCCGTCATCCCAGCCAGCTTATGATACATTCGGAAATAATTCTGAAGCGTTATTGTGGCATAGGTTTGAGTTGCGTCCTCTACTTTCACGTTCTCTTTCGCCTCAATAGCCTGGTGCAATCCATCAGAATAACGCCGGCCTTCCATTACGCGTCCAGTCTGCTCGTCAACAATCTTAACTTTTCCGTCTACAATGATGTACTCGATGTCTTTTTCAAACAATGTGTATGCCTTTAGTAGCTGACTTACACTATGAATTCTTTGAGATTTGACCTGATAGTCGCGTATGATTTCTTCTTTCCTATGAAATCTCGTGGCGTCATCAAAAGAAGGGTCTTTCTCCAGCTTGTTTAATTCCGTGCCAATTTCCGGTAGAATAAAAAATTTAGGATCCTCTCCCTCTCCCGTGATGAGGTCAATTCCCCTTTCAGTTAAGTCGACGCTATTATCTTTCTCTTCAATGATAAAATACAAGGGCTTGTCCGCTTCGGGCATGTTCCTCTTGTTGTCGGCGAGGTAGTAATTTTCTGTTTTTTGAAGTATGTTTTTGTTGCCTGTCTCACTTAAGAATTTAATGAGCGGTTTGTGTTTTGGCATCGCTCTGAATGCTCTGAAAAGTGCAAGGCCCCCATCCTTATCATTACCTTCAGCGATTTGCTTGCGCGCGGCATTCAAATATTCGTTAACAATTTTCTTTTGTGCTTCAACCAACTTGAATATCCTTGGCTTCAGATCGTAGAATTCGTGCTCATCACCTCTTGGTATCGGCCCGGAAATAATCAATGGTGTACGTGCTTCATCGATCAGGACAGAGTCAACCTCATCGACCATGGCGAAATGATGGGTCCTCTGAACAAGTTCCTGCGGCGACTTCGACATGTTGTCGCGCAGATAATCGAAACCGAATTCATTGTTTGTGCCATACACAATATCAGCCTGATATGCTTTGCGTCGCTCAGGGGAATTAGGGTCGTGTTTGTCAATACAATCAATGGTCAATCCATGGAACTGAAATATGGGGGCCATCCACTCGCTGTCGCGTGTGG
>Ga0184612_10001341_pt1 | contig 11829 bp, 9 predicted proteins | sample PLM3_60_coex_FD_133163 | JGI IMG/M metagenome (GOLD analysis project Ga0184612, IMG submission 133163) | Groundwater sediment microbial communities from an aquifer in East River, Colorado, USA - PLM3_60_coex | ecosystem: Environmental > Terrestrial > Soil > Riparian zone | place: USA: East...
ATGTCGATCATCTACTTCCTGATCATCCTGGTCCTGAGCTGGCTGTTCTACACGCTGATGATGCGAAACGAGGAAAAATCATGAAGCGCGCAGGCTGGCTGATTCCGGCGGTCTATATCCTGTTTCTGATGCTGCCGATCTATTGGCTGATCAATATGTCGTTCAAATCGACGAACGAAATTCTCGGATCATTCACGCTGTGGCCGCGGGATTTCACGCTGGACAGCTATAGGGAGATTCTGACCAATCCCGTCTGGTACATGGGCTATGTCAACTCGATCACCTATGTGCTTATCAACACGGTCATCTCGGTGACGGTCGCGCTGCCCGCGGCCTATGCCTTCTCGCGCTACCGGTTTCTTGGCGACAAGCACCTGTTCTTCTGGCTGTTGACGAATCGTATGGCGCCGGCGGCGGTGTTCGCGCTGCCGTTTTACCAGCTCTATTCGGCGGTGGGCCTGTTCGATACGCCGATTGCCGTCGCGCTCGCCCATACGCTGTTCAACGTCCCGCTCGCGGTGTGGATCCTCGAAGGCTTCATGTCGGGCGTACCGAAGGAACTCGACGAGACGGCCTATGTGGACGGCTATTCCTTCCCACGCTTCTTCATCCGCATCTTCATCCCGACCATCGCGGCGGGCATCGGCGTTGCCGCCTTCTTCTGCTTCATGTTCTCTTGGGTCGAGCTGCTGCTGGCGAAGACGCTGACTGCGGTAGCGGCCAAGCCGATCGCCGCCGTCATGACTCGTACCGCGAGCGCCTCGGGCTATGAGCTGGGACTGCTGGCGGCCGCTGGGACCCTGACCATAATCCCCGGCGCCTTCGTGATCTATTTCGTGCGCAACTACATCGCCAAGGGCTTCGCCCTCGGCCGCGTTTGATCGGGAAGGCGCGCCATGGAAAACACTGGGATGCTGCAATGGATGGCCTGGACCTGGCCGACGGCGGCGTTTTTCATCTTCATTCTTCTGTGCCTCGTCGGCATGTCGGTATGGGAGTATTTCGGCCCGGGAGGCTCGCCCCGCCGCGGCGTCCTCAGCCTCGACACCACCCGCGGCGACCGTCTGTTCATCTCGCTGTTGGGCAGCGCATTCATTTTCCTCGCCTGGCTCGGCATCATGGGAACGCCGCTCTGGGGCGGCCTGGTCATCGCGCTGATCTACGCATTCGCGGTGTTCCGCTGGGTCTAGGACGTCATTGAAATCAGTAGCGGTTTCCGATTCGCCATGCAGGGCGGCGCAAAGGCCGCCCCTTTCATTTGCAGTTTTTCCTGGCCATACTGCCGGCCCCCGCCGGGTTCAAGAACAGGAAAAACAACCGTGACCATGGATTTCATATTTATGCTCACACGCGAGGATCAGACCATCGAGGATTGTCTCGAGGTCTATGAGTCGATCCGCGACGTGCCGCTCACTCATGTGGGCTTCAAGGATGTGGGCGTATCGGCGGATACGCTGCGCAATCTGCATGACCGCATCAAGCAGGACGGCCGCACCAGCTATATGGAGGTGGTGAGCACCAGCCGCGATTCCTGCCTGCGCTCGGCGGAAGTGGGCGCCAAGCTCGGCGTCGACTGTTTGATGGGCGGCACGCTGGTCGCCGATGTGCTGTCGATCCTGAAAGGGACGAAGTCGGGCTATTACCCGTTCCCCGGCGTTCCCCAGGGCCATCCCACCAAGCTCGGCGGCACGGCGGAGCGCATCGGCGCCGACACCAAGGCGATGGTCGAGGCGGGCTGCGCCGGCGTCGATCTCCTGGCCTATCGCGCGACCGAAGCCGATCCCCTCGATCTCATCCGCGCGGCGCGGCGCGCGACAAAGAAACCGGTGGTGGTCGCCGGCAGCGTGAACTCGCCCCAGCGCATCCGCGATGTGGCCGATGCCGGCGCCGATTTATTCACCATCGGCACCGCCGCGCTCGACGGCAGCTTCGCGCCGCGCTTCGGCCTGCTGTCGAATCAGCTGCGCCTTATCCTCGATGCCTGCCGCGGAGATCAGTGCCCGCGCGCCGCCTAGGACAGCGGCCGCTCCATGTTCCTCGGAATCGATGTCGGCAGCCAGAGCCTGAAGGCGGTGCTGCTGGATGACAAGCTGCGGCCGGCCGGCAGCGGCCGAAGCACCTATGGCATCGACTTTCCGCAGCCCGGCTGGGCGGAGCAGAGTCCCGCGCTGTGGGAGCAGGGGCTCGGTCCGGCCATCGCCGAGGCGCTGGCGGCGGCGGGACGCAAGCCCGGCGATGTCGCGGCGCTGGGCATCGCCGGACAGCTCGATGGCTGCATCGCCGTGGATGCAGGGGGTGCTGCGCTGGCGCCCTGCCTGATCTGGATGGATCGCCGCGCCGATGAAGGTCTCGCCGGCCTCCGGGCATCGCCGGGCAACGAATTCTTCCGCACCCGCACCGGCGCCAATCTGGATGGCAGCCACATGGCGCCGAAGGCCCGCTGGCTGTTGTCCCATCCGCGCGGCGCGAAGCCTGCGCGGTTCCATCAGCCGGTAAGCTATCTCGTCGAACGGCTGACTGGCGAAGCGGCGATGGATCACGGCATCGCCTCCACCAGCCTGGTCTATGACTTGAAAAGCGGCGGCTATGCCGGCGACCTGCTCGACCTGTTTGGACTCCGGCGTGAACAGTTCCCGCGCATCGATCGCAGCGAAGCCGTCGCCGGAAAACTGACTCAGCAGGGCGCCGCTCTGACCGGTCTGCCCGCAGGAACCCCGGTCGCCGTCGGCACCGGCGATGACTTCTCCACGCCGCTCGGCGGCGGCGTCGCGTCGCCGGGCATTGTCGCCAATATTCTCGGCACGGCGGAGGTCACCGGCGCGCTCGACCCGCGGCCGCTGATCGATCCGCGCGGCCTGGTGGAAACCCACCGCTATGTCGGCGGCGATCTCAACTACATCGAAAATCCCGGCTGGGTCTGCGGCGGCGCTCTTGAGTGGCTGCGGGCGTTGCTGTCGATCGCCGATTTCGCCGCGTTCGATAGTCGCGCGGCGGCGATAGCGCCGGGGTGTGAGGGTCTGCTATTCCTGCCGGCGCTCACCGGCGCGATGACGCCGGAATGGATCGCCGGCGCGCGCGGCTGCTTCTACGGCCTCACGCCCTCCCACGGCGCCGGTCACCTGGCGCGGGCAGCACTGGAAGGCACCGCCTTCGGCCTCAAGGATGTGGTGGATCGGCTCAAGGAGATGGGCGTCGCGGCCGATCGCATACGACTGCTCGGCGGCGGTGCGCGCAGCCGCCTCTGGGCGCAAATCCGTGCCGATGTCACGGGCCTGCCGGTGGAACGCTCCGCCGTGGCCGACAGTTCCGCCGTGGGTGCCGCGCTGCTGGCCGCCGTGGCTTCCGGCCGGATGAAGGATCTCGCCGCCGCCGCGTCGACGATCGGCGCCATCGCCGAAACCATCGAGCCGGATCGCGCCAATCGCGCCGCCTACGACGACGCCTACGCCCGCTACCGCCGTTTGTTTGATTCGCTGAAGCCGATGTATTGAGCGGCTGTTCATCCAACCATTGATCAATCCGGTCCAGCGCGGCACTGTCACGGACCTCTACTCGACCCGCGATCCATCCCAATAGCAGCGCCCCGGATTCCCTTCCCATGCCCGCGCGTCCCATTGTTATCGATTCCGATCCCGGCCAAGACGATGCCGTGGCCATTCTGCTGGCCTTGGCCAGCCGGGAAGAACTGGATGTCATCGGCATCACCGCCGTCGCCGGCAATGTGCCGCTGCCGCTCACCGAAAAGAATGCCCGCCGAATCTGCGAACTGGCCGGCCGCCCGGATATCAAGGTCTTTGCCGGCGCCGAACGTCCGCTGGTCTGCCCGCTGCAGACCGCCGAGGCGGTGCATGGCGCGACCGGCCTCGACGGGCCCGATCTGCCGGAGCCGAAAATGAAAACGGCGCCGGGTCACGCGTCGGACTTCCTGGTGGAGACACTGCGGGCGCGGCCCTCTGGCACGGTGACGCTCTGCTTGTTGGGGCCGCACACCAATCTGGCGCTGGCATTGATCAAGGCGCCGGAAATCGCGGCGCGCATCCGCGAGATCGTGCTGATGGGCGGCGCCGTGTTCGAAGGCGGCAACTCCACGCCCGCGGCCGAGTTCAACATCCTGGTCGATCCCCATGCCGCCGACGTGGTGTTCAAAAGCGGCGTGCCCATCACCGTCATGCCGCTGGATGTCAGCCACAAGGCGCTGACCACCCGCGCCCGTGTCGACCGCATCCGCGCGCTCGGCACTCGCGTCTCCGACGCCGTCGTGAAGATGCTGGAATTCTTCGAACGCTATGACGAGCAGAAATACGGCACCGATGGCGCGCCGCTGCACGATCCCTGCGTCATCGCCTATCTGCTGCGGCCGGATTTGTTCAAGGGCCGCAAGGTCAATGTCGCCATCGAAACCGCGAGCCCGCTCAGCATCGGCATGACCGTCACCGACTGGTGGAGCGTCACCGGCCGCCCGGCGAATGCCCAGGTGATGAACCAGATCGATGCCGATGCGTACTATGCCCTGCTCACGGAGAGGCTGGCGCGGCTCTAGCGACGCGCGCTCCGCAAGCGGCACCATGGATTGAAAATATACGAATAATTTCCGCGCCTTGCCATTCCCTGCCGCACTGCAGCAAGGCACCCAATCCTCGACCGGTGTCCGATCCGCCGGCGCAAGTTCGCTCTTGCGGGCGAATCCTGCCTGCGCCTATCCTCATTCAATATGGGGAAACAAAGTTGATGTACGGGAATCAGGGCGCGTCACGGTATCGCCGAAAGGTCGCGATGCCCGGCGCGTCGATTCGTCCCGGCGGGACGGTTGAGGGCGCGTGGGGGTGACGCGAGTTTGCGGCCGCGCGCAGTGGCAACAAACAAAAACAGGGGAAGGCTATGTCTGACCTACCGAATTCAATCAACATCATCTTCACCGAATTCTACTACTTCGTGACGGTCGTCATGATGTTCCTGATCCATGTCGGCTTCTGCACCTACGAAGTCGGCGTGAGCAGGCGCAAGAACCACCTGACCACGTTGATGAAGAACGCCATGGTCATTCCGACCGTGGGCGTCACCTTCTATCTGTTCGGCTGGTGGTTCTATTCCTCGATGGTCAATGGCTGGCCGTTCGGTGCGCTCGTTAACGCGCCGTTCGCGACGCCCTGGAGCGAGCTGATGGGGGCGCATATGGGCGGCGCGCCGGCCAGTTCGGATTTGACCGCAGCCGATACCGCCCTCTGGGCCCGGTTGAACGGCGTGTTCTGGGCGGCCTTTCTGCTGTTCTCCTGGACCACGGCTTCGATCGTATCGGGATCGATCATCGAGCGCGTGAAGTCCGGCGCCTTCTGGCTCATTGCCGTGATGCTCGGCTCTTGCACCTGGATCATCGACGCGGCCTGGGGCTGGCACTATGCCGGCTGGATGGTGAAGTATCTGGGCTATCACGATGCCTATGCATCCGGCGTCGTGCATGCCATCGCCGGCGGCACTTGCCTGGCGGTGCTGATCAATCTCGGCCCGCGCATTGGCAAGTTCAAACCCGACGGAACGCCCCGCAACATCCCGCCGCAGAATCCCTGGCTGGTCTGCATCGGCCTGTTCCTGATCTATACCGGGTTCTGGGGGTTCTATGCGGCTTGCAACATTCCGATATTCGACGTGCAGGCCGGCGACGGCGTCTTCTATTCGGCGACCAACATCTATCTCCAGGCAACGACGCTCTCAGCGATCACGTTCAACTTTATCATGGCGCTGTGCGGCGGGTTGATGGCCGGCTACATCGTCTCGAAAGGCGACCCGTACTGGACTTTCTCCTGTGGCCTTGCCGGCGTTATTGGCACGTCCGCCGGTAATGATCTCTACCACCCGATCCAGGCTTTCATCATCGCCGCAATCATCGTGGTGATTATCTACAAGCTGCACTATTGGGTAGAGCGGCGCTTTAAGATCGATGACGCCGTAGGAGCGGTTGCTGTGCATGGCTACACCGGCTTCCTCGGCGTCGTCGCGGCGGGGTTCGTGCTGTGGGGCTATCCCTCGTCGCCCGATGTTTTGCTGGGACACGTGGATGCGTCGGGAGCCCCTATGCAGTGGGCCGTCGTCACGCCCTGGGGCCAGTTCCTCGGCGCCGTCATCATGTTCTTCGTCCTTGGATTCATTCCCGGATACATCCTCTCCTGGATACTGAAGCAGGCCAATCTGCTGCGCGTACCGCGGGAGGTTGAGCTGGCTGGCCTCGACTACGAAGCGCAGTCGATCGTCATGCAGGAGGACAAGGAGATCATTGAGATATCAATCGCGGCGGCGCGTTCGCCCAGCGCGGCTGAGTAACATTCGAATCGGAGGCATGTCATGAGCACTGGAAGCTTCGAAAACTGGGACGGCGATCTGACGCTGCTGGGTCCCATCTATCCGTTCGTCGGATCTGAAATGTTTATGGTCGTCCTTGCCGTGATTTTCTGGATCGGCTGGCACATCTGGCAAATCCGCATGGAGAATCGCACGCATGACGATGCGGCCGCCAAACTCCGACAATCGGGGAATCTGCAAAAGGCCGTGGAAACCGAGCGCGTCGTCGAACGATTCTAAGGTCACGACGACTTCGTCAAACGCGGGCGCCGGAATCTTATCCGGCGCCCGTTTTCTTTGGCTCACGGCGCGGCGAAACCGCGGACGAGTGACCAATCCTCTACCGGTTTGTACGGCGCATGCCGTAACACTGAGCCGTGCCGGAGGAAATTAACCTTCCCGGGCTTGCGCGACGATTGATCGAACCGACCCAAGCCGCGTATAAATAAATCTGTCATCGCCCGACGACGATACCAAAAACAACAACGGCTCCGGGGCGGGGGCCGAACTGAATAGGGGTACAGGCCAGGCCATGCAGAGCCGCCAAGCGGAACTCGCGGCCACGTCTTTTGGAGCGCACATTGCCTGCCGGACGCGCGGGGGCCGCTTCTGGCGTTCCGCAAGTCTTGCTCCTATCATCTCTCCATCGATTGAATTGCATTCAGGTCGCGCCGCTTCACCCGGGTCGCGGGCGGGTGGCGCTTATCTTGTCGGTCAAACAGGGAGCAACATATGTCAACAACAACGGTGACCGGGGGACAACAGCTTCACCGGACGATTGACTGGAAGGGCGCGTTCTGGGTCGCCAGTGGCGTGCCACCTCTGGTCCTTTTCTCCATCGGCGGCATCGGCGGCGTCGGCGGCAACATCGCCTTCGCCATCTGGACCGCCTCCATGATCATGGGCTTCATCCAGTCTTTCACCTACGCCGAGATCGCCGGGCTGTTTCCGAATAAGTCCGGCGGCGCCTCCGTCTATGGCGCGGCAGCCTGGCTGAAATACGGCAAGTTCATCGCGCCGCTCTCGGTCTGGTGCAATTGGATCGCCTGGACTCCCGTGCTGTCCCTGGGCTGCGCCATCGCTGCCGGCTATATCCTGAACCGGCTGGCGCCGATTCCCGGGGCCGACTCGCCGGAGGTGATCGCTTGGCTGGCCGATCCGGCCAATGCCACGGCGATCGTCGGCATGACGCCGGAGGACGCGGCAGCCGCGGCGGTGGGGGCACTGACGCCCGCCGTGCAAAGCTTCTCACTGGTCTCCTTCAGCATCCCCGGCCTCGTTGACGTGTCGATCGGCTCGACCTTCTTCATCGGCGCGATCCTCATGCTCATCGTCTTCGCCATTCAGCATCGCGGCATTCTCAATACCGCCAAGACGCAGATGATCGTCGGCCTGATCGTGATCATCCCGCTGCTGATCGTCGGCATCGTGCCCCTGCTCCAGGGCAAGGTCATGGGCGCCAACTTCGCGCCCTTTGTGCCGCTTGCAGCCGCCTATGTTCCCGACCCCGGCGCCTGGAATGTCACGGGCTGGACGCTGGTGCTCGGCGGCATGTTCATCGCCGCCTGGTCGACCTACGGCTTTGAAACCGCGGTATGCTACACGCGGGAGTTCAAGAACCCGGCTACGGATACGTTCAAGGCGATCTTCTATGCCGGCTTACTCTGTTTGGTGATCTACATCCTCGTGCCGTTCACCTTCCAGGGTGTTCTCGGCCTTTCCGGTATGCTCGATGGCGGCGTGGTCGCCGGCACCGGCGTGGCGGCGGCGATGGCGCACATGGTCGGCGGTGGCAGCTTCATCGAGGACATCCTCATCCTGCTGATGATTCTGGCCTTGATTCTTGCGATCATGACGGCGATGGCCGGATCCTCCCGCACGCTCTATCAGGGATCGGTGGATGGCTGGTTGCCGCGCTATCTCAGCCATGTGAACAGCCATGGCGCGCCCACCCGCGCCATGTGGACGGATCTTTGCACGAACCTGATCCTGCTGACTTTCGCGGCCTCCGATGCCGGCGCCTATTTCTTCGTTCTGGCGGTATCGAACTGCGGTTATATCATCTTCAACTTCCTCAACCTGAACGCCGGTTGGATCCACCGTATCGATAGCGGCCATATTGCGCGGCCCTATCGGGCGCCGACGATCCTTCTCGCTCTCGGCGGCATCTTCGCTTTCGTGAATGCGTTGTTCATGGGCGCGGGCGCCGAGGTGTGGAATCCGAACGCGCTTTATGCCGGCATCGTCGCCGCGGCGCTGATCATCCCGGTGTTCTGGTTCCGCCACTATGTTCAGGACGGCGGCAAGTTCCCGCCGCGGATGATGGAAGACCTTGGTCTCAGGGAGGGCGAGGGCCTCGGCGAACGAAAGGCTGGCATGCTGCCTTATCTGACCTTGGCAGGCGGCATCGTCGTAGTGATCCTGTCGGCCTGGTTCTTCCACCAGTAGGCGTTCTTGACCCGGCGCCAAACGATGGGCAGCCGGACTTGACAAAGAAATCGGCGGGGCCTTAAGGGCTCCGCCGATTTTCTTTTCGCCGGCTCAAGCTCTTCGCGAAAGAAGAGCTCAGTGCCATATTGACTTTTGGGATAATGCTCCTATAGTGGAAATGCTGCGCTATCCGTCCTGCGCATCGCAGTTCAAACTATATTGGTCACCGGAAACACGCCCCACCCTTCGGCGCGGGCTTCTTACCAGCGGCTTCCTTTGCATAGCATCGATCCGCAAAAATCATTTTTCTGGAATCGGCGATTTTTCGGCTTTTCCCATTATAGATCAGCGCATTGGACTGCGCGGAAAATAGCGCAAAATGCGCAAACTCGGGCTAGCTGCGGACCTGCGCCGCCTTGCGCTCGCGGTACATGACGTAGAGGCCGCTGGCGGCGATGACAGCCGTGCCGGCGAGGGTCGACCATTCCGGGATGTCGCCGAACCAGAGATAGCCGACGATCGCCGCCCAGGCGAGTTGGAGATAGACGAACGGCGCCAGCAACGCCGCCGGCGCCAAGGTAAGAGCCCGGATCAGGAGGTAGTGAGCGACGCCGCCGACCGCGCCCACCATCACCATCAGCATCCAGCCCTGGAGATCGGGATGCCGCCATTGACCGGGAAACAGGATAGCGATGGAGGTCACCAGCAATCCGATGGAGACCGAATAGACGAACGTGGTCACCGAGGAATCGCTTCGGCTCAGAATGCGCGTGGCGATCTGATAGAGGGCAAAACAGACGGCGCTGACCAGCGGCAGCAGATAGGCCCAGTGGATCATGCCGAAGCCCGGTTTGATGATGAGCATCACCGCGACGAAGCCGACGATCACGGCGGCCCAGCGCCGCGGCCCGACCTTTTCCCCCAGCAGCGGCACGGAGAATGCGGCCACGAGCAGGGGCGAAACAAAGCCGATCGCCGTCGCCTCCGCCAGCGGGATGTAGGTGACCGCGAGGAAGAAGAACAGCGTCGCTCCCAAAAGACAGGCCGAACGCAGGAATTGCAGCTTCGGGCGGGCGCTGCGCAGCACCGCGGCCGGCCGCTGGCCCTGCAGCAGCAGCGGCAGAATCGCCAGATGGAACAGATAGCGGGCCCAGCTGATCTGCCAGACATTGTAATCGGCCGTCAGCGCCTTGCCCGTCGCGTCCATGATGACGAACAGGAACACCGCCACCAGCATGAGCAAAATGCCGCGCATCGGCGCGCCTGCGGCTGCCACCGGCGCAACCGCCGGCGCAACCGCCGGCGCGATATCGGATGAGGGCGCCATTGCCGCCGATCAGAGACTGTTCAAACCGGCTGCGCCGCGCTGGCGGCGACGCCCAGCCGTTGCCGGGCGACATCGTCGATCGCCGCCCGCAGCCGCGGATCGCTGTCGACCATGCGGTTGAAATCCCGCGCCTGCAGAACCAGCAGCCGGCAATAACCGATGGCCACCACATCGGCGGTGCGCGGCAGATGATGCAGCAGCGCGATCTCGCCGAAGAAATCGCCGCTACCCAGGCGCACCGGCTCCGGCTGCACCGTCACTTCCACCGCGCCGGAGGCGATGAAATACATGGCGTCGCCGCGCTCGTCCTTGGCGACGATGCGGTTGCCCGGCACGACGAAGCGCGGCCGCAGCAGCCGCGCCAGCTCGGCCTGCCGCGGCGCATCGAACTGCGCGAACAGCGGCACGCGGCCGATCAGCTGCTCGCTCTTCAGCTCCACGTCGAGGCTGGGACTCTTGTCGACGCCGCGCCAGCGCTCGCCGATGCGCCGCCGCAGATCGGTATGCACCTCGCCGCTGATCAGGGATTGCGACAGCATGGCGTCGAATTCATCGGCCTCGAGCTGCGCTGCGACGCGCTCGAGATAGCGCTGCTCGAGAGCCCGCGCGTAATCGGGATATTGCAGCTTCAGCGCGTCCAGCGCCTGCTCGATCATCTTCAGCCGCCGCTCGATGATCGCGGCGAGCTCCTTGGCGACCCCCTCGCCCAGCAGCGGCGCGAGCTGCCGCCGGATGAAAACCGCGAGCTGCCGCACCACCATGTTGGAGATCAGCAGCGCCTCGAACCGATGGGACAGAGCCTGGGCCAGCAGACGCTGATGGCCCGTCTTCTGTTGCAGCCAGAGCGAGGCCCGCAAGCCCCAGGTAAACCGCCGCGCCTGCGCCGCCGCCGCTTCATAGCCGGCCGCGCCGCCGGTCTTGGCGCCGTCGATCAGCCAGCCAGCGCGCGCCACCAGCCGCTGGATGATATGGCGCGAGATCGTGCGCGCCTTGAATCGTTTCATGACCAGGCGCTGTTCGCGCTGGGCGAGGGCGATGCAGCCGATGTCGAGAAGCTGCGCGGCGCTGAGATCGGCCTCGCTGCGCAGCCTTTCGCCGGCCCCTTCGATGCGCCGCAGATACTCCTCGGTCAGCGCGCGGGCGGCCTTGTCGCTCAGGCCGTCGCTTGCCGCGGTGCCGTCGATGGCTTCCTTGATGGCGGTCAGCGAGACCAGCAAGGCCCGGTCGCGCAGCACCTGCTCGGCCGGCGTCAGCCGGTCGAGGCCGAGCAGCTTCAGCAGCGGCCGGAGCGTCGTGCCGTTGACGAAGATCGTGAACAGCACGAAGCCGGTGGTCAGCACAGCCACGAAATGCTTGACGTCTTCCGGCAGCGTTGCCGCCTCGTTGACCGCCAGGGCAAGCGCCAGCGAAATCGCGCCGCGCAATCCGCCCCACAGCATGACCGCGCTGTAGCGCGTGCTGACCTCCTCCGCCAGTTTGGCCAGGGTCAGGATCGGCAGCAGGCCGAAGATGACGATCGTGCGGGCCAGCATCGCGCCGACGATGAGAAGAGCCAGCAGCGCAACATCGTGCGCGGTTACATCCGCCAGCAGCCGCGGCGCCAGCATGGCGGCGAAGATGAAGATCAGCGAACTGGCCCAGAAACCGAGCTGCTCCCAGGTCTCCACCAGGTGATCCCAGGTGGTGGGTGTCACCCGCACGCGGCCGTAGGAGCCCATGACCAGCCCGGCGGTGACCAC
>Ga0184612_10001342_pt1 | contig 11819 bp, 7 predicted proteins | sample PLM3_60_coex_FD_133163 | JGI IMG/M metagenome (GOLD analysis project Ga0184612, IMG submission 133163) | Groundwater sediment microbial communities from an aquifer in East River, Colorado, USA - PLM3_60_coex | ecosystem: Environmental > Terrestrial > Soil > Riparian zone | place: USA: East...
GCTGCCCGGCGTCGACAGCTACCCCTGGGCGGGCGACCAGGACGGCGTGCTGGACGAGGTTGAGGAGTTCCTCACCGGCGTACGTCACGGGCCGCGGAGCAACCGCGTGCTCGCGACGGTGCTGCTCACGGACATCGTGGGCTCGACCGAGTGGGCGGTCGAGCTGGGTGACGCCGCCTGGAACGGCCTGCTCGAGGAGCATCATGCGCGGGTCCGTCGCCAACTCGAGCTGTTCCGGGGCACGGAGGTCAACACGGCAGGCGACGGGTTCCTCGCGATGTTCGACGGTCCCGCTCGGGCGACGTGGTGTGCCCTGGGGATCTGCTCGTCCGTCCGAGAGTTGGGCATCCAGATCCGCGCGGGTGTCCATACGGGTGAGATCGAGATCCACGGAGACGACGTCGGCGGGATCGCCGTTCATATCGGGGCACGGGTTTCGGCGCTCGCCAGTCCCTCCGAGGTGTTCGTCTCCTCCACGGTGAAGGATCTCGTTGCCGGCTCCGGGCTCGCCTTCGAAGACGCCGGCGAGCACGAGCTGAAGGGCGTCCCCGACCGCTGGCACCTCTACCGTGTCATGGAGGGGCGAACCTGACGCCCGCAGAACCAAGGATCGTTGGCTTATTCATGGCGATGTCGTTTCGTGACGAAAGCGACACCTCACGCCCGGACTGGTGCGTCGAATAGGATGACGACGGCGTGAAGGAAACCTCCGCCGGACGGCGGTGACGTTCCAGCGGCCCGACCGGGAAGGCGAATGGCAAACTCGGATTCTCAGGACGTGGTCGAGAGCAGCAACCCTGCCTCGAACCCCGCACGCAGCGTGCCACCGACCTTCTCGTCCTTCTTCCGTCCCAAGATGTTGTTCGCGGTGCTCGGCGTGGTTCTGGTCATCGGTGTCGTATCGATGATGTCGAGATCTGAAGCTCCGGCAGTCGTTCCTCATCTCATCGGTGAACGTGTCGACCCGCAGCTCGACAGCTTGCGGCTACGGCTTGAGGCCGCTGACCTCGCTCTCGGCGACGTCTCCGTTGCCCCCTGTCCTGAGTTCGACATCCCGGGAGCCTCCCTCGAAAGAGTCCCCGGCACGATCATCGATCAACACCCGGCCGGTGGCGAGAACGTCGTCTTGTCCACCGCGGTAGACGTGACTGTGTGCCTCCCCGACAGGGCCTGACTCAAAACGCCTCCGGGGAGCAGCCGGTCACCTCGAACCCGCACACTCTGTCGCGGGAGTTGGCAGTCGCTTCCCGCCGGCAGCGACATTCTCGGTTGTCCCGCTGGTCGGTTCGAAGCTGGGCGTCGATGCCGCCGGCCTGATCGACATTCCAACGCTGAGCCGACGGTCGCGATCCGCGCTGCCATATCAGCCTCGCGCCGCATGAACATCGCGAACTCGGATTGCGACATGTCGAATGGATCGGCGTCGTGTTCAGTAAGCCAATCCCGAAGCTGTGGGTCCTCGAGTGCTGAGCGGATCGCCTCCGCGAGCACGCGCACGACCTCCGGAGGCGTCTTCGATGGTACCCACGTTCCGTACCAGATCGGGAAATCGAATCGGAACCCGACCGGCCCGGCCTCGGCGATTGTGACCGTGTCGGGGATGACGCGGGAGCGCCGCGCCGTCGTCACGCCGAGCGGGATGAGTCGGCCCTCTCGGAGGTGTGGCAGCGTGATCGCGATAGGCGCCATGGCGAAATCTGTGGCCCCGGCCAGGATGCCATCGATAGTGTCGCCGATCCCTTCCTCTCCCTGCGCGGGAACATGTTTCACATCGATTCCCAACTCTCGCTTGAGGACTTCCACCCCGACGTGCGTCGCTGTGCCCACACCGGTCGAGCCGAATCTGATCGAACCGGGTCGAGCGCTCGCGAACGAGATGAGCTCAGCGAGATTCGTGAATCCAGCGTGGCTCCCGGCGACAAACACGTAGGGCTGCTTCGTCTTCGGTGCGACCGGGACGAAGTCCTCGAGGGGATTGTATGGGAGATCGAGCGCGAACGCCGCACCGTACGCGTGGGCGCTCGTGCTCACGAGCACCGAATAGCCGTCCGCCGGCGATGTCGCCACCACGGCAGGACCTACCGTGCTTCCCGCCCCGGGTTGGTTCTGCAACGTGACGGGATGACCCATCTGTGGGCAAGGGCGCGGGCGAGGGCGCGCCCGACGAGGTCGGGGCCGTCACCGGGGCCGAACGGCTCGATGAGCTGCACCGGGCCACTCGGGAACGTGTTCACGGCCGCCGACGACACCTCGAGATGCTACGTCAGCTGGTAGACACGCACGACCGGATGCCGGGTTCGACAGCCGACGATGACGCGCTCGACACGAGGATGAGTTGTTAAGTCGGAGGTATGAACCCCGCGAATGCGCTGGAAGCTTCAGCAACCACCTCTTGCACGATCGCCGCCGCAGGCTGGCGACGGCGGACCAGGCCGGCGGACTGACCGGCGTAGTTGCACATCGCTTCGAGATCTCCCTGCAACCCGAGGGTTTGGGGGGTTCGTGGCGTATCGAAGGATCGGCGAACCGTCTTCGCGATGCGCGACGACATCGTTCTCTCCCGGACGCCTCCCCGCCTCCGGTGAACCAGACTCCCGCCATCGCCGCAACGTGCTGTTGTTTAGGGTGCGTACGGGCGCGTCCTCGAACGCGCGATCGAACACTCCGGACGAAAGGACAGCATCGTTTTCGTTGGCGAGCACGATCCGGTCCCGGTACGCAGGGTCGCTCGGGGTCTTGTCGGCAACAACGAACCTGGTCCCCATCCATGCCGCCTGCGCGCCGAGGACGAGCACGGCGGCCAGACCTCGGCCGTCACCGATCCCTCCAGCGGCGATCACCGGCGTGGGGGAAACGGCATCGACTACGGTCGGGAGCAGGACGAGGGTCCCGATGGAGCCCCAGACATGTCCGCCTGCTTCCGCCCCCTGCGCCACGATCAGCGGCGAGGTCCGACTGCGGATGAGGCGGTGATGTACGGAGCGGCTGCCCGCCAGCTGAGGTACTGGAGAGCCCCGGATGATCCGCGAGGGAGCGCCCGGGTTCCGGAGGAGCCGGCCCTGGAGATCGCGGCTATCCGGCTTGTTTCTGTGAGCAAGTGTGAGCAAGAAGGGCGTCCCCTTCGCCAAATCGGAAACTCCAGAAACGAAGATCCGCAGGTCGGAGTGGGTGCGAGAGGGGAGAGTCGAACTCCCACGCCCTTTCGGGCACCGGATCCTAAGGCTGGTGCGGCCAGGCACGGATCTCGGCGCTACGTGTCGTCCAGTGTCATCTGGTGTCACCCTGTGCCATCCGGTGTCGTTCCGTCGTGAGCAAGATGTGAGCGAGAACGGCGCCGTCGCCTGCACCCATGTGTACGTGGAACGTTGTCCGCGGATCAAGAGAGCTGGGTGGCGCAGGCACGGAAACCGTCGCTGGACGCGACCGCGGGATGGACTGCTCGGGCTCGCGGCCACGGCCGTTCGGTGCGTCGGTTCGGTTCGTCTAGACCGATACGAGTAGCGTGTGATCGTCGAGCCAGATCGCCCCACGGCCATAGGCGACAGGCGTGGCGGCTCCCCTCGCGATGTCGACGACGATGACCATGCTGGCCTCCGAGCACACGATCCCGTACACATCCGGGAGGAGTCGCCGTTCCGTGCCGTCGGTGTCGGCCACCCACCGTCGCAGCCCCGGGCCGCCGATCTGCGGACCGGATGGGTGCGCGGCGGTCGACGCGCTCGTGATCCCCCGCGGCTAGCTCGAGCCCGACGGACAGCCCTCCAGGCGAAGGTACAGGCGACACTCCGCCTCGGTGAACCCCCGGGTCAGTTCACCCCGGGCGATCCGGATCAGGTCGTCGAGATCCATGGCCCAGACGCGGACCGTTCCGTCGGGGCTCGACGAGGCGAGCTTCGCGCCGTCCGGGCTGAACGCCAGGGCGGACACCTCCCCCTCGTGGCCTTCCAGGACGAGGAGCTGCTCCCCTGACGCCGCATCCCATACGCGGACCGCGCCGTCCGTGCCTCCGGTGGCGACGACGGATCCGTCCGGGCTGTAGCGGATGCTCTGGGTGCTCCCGGTCTGCCCCGACAGCGTGGCGAGCTTGCGTCCGCTCTCCACGTCCCAGATCTCCCCGGGGCCGAAGGTCGACCCTATCGCCACCCGACGGCCGGTGGGGTCGAAGTCGACGGAGTAGGCATAGCCCGGCATCGTCGCGACGACCTCCTCCCGCCTCCAGTCCCAGATGGTCACACGCGCCGTCTCGGGGTTCGGTCGCTCGAACAGTGACCGGCTCGTCGCCAGCAGCCGGCCATCGGAGCTGAGTCGCAGCGAGTCGACGGTGTAGCCCTTCTCCTCGCGGATCGCGCCCACCTCGTGGCCGTCCCGATCGACGAGCGTCGTGATGCCATCCGAACGAGCAGCCGCCGCCAGCACGGTTCCGTCATCGCTCCATGCGACGTCGGGATACCACCAGCGGGGGGTCGGAACGTGAAGTGCGAACCGCTCGTCGCCGGTCGACTCATCCCAGACGATGACCTTCCCCTCACCGCTGGCAGCGGCGACCAGTCCGTCCACGCTGACGTCGATCACGGTCAGCGGGGACCAAGTCTTGGCGACCGGGCCGATGTCGCCGCCCGCCCGCCCGATCACGTCCAGGCCCTTGCCGGTCTCGGCATCCCAGATGGTCGCCGACCCGTCCCCGTTGGGGGCGATCACGCCGGTTCCATCGGAGGTGAACGCGACGCCCGGCCAGTAGTCATCGGTCGGCAGGTTCGCCCATTCGGCATCACCGGAGAGGCTCACGTCCCAGATCCTCACGGCCCCGTTGGGTCCCGCGCCGGTCATGACGCGGGTGCCGTCAGGGGAGAAGGTGGGCCAGACCCAGGTGCTCTTCGCCTGAGCCGGGAGCGACAGGAGCTCGCGCCCGCCGTCGGGAAGGATCGCCCAGAGCCTCGCGGTTCCGTCGGTGCTCCCAGTGACAAGTCGCGAGGAGTCGGGGCTCCAGTCCAGGGCCACAACCGCAGAGCGGTGGCCGTACAGCTGCGCGACCGGCGCCCCCGACGTCGAGTCCCAGATACGGACCGTCCCGTCATCCCCAGAGGTCGCGATCCGGGTCCCGTCGGGGCTCCACGCGACGTCACTGGGTGCGTCACCACCATGCCGCAGGCGCAGGACCTCCTCGCCGGAAAGGACGTCGACGACGACCGCGCCGTGGCCCCACGTCGCGTACGCCATGCGCCCGCCGTCCGGGCTGAACGCCGTGGTGAACCCGATGTCCTCGCCCCCGATCTTCTGGACCAGCTCTCCGGTCGCGAGGTCCCAGATCCTGACGACGCCCTCGCCCTCGAAGGGTGCGGCGACCATGGAGCCGTCCGGGCTGAACGACGGGATCCACACCACGCCCTTGCGGCCGGCGTAGCCCCAGCGCTCTTCGCCGGTCGCGGTATCCCAGACCCGGAGGTCGCCGTCGTCCCCGGTCGTGGCGAGCATCGAACTATCCGCACTGAAGACGACTCCGTTCACGTCGGGATCGTGCCCGCGGAACGGGGGGACCACGGACTCGCCCGTTCGGGCGTCGCGGATGTCGATGAGTCCGGTCTCGTCCAGGCCCTCGGTGACGAAGAGCGACCCGTCCGGGCTCCAGTCTACGATGTCGCCAGCGCCCGGGAAGGACCGGACGATCCGCGAGCCGCTCAGGGCGTGGTGCAGGGCCTGCTCGGCCTCCGGAAGAACGGTCCCGTCCTCGGCTCGGGTCGTCTCGATCGCCTGGAGCGCGAGCAGGATCGACCGTTCCGCGTCGACGTCGAGGTTCGCCTCGGCCGCGGAGGCAAGCGCTCGGGCCGTGGCGATCCGCGCTTGCCGCTCGGCCCGGTCGCCCTGCCTGGTCGCGATGATCGTCAGACCGCCCGCCACCAACGCGGCCACGGTCAGCACCGCAACCACCGCTCGTGCTCGCCGCAGGGACCGTCGCTCGAGCGCCAGCTCTCGGGTCCGTCTCGCCTCCTCCACAGCGACGTCCTCTTGACGTCGCGCGAGGCTCGCCTCCAGGTACCGCTCTTGGGTGGTGGTCAGCGCGACGCTCGTCGAGTCGGACCATGCGGCGATCTGCTCGAGCCGGGCACCGCGGAGCAGGAAGCTCTCGTCGCGCCCCGCGGCCTCCCACTCAGCGGCTGGAGCGGCCAACGCGTCCCTCGTCCAGAGGTCGTCGCGTGCCTCGTCGATCCAACTGCGCAGGCGCGCCCACACACGAAGCAGCGACTCGTGGGCGATCTCGACCGTCGGCTCTCGCGATGCCGGGTCGCGGTCGAAGGACAGGAGGCGGTGGCGGTCGAACCCGTCGATCACGGCGTCCGTGGCGTCCTTCGAGACCGCGATCAGCTCGGAGCGCTTGACGCGGCTGCGCGTGTCCTCCGTTCCGTCGCCGAGCGTGACCAGGCGCAGGAACAGCTGCCGGCAGGCGTCGCGCCCCTCGTCGTCGAGCGCGTCGTACAGGTGCTCGGCACGGCGCGCGAGGGCGCCCGAGACGCCGCCGATCCGTCGGTACGCGTTCAGCGTGAGGGCGCCCACGTCCTCGCGATCGGCGAGCTCGGTGAGCGCGTACTGCAACAGCGGCAACGCGCCCGGGCGGTCGATCACGTCGGCGATCATCGCGGCCACCAGACCCGGTTCGATGTCGAGCCCGACGCGCTCGGCCGGGCCCACGATCGCGCGCTCGAGCTCCTCGGGCGACATCGGCGTGATCGCCTCGTTGCGCGCGGCGAGCAGGTCGCCGAAGCCGCGAACCGACAGCGGCTGGTCGTAGAAGTCGGCTCGGAGCGTGGCGATCACCCGGACCCGTCCCGCGGGATCGGTGGTGGCCGCCTGGATGCTCGCGAGCAGGTGGGTCCGCTCGGTCTCGAGCTCGACCATCGTGAACAGCTCCTCGAGCTGATCCAGGACGATCACGAGCTCGGCGTCGGGGTCGGGCAGCAGCCGGTCGACCGCGCGCGCCAGCCCCAGCTCGCTGCGCTCGAGCTCGTCGAGCAGCGAGGGCGGGGGGTCGACCGAGACGCCCAACAGGGCCGTCTCGAGCTCGCGGAGCGGGTGGCCCCCCGGGAGCAGCTCGACGACGTACCAGCGCTCCGATCCGGGCAGCACGCCGCGGCGGATCGCGGGCACGAGCCCGGCACGAACGACCGAGGACTTGCCCGAGCCGGACGGGCCCACGAGGCACAGAAACCGGTCGGCGCCGGGCTCGGCCATCCGTTCGATCAGGCGGCGCGTCAGCAGCTCGCGCCCGAAGAAGTCCGCGCTGTCGGCCTCGATGAACGCGCGCAGTCCTTTGTACGGGTTGCGGAGCTCGGTCCGAGCGACGCGGGCGCCGGTGCCCTCGACGGCACCACGGAACGCGGCGCACAGCTCGAGGACGTTCGCGAACCGCGCCGCCGGATCCTTCGCCGTCGCCTGCGCGATCGCCGCGTCGATCGCCGGTGAGAGCTCGGGTCGCGACCCGCGGACCGAGGGGAGCGGTTGCCTCAGGTGCTGATCGAGCAGGACCTTGAGCGAGGAGTCGGGGAACGGGTGGGTGCCCGTCAGCATCTCGAACAGCACGACGCCGAGCGCGTAGATGTCCGATCGCGGTGTCGTCGGCTCGAGCTTGATCTGCTCGGGGGACAGGTAGGCGGGCGTGCCGCGCACCATCGTCCCTGCGGTCTGCTCGGGCGCGCCCGTCTCGACCGCGATGCCGAAGTCGCTCAGGTACGCGTTGCCCTCGTCGTCCAGCAGGACGTTGCCCGGCTTCACGTCGCGGTGGACGACGCCCTGCCGGTGCGCGGCGTCCAGCGCGGCGCCCATCTGATCGAGGATCCGGACCGCGCGCTCGGGCTCGAGCGGGCCGTGCTCGAGCACGTCCTCGAGGCTGCCGCCCCGCAGGTACCGCATGATCAGGTACGCGGCGTCCGGCTCGCGCCAGTAGTCGTACAGCGGCACGATGTGCGGGTGTTCGAGGCGCGCCACGAGCTGCGCCTCGCGCTCGAAGCGGCGGACGAAGTCGGGCTGGTTCGCGAGCTCCGCGTGGATAGACTTGATCGCCACCTCGCGCTCGACCTGTGGCTGGATCGCTCGGTACACGGAGCCGAAGGCACCCTCGCCGAGTTTGTCGAGCAACCGGTAGCCGCGTAGCGGCTCGCCGGGAAGTTGAAGCGAGTCGTCCTGCCGCAGGACACGCTCGTGGATGTCCTGGAGCTCGCGCGACGGATCGATCCCCAGTTCGTCGGCCAGCAAGCCCCGCGCGTGCTCGAACGCGGCAAGCGCATCTGCCTGACGGCCTGACCGGTAGAGCGCGAGCACGAGCTGGCCCCACAGGCGCTCCCGCAGCGGGTGGGCGCTCGTCGCTGCCTCGAGCTCGGCGACGACCTCCGCATGCTCGCCGAGGTCGAGGAGGGCACCGATCCGCTCCTCGGTGGCGACGAGGCGGAGCTCCTCGAGCCGGGCGATCTCACCCGCGAGCGACGGCTCGATCGCGAGGTCGGCCAGGGCGGGTCCGCGCCAGAGCTCCAGCGCTTCGTCGAGCGCGTCGAGCGCGGCCTTCTGCTCGAGTTCATCCTCGCGGACCTCGTGCACGAGGGTCTCGAAGCGGAACGCGTCGAGCTCCTCGGGGTCGGCGCGGAACCGGTATCCGGGCGCGTGGCTCTCGATGCGGTCCGAACCGAGCGCCGAACGCAGCCGCGAGATGTATGCCTGGAGGGTGCCTCGTGCGGCGTCAGGCGGTTCCTCGCCCCACACGGCGTCGATCAGCTGATCGGCAGACACGATCCGGTTGACCTGCAGCAGCAGATGTGCGAGCACGAGCCGCTGCTTCGGGCCGCCGATCGTGACCGGTCCGTCGTCGCCCGAGACCTCGAGCGGTCCCAGCAGTTGGAAGCGCACGGCCGAACCGTATCGCCGCGTCCCATGGTGGGGAACCCCTCGACGCCGTGCCTGGGCGATCGACATGCGGACAGGCTGGACCCGGATCCTTGTAAGGGGCTTGCACGCCCGCAGCTCGCAAGCCGACTGCAAGGTCCGCATGGCGGGTGCTAGCCGGCCGTCCGGAGGTCTGCATGCGCCCGGGCCGACCGTGCCCGCATGCACACGATCGTCCGCATCGGGATCGGGATCGCGCTCCTCGCCGCCGGAGCCCTCGGCGCCACGGCTCGGCCGGCCCCCGCGGTGGTCGTCGCGCCCGGCGTCCGGGTCTCGGCCGAGCGTCCCGAACAGGTCGCGCTCAGCCGGTGGGCGGCTGGGCGGTTCGAGGCGGCCGGCCTCGCCGCCCCGGGCGTCGAGATCCGCTTCCACGCGGACCGTGCCGGATGTGGTGGGCACCTCGGCTATGCGCGGGCCGGCACGGTCGATGTGTGCACGACCACCGTCAACACGATGACTAGCAGGACCCTCTTGCACGAGATGAGCCACATCTGGCTCGACGAGCACACGGACCTCGACACCCGCGAGCGGTTCCTCGAGTTCCGGCGGCTCCGCGAGTGGAACGCGTCGACCGACCCGTGGCAGCTGCGTGGGTACGAGCAGGGCGCAGAAACGATCGCGTGGGCGATCGGCGAGCGGATCCTCAGCGCGCAGATCCCCGACAACGACCCGCCCACGTTGGAGGCCGGGTTCCAGATCCTGACCGGGATCGCGGCTCCCCGGGTCGAGGGCTAGACGAAGGCGCCCTCGTCGGGGGTGGTGTCCGACGGCCACCCCGGGTAGTCGTCGCCCGGGTAGTCCCACGGGACGCCGTAGCACGTTTCCGACGTCGCGAATCCGATGATCTGCGGTCCGGAGGTTGCGTCGCCGTCGACGCGCTCGTCTTCCCCCGCGAGCCTTCGACATCCTCCTGATCGTTGGTCTGCTCGCCTGGGAGGTGGCCGCAACGACGATCACGAACCCGCCGAGATGGTCACGCAGCCGAGCAGCGATCGACGTGCAGGTACTGACGGCACTCTTGGTCGGGGAGTTCGCGCGTCACGAGCGAGCGGGCCGGGAATCATGCAGCTCGACCCAGACCTCCAGCTCCTCAGGGAGGTGCGGAACGGCGTCGCCCACGGCGGCCTGGAAGCGGAGAGGGCGGACGACCTCCTGGTCCCGTTCCCTCCAGGCGTCCGAAGCTCCTCCTGGCCGAGCTCGACGAGTCGGATTTGGGCCTACTTCGGCAATAAGACGCGGTGGGTCGCGGAGGTGTATAGGGTTCTGTTCCTGGCGAGGGCTTGATGTCCATTTGGGTCCTTCACCGCCCGACGTGTACTTGGAGCGGAAGGGGCGGATCGAGAGGGTTCCGGGCGGCGCAGGCACCAGAGGCGCCGCTTGGCGGCGATCGTGACGGAGGCCTCACGCGCCCCGGCGCCCAGGGCCTCCGCCAGGGCGGTCTAGGAGTGTCGCTTCCTGCCGGGAAGCGACATCATCCCGCACTCCATACGAGCGCCGCCGGAGTGACAACGCACCTGCTCGTCGGCCACGGTAATGCGCCATTCTGTCCGGAATCTCGCTCTCCGAAGATCGCTTCTCAGGAATCCCCCTCACGACCGACCACCTCGACGGAGGCCATTGTGTCGAGTAGATCATCGCGGCTGAGGAAGTCGGTCTGCATGTAGAGGTAGAACCCCTCGGACGTTCCGCCCAAGGTCCGAATCGGATCCAACTCGTGCCAGACCGTGAACGGGGGTTCAGCGGCATGCTCCAGGGCCCAGAACGTCTCCTCCCCGACCGCTCGATCGACGCGCTCCCAAGCCAGATCCTGAAGGTCCTCTTGTAGTCCCTCCGTCTGGCAGCTCACGAGGAGCCCATCACCAAAGCGATACACGAGATCGAGCGTCGCGTACGGGCGAAACCGGCGTCGCTCCTCGTAGAAGACTTGAGGCTCGCTCGTGGCTGGGAGCCGGGTGGGCACCAGGACGGGGAAGGGGGCCCTTCGCACGGCCTCGTTCAATGAGACCTCCATCCAGCCCATGAACGTGAGCACATGTTCGAGGCACCGGATCGGAATCCCGTAGTTGACGGCCTCCACGTCTTCGTCCAGCTCCAGCTCGATCCACCCAGCATGGTCATCCGGATCTGCTCCAGCATCCTGGAACGTTCGCCAGTCCCAGAGCTCGCCGAGTCTCCAGGCAAAGCGGCAGCCTGGCTGCCGGTCGTCTCGCAGGATGATCAAGCCGGTCGTATCCGGATACGAACCTTCCAGGCGGACCTCCTCGACCCACACACCGTCGTTGTCGAGCGCTTGAAACCGTCTCCGACCGGCGAGTCGTTGCTCAAGCCGCTCCTTCAGGCGTCGCTCGAAGGCCTTGGAATCCGCTGCCGCCTTGGCCATCTCGGCCCGCGCCCATGCTTCAGGGTCCACATGGGCAGGGTACGAGCACCGAAGGGTGTCGCTTCGTGACGAATCCGATACTCCAGCGTGAGACCTGGTAACGCTATAACTTGTCACGCGCCCCGGCGCGCAGGGCCTGTCGCAGTGCGGTGTACGTGCAAGCTTGTCCGCAGGCCGAGAGGAGTGTGCGTCCGGCGCGATGAGGCTGGCATGCGCCAGCGCTCGCGAATCTCACCTGAGGCGTCTCAGATTCAAGGGGGAATCCGAGGGCAGCACTGGGGTCCAGCCCGCGACGTGCAGCCAACGATTCTCACTCTGCGCCTTCGCGTAGATCACGTATTCGCGGTCTTGTACCGGTACGCCGCGGCGGCTTGCTGGGCCCTCGCCCGATGCGAGCGTCGTTTCCGCCCACTGGATCGCTTCGCGAACGTCCTGAGCACCAACAAGTTCGAACGTCATCTCCTCCCACCCCATGGGCGCCCCCGGGAGGGGGACCGGGAAGGGCTCCGACCCA
>Ga0184612_10001343_pt1 | contig 11816 bp, 13 predicted proteins | sample PLM3_60_coex_FD_133163 | JGI IMG/M metagenome (GOLD analysis project Ga0184612, IMG submission 133163) | Groundwater sediment microbial communities from an aquifer in East River, Colorado, USA - PLM3_60_coex | ecosystem: Environmental > Terrestrial > Soil > Riparian zone | place: USA: East...
GACCGTGGCAAAATCAGTTGTCGTTTATACCCAGCCCGGCTGAGGCCCTTGTCACAAAGAGGTAGAGTTTCTATCTCAAAAGGGCGTCGTGTTCGTCGAAAAAAATGTCCGCGCCGATCAGGCGGCGATGAAAGAGTTGATCGATCAAGGTTTTCAAAGCACGCCGGTGACGATCATCGACGGCCAGTCGGTGGTCGGTTTCGATCAGCTAAAGATCATGGAGCTGCTCGGCTTGTAGTACCGCAGAGGATTCGCTAGCGATCTTCGGTAAGATCGAATTCGCATCCAGCTAATTCCGGCAATATTATTAGGAGCGAAGAATGATGAAGCATCTCTCAACGGCCATGCTGGCCGCGACCCTTGTGATCGCCCTCGCCCAGCCCGCCTGGGCTCGCACCTGTCCCAAGCTGATCAAAGAAGGGCGCGATCTACTCGCCAAATCGAAGCTTGCGCAAAGCGAAAAAGCCAAAGCCAAGTCTTTGATCGACGAATCGGAAAAACTTCACGACGGCGGCGATCACGGCGAGTCGATGAAGAAAGTCAAAGAAGCGCTGACGCTGCTGAAGAAAAAATAGCAGTCGGTTTGAGCGCTTGTCGGTCGCACCGCTCAACGGTGGGCGACGCAACGCGCCCGCTACCATTTTATTTCACCTGCGACTTCCAGCCCGACGAGCTGAGCATCTTGCCGGTCACACTTTTAGATTCGTCCGACGCTAAATACACGAACACATCGGTCACCGATTCCGGTTTGCTGCCGCTGTAGCCGGTTAATTTCGTTGCGACGTAACCCGGTTCGACGGAGTTCACGCGGATATTCGACGAGCGCGCTTCGGCGGCGAGGGTTTGAGAAAAACCTTCCAGGCCCCACTTCGATGTTGCGTAGGCGAGAAAGTTGGCGTAGGCGCCGCGGCCGATCATCGATGACACGTTGATGATCGAGCCGGCCTTTTGCTTCATCATAATCGGTAGGACTGCTTGCGTGATTAAAAACGGGCCGCGCAGATTGACGGCGATCGTGTAGTCCCACTTCTTTACATCGAGCTCTGTCATCGGCGTCGGGCGGGTCATGACGCCAGCATTGTTGACGAGTATGTCGATGCGGCCAAATTTCTTGTGCGCGTTGGCGACGAATTCTTTGACCGGCTCTTCCAGTGACACGTCGCATGTCCAGCCTTCGGCCTCGACGTTCATGCCGCGAAGCTCTTTGACGGCTTGATTGAGTTCCGCGCTCGTGCGCGCGCACAGCGCGAGCTTGGCGCCTTCGCGCGCGTACGCTTGTGCAATGGCTTTGCCGATGCCGCGGCCGCCGCCGGTGATGAGAGCGACTTTGTCTTTGAGTTTCATAGCAACCTCGGCGTGTTGGAGTAATGATTTTTACCTTGAATGGGCAGTTATGCCAAGCGCGTGCTCAGTTCGGGGAAGTCAAGACGAAGAAAGATCCCTCACGTTGTTCGGGATGACAAGCCGCCAATTGTCATTTCGAGCGAAGCGAGAAATCGTTCTTTTGGACTTGAGGCAGGGAGCAGGAGGCGATAGTAAGAAAGCCGCGCAGGGAGGACAAGAATTATGGATGTGTTAAGTATCACCGGTTATAACCGCAGGCCGCCGCAATTGGTGGCGGAGTACAAGGGGTTTTTTGCCAAGGAAGGTCTCGAAGTGAGGTTTCACGAGACCACCTATGCGCCGGATCATAACAAGGGCATGGCCGAAGGGCGGTGGGATTTTACGTTGAGCAGCGCGGACACGATGATCGCGCGCACGACCACCGACGGCGTCGACTACATGCTCTTCATGCAAGCGGAAGAGGGACTGAGCGCGTATCTGATCGGCCAGCCGGGTTACGATTCGCTCGACAAGCTGCGCGGCAAGTTGCTCGCCGGCGATCCCGGCGATTCCAATCTCGATTTGATCCGCAAAAAAATTCTCCGCAAACACGACATCGACGATACCGAGTACGACATCGAAATCATCGGCAGCTCGCCGGTGCGCTTGGAGGCGTTTCTCCAACGGCGCGTCGTCGCCGCCATGTTGACGCCGCCGGCTTCCGACAAGGCTTTGGCCGCCGGCGGCATTCTCCTCGCGAGCGGCGACGATTACGTGCCCGGTTGGCCGCTCACTTGCGGCTGGACGCTCAGACCTTGGTTGTTGGAGCACCGAGATCTGGTCGTCCGTTTCATCCGCGCCTGGGCGGCGGCGACGGATTGGTTGCTCAAGCCGGAGAATCACGAGGAAACTCTGCAGCTATCGATGGACAAGGAAAAGCTCAATCGGGCCGCCGCCGAAATTGCGTATTCAAAAGTAGTGCCGCGAGCGCGCATCAACCCGGCGGCGATCCAAACCGTGATCGAGCTCAGAAAAGAGATGGGTGTTTACAAACCGCCCATCGATCTGCCGGAGCGATTTTACGATGAGAGTTTTTGGCGCGCGGCGACGGGGTGATTAAATCGTAAAGAGCCTAACGCGGCAGAGCCCCAATCAAAGAAGAAAAGATCGTATTCACCACGAAGGACACGAAGAGCACGAAGTTCGGAGAAATAATTTTTCGAAACCTTCGTGACCTTCGTGGCCTTCGTGGTAAAAACTCTTTCCCATTTGGTTGCGGCTGTGCCGCGCTAGGATCTTCGTGGTGAGAATGAACTTGTGGAACCGCTGGCCTAAGCACTAGGCGAACAAGGAGCGCAGAATCATACTGACGATGCTGAGCACGATGGCGCCGAAGAAGGCCGACCAGAAGCCGGCGACGGCGAAGCCGGGGACGAGGTAGGCGGCGAACATCAGCATCAGGGCATTGATCACGAGCAGAAAAATGCCGAGTGAGATTATGGTGATCGGGAAGGTGACGATCTTTACGATGAAACCGATAGTCGCGTTTATCAGCCCGATGACGATCGGCGCGATCAACGCCGGGCCGATGCCCTGTAATTGGATGCCGGGAATTAAATAGGCGGCAATCACCAAGCTTGCTGCGCTAATCAGCCAGTGCACGATTAAGTTCCACATGATTCCTCCCGCGTGAGAGCGTTCATAGCAGAGAGTTGCGAAACTCGCAATTCCGCTGACGCTCTCCCCTTGCCAGGGAACTTATAGAATGTAGAATGGGCCATTGCAAAATCGCATAAGGAGGCGTGAACGCCATGTCAAAGCAGGAACTCGAAACAGTGGCTCAAGCGATGGTGGCAAAGGGCAAGGGAATTCTCGCCGCGGACGAAAGCATGGGCACGATCAAGCGGCGTTTCGATAGCATCAAGATCGACTCCAACGAGAACAACCGGAGCGCTTATCGCGAAATGTTATTCACGACCAAAGGCCTCGAAGAGGCGATCAGCGGCGTGATCCTGTTCGATGAAACCTTGCGCACGGCGGCGAGCGATGGCACGCCGTTCTCCCAAGTCCTGTCCAACAAAGGCATCATGCCGGGTATCAAAGTCGATAAAGGACCTGTGGACATTCCCGGCTTCCCCGGCGAAACCGTGACCGAAGGACTCGACGGCCTGCGCGCGCGGGTGAAAGAGTACAAAGAACTAGGAGCTAAGTTTGCTAAATGGCGCGCCGTGATTACAATCGGCGACAGTATTCCAACGTATAATTGTCTGGTCTCCAATGCCCATGCCCTGGCACGCTACGCCGTGCTTTGTCAGGAAGGCGGCATCGTGCCGATCGTCGAGCCGGAAGTATTGCTCGACGGCAATCACACGATCGAGCGCTGCGAGGAAGTGACCGAAGCGACGCTGCGCATTACCTTTACGACGCTCTTGGAGCAACGGAGTCATCTGGAAGGCATGATTCTCAAACCGAGCATGGTGGTGTCGGGCAAGGACAACGCGCGCCAAGCGGGCGTCGACGAAGTCGCCGAGCGCACGATTCGTTGCTTGAAGCGTACCGTTCCCGGCGCCGTGCCGGGCATCGCTTTTCTTTCCGGCGGACAAAGCGCGGTGAGCGCCACGGAACACTTAAACAAAATGAACCAAATCGGTCCCCATCCGTGGCAAGTGAGCTTCTCCTACGCCCGCGCGCTGCAAGACCCGGCGCTCAAAGCGTGGACGGGCGAGACGGGCAACGTCGCCGCGGCGCAGAAAATCTTCTACCACCGCGCCAAGATGAACAGCGCCGCGCGCAGCGGCAGTTATACCAAGCAGATGGAAGAGGCGGCGTAGATTCCCAAAACCGCGATTTTGTCGCAGTTCGATTATTGTTTCCAACCATAGCGGGTGTCACTAAGTATCTGATAGCAGTGCTTGTGGCATCCGCTTTTGTTTGATAAAGGAATCGGGAATTTCACATTCTAAAGAAGTATGGACATAATCTACAAAAAACACTCGAGCAAAAAATGGCTGGTTTGGACAATTGCGCTCGCGATCACCATTTTGGCAATCAGCGGAACACTAACCTTGCACCGATGGTCCAATGCCAGTCATCGTGCTGTGGCACTCTTGAGCGACCTCGAAGTCCAGGCCAGTCGATTGAGCGCTCTGGAGTGGGAAGCCATGGCGCGCAAGGGCGTAAACTCGGAGCTTAGAAGCGCGCATCTTTTGACCCGCAAGCGGATGGATCGCATGCTTGAGGAGTTGAGCCGGTATGTCGACGAGGCCGATTTTTCGGCGATTCGCAATGTCTATCGTGAGTATGTGCAAGCCATGGGCGAGGAGTATCGCTTGCTGGAGGCGAAACAGTTCGCTCTGGCGATCGAGATCGACGACGCGAAGGTCGATTCCACCTACGACGAGCTGATCGATGTCATAGGGCAGGCGCAGCTTCGCTATGCCGCCTCATCGCGCTGGACGATTATCGCCGTCGATGCCGGTTCGACCGCCGTGCTGCTGCTGGCCGCGCTGTCGATCGGTTTGCTGTTTTCCAAGTTCGAACAAGTGCAGCGACTGAAAGAAGTCCTGGTTGCCGAGCAAAACGCTTTACGCCAGAGCGAAGAACGTTTCCGCGCGCTGGTGCAGAACACTTCCGACATGATCGCGATCCTCGATCCCTTGCCGCCGACGATCAAGTTCATGAGTGACTCGATTCACCGCGTGCTCGGCCATCGGCCCGAAAGCTTGCTCGGCACGGATATTACCAAACTGATTCATCCGGACGATGGCGGGAAAATGCAGCGCTTTTTGGCCAACTGTGCTTTCAATCCGCGCTCCACTTATTTGGCGGAAGTGCGTTTGCGCCACTCCAACGGTAGCTGGAGCCAGGTCGAGATGTTCGGCGACAACCGCGTCGACGACACGGCGATCGGCGGCATCGTGATCAATGTCCGCGATGTTTCGGAGCGAAAAGCGATTGGCGAGATTTTTGATTCACCCCAAACAGATTTCGAATTTCCAGATCGGAAACTGCACTGAACGCTTCTCGTGCCGTGCTTTTCACGCGATGATTGTTCGCTAAGAATATCGAGTGAAGCCGTGCCAGCCGAGCTGGTGAAACACTCAGGCGGCTGCCACTGCGGAAGAGTCCGTTTCCCGGTCGAGGCGCCTGCTCAGATCGAAGCGACATAGTGTAACTGTTCGATTTGCGCCAAACCGGTTATCTTCATCTGATCGTTGCCAAGTGCGCTTTCATCTCATTCAAAGCGCCGGCATCCTTGTTCACGGCAACAACCTCGCCGGATGGCTTGACGAGCCATTTCATCGCCAGGTTCGTTTTCCGTTCACTACGATAACGGATGGGTTGACGCCGGCTGAGGGCATCGAGGTTTTTGAATCGTACGCGGCAACGGGCAAATAGATCTCGCAGAATATACGATGCCAAGTGATTGGTTTTGCCTTTGTTTCGCGTCAGGAGTGCGACTGCTTCCGTCACCGCGGCGATCAGATCGCCGATCGTGATGTCGATAGGTTCGCGGTCGGTCATGTATTGTTTGCTCCTCAATCTCAATGGGGGCGGGTGGATGATCTTCGTGCTGACAAAACTCCTTACTGACGATTGTGCGCCGGTTGTTTTGAACCGCGGCTACTCTTTGGAAAATCACCGGCGTGAATAGATTACGAAGCAAATATCGATGGCGGAGATTGGGTGCTACCGGTGCAGCGAGCCACGCTAATAGCAGTAGCTTCCAAAATGCTCTCTGTCGTTGAGTTCAAAGGCTGAATGCCAGTCCCTACTGGTTTTGCAAAGCGCCGTGAGCGCAGACTTTTTCATACCTGATGGCTCACTGGCTTCACCACGAAATGATGTTTACGTGGCGAATTAACTGGATTCAGGCTGAAGGCATTCGCCTTCAATCATGGAGCAGTTTTTTCGGAAGTGAATTAATTCTCTTAATTGCAAAATTTTCGCGCGATTATTTCTATCGACGAAAAAAAGTTTTCGATCTCACTGAAATGGGCGTGACATACCACTTTGAAGTGATATGATCCACTGTGGAATTAACCTTTGCGGGCGAACGAGTCTCTTTCCTGTCACGAGAAAGCGAAGCCAAATCTTGGATGCCTTTCATTTCTACACCAAGCTGGATCAAACCCTCCTTCTAGGGTTGCGGGCGAAAACAGTCGATGAGTTATTAACCGGCGTTAGGTCGGTGGCGGATTCATCGATCTATTTTCACACGCACCGGTTTTTACACCAGCATCACTATCTCTCGCCGGAACCGCCCAACGATTTTGCCTATTGGGTCACCGATGTTTTGGGCGACGATGTTTTGGGCGAGCGGCTGTGGAGCGTGGATACCGTGCGCTTCCGAAATATCAGCGGCCTGCGTGAAACACTGATCGCGCTTCTCGAGGGGCATCTCGCCACCGCGGAACGCAAGATCGAATGCGCAGCGAATGAAGAGTTTCATTTTATGGCCTGCCGAACATTTGTGTTTCCAACCCGTCATGTGGCGCGCAGTCTGAACGAGTTCGCGGAAATGCTCGGCAAAGTCAGTATCAACAGCCTCTATTTCCATGTGTTCGATGCCAAGCTGCGCTTGGAGTATGGCGAAAACGACTTTTCGCGGTGGTTTCGCAGCTTGGGGGCGGCGGAACTGTCGGGCGCGACAAAGCGATTGGATCCATACTCCCATACCCTCGAAGGTTTACGACAACAAATCATTCAGTTGGTGAGGCGCCATGATTCGCATTGAAGACTACGTTCCAATCGTCGGTGAGGCGACGGTCGAAGAGCTGTTTTTGCTCGCCGAACGGCTGCGCGGCAAGACCATCCAGAATATCAATTCCACCGCGGTGGGCGGCGGCGTGGCCGAAATTTTATCGCGGATGTTGCCGCTGCTGGATCAAGTCGGCGTCAAGGCGACTTGGGATGTCATCAAAGGCGATGAAAAGTTCTACGTGACCACCAAAAAGTTTCACAACGGCTTGCATGGAGTCCCGGTCGAGATCGGCGCAGACGAATATGAGCACTTTGTCGAGGTCAACCGTTACAACGCCGAGCAGTTTCACTTCGCCGATATCGTTTTCGTTCATGATCCTCAGCCCGTGGCCTTGATCGAAAAGCGCCGGACCGTGGGAAAAAATTGGGTGTGGCGTTGCCATATCGATTTTTCCCGGCCCGATCCGAAGATCTGGGACTTCCTGAAGCGATATATCGTTGAATATGACTCGGCGGTGTTTTCCGCGCCGGCGTTTTCTCAGAAGCTGGCGATTCCGCAGGTGCTGATTGCACCCTCCATCGATCCGCTAAGTGACAAAAATAAAGAGCTGGACGATAAAACCATCGATGAAGTTTTTACGCGCTTCGGCATCGACCGGTCGCGGCCGGTGGTCACGCAAATCTCGCGTTTCGATTATCTCAAAGATCCGGTCGGGGTCATCAAGGCCTACAAACTCGCTAAGCCCTACGTCGACATGCAGCTCGTGTTGGCCGGCGGCGGCGCCACCGACGATCCCGAAGGGCCGATGATTATGGAAGAGGTCAGGGTCGAGGCCGAGAAGGACAAAGATATTTTCGTGCTCTTTCTGCCACCGGCTAGTGACATCGAGATCAACGCGCTGCAGCGCGGCTCCACGGTGATTTTGCAAAAGTCGCTTAAAGAAGGGTTTGGTTTGACCGTCAGCGAAGCGCTGTGGAAAGGAAAGCCGACGATTGCCGGCGCCGTGGGCGGGATACCGCTGCAGATCGCTCACAAACATTCCGGTATCCTGACCCGTTCCATCGAAGGCACGGCGCAATGGATTAAGCAGCTCGTCAGCGCTCCCGACTATGCCCGTCAACTGGGGATGAACGGCAGAGAGCAGGTGCGCAATAATTTTCTCATCACCCGGCATATCAAAGATTATCTATTGCTCTTTATCTCGCTTTTTCATCGAGGAGACGTGGTGTCGCTGTGAAACAGCCGCACACAGAAGAAGTCAATACGGGTGAGACCGAGTCGGCGCGCCGGCTGGTCATCGTATCCAACCGGTTGCCGTTCACTGTCAGCGCCGATGGCGGCCAGTTCGTTTTCCATGAGAGCGCCGGCGGCTTGGTCACGGGCCTGGCTGCCTACATGCAGTATCGCCGCCGGTCGCCGGCGGTTTCCGCCAACCATCTCTGGGTCGGTTGGCCGGGCAGCGATGTCGACCCCGCGCTCCGGGCAGAATTAAAGAAGCAAACTCTCGCTTCCTTTCAGTCCTACCCGGTTTTTCTTTCGGAAGCGGAGATGGAACAATTTTATTTCGGCTTTTGCAACGCGACCGTTTGGCCGTTGTTTCATTATTTTCCATCTTACGCGGTTTACCAGCCGGGCTTTTGGGAAGAGTACGAGCGCGTCAATCAAGTTTTTTGCGATGCTTTGGACGATATTCTCGGTCCGGGAGATATCGTGTGGATTCACGACTACCACTTGATGTTGCTACCGCAGCTGCTCAGAGCTCGGCGGCCGCAGCAGTCGATTGGTTTTTTTCTCCATATTCCGTTCCCTTCGTTCGAGGTGTTTCGGCTGTTGCCGGGCGCGTGGCGCCGCGCCATCCTCGAGGGGCTATTGGGCGCTGATCTCATCGGTTTTCATACCCATGAATATGCCCATCATTTTCTCCAGTCGATACTACGTATCTTGGGTTACGAACACCATTTGGGGCAAATCCTAACATCGGACCACGTCGTCAAAGTTGACAGCTTTCCCATGGGTATCGATTTTGAAAAAGTCTCCAGCGCTTCCGCCGAACCCGATAGCCGACGCGAGGAGGAAGAAATCAGGCGCATGCTTGCCGGCCTGAAAGTAATTCTTTCGGTGGACCGATTGGACTACTCGAAAGGCATTCCCAACCGTCTCGAAGGATACGATAGTTTTCTCGAAGCCAATCCTCAATACCACGGCAAAGTCGTGCTGCTGATGATCGTCGTGCCGTCGCGCATCGGCGTGCGCGAGTACGATCGGATGAAACGTCAAATCGAAGAGTTGGTGGGTAAAATCAATGGGCGCTTCGGGCGTGTCGGCTGGACCCCAGTGATGTACCAGTACCGCCAAGTGCCGTTTGCCTCTCTGGTGGCGTACTACGCTGCCAGCGACGTTTGTCTGGTCACGCCGCTCCGCGACGGTATGAATCTGGTGGCCAAGGAATATATCGCGGCGCGGCGGGATGGAACCGGGATGTTGATTCTGAGCGAGATGGCGGGGGCAGCGAAGGAAATACCGGAAGCGATTATCATCAACCCGAACAACCGGGCGGAAATCGCCAGCGCTTTGAAAGAGGCTCTCGATACGCCGTTGGCGGAACAGCAAAGACGCAACCGGATTACCCAACGCCGGCTGCAACGATATCCGGTCACGCGCTGGGCCGATGATTTTATGCACGCTCTCGCCGGCATGCGGGCGATTCAGGAACGCATCGAAGCGAAGCTGCTCTCGGGAGCCGGCAAGCGCGGCGTGGTCGAGCAGTATAAGAGCAGCAAACGCCGCGTCCTTTTCCTGGACTACGACGGCACCTTGGCGCCCTTGGCGCGCTATCCCGCCATCGCCTATCCGGACGATATGCGACTCAAGCTGCTGGCCTCGCTGTCAGCCGATTCTAGCAACAGCGTCGTTATCGTCAGCGGGCGTGACCGGCAGGTACTGAGCGATTGGTTCGGTCAGTTGTCGGTGGATTTGATCGCGGAGCATGGCGCTTGGGTCAAACGCGCCGGGAGATCGTGGCAACTGTCAAAACCACTCGCCGATGAATGGAAAGGCCAACTGCTGCCGATTTTGGAGACCTACGCGGACCGGTTGCCCGGCGCCTTCGTCGAGGAAAAGGAACACTCCGCCGCTTGGCATTATCGCATGGCCGATCCCGAGCAAGCCCTCTTCCTCGCCGCCGAGTTGACCGATTGTCTGGTCAATCTCACGGCAAAATCCGATTTGCAGGTCGCCCAGGGAAATAAAGTCGTCGAAGTCCGGCACGCGGGCGTCGATAAAGGCAGCGCGGCTTTAGAGTGGATGGGCAATGAACGCTATGACTTCGTTCTGGCCATCGGCGACGACCTGACGGACGAGGACTTGTTTCGGATTTTGCCGGAGTCGGCGATTTCCATTCGCGTCGGTATCGCCGGCACTCACGCCCGCCACAATCTGCGAAACACCACGGAAGTCTTTGATCTGCTACAGTCTCTCGCCCAGGCGTCGGGCGCGGCATAGGACGCCTAGCAGCTCGCGCTGGGGCTGAAACAAGTTGCGATTGACACGGCGGTGGATTTTTTATTTGTTGCCCGGAAGGTCATTTGCGGATGTCTTGTGAAATTGAGGTGGTGGTTCAGTTTGGTAAGATCCCTCTCGGAGTTCATCCTGAGCGCAGCCGAAGGGTTCGGGATGACAGCGACGCCGAATCTGTCATTTCGAGCGAAGCGAGAAATCTTTCCTGGTCCGCGCAACCGGGCTGAAATCAAACTGAACCATCCCCGAAATTGAAACTGACTGGCGAGTTGCCGGCAAATTTCGTAAGCTGGCACGGATGGACGAGCGCTTGATCAGACATACTGGCGGGTGCCACTGTGGCCGGCTAAAATTCACGGTGCAAGCGCCCGCTGATATCGAAGCCCATGAATGTAACTGTTCCATCTGTAGCAAAAGCGGCTACCTTCACCTGATCGTTGCCAAGTCGCGCTTCCGTCTCATTCAAGGCGCCGAATTCCTTACCGCGTACACTTTCAACACCGGCGTTGCCCAGCATCTCTTCTGCAAAGTTTGCGGCATCAAGTCATTTTACGTGCCGCGCTCGAATCCCGGCGGTTTCAGCGTGAATGTGCGCTGTCTCGAAGCGCAGACGATTACGAAGATCAAAATCACTAAATTCGATGGACTTAATTGGGAGCAGCACGCGGCCGAGCTTGCGCATCATTCGCGCGTTGAGTAATTTGGCGTTGTTCGATTTTCCAATCAATTCTCAGGAGTAGCAGCCATGGGGATCGAAGGTCTCGGCTTCGTTATCGGCATCGTCGGGGCGATCTGGATGAAGAGTTCGATGAACTTGATGCGCGAGCAGAAGGAACAACCCGAGCTCAAGATGATCGGCCGCGAGCCGGAAGATCCCGCGCTGAAAGCCTTTATTCGTGGATTGTCGTTAATCTTACTCGGCTTGGGGTTGGAGACTTACGCGCGCCTGTTTCTAAATTAAAAGTTCAAATCGTTCCAGTCGTTCAAGCGGTTCAAATCTTTTTATTCCGCACTAAAGAAAGCCGGATCGGAGATTCAAGCGGCCGATCCGGCCTTTTCCATCGGCTCTTGCGGGTTTCCTGTGAAGGAGGATTCACCACAGAGGCACAGAGTTCGCAGAGTTCGGAATAATTTCTAATCAAAAACTCTTTACTCCGCGTCCTCCGCGGTCATGAGAAAAAATTCAAAAACGATCAAAATCGCAAAATTGGCCTCAATGAAATCAAACACTTGCAACTGCTGATTTTCGCGAAAACGGATTTTTTCTCACGTC
>Ga0184612_10001344_pt1 | contig 11814 bp, 11 predicted proteins | sample PLM3_60_coex_FD_133163 | JGI IMG/M metagenome (GOLD analysis project Ga0184612, IMG submission 133163) | Groundwater sediment microbial communities from an aquifer in East River, Colorado, USA - PLM3_60_coex | ecosystem: Environmental > Terrestrial > Soil > Riparian zone | place: USA: East...
ATGCGCCCGTTGACAGATTCGAGAACACCGCGACTTTCCAGCGCCCTGAGGAGTACGACCGTGCTCGCTACGGAGAGCGCGAGGCCGAAGACGATGCCGGCGGCGAGGGTCCACCCCCAAAGAGCGGTGACGCCGATACCGAGCAAGGTGGCAACGGCGATCTGGACGATGGCGCCGGGTAGGGCAATCCGGCGCACAGCCAGCAGGTCGTCGAGAGAGAAGTGCAGGCCGACGCCGAACATCAACAGCATCACGCCGATTTCGGCGAGTTGGTTTGAAAGCTCGATATCGGCGACAAAACCCGGTGTGGCAGGGCCAATGATGATGCCGGCAATGAGATAGCCGACCAGAGCCGGCAGCCTAAGGCGCGCGGCGATAAAGCCCATAATCAGCGCAAGTCCCAAGGCGGCAGCAATCGTGGTGATCAAAGGAACGTCATGAGGCACGTGTCGCGTCTCCTAATCTTGGTTGTGAGCCGGATAGTCCAGGAGTTTCACTGAGATCAACCCAGTCTACTAGACTTAGAGGTGGAGTAAACGCCTTTCTTACTCGTTAAATTTCAGTTAGTCTGCACGCATTTTCCCAAAACTCATCACCAAGCAACGAGTTCGGAGATCGTACCTGATGGAAAAGAAATGGTGGCTTGTGATCGCCGGTTGTATCACCCATGCCGTGAATACCGGCTTCAGCTACTTTGGCATGAGCGCCTTCTTCCCTTCCTTCGAGCGGGAGTTCGGCTGGAGTCGGACGGCAATCTCGGGTGCGTTTTCCCTGGCGCGGGTTGAGTCGGGTATTTTAGGCCCCATCGAAGGCTACCTTACCGACCGAGTCGGTGCCCAACGAATGCTGTTCATCGGGCTCATCATTTGCACGCTGGGGTTTCTCTCGTTGAGCCTGGTTAATTCGCTGCCGATGCTTTACGTCGTGATCGTTGTCGGCATCGTGCTGGGATCGAGCTTGGGCTACAACATGCCCATCAGCGTGCTCATTGCGAAAGTGTTTCATGAAAGACGCAGCCTGGCCTTTGGCATCTTTCGCATGGGGCCGGGAATCTCCGGTCCACTGGTGCCGCTGGTGGGTTGGACGATCGGCGTGTGGGGCTGGCGAACGGCAGCCGTGGCTTCGGCTTGCGTAATTTTCTTAACGGGTCTTCCGCTCGCTATGATCATCAAACGGATTTATGACCAAGAAGAGGCGGCGAGATCCGTGATAGAAGCCGAAGGCAATCCGGCGACCTCGCGACACACTTCGTCCGATCCGCAGTTTACTTTAGGCGAAGCCTTGCGGCACAAATCTTTCTGGCTGCTTTCGATTGCCATGGCGTTGCGCCACATGGTCACCGAGGGCGTATCGGTACATTTCGTTATCTTGCTCGTGGACCGCGGTTGGAGCACGGAAGGAGCTAGTGGTCTACTGGGCGTTTCGGCGTTGATCGGCGCGCCGGCGCGGGTGGGCATGGGCTGGTTGGGAGATATGGTCGACAAGCGGCGGCTGATGATGGGACTATTGCTGGCGCTGAGTTTTTCTGTGCTCTTGATGGGCTACACGGCCGTAGCCATTGTCTTTACGCCCTGTATGATCATTTACTCGCTCGCCTATGGAGGGCTGGCTTCATTACAGGAGCCGATTCGCGCCGATTATTTCGGCACGAAGGCTTTTGCTACAATCCAGGGTGCGAGCCGAAGCGTCACCACGGCGGGCACTTTCATGGGCCCAATCATCGCCGGATTCCTTTACGATCTGACTAAAAGTTACACGATTGCGTTCACTATATTTGCTGTTGTCAGTCTGGCGTCGGCATTTTGCATGTTTCTCGCTAAACCACCGGCGAAAGCCCTTTAAAGTCTTGACAACTCCGGGGGAGAAAAGGGATAGATAGCGGCGCCTGGCCCTTGGTTCCTGGTCTGAAGAGGCCCGATAGGACTATGAGAAAAAATCGCTATCCGGTTATCGATGGTGATGGCCATATCACCGAACGAAGCAAAGAAATCCTGGAGTACCTGGGAGGAAACTATCGCGGCACTAGCAAAGACGAAAGTTGGGCCGATACTTTTTCGCCTTTTCCGTCCCTCGATGGCTGGGCTCGACTGTCGAACCTGAGCTCACCGGGCTTGCGCGACTATCCTGACTGCGATACGTGGATCTCCTTTCTGGATGAATGCGGGATCGAAAGCACGGTCGTCTATCCCACTGCAGCGCTCGCGTTTGGTTTGATTCAAGACCCTGCCTGGGCGGTAGACATCGCGCGGGCCTATAATTCGTGGCTGCACGCAACCTACATGCAACGAACACGGCGCATACTTGGGGCGGCGTTGATCCCCGTACATGATGTGGCAGCCGCGGTTAAAGAGATGCGCCGTGTTAAGCAAGATCTGGGCATGCCCGTGGCGATGCTTCCGTCGGTCACAAACCTGCGCAAGGGCTACGGGCATGAGAGCTTCTTTCCAATCTACGAAGAGGCCAGCCGGCTCGATATGCCGCTGGCGGTCCACGGCGCGCCGAGCCGCGGGCTAGGGTTCGATTTTCTCGATACCTTCGTCGAAGTCCATGCCTTGGAGCATCCGCTGCCGTTGATGATCCAGCTGACCAATATGGTCTTTCAGGGCGTGTTCGAATTGTATCCGAACTTGAGGGTTGCTTACCTCGAGGCCGGCTGCGGTTGGATTCCGTTCATGATGGATCGGTTAGACGAAGACTTCGAAAGGCGCGGCAAGAAGTGGGCGCCGCGACTAAAGCGTTTACCCAGCGAGTCCATCAAAAGCGGCTCGGTTTACGTGTCGGTGGAGTCCGAGGAGCGAACGCTTCCCTATGTCGTAGAACTTTTTGGCGAGGATTATATTTTTTTCGCATCCGACTATCCCCACGAGCGCTCACGCCCAGAGTATCTAAAAGACATTCCGGAGTTCGAAGCGCGAGAAGATGTTTCAGAAGCGGCAAAGAGAAAAATTCTCAGTGAAAATGCGAAACGCTTCTATCGACTGGATTAATGCAACCGTTGTTTTTGTCTTCGTTTCACAAAAAAAGGAGGAGGAAAGATGAAACGTAGAGAGGTAAGAACTTTCGCCGCGACGGCGTTGACGCTAATGCTGATTCTTCAGCCTTGGCTTCTGGTGGGCTTGGCCGAGGCCAAGACTGATTGCAGTCCGGTGACCAACAAGAGCAATGACTTACCGAGAGTAGCGGCGATAGGAACGAATCCGGCAGGGACGGGGGCTCACGCGATTGCAGCTTCGCTGGCTGCGCTCGGGAGCAAGACCACACCGATCGGTGTCAGAGTCCAGCCCTATAATGGCCCCAATGCGTGGATGCCGCTGCTGCAAAGCGGCGAGCTCGAATTCGGCATCATGAACATTCTTGACGCCTCTATGGCTATGAACGGAACCGGCAACTACGAAAAGGCTTTCCCTAGCGTTCGTGTGGTTTCAGGCGGGGTGTTTCCTTTCACGGCTGGAATCTTGGTCCGCGATAAGTCCGATATCAAACAGTTCACCGATCTAAAGGGTAAACGCCTTGCCTGGGACTATGGCGGGCATGCAATAAACCAAACGTGGGTGGAAGTTATGCTCGAGGCCAGCGGCGTGAAGCCGGCCGACGTTGTGCAGGTGCGCGTATCGAATCTCAACGACGGCGTGAGAGGTGTGGGGGATGGGAAGGTCGATGCCTCCATCACGGGAATCGGAATCGCCCTAGTCGAGGAAGTCAACGCTATGGAGCCGGTTCGGTACTTGAGTCTACCGACAACCGACGCCGCGGGGGCCGTGGCCGGGAGGTACGGAGCCGCGATCGTGAAGCAACCCCAGGTGACGGGCGTTAAAGGCGACACCTACGTCCTCGGATATCCGCTTCACCTGGTAGGCTCCACCAAGGTGAGCGAGAAGACCGTCTACACGTTGGTCAAGGCGTGGTGGGAAAACATGGCGGAGCTCCAAACCAAACACCCGCTTTTCAAGCAATGGACCAAAGAGACTCAGGCGATCACAAATTTCACCGTCCCCTATCATCCGGGAGCCGTCGCCTTCTATAAGGAGATGAAATTATGGACGGCCAAGCACGAGGCCCGTCACAAGGAGATATGCCCATAGAAAAGGCTCGAATGTTGCCCGAATCCGGTTTCTTTCAAAGTAAACGATATGGATGAGGTTCTTCTATCCGAGGAAATGATTCGTTCCCGGAACCTAAAAGGTTTCGTCGCGCGGCTTAGCCGCGCTATTCTTATATCTATTCCCGTCCTCGGCGTCATCTTTCTTCTCGAAGTGCCCCAGCGGCTTGGGTGGTTGATTTTTCAAGAGCAATACCTGGGGCTGTTTCTGTCGTTGACCCTCTGCGCCACGTTCCTCATCGTTCCTGAGGGAGTTTCGGGACATCGGGACCGTGTTCCCTGGTACGATTTCCTCGCTGCGGCCGGCGGGCTGGTTGTCGGGCTTTACGTTTTTATCAACTACCCTCGCTTCGCAAACTCTCTGGGAGAAATTTATCCGGACCGGGTCATCATGGGTTGCATCGCTGTGCTCCTTCTGAGTGAGGCAACCCGGCGGCTTACCGGCTGGTCGCTGGCGATTATCGCTGCGGCTTTTTTGTTCTATGCCCTCTTTGCTTATCTTTTTCCTGGACCTTTTTACGGTCGCGGTTGGTCGATCAATCGCATCGCGACTTATCTTTACTTGGACCGCAACGGCATCTTCGGCCAGTCTTTAGAAGTAGCTTCCGGCATTGTCTTAGTCTTCATTTTGTTCGGGCAGACACTTTACGCGGTCGGCGGGGCAGCCTTTTTAACTGATTTTAGTCTCACATTGATGGGCCGGTTTCGCGGCGGGCCGGCCAAGATGGCGATTGTCTCATCGAGCCTTTTCGGCACCATTAGCGGCAGCGCGGTGGCCAATGTAGTCGTCGACGGCACGATGACCATTCCGATGATGAAGAAATCAGGATATCCGCCGGCTGTAGCCGCTGCGGTGGAGGCGACGGCGTCAACCGGTGGCCAGATCATGCCACCCGTCATGGGCGCGGCGGCCTTTCTGATTGCTGAATATCTCCAGATCCCCTACACCGAAGTCGCTCTCAGGGCCCTGGTGCCTGCCGTGCTTTTTTATCTGGCGCTTTTCGTTCAGGTTGATTTACTGGCGGGAAGGCAAGGCCTGCGGGGTGTTCCAAGAGACGAACTGCCACGCCTCGGCAATGTGATGCGGCGGTCGGCAGGTTTTCTCGTGCCTCTGACTGTGCTTGTCACCTTTCTCTTTGTCATACCTCGAAGAGCGGAGGTAGCGGGTTTACTGGCGACGGCTGCCTCTCTGGTTGTTGGTCTACTCACCCCGGGTATTAAACTTGGCCCGCGACAACTCCTCGATATGCTGGCTGATACGGGTCGCGGGCTGCTCGATATTGCCGTGATCACCGGCCTTGCCGGAGTGGTGATCGGCATCCTTTCGCTTACGAGCCTAGATTTCTCTCTGACGTTTACTCTTTTGAACGTCGCTCAATCGAGTATCATTTTATTGCTGGTTCTCACGGCCATCGTAAATATGGTTCTTGGGCTGAGCTTGCCGACGACTGCCGTGTACATCCTTTTGGCCGTCCTGGTGGGCCCGGCTCTGACGCAGGCAGGCATTGTGCCCATCGCGGCTCACCTGTTCATTTTTTACTTTGGCATGCTGAGCACGATCACGCCGCCCGTCTGCCTGGCCGCATTCACGGCAGCCTCGCTCGCGAAAGCTGATCCGATGAAGACCGGCTGGGAGAGCATGAGGCTGGCTATTTTGGCGTATATTGTTCCCTTCATTTTTGCCTTGTCGCCGACTTTGCTCCTGATCGGTCACTGGACTGAAGTGACACTCTCTATTATCACTGCCGTTATCGGCGCAACTTTGCTGGGTGTTGGGTTGGTGGGTTATCTTTTCCGTTCGGTAGGAGTTGTGCGGCGGATCTTGTTTCTCGTCGCTGCCATCGGCTTACTGGTGCCAGTCGTTAACACCGGCCAATATGCCGCGCTTACCTGGGCCAGCAACGGGGTCGGTCTTCTATTGGCGACGATCCTGTTCGCCTATGAGTGGCTGGCGCGCTCATCTCGCGCCCGCGCGCCGACGGCCGTCGTAGGCGCTGACAGCTAATCGGCCGTCTTCCGGAAGCCTGCAGACTCACTTCAGCTCGAATTCAAACGTACTGACGACGCGAATCTTCTTCACGGGTGTGCTGGTGGGGCTATAAGGTCCGGACTCGTCGTTGCCGTCGCTGCCGAAGATCTGAATCATGCCCTGATTCGCCGAGTGGATCTTGCCAAAGCTGGCGCCGGAGTCGGCGGCGAACTGCTGGGCGATGGCGCGGGCATTTTTGGTCGCCTCCGCAAGGAGCTGGGGCCTCAGGTCGTTAAACCTGGAGACGACGTAGCGTGGATTGGCGGCACTGCCTTCGCCGCCGACCGTGAGGCCGTGCTCGCTTTCTTACAAAAGCAGGGATTCAAAGATAGCGAGATCATGCGCCAACCCACTCGGACCATCGATAAACTGGCTCGGGAATACGGGCAACAGCAAGGAACCGAGCGGTTCCGATACGTTGTAACGAGCTCCATTATTGTGCGCACACCGAACATCGACCAAGTTCAAAAATCACTGGGCTCCACTGAGGAGTTGCTGAAGGCGGGTGTCGTCCTCGGCGCTGATCTTGGCATGGGCGTCCTTTAAATCATCGCTGGCGCGGCGCAGACTGAGCGTCCACACCGACTCGTCGGCCCGAACTTCTTTTTCCACCAGGCCTTTGACGGTCACGGTACGCACGTCAGATTTAAAGCGCGCCGTGCCACGACCGATGAAATAGCCGGCCGCCGTAAGGCCCGCGAGCAAGCACAAGCCCACGATGAACGCCGCCAAAACTGTCTGTCGATTTTCCCTGTCCGCCATGGCTTCTCTCCCCCGTTAAGCTCGAAAAAGCGGAAAATCGCGCCGACTCATTGTTTGCTATCCGCTTCCTGCATATAGCACCCGGCATCCACGATTTCTAATGAGCTGCCAAAAGGAATCCCAAGGCCAAAGGTGCAAAGGCGGAGGATTTTATCAATATTGCAATGGTGAAAGAAATCGATCAGAGCGGCTTTATCGATCAGCTTTATAAAAAAATAAATGCCTTCATTTTAAACGCAGGCTTCCATCCACGCATGTGACGGCGTAACCGCCGATCCAAACGCGACCACCATCGATACGCACGGCGACTTGGCCGTCTCGACCCACTTGCATGCCTTGACGGGCGATGTATTTGGAACCGAAGTCACTTAGTTTCCCGGTATGAAGCAGAAACGCTGCCACGCTTGCATTGCCGCTGCCGCAGACGGGATCTTCCGCCACCCCCAGCGCAGGAGCGAAGGAACGGACATGGAGCGCGGAATGGCCATCATTCGACCGGCCGAAAACCGTCACGCCGGCCGCCTGAGTTTCAGTGCTCACCTCTAAGAGCGCGTCAATCTCCGGTTTGAGCGTCGCAACCACGCCGGCATCACCCATGTTCGCGACGAGCCACACGACCCCAACGTCCACGCGCAAAGGAGAATTGCTCGAATCACAAGCCACACCCAACCCGGTAGTGAGCAATCGTTTGTCGTTCTCAGTGAGCGGGCTGACCTTTGCCTTCGGTGCTTGAACTAGAATTAGTTTGCCGATCTCTGTTTCCTCGACGGTTAATTCGATCAAGCCCGCAAAGCATTCCTGGTGAAGTTTCCCGCCTCGTGGCGCGGCGAAACCACTTTCCATCACCGCATGGGCGCTGCCCACGGTCGGATGGCCTGCGAATGGCAGCTCTTGTTTGGGTGTAAAAATACGCAAGTGATAGTCGGCTCGCTCGGACGACGGCGGGAGCACAAAGGTTGTTTCCGACAGGTTGGTCCAGGCCGCGATGCGCTGCATCTCTTCCGCTGCCAATTCTTCCGCCCCGATAACAACCGCCACCGGGTTTCCCAAGAACGGCTTCTGTGTGAAGACATCGACTTGCTTGAAGGGAAGGGTTTGCATGCCCGTCACCCTTTCTACCGAGGGCGGTTCGGAAAAGGAGCTTGGGCGTTGATGGTCCAGGCGCTGTTGTGCTTGCTGAAGCCGATTTTGGAATAATACTCGACGGCTTTCGGCGCCGCCAGCAAGACGAGCATCGACTTCGGTCCCATCTTCACTCTGGTCTTTTGAACCAATTGAATGCCGATGCCTTTCCGCTGGTGCGATGCCTTCACCGCAAGGTCGGACAAGTAACCCACGTAACTAAAGTCCGTGAGCGTGCGCGCTATTCCAACCAACAAGTCGCCATCCCAGGCGGTGACGACGAGATTCGCGTGCCGGAGCATGTCGGACATGACCAGTCGATCATCCACTGGCCTTCGTTCCCCGAGAGTGGAAGCATTATAAAGTTCGATGACTTGATCGAGATCCAGGTCGTTGCCGTACTGATACCGAATACTGTTCATTTGGCTGCTCCAGATCGAACTCGGCAAGGGGAGGCCGAAATTCTCTTAGATTCGAGTTAGAATCGGCGTTTGCGTTGCGTGGCGATATTAGTCATTTCGTGATCTGTTTGAGGAAGCCTTCCTTCTCGATCTCCTTTAGAAAGCGCAGGTTGACGAAGTCCTCGGGCTTTTTGCCCTTGACCCCGGGGACGCGTTGCGCCACTTCGTCCATGGCGTTGCGTATGCCCTCCATGTTCGGATAGCAGCTTTCATCGGTGACCTGGACAAAGCTCTGGTAAGTCGCTTCGAGAATTTCAGGATCGGTGGTCTTCAGGTATTTGGTCATTGTTTTCTTGGTTTCTTCTTTGTGGGTGGTTGCATAGCGGACACCCTCAACGAAACCCCTCAGAAAGTTCTTCACCGTGTGCGGATTCTCCCGGGTGAAGCGGTCCGTCGTTTCGATTATCTGTTGAGGATAGGGAATTTTAAGATCCGCGATGTTCACGAGAATCTGATAGCCCTGTTTTTTGGCGGTTATATCCAAGGGCGGCGATATGATGGTGGCATCGATGGCGCCAGCCGCCAAAGCCTGCACGCGGCTTGGTTGGGTGCCGAGCTGAACGATCATGACATCTTTGGCTGGATCGAGTCCAAATTTCTTGAGCACCAAGCGGATCGCGGTGTCCGTCCCCGAACCGAAGCGGCTGATGGCGATTTTCTTTCCTTTGAGTTGGTCCCACCTGGTTATTCCTTTGGCGGCGACGATGCTGTAAGGAAGCGTATTGACACAAGCGGCAATGATAACAGTGTCTGCCCCTTGGGTGCGCGCAGCGATGGTGGCTGGTCCCGACGATACTGAGAATTTGACCTCGCCCGAGAGCGCGGCCTGGGCCAAGATGGAGCCGGCGTCAAAGAGGACGATACGCGCATCGAGGCCGTACTTCTGCAAGAGGCCCGCGTCTCTTGCGACGAAGGAATAGACCATGTTGATTGCTGGGCCGGCAACACCCACGATCATCGGATCAGCAGAGCGAATGGAAACAGGGCAAGCAAGCAAGAACGAAAATACGACGAAGCCGCGCAGGCAAGTCGTGGTTGTTTTATTCATTCATGCTCCAGTTGGATTTGGAGATTTTTCAATTTGGATGTATGAGGAGGAAGGAATGATGCATTCCTAGCCCAACACCCTCTACTTTGTCAATTATAGTCTAAATTCTAGTGGATTAGCTAGATTGCAGAAGTCTAAGACGACAAGCGGTAAATTTCTTATTTCTTGCGGCCGTCGATGGCAGAAAGCTTAGAAATTAGAAACAAAATCCGGCGGGGCCGGGATTAATGCGCTATGAGCGACGTACAAGGAGCTTGTCGGTGCCGGACTCGATAATGCGTACGGTTAGCGGGCCACGGGATCCCTTTTTGACTGCGCGGATGAGCAGCTGACCTTCTTCTTCGGTCCACGATGCGTCTGCCGCTTCTGGTCGGTCTTCCGCGCCGGGTAGAAAGAGCTGAGCCGTGCCGTCCTCGCGCAGTTCAAAGGCTTCGCGCGGACGGCGCGACAAGGGAAAGTCCCAGGATTGAGGTCGGTAAACTTGAGCCTGGACGCTATCCTCCTCGAAGGAGTGGATCCAGCGATGCTGAAACAATTCGGGGCTTAGTTTTTTCTGAGCCATAGTTAACCTGATAAGGTGCCTACCATAGCGTGCGTCTCGGGCCATCGAGAGCTGTGCGCATCCGTGACGCCTGTTGCGGAGTAAACATGAACATGGCGGGATCGTCCACGTAGTCCATGTAATTCACAAACATGTCCCCACTGGGGCCGTTGCTGCAGGAGACCTTCGGGAAGGCTGGTTTGCCAAAATTTGGCCCGGCGCAGTTGGGAGTGTCGGCGACGAGGTCGCTCCCGCTGCAATCTTCAGTGTCGCCCCAGATGTGGCGCAGGTTGAGGTAATGGCCAACCTCGTGGGTGGCTGTTCGTCCTTTGTTAAACGGCGATTGGGCTGTGCCCATGGTTCCGAATGCGCGATAGTTGATCACCACGCCGTCGGTTGATTTTGGGCCGCCGGGAAACTGGGCGTAACCCAGGAGCCCGCCTCCCAGCGCGCAAACCCAAAGATTGAGGTAGCGGCTCGGATTCAGCGGCGGTACGCCGCCCGTCGAAGCGCGCTTGACACCGTCATCGGCTCCGAAGGACGATTGCGTCGTTTGAGTGCGCGTGACTTTGTAAAGCACGAATTCAACTTGAGAGTCGGCGACAAGTCCGCTCCACACCGCAGGTGTTTTCTTCTTATCAGAGTTTTTCGCCCGGAAGTCGAGATTTAGCGCTTTGATCTGGCTGTTGATTTGCGCATCGGAGATGTTTTGCGACGGGTCCTGGTAAACGACGTTGACGACCACCTTAATCTTGGCGAGCTTGAGCTCCGCTGCGATGAAGCCAAGCGCGCGCCGGCGGGTGGTTTCGTTTTCAAGTCGCTGTTGCCTTGTGCGAAACGCAGGGTACTGTTCGAGCAGGAACATGTGTGCGCCCATTGTGCCGCAAGCCCGGCGTACTAGTTTCGGTTCCTTTTCTGTTGCCATGTGCACCTCCTTGTTTTAAGGGATCACGACTCTAACGGCACTCTAAAGAGTGACGAATAGCCGATCGCTAAACATCTCCAACCGCTGATTCCAAATTCTTTATCACACTGTGAAGCGTTGTTTGAAACCTATTCGATCAGAATCACCTCTGTCAAGTAAAATTGACTCAACGGTTCGGCGATGGCTGTGCCGCAGCGACCTAGCCAACCTAGCCCGGATTATTCACTGTGACAGCGATCGAGGGGCGAGCCCTCCAGAGCGAAGGCAATGCGCCTGTGCCTTGGAGCGGCCTGCAAACTGAGTTTGTGGAGCGAACACCTGGGAAAAATGCGAGCGCGCGAGTCAAGCACCAAAGGCGGCATTGAAGCTGTTCGTCTCTGTGCCTTCACTCCTCCAGGCTCACCCCTCGATCGACACAGTGTCGTAGTTTTTCCTCTGGCCATGAATGATGCGGGCTAGGGACCGTAAACGTAGATTCATCTATTTGACTGCTGCTTGCAAAAGCAGGACTGCCATTGTTAATTAAGCCTCTGTGCTAGTCATAAGGAGCATTTTATGCCTGAGAATCTAAAGCCTCGAAGTCGCGTGATTACCGATGGACCCGATCGGGCACCGTCGCGGGCGATGTTGAAGGCGGTTGGCTTTTCCGATGAGGATTTGTCGCGGCCCATCGTCGGCGTGGCGAACACGTGGATCGAAATCGGTCCATGTAATTTCCATCTCCGGCGCCTCGCGGCCAAAGTCAAGGAGGGTATCCGAGCCGCGGGTGGAACGCCCATGGAATTCAACACGGTATCGATCTCCGATGGAATCAGCATGGGCGCGGA
>Ga0184612_10001345_pt1 | contig 11812 bp, 12 predicted proteins | sample PLM3_60_coex_FD_133163 | JGI IMG/M metagenome (GOLD analysis project Ga0184612, IMG submission 133163) | Groundwater sediment microbial communities from an aquifer in East River, Colorado, USA - PLM3_60_coex | ecosystem: Environmental > Terrestrial > Soil > Riparian zone | place: USA: East...
CCGGCGCGCTGGAGACGGCCGTACAGGCGATCGAAGCCGAGCGCCGAGAGCCGTTGGTGACCAGAGTTGCCGTGGTCGCGATGGGGCGCCTCGGTGGGCACGAGATGGGCTACGCGTCCGATGCCGACGTGCTGTTCGTGCACGAGCCCATCGATGGCGCCGACGAGCAGGAGGCAACCGAGGGCGCGCTGGCCGTGGCCAACGAGATGCGCCGCCTGATGGCGCTGCCGTCGCCCGAGCCCGCCCTGACGCTCGACGCCGACCTCCGGCCTGAGGGCCGTCAGGGCCCGCTGGTGCGAACGCTGGCGTCGTACGCCGCGTACTACGAACGATGGGGCGAGGTGTGGGAGCGGCAGGCGCTGCTGCGCGCCGCGCCGTTGTGTGGACCACCGGCGGTGCTCGACCGCTTCTTCGCCGTCATAGACCCGGCGCGCTGGCCGGACCGAGGGCTGACCGAGGCCCAGGTGCGCGAGATCCGGCGGATCAAGGCCAGGGTCGAGTCAGAGAGACTGCCTCGTGGCGCGGATCCGTCGACGCATCTCAAGCTCGGTCCCGGTGGGTTGGCCGACGTGGAGTGGGCCGTACAGCTACTCCAGCTGCGGCACGCCGCTTCGGTCGAGGGACTGCGAACGACGCGCACGCCGCAGGCGCTCGAGGCTGCAGTTCGAGCCGGCCTGCTCGGCGAGGACGACCGTTCGGTGCTGCTCGCAGCCTGGCGGACGGCGACGTCGATCCGCAATTCAGTCGTGCTGGTCACCGGCCGGGGGTCCGACGCGTTCCCGCGGGACCCGCAGTCGCTCGCGGCCGTGTCCCGCGTCCTCGGCTACGCACCCGGCGAGAGCGCTGCATTCGTCGACGACTACCGGAAGGTCGCGCGCCGGGCCCGGGCCGTCGTGGAGCGCGTCTTCTACGACGGATGAGCTGGTTGTGCCGGCATCTCGTGGCACAACCCGCTCAGAGCAGGTCCGGCTCGAACAGCTCGAGAAGCCAGCCCGGAACGGCCTCGCCGTATTCGCCACGCCGGTCTGGCGGCACCGCTGACAGCGCCCGGTTCCACGACAGCGCGCGGGCGACCTTGTGACCCGGGTAGCCAGCCGGACGGTTTCGGCCAGCTCCGCCCGTCGACCTCCATCGGCCCACGGTTCGAGGTAGGCGTCGCGGAGGCCCGCAAGCTCGGCCGCACCTGCCGGGAGGTCGTACCGATGGGCGATCGAACTGAGCGTGACCAACAGGCTGGCGAACGGATGCCCGACGCAGGCATCGCCCCAGTCGAAGATCGCGTAGCCGCCGTCCCTGACGAACACATTGCCGTCGTGGAGGTCGCCGTGTTCGATGCTCGGCGGGATCCCGGCGCCGTCGAGCCGAGCGCACCACTCCGCGTACGTCGGCTCGAGATCACGAAGTCGGCTCAGCTGCTCCCGGGACAGGCCGCCCGGCCGGTCGACGAGCAGCACGTCGGTGTCGTCGAGGAGCGCTGAGAACCGCTCCGGCAGGCGCTGCGGGCGCGCGTCCGGAACGCCGCGACCGACGAGGTCGCGGACGTGGTCGGAGGTCGCGCGCTGGAGCTCCGCATACGCCGGCAGAATCCGTAGCCAGTGGCTCAGGACGACGTCATCGTCGAATGACCGCAGGATCCGGCCGCCGTCAGGGACGAGTGCCCACCCGACTTCGACGTCGGTCGCCAATGGATCCAGCACGTGACCGGGTGCCAGCTCGGCGAGAGCTTCTACGAGGGCGGGTTCGTACGTCGTACCCGGACCGTTGGCCTTGAACCAGACCGGTCCACCGTCTGTTTCGATGCGCTGCACGGTTGACCACGGCCGGACTCGCGGCTCGTCGCTGCCGATGAGCCTCAGGTCGAGGTCGGCGAGTCGCGCGGCGATCCAAGCCTGCGCTTCGTTTCCTGACGCGGCGTGGTGGCTTCTCATCCGGCCGCGACGTCGTCGGAATCGACCACGTCGGTGGCGACCGCGGACCGCTCAGTCATCGGCAGCCTCGGCCATGGAACGGGGAAGCCGGCCGCTCTCGAACTTGACGATGCCCGAGGGCACCATCCAGGTCATCACCTCGGCCGAGAGCCGTCCGGCCTTGACCGCGGGATCGGCACGGTAGAGGCGGCGCGCCTCCTCCGGGCCGACGCTCAGCACGGAGATGCCGCGGAGCCGTTCGTCGTCCTGCCGGATGAGCGGACCGGCGGCGATGAGGTGCCCCTGCTCGTAGAGGTCGGCCTGGCTCGCGAGATGCGCGTCCTGGAGCTCCGCGTACTCCTCCTCGGAGAGTTCCGGCGCGCCCGGAGGGCGGACGAGTAGCACCACGGTGTGCTGATCGAACTTCATGAACGCAGCCTAGGCGGTCGACGATGCGCGTCCCTGGCGGCGAGGCGGAGGTCGGCCAGAGCTACTCGCAGCCGATTCCGTCCCCGTCGCGATCCAATCCGTACTCGTCAGGTCCGATGACAGCCACCTGACCCGTGTACTCGCGCGCGGCGTCAGGTTCAGGCGCTTGGACGCGTCTGTCCAGGCGAGTCGATCAGGGACTCGACGGCCGCGGTGAGCGGCCCTCCGGCATCGCCTGTGTTCACGACCCCGGCCGGCTCGAGGAGCAGAATGCTGGTCTCTCGCTCTGCCCTCGGGCGGTGCTCGATCCCGCGCGGCACGACGTACATCTCACGAGGGCCCAGCACGACCGGGCCGTCGCGCAGGTCGATGGTGAGTTCGCCGTCGAGGACGATGAACAGCTCGTCGGTCTCGTCGTGCTTATGCCAGACGAACTCACCCTCGACCTTGACCACCTTGACCTCGTAGTCATTGAGGCGCCCGACCAGTCTGGGCGACCACTGGTCGGTGAACGAGGCGAGGGCCTCATCGAGGCTGATCTTGGACGTTGCCATGCCTCGCAGTATCGCTCGTCCCTCGGCCAATGCGGCCGGTGACCTAGTAGTGATGGACCTACCCGCGCTGACCTGCGGAAACGTTGCTCATGCGTCCGCCGGGGCCGCACTGGGGCCGCTCGTGGCCGCAGCCCAGGCCAGATTCTGCGGTTCCCACGTGCCTGTGTTCGAGCTCTTGTCGAGGGCCGGGTCAACGAACGTGGCCACTAGAGCGGCAGCAGTCTCGGCCGTGATCGACTCGGCCGTCGGGACCCCCTTCGCGGTCGACGGATAGGTCCGAGTCCAATCGGACGGGATGTCGAAGTGCTCGAACGGCTCGATGCGACTGATGGCTCGCTTGGCCGCGATCGCGGCACGCAGTTCGTCGAGGTCGACGGTCTGGGTGTGGGTCAGCACGACGAGGTCGACCAGGTCCTTGACCCTGCTGCTGCGCTTGCCGCCGGGGTAGTTGGTGTCCATCGTGGCGCAGACCTTGTCGGCGATCTGGTCGGCCACCGGGTAGAGCCGGAAGGGGTAAGTGACCAGTGGCCGACGCAGATGCAGCCGATTGGCGGGCTCCACGACCTCGGGGCGACCGACCGGCGGCGGACCGACGACGACGTCCACCGTGACCGTGTCGATCTGGGTGTCATGGTCGACCTCGATGCAGGCGAAGATGTAGCGCCGAGTCGCCACGCCGGGCTGGTTGTCGCCAAGGCCAGTTGGCGTGGAGCGGATCAGTCGGAACGTGAGGTGGTCGCCGAGGTCGACGTCGACCAACTCAGTCAGCGCCCGCTCGGCCTCAGCCAGATCTGTCGCCTGCTGCGCGGCGAGGTCCATGTCCTTGGTGGTGCGCGACCGCGGCACCCGAGCGAGCATGCTCATGCCGCCCTTGAGCAGCCACTCCGATTCCTCGCCCTCGGCAAAGACCCGGGAGAGGAACCTGTCGAAGCGCGCCTGACGGATCTGGGCGTCAACGGTGGCTGCGCTGACTCCTTGGCCTGCCTGCTGGGCTGCCTTCTTTGCGGCGTCCTTGATCGCCAGTTCAAGGGAGCGCCAGTCGCGATAGCCATTGTGCTCAGCGCCCTCGTGCTCAGTCACGGGCCCATCCTTCCGGGCTCACGCCCGCCAGCTCGAACAGGTCGTTCGCCAGTGACCTGCCGTCGCCCACACCATTTTTCCGGCGTCGCGCCGCCATGGGGTCGAGAAGGGAGACGAGACGGTCGGGAGCCACAAGCTTGCCGGCTCGGACCGCGTCGCGGACTACGTCGGCGACCAGGGACAGATCGGTCCCGAGCTCGACCAGGTCCGCGATGGTCCGCTCGACGGTCAGCGTTGGGAGTCCATCGACCGGAATCACCTCGTTGCGGGTCAGGTGTCGGATACGCAGGCGCACGCCGGGGAGCCGGGTGCCCTTGCGTGCAGGCACGACGAAGTCGAAACCGTCGAGGAAGAAGTCGCCGAGGTCGTGGACGACGGCCGCGGTGACACCGGCCGCCACGATTGACGCAACCCCGGCAGCAGTGCGAGGTGAGGTCGCACCACCCAGGGCCAGCCAGGTCGCGTAGACCGCCTCGTGCCTTTGGGGCGGTGCTCCGGCCATGCGGTAGACGCCCTGCGTCACGCGCTCGATCGCACCAGCCGACGCCATCCGGGAGAGCTGCTTGCGGGAGACGCCGGCATCATCGGCCTGGGCCGTGGTGAATAGGCCCCATCGGCGTTCCGCGATGGAGCCGAGCCGGACCAGCGTCGTATCAGCCACGACAACGATTGTACCCACTTCTGGGGACAAATGTTGTCGCTCAATTCTCGGCTGGCAGGAAGGGGGTTGAGCGTGGCGAGGCCGTCACCATGACTCTTCGACAGGTGGGGCCGCATCGGACGATGTATTTGCGCGGAACGCGGCGTCGATGGCCCTCTTGGTGCGCTCGGCGCTGCCCTCCATGAGATGCGTGTGTGTCCGCAGCGTGATGCCAGGGTCGGCGTGGCCGAGGTACTCGCTCACCGCCTTGATCGTCTCGCCCTCATGAAGCGCGGTGCTGGCGTAGAAGTGACGCAAGGCATGGCACCCGTTCACTCGCTCATCGGGGACACCCGCACGCTGCAACGCCGGTCGCCAGATGAAGGTGTTGAAGTAGTTGCGGTTCAGCGCATTCTTCTCGCGAGAGGTCAGGAGCAACCCTCGAGGCGCGCCCTCTGCGGTGGACTTGTTGGCATCCGGACAGGTCGTAGCCTTCGGACGCGATCTATGTGGAGGGGAGTGACACGCTCGACGAGCTTACCCGCGTCTCCAGAGATGCCCTCGATGCGCTCATCGCTCGGATGGAGTCCTTCCTCCTCGTCTGGTGGGAGGCCTCGATCGCGCCTTTGGTGCACGCTGACTGGCTCAGACGTTCGCGTCGAGCGCCGGGCTCACTCGGTTCCGGGAATGGCCGACTCGGTCTCGTGCGCTGGCCATAGTTCCCAGCGATTCGCGCGACCACGGCGGACCTCGGCGTCTGGGTACCGCGCCTGCAGTTCTTGAAGGCGCTGCACGACTTCGGCAATGGGGAGTCCAGACGGCACGACCGCAAGAGCTTCGGGCTTTGGCTCCGGCGCCTGCTCAGATCGCTCGGTATCGCGGCGCCGGAAGGAATCCAGCATCCGCATGGCCTCGGCGTGGATCGCGCGCTGTCCCGGCCAGGCTGGACATGGGTGGTCAAAGGGCGGACTCACGTATCCATGCTTGTTGGCCGGGGTGGCGCAGTCGGCACACATGCCTTCGGTCTCGAGTCGTGGGACCGCCAGGAGCTTGTCGAGCCGCCACTTCTTGCTGTCGTGCTCGGCGCGCAGCTTGGACCGCTCCGCTCGGTCGTCTGTCGCCTTGATCTGCATCTCCAGGTCGGGGAGTAGCGCGCGGATCTTCCGCACCTCGGCAATGCGGCGCTCCCGGAAGCGGTAGAGGCTCCAGGGCCGGCGGTCAGCTGGCAGCAGGCCGTGCTGATCGGGGACGTCCTCGGGATCACCGACAACAGGGCCGAGCCGCTCGACAGCGGCACGATGACGTTCCATGGCCTGGTCGAGTCCAGCGACCTGTTCGGCGCGGCGACCGGCAGGCATGGAAGGGAAGTGTTCGCCGCTCCGAAGCGCAGCCGCCTCGTCAGTCTTGTGCGCGAGCACGCACTGCTGCTCCAGCAGTTCGAGTCGAGCGCTTTCCCTCTGTGGGTCGTAGCGCTTTAGGTTCTCCTGACGATGTTGTTCGCGATGCTTCTGCTTGCGCTGGAAGTCTCGATCCCAGCGCGCCATCTCGGCCTCCAGTTGGCGCTTGGTCTTGCGCTTGAAGTCGGGCTCGGCTCGCTCCCATTGCTCCATGATCTGCTGGGCGCGCTCCAATTCGGCAGCCTGTTCTTCCATACGCCACGGGTTCCGGCCAAGCAGAAGGTGCGATCGACATTCGCGCGCCGCCGCAACGCGAGATCTCTCAGCTTCATCGTCGGGTGCTGGGGCGTTGTATTCGGCGAGCAGTTGTAGCGCCTACCAGTCGATACAAGGGCGAGTCCTGCGTCCCACGTCGATCGGCGTTCCCGCAAAGACACGGCCAAGCGGGTCGGGCGCTGTGCTGCTCGCAGGTGACCGACTCAGCCTGGGTTGCGAACCGGCCCGCGGGCCGCGCTGGGGCCGCACGACAACGCAAAACGGCGGCTGACGCTGGAAGACGTTGAAAGACGTTTTCGCAGGTCAGCCGCCGTTTTCGACGACTTCACGCGGATCTGGATCCGCGCTGAATCAGATGTCGTAGTAGAGCTCGAACTCGTGCGGGTGCGGGCGTAGGCGGATCGGGTCGATCTCGTTCGCACGCTTCCAGTCGATCCAGGTCTCGATCAGATCCGGCGTGAACACGCCGCCCTCGAGCAGGAAGTCGTGGTCGGCCTCGAGGGCGTCGAGAACCTCTGGCAGCGAACCGGGTACCTGCTGCACCTGGGCGTGCTCCTCCGGAGGCAGATCGTAGAGATCCTTGTCGATCGGCTCCGGCGGCTCGATCTTGTTGCGGATGCCGTCGATTCCGGCCATTAGCATCGCGGCGAAGGCGATGTAAGGGTTGCAGGACGGATCAGGCACCCGGAACTCGATCCGCTTGGCCTTCGGGTTGGACCCGGTGATCGGGATACGTACGCAGGCCGAGCGGTTGCGCTGGCTGTAGACCAGGTTGACCGGCGCCTCGAAGCCGGGCACCAGGCGGTGATACGAGTTCACGGTCGGGTTGGTGAACGCAAGCAGGCTGGGGACGTGCTTGAGCAGGCCTCCGATGTACCACCGCCCGGTGTCCGACAGGCCGGCGTACCCGAGCTCGTCGTAGAAGAGCGGCTGGCCGTCCTTCCAGATGCTCTGATGGCAGTGCATGCCGGAGCCGTTGTCGCCGAAGATCGGCTTCGGCATGAACGTCACCGTTCGGCCGTCGGCACGCGCGGTGTTCTTGACGATGTACTTGTACTTCATCAGGTTGTCGGCCTGCTTGAGCAGCGTGTCGAATCGGATGTCGATCTCCGCCTGCCCCGCAGTCCCGACCTCATGATGCTGCATCTCGACGGTGATGCCGGCCTCCATGAGGTTCTTCAGCATCTCCGATCGCAGGTCGGTCAGGTGGTCCATCGGCGGCACCGGGAAGTACCCCTGCTTGTAGCGCGGCTTGTAGCCGAGGTTGCCGCCCTCCTCCTTCCGACCGGTGTTCCAGGCCGCCTCGACGGAGTCGATGTAGTAGTAGCTCGCGCTCTGCTTGGTCTCGAACCGCACGTCGTCGAAGATGTAGAACTCGGCCTCCGGGCCGAAGTACGCGGTGTCTCCGATCCCGGAGCTCTTCAGATAGGCCTCCGCCTTGCTGGCGATGTTGCGCGGGTCCCGGCTGTAGGGCTCGTCGGTGAACGGGTCGACGATGAAGAAGTTGATCACCAGCGTCTTCGCCTGGCGGAAGCGGTCGACGAATGCGCTGGTCGGGTCCGCGATGAGTTTCATGTCCGACTCGTGGATCGCCTGGAACCCACGGATCGAGGAGCCGTCGAACATCAGACCTTCGGCGACGGCGTCGGCGTCGAACGCGCCCGCCGGCACGGTGAAGTGCTGCATGACCCCCGGTAGGTCGCAGAAACGCACGTCGATGAACTCGACGCCCTCGTCCTCGACGAAAGCAAGTAGCTCGTCGGCGTTGGTGAACATCCAACCTCCTCGCCCGGCCTCGAGCCGGGGCACCCGTCATCGACCTCGTCCTCGTGACCCGCAGAGCGGGACCATGTGTCGCGCCGACCGTACGAGGGGGCGATTTCCCGGCCGTGTCCCGGAGGTTTCGCCCGTGTTACGCACGCCGCCGGCCGGTCAGCGTTGCGGTGGCATGCCTCCGCGCGGGATCTTCATGCCGCGGGGGAGTGGGCCCTTGGGCATCGGCACCGGCTGTGTGCCGAGCGCCCGCAACCGCGAGCGCAGCTCGGTGACCTCGGCCGGGCGCAGGTTGCGAGGCAGCTTCATGACGTACTTCGCGAGCCGGCGCAGCGGCACCTGATCCTCGTCATTGCCGACGATGATGTCGTAGACCGGTGCCTCGCCCACGACCCGCGAGTGGCGGCGCTTCTCCTGGATCAGCAGGTTTGCTACGCGCGTCGCGGAGTCGCCCTCACCCACCAGGATCACACCAGGGCGGCCGACGACCCGGTGGACCACGTCCTGGTGCCGGTTGGCCGCCACGAGTGGGGTTGCATCCCAGCCTCGGCGTAGCGTGCCCAGCGCGGCCATCGCGGCGCCGCGCTCGCCCTCGATCTGGGAGTACGCGGCGCGCTCCGCCCGTCTGCCGAACACCAGCGCGCCGGCCAGCACTGCCATAGGAAGCCCGATGATCGGCCAGAGCCACAACGGGCCGACGAACACACCGACCAGAACCAGCACGGCGAGAACGGCGAGGACGGCGCCGAGGGCGATCCAGCCGATGTACGGATCGGACCGCTTCGCCATCCGGTAGGTCTGTCTGACCTGGGCGAAGCGTCCCTTCTTCTCGGACCCCTCCGGACCGTCACTGCCCTTGCGCGCCATGGCGGATAGGTTACGGGGCCGTGGACGTGCGGCCGAAACCGGTCAGCCGCGCTCAGCTGGCGCGGACGTCGGTGGTCGTCCGTGCCTCGACCGCCTGCCGGTAGAGGCGGCCCGCACGGTACGAGGAGCGCACCAGGGGACCGGACATCACACCGGCGAAGCCGACCTGCTCGGCCTCCTCGCGGAGCGCAACGAACTCCTCGGGCTTCACCCAGCGCTCCACCGGATGGTGGCGTGGCGAGGGTCGCAGATACTGGGTGATCGTGATGAGGTCGCAGCCGGCCTCCTGCAGGTCGAGCAATGCCTGCGAGATCTCCTCGCGGGTCTCGCCCATGCCCAGGATCAGGTTCGACTTGGTGACCATGCCCGCGGCCCGCGCCATCGAGATGACCTCGAGGGACCGCTCGTATCGGAACGCCGGCCGGATCCGCTTGAAGATCCTCGGAACGGTCTCGACGTTGTGCGCGAAGACCTCGGGCGCGGCGTCGAACACCTGCTGGAGAAGATCGGCCTTGCCGGAGAAGTCAGGGGTGAGGATCTCGACGCCGGTGCCGGGGTTGAGCCCGTGGATCGCGCGGATGGTCTCGGCGTAGAGCCAGGCACCCTCGTCCGGGAGGTCGTCCCTGGCGACGCCGGTGACCGTGGCGTAGCGAAGGCCCATGGCCTGCACGGACTCGGCCACCCGGCGCGGCTCGTCGCGGTCGAGCGGCTCAGGCTTTCCGGTGTCGATCTGGCAGAAGTCGCAGCGCCGGGTGCAGTGGTCGCCGCCGATGAGGAACGTCGCCTCACGGTCCTCCCAGCACTCGAAGATGTTGGGACAGCCGGCTTCCTGGCACACCGTGTGCAGGCCCTCGCGCTTCACCAGGGCGTGGAGCTCGCGGTACTCGGGGCCCATCCGGGCCGTCGTCTTGATCCACGACGGCTTCTTCTCGATCGGCGTCGCGCTGTTGCGCACCTCGAGGCGCAGCAGTCGACGGCCCTCGGGTGCGACGCTCACAGGCTCGAGCCTACGCTGCGGGCCCGACCGCCCCGGCGGCGACAGGTGCGCCGAGCAGGCCGGGCAGGTGGCGCTCGACGACCGGCAGGACCTCGTCGACACCGACGCGCCGGCCGAGCTCCGCCGAGAGCGACGTGACCTCCGCGTCGGCGATGCCGCACGGAACGATCCGGTCGAACCACGCAAGGTCGCAGTCGCAGTTGAGGGCGAACCCGTGCATGGACACCCCCTGGGCCACCCGCAGACCGATCGCTCCAAGTTTGCGCACCGGCCCCCGCTCGTCGGCCGGGATCCACACCCCGCTGCGACCCTTGACCTCGACCCGGCCCGCCGCGACGCCGAACTCGGAGCAGACCTCGATCAACACCTGCTCGACTCGGCGGACGAACGCGACGACGTCGACCGGCTCCGGCAGGCGGACGATCGGATAGCCGACGATCTGACCGGGACCGTGCCAGGTGATCTTGCCACCGCGGTCGACGTCGATGACCGGCGCGCCCGCGTCGAGCAATGGGCGCTCGTGCGCCTCGGTGCGCTTGCCCGCGGTGTAAACGGGCTCGTGCTCGAGCAGCATCACGGTGTCGTCGACCTCTCCGGCGACGCGTGCCGCATGCACCCGGCGCTGCTCCGCCCAGGCGATCTCGTAGGGGACCGGAGCCTCGTGGCGAATCACCCGCAGACCGCTCATCCCGCCAGCCTACGTGCCGTGCACGGCGGGCGGATCAACCCGTCGCGGTGGCCAGTCTCAGAGCGGCTCCGGGTCGAGGCGTGTCTCGGTGACCACGCCAGCCGCCTTCTCGACCGGTAGGCAGCAGCGCCGTCGCGCTCGGAGTGGACTCCGACGAGCTCGGTGCTCGCATAGTGCAGGCCGACACCGTCGTCCGTCGCGTATGACATCGGCAGCATCCCGTCGCGGACGAGGTCGTGCAGCAGCGGTCGTCGCCGCTCTTCGGAGTCGTAGTGCACACCGTTGCCGTATGGCAGCAGGGCCAGGCCGTCGGTGACTGCCTGCAGATCCGGACCGAACGAGTCGGTCGTCCCGCCAACGTGCCAGCAGATCGAGCCGGCCGAGACGCCGGAAAGGACGACACCCGACGCCCAGGCCTCACGCATGATCTCGTCCACCCCGTGGACGCGCCATACCGCGAGCAGGTTGGCCACCGACCCGCCACCCACCCAGATGACGTCCTGTGACAGCAGGTGGGTCCTGACGTCGGCGACGTTGGGCATCGAGAAAAGCGCCAGATGAGACATGTCGACCGACCAGCCGGCGAAGGCAGCGTAGGTTCGCTGCACGTAGCCGACGTCGTCCCCACTCGCCGTCGCCAAGAAGGTGACCTTGGGCCGGTCTGCTCCGGACAACCTCAGGGCCAGCTGGGCCAGGCCGGCCGGCACCAGGTTGTCGCGGTCGTCCCGGGTGAAACCGCCGCTCGTGGCGAGGATCGTCGGCGTCCTGGGCATATGCGCCTCACTGTGAGCTGGGACCGGCAACCTGTGGACAGTACCCGGGGGGTCACGCGGAGCAGACGGGTATTTGGGACGATGGTCGGATGGACTTCCCCGTGTACGTGCCGGGCTTTGCCGTGGACCCGCAACTCGGCACCGGCGGCGACGGCTCGGTCTGGGTCGCCCGCGAGGAAGCCACCGGTCGGCAGGTCGCGCTGAAACTCCTCCATGTCCAGGATCCGGCGGCCCGCGAACGCGCGCGCCGCGAGGCGGCTCTGATGACCATGATCGACCATCCGCACGTATTACCTGTGCTCGGGATCGCCGATACCCCGGTCGCCCTGATCCTCGTGCTGGCTCTCGCCGATGGCGGGAGCCTCGCTGAACTGCTGACCGTGCGCGGGACGCTCCCTCCGGGGGAGGTCGTCACGGTGTGCGCGCCGGTC